>OOIF01001240.1_pt1 | contig 22563 bp, 14 predicted proteins | sample 1691961 | NCBI WGS metagenome assembly OOIF01 (sample SAMN06348146, study PRJEB24527) | human gut metagenome | biome: human gut; feature: ankylosing spondylitis patient; material: feces | host: Homo sapiens | place: China | collected 2015-10 | reverse complement strand
GCCGGCGAAAGCACCAAGAACTGCAACAGCAGCCAAAGTCTTTTTCATGATTTTTCTCCTACCTATGCAGACCTCTGCATAGGATCAAGTTTTTGCAAAAACCGCCGGACTGGAACAAGAGTTGCGGACTCTTGCAAAGACGCAACTCAATCCGGCGGAGTCCTTGCAGGACGGAGTCGATCATGGCACCTAAGACTTTTGACTATCAAGAAAAGAATGAAAAAAAGTGATCGGGGGGGGGGTATTAACCCTAGGATAAATTACAACACCTTGTGTCAATCCATAGGAAATAGGTCTCATTGAAAAGGTAATCAGGACGCCACTCTATAGAAAGATGGAAGATGACATTCTCTTCTGTAAGAGCGGAAGAACACAATCGACATAGTCCTTGATGCCCATGTCGGTAAAGACGTCACCGTTGGCACGAGCTACTCCGCTGCTTCGCAGCGATTACTCCTCTCACGGTATTGGCACACACCGAGCATCAACTCGTAATGGAAGAAACTGGAAGTCCAAATCTGAATCTGACAAAGAGGAAAAAATTTGGGCATGGACAAACTTAGTCCATGCCCACCGTACGAACCGAACCAAAAAGTCCGGATCAATCAAAACATAGTGTGTAGAAGTTACTTGGCGAATTTGGCGGCACTGGCACCGGCCTGGCGTCCGAATGTGTAGACATCAGCAATAGCGTTGCCACCCAGGCGGTTGGCGCCGTGAATTCCGCCCGTAACTTCACCGGCGGCAAAAAGTCCCTGGATGGGTTTACCGTCAGTGCCGATAACTTCTGCTTTTGTATTGATCTTTACGCCGCCCATCGTGTGATGCACGGTCGGAACCTTCAGGCAGGCGTACCACGGGCCTTCAGTCATCGGGGCATCATCCGTGTTCGTGGCGGCAAAGCCGAATTTATCCTTTTTGACCTGATGCGAAGCGGCCTTGTTGTATTCGGCAACGGCAGCTTTCAAATTGTCGGTCGGCACATTGATCACTTTGGCGAGTTCATCGAGTGTTGCCGCAGTTTTAACTCGACCCAAAGCGAGCATATCCTTCATCGTGACGCCCATTCTGTCGGGCGTATTGATGTCTGGATAACGCAATTTGTTCATGACGAGCCAGTACGTGCCTTTGGGTTGCTTGAAAATAGCCTTGCAGAGAGTATCTCGTGCAGCACCCTCATTGACGAAGCGGTTGCCTTCAAGGTTGACGAAAATGCGGTTTCGTCCAGAGGTTGCAATATCCTGCATCAGTCCGGTGCCCGGTGTTCCGTTGGGGTGTAATTGAATGTCTGAGAGGCCGATTAGCTGTGCGCCGACTTTTTTAGCCATCACCAGACCGTCGCCTTGTGCGGCCTTGTTGATGTTGGTTGTGCCGATGGATTTATCGAGCACAACTTCTTTCCAAACTCCGGTGTTGACTTCTTGACGGAATTTGACGTTGGCACCGAAACCGCCCGTCGCCAGAACGACGCTTTGCGCTTTGACGGTAATCGGCTGTCCGTGACGAAGTGCTTTAACTCCCGTTACTTTGCCTGAAGCATCCGTCAGGATAGCTTCGGCAGGACACTCCATCAGAAACTCCACACGGTCCTTGTATTTGGTTTTGAGCACATGCTCAAAGACCGAGGTGTAGGCGTTTCCAGCGGGTTTGACGCCGTAATGACTGCGCTGTCCGAGAGAGCCCGTAGCTGCACCGATTTTGTCCCGGAAGACGACGCCTTGCTTTTCCATCCATTCAACGGTCGGATAGGCGTTCTCGGTGAGATAGCGTACGAGAGCAGGATCACCGACGTTATGTCCGCCTTTCATTGTGGCGTTGTAGAACATTTCGATGCTGTCCGTGATGCCCTGAGCTTTTTGCCGTTTGTCGTCGACGGCATTGAGAGCGCCGCCGGAAACATTGGTGGAACCACCCAAATAACCGAGTTTTTCGATGATGACCACCTTGCCAGCGCCGTTTTCAAGCGCAGATACGGCGGCAGCCAACCCCGTGCCGCCACCGCCGATGATTGCCACGTTGCCGGTGACGGTCAGCGGAGTCACGGGATGCTTAACAGTTTGCTTGGACCATTTTTCGATATCGGCTTCGGTGGCACCGGCAGCTTTCAGACATTCTTCAACACCTTGAATCAGGGCAAAGCTCGAAAGCGTGGCACCCGACATTGCATCGATGCCGATGGACTGACGTTTGATAATTTCTTCGCTCTTAACTTGCAGAGCGGTTTTACCAACGCCGAACGATTCAAGATCTTTTGTGGAAATTGCAGCGATTTTTCCATGCTCAATGGTGACTTTGACAGTCATTGGGGCGTTATGTCCGATGACTTGAGCCTGATACGAACCGTCTTTGAGGGCAGCCGAAGCTGCCGAAGCGAGCGAACCGATAACAGCGGCTGCGATGAGATTGCGAAACTGCATATGTAACTCCCGATGCAGGGTTCGGCGCCGGCTGAAGGAGAACGTACGCCGAATCGCAGATTAAGATGATGAGCGGCTATCCAGCCGACATAAAAAATTCTATGTAGAGAGTCACATACTCAGCAGACTAAGTACCTTGACCGAGATCAAAAGCCTGTCGACTTCCGAGTACAACGAGCGGAGATGTGCATCACTTATGATGCAGACAGCTTGGAGGAAGCCGGTTGCTCAAATCAAACAGTGAAGGAATTGTGTTGGTGATTGTCACTTTGCATTGCGCCAGCTTAACTTTTCGTAGTCTGCGGATCCGATTGTTGTGCGAGTGTGGGTAAACACAAGACTGGCAAGAAGCAGGATGCATGTAGCAAAGAGCGCTGCGCGTGTTCCTTGCAGTGAAATAAAAATGCCGCAGAGCATGGTGCCCATAGCGGTACCGAAATTGGCTGCAGTCAAAAAGAGTCCGTTGGAAAAGTCCGGCGCTTCACGGGCGGCGGAACTGATCATGTATTGACCGGAAATGTTGATGAATCCAGCACAGATGCCGAGCAGAACCACAAGTGCGGCAGTCGCAATGCTGCTGGCCGAAAACAAGTATAAAAGCACGTAGAGCATGAGCATTACTGCGGGGCCTGCCTGCGTGAAGAATTTTTTGTAGTGTCCGAAAACGCGGCCGGCGAGCATATTGCCGACGATGTTGGCAATGCCGTAAGCCAGAAGCACGGAACTGACGGCGTCAAACGAAAAGGCGCTTACTTTGTGCAAAAACTCACTCATGAAGCTGAAAAAGCCGAACATGGCGCCGTTGATGCAGGTGAAAGCAGTGACGCCCAACCACAACGAAGGCTTTTTGAGAACGCGCAATTGATGTCCGGGATTGTGCTGTTTGGCGGGCATGTCCGGGACCAGAAAGAACGTAGCAACCAGTACGACGGTGTTGATGATGGCAAAGATACCCATGGCAGCTTCGTATGACCAGTGTGTCGTGACGAAGGTTGTCATCGGGACACCGAGCACCATGCCGGCCGAGACGCCAACAAAAACGCGAGCAATGCCGCGGGATGGTTCGTCTTTGGTGGCTGCGGCGGCAAGCGTAAAGGCCATGGCAACATAAACCGGATGCAGAAAGGCGGGCAAGGCGCGCGCGGTAAGAAGCACAGCAAACGAATCGGTGACCATGGACAGAATGTTGGAGGCCACGAAGAGAATCAAAGCCGCAAGCATCATCGTTCGGCGGTTGATGCCGGAAAATAGGAGCGGCAGGACCGGTGCGGCCACCGAAACAACAAGTGCAAAAACGCTTACGCAGAGACCGGCCGTCGAGACAGTGACGTCAAAGCGCTCGGCGATCTGCGGAATGATGCCGACCACGCCCATTTCGGTATTGATGATGCCGAAGACGCCGAGCGTCAGAATGGTGATCAGAAGCGATTCGGAGATGGTTTTGGTTTGCATTGAGAAAACACAGGCACGAACGCCGTGCATCCGACTCGAAACGGTCGGATGCAAGGCGTTCGGAGGAGAAAAGAGGGGCACGCCTTCGGATTAGCAAATCAAAGGCGTTAGGCTGACGTCACTTCAGATTGGCCTTGTAGAAAGCGTCGATCCGGTCAAACGGAATCACGTCCATACGATCGTAGAGGTCGGTGTGGTTAGCGCCCGGCACGATGAGAAGCTCTTTGTTGTCACCCTTGAGCTTTTTGTAGGCGTCTTCGCCGAAGTAACGGGAGTGCGCTTTTTCGCCGTGCACGATCAGAACGGCGCTGCGGATTTCATCGGCGTAAGTAAGCAGTGGCATGTTCAGCAGCGAAATGGCCGATGTTGTATTCCAGCCTCCGTTGGAGTTCAGAGACCGTTTGTGATAGCCGCGCTCGGTCTTGTAGTAGTTGAAGTAGTCCTTGACGAACTGAGGCGCATCGGCGGGGAGTTTATCGGGTACGCCGCCCGCAAGGTTGTATCGGCCGGCGCGATAGTTTGCCGTCCGTTCTTTTGCAAGTGTTTGACGAAGCTTGTAGCGACCTTCGGCATCGAGCGAATCAAAGTAACCGTTGGCGGTTACGCGACTCATGTCGTACATGGTCGCAGCAACGGTGGCCTTGATGCGGACGTCGACAGCGGCGGCGTTGATCGCCATGCCGCCCCAACCGCAGATGCCGAGAATGCCGATTTTGTCCGGATTGACGTCCTCTCGTGTGGAGAGATAGTCGACAGCGGCCGAAAAATCTTCAGTGTTGATGTCGCCCGAAGCTGCATAACGGGGATAACCGCCGCTTTCTCCGGTAAACGAAGGATCAAAGGCAATCGTGAGATATCCGCGTTCGGCAAGCGTCTGTGCGTAAAGACCCGAGGACTGTTCCTTCACGGCACCGAAGGGGCCGCTTACGGCAATGGCCGGAAGCTTTCCTTGAGCGTTTTTGGGAACGTACATGTCGGCAGCAAGCGTGATGCCGTAACGATTGACAAACGTGATTTTTGAATGGTTGATCTTGGAGCTTTGTGCAAACACCTTGTCCCACTTCGCCTCCAGTTGCAGTTCGGCGGGCTTGATGGGTGAGGGGGCAACCTGTGCGACAGGAATGGCCGCACAAGCCGCAGCGCATGCTGTGGTAAGAACAGTAGCAGCAATTTCAGTAGCAATTTTTGAGGTCATAAATCAACTCTTTCAAAAGTAGGTTTGTGTTGTGATTGCACGGCAAACAGGTTGTCGGCAACTGCGCGGCATTAACGAGCAATCAACTGAATTTCGACATCTTTGTCGCCGAGAGTTTTGATCCAATCGCCGGAATCGCTGACGTGGCCGAGTCGCGTGTAGTTCCAGGAATTGGAGCCGCACATCAGAACAATTTGGTTGCTGTTGTAGAGCACAACATCTCCTGTCCGGGCGGTCATCCAAACATCGTCGCTTGGCAGTCGAGTACCGAGTGCGCCGACTTTTTCAAATCCGCCGTAGTCATGCAGACGCAATGTCAGCGGTAGCAATTGCATGAGTTTTCGGACTGCACGGGTATCGGCAAGCGTGATCGAAAAGTTTTTTTCGCCGACAAGCATTCGAATTTGTCGTTTCTGAGTAGCCGTATGTATGGACATGTCGTCGCTTCGATTTGAAATGAGAGTTGAGGCGTAGGCGGAGGATGACTGTTGCGCAAAAATCGTGCCGGCCAATACGAGAACCGCAAACGCTATCGCGTTCACTTTCAGAGCGGAAACGCGCTTTGCCAGGCGCCATACAGACACTCGGCGGAAAGATTTGCCAGTGTGGATCTTCACAGGAAAGCGCCGTTACAGACTTGCAGGACCTGACCTTTGACGTGACGTCCCATCTTGCTTGCCAGGTATAGACATGCATAGGCCTGATCAATCGGATCGCATTCCGGGCCGGGGAAGTAAACGAAATGACCGCTCCAGTTGAGCATCTTGCTGCCGCCCGGTTGCTCTCCGGCTTTGTTGGCAAGGTGAGCCGGCGTCACGGTGGCGCCCGGAGCAACGGCATTGCAACGGATGTTTGTGTCGATAAGGCGCATGGCGACATTTTTCGTCAGCGTGTTGAGTGCGCCTTTGGTTGATGTGTACGTTGCGCCGCAGAACGGACGGCTGCCGTTGACGGAACTGATATTGATGATGCAGCCGTCGTTTTTGGGCAGAAATACTTTGAGAGCTTCGCGGATGTAGCGCATCGGACCGCCGAGATTGGTGTTCATCACATGCAACATCCACTCGTCGCTTGTCTCATCAATGATTTTTTGCTCGCCGATGCCGGCATTGTTCACGAGAATGTCCAGATCGCCGAACGTTTCAATGGCGGTTTTGAAAACCCGTTGGGTGTCTTCGGTTGAACAGACATCGGCGACAACTCCGATTGCATTGCCGCCTTTGTGTCGAATGCCTTCCACAACTTCGTTGAGTTGCTCGGCATGCCTTGCGGTAAGAACGACGCGAGCTCCTTCTTCGGCGAACAATTCTGCAATCGTTCGACCCATGCCGTAGCTGGCCCCCGTGATCAGTGCGACTTTGCCTTCTAGCATCTGAGCGTCCATGAGCTGTCCTCCTTTTAATGACAAGGCGAATTGTTGACTCAAATGGTAGAAATAACAAATACTTTATTTTTACACTTTACTATGCTTTAAAGGCATAGTAAAACACAAGCAGATTTCTTACCGTGAATATGTCAGATTGTTGGCCTCAAGGATTCTTCTTCCTTGAGAAGGGTGATCAGTCGTTCGGCAGCCGGACTCAGACGGCGGGAGCGATCCCAGGCGACGACGATGTCGCACTCGAGCTTCGGATGCAGAGGCAGCCACACGAGTCCTGAGGAGGGAGTTGGGTTGATGATGCCGCCCAAGGCGAGAACATGTCCAACGCCGGCGGCCGCGAGCACGTAGGCGTTGTAGAGCAGATTGAAAGTGCCGACAATGTTGAGGCTGCTGACCAGATCGTTGAGCCAACCGTCGAATTCGTTACGCGAAAAAGATTGTTCGGAACACATTAAAGGCTGGTCTGCCAGATCGGAGGCCTCGATTTGTTTTTTGCCTGCAAACGGGCCGTCGATGCGTGTTAACACGCCCCAGACGTCTTTTTGCCTGAGTTTGATTGAGCTATAACCGATCGTATCGGCAATGCCGACGAATACGCCGAAATCGGTCAGCCCCGAATGGAGTTCGGATTTAACCTGCGCTTCGGCACCGCTTACGATGTGAAACCTAACTTTGGGCGCTTCTTGCTGAAGACGAGCAATGGCGCGCGCAAGGCTTCCCAGAGCAGGTGTTTCGCCCGCGGCAATGCGGATGTCACCGGTGAGCTCATCTTCCGCGCGGATTTCCTCTTTCGTACGATCGAAAAGATTGACGATGGAACGGGCGCGTTCATAGAAAAGTTCACCCTTGGGGGTGAGACGAAGTTTTCTGTTTGAGCGAACAAAAAGCGTATGCCCTAATTCTTCTTCGAGTTCCATGAACTGACGCGAGAGCGTCGGCTGCGTGACGTGCAGCTTTTGCGCAGCACCCGAGATGCTTTGCTGGTCGGCCGCCGCCAGAAAATACCGAAGAACGCGAATGTCCATGCGAAATCCCGTGTCAAAGAGTGAATCAATCCATGCCTTTAAAGCATAGTCAATCTTAGCGTATAGGCATTTGACGCAAATAGAACTGACTTGATACTTTTGGTTTGTTAGAAATGCACATGGAGACAACGATATGCGCCGCAGGTCGATGCTGGAAGTTTGTGCAATAGGATTGGCAGCGGCTGTCTGTTCGCCTCGTCTTGCGATGGCGGTGCAGAAAACCGAAATTCGGTTGGCGAGACCATTCAACCTCAAGGAGAAGGCAGTGAAATTCAACAACGGCAGAACCATGCCCGTGCTGGGACTGGGAACCTATTCGCTGCACGGTCAAACCTGCATTCGTGCCGTGCGCGCAGCGCTTGACTGCGGCGTTCGGCTGATTGATACGGCGTCGATGTATGGCAACGAACGCGAAGTTGGCATGGCGGTGCGTGATGCTGTGAAAAACGGTCTGTCTCGAAACGAGATTTTCGTCACGACCAAGATCTATCCGACCCAGTTTGGAGATCCGCAGAAAGCCATTGAAGAGTCATTGGCTAAACTGGATCTCGGCTATGTTGATCTTCTGCTGCTTCATCATCCCGGCAACGGCGATGTGGCGGCTTATCGGGCATTGGAAAAGGCCGTGGAAGAGGGGGCGGTTCGCTCGATCGGCTTATCAAATTGGTACATCAAGGAACTCACCGAGTTTTTGCCGCAGGTTGACGTTGTACCTGCATTGGTGCAAAACGAGATTCATCCTTTCTATCAGGATCGAGACGTTGTGCCGTTTATTCAAGAAAAGGGCATCGTTGTGCAGGCATGGTTCCCGTTGGGCGGACGCGGTTGGACGAAGTCCGTACTCGGAAATCCTATCATTGCCAAAATTGCCGAAGCGCACGGTAAGAGCGCCGCTCAGGTTGTACTGCGTTGGAATCTGCAACGGAATGTCTCCGTGATTCCCGGATCAAGCAATCCGGCTCACATAAAAGAGGATACGGAGATTTTCGACTTTGAGCTGTCGGATTCGGACATGAAGGCCATTGCAGCGCTTGATCGTCACGAAAAGCATGAATGGTACTGAGAAAGACCGGGCGAACAATTTTATTGATTAGTCGGCTAAAAAAATTCAGAGAAGCAAAACCGGCAAGAATGCAAAAGATTCCTTGCCGGTTTTGTGCTTGTGGAAAAAACGACGAAAAGGAACTCATCGGCGCATCCCGCCGCCTCTGCCGAAGCCTCCGGCTCGGCGTCCCGGACCTGCCGGCTGACGAGGAAACGCTTTGTTCGGGGTGTAGCGCACCGGAGCGCCCGGCGGATTGGGCACCATGCCCGGACGAGGCACAGGTGTACCGGGACGGTAAGGCTGACTGTAGTCGCGGCGGGCCGGAGCTTGGGGCGGACGACTTGTTTGTGGCCTGGTGTTGCCCAGCAGATGGTCGCGGTATTGACTGGAGGTATACCGCTTGCCGTCTTCATTCCAATACTGCCCGTCCCATTGTCCTTTGCGAGCTTCCTGACGCAGGCGCTGCCGATCGGCGGCGTCGCCGACACCGCTCAAAACATCGTTGATCGGTGGTTCAGACGCCGAGCGGGCCAGTCCCGGGACTACGGCAGTCAGGACAAGCGCACCGGTGCATCCGAAAAGTTGTCGGCGTGAAAGAAACTCAAAGGACATCTGTCTTAACCATTTTCGAAAGAATCATCGAAATGCAGCTTATCTCGGACCTGGGCCCGGACCGGGACCTCCCGGTCCCCAACCGCCGGGACGAGCGCCGTGGTGCGGTCCGGGTTCCGGATGGTGCGGCGGCGGGCCAGGCCGACGTGGCGGCAGAGGCGGGGGTGCGGCCGGACGAGGCGGAGGCGGCGGAGCCGGCGGCTGGTAGCGCGAAAGCCAAAAGTCGCGGTATTCCAGCGGTGTGTACCGGTGTCCACCGTAATTCCAGTAGTGACCGTCCCAATGGCCGTGACCGTAATTGTCTCGAATCCACTCTCGCTGCAAGGCGTCTCCGACGCCGATCAGGATATCGGCAAGCAGTTGATCGGAATGCGAGTGGGCCAATGCAAGACACGGCACGCTCGTGAGTGCTAAAGCGGCAACGGATGTTTGCAATATACGGCGTCGAGTCAGTATGGTCATTTTGTCGGTTCTCTAAAACGGTTCAATCAGATTGACGGTTTAACGAGGTCCGGGGCCGCGATCGTTACCCGGGCCTCTGCCGGGACCGTTACCGCCGGGGCCGGGTCCGCGACCCTGGTTGCCGGGCCCCCTTCCGCCGTTGCCCGGACCACCGGGACCACGGCCAGGAGGATTGCCGGGGCCGCAGGGACCGTTGCCGCAGGGCGGGGGATTGCGGTTTGGACCCGGTGCCGGACGCGGCTGCGGACGCGGAGCGGGCGGCTCGTAGCGAGACAGCCAGAAATCTCGATATTGGGTCGGCGTGTAACGGCGGCCTTCATAGTGCCAGTAGTGGCCGTCCCAACGACCGCGACCGTAGTGTTCACGGATGTAGTCGCGCTTCATGGCGTCTCCGACACCGATCAGAATATCGGCAAGAAGACTGTCGGCGTTGGCAAGCGCAATGCCCGGAACGGCACCGACTGCCAAAACGGCCGTGGCGCTTTGAATGAGGCGGCGACGAGAGAATGAGATGTTTGTCATAGCTGTCTCCTGGGGAAGACATCGAAGATCACTGAAAAAGACTTTTGTTCCTGGCAATTATCTTATTCCGGACAAAAGTAAGCCGACGTAAAGATTTGCTTGGAAAATGCGAAATAGCACAGCAAAATCAGTACGAACCCAGATTCAGTTTACTGCGGCCGACGACCAATTTGAGAGTCGAACCTCAGAAAATCAATTCCGTTTGGGCGCTGTTGCCGCGTTTGAGGTGAAGGGTCGGCAAAACGACGGCAAGCTCAGGATCTTCCGGGTTTTTGCGCCAGGCAACGATAAAGCCGATCTCGGCGAACTGAACCGTAAAGCCGCTCTTTTTGAGTTGCGCCAGACGGGCTTGGAAAGCTTTTGAATAAACAACCAGACGCACAACGTCGGTGGACGTGCGAATCGTGAGTCCCTCTTCGATGGGCGTGAGTGGAAAGCCCGCTCGCATCGACAGAATCAATCGCTTCTTGTCTTCGAAATAATCGAGCCAAACGTCTTCGTGCGTGAGCGTGAGCGTCAGTTCGTCAGGCGCGTTGTACGCGGTCTTGTCGACAGACGGATGAACGGTCTCGGGCAGCGTCTGGTTTAAGAGCGCGCCGCGGTAGTGAATGGTGAGGTCAAAGCGCGCGCGGGTCATGCCCACATAGAGCTTGCGTCTGGCGTCATCGTCTTCAAAGGAGCGCGAGGCGTAAAGAATGTAGACGTGATCGAACTCGCGTCCCTTGGCCTTGTGGATGGTGGAAACAACGATGCTCGAAGCCGTGCGCTCAAAGGTGTCTTCAAGGACTGATTCGCGAAGGAATTCTTCGAAGTCGGCAAGGTAGAAGAAACCTTCGGCTGGCAACACGGCGGTAAAGGATTCGATGAGGCGAAGGACGTTGTCAAGCCAGATACTGGCACCGTAGCTTGCTTTAAGCCATTGCTCGGCATCGGCAAAAAGACGCACGGAAGCACGCTTTTGACCGTGCATCTGTGCGGTCATGTATTTCAGTAGAGCGCGTACCTCGGCAAGATTGGCGAGACCGACGCTTTTTTGCGACTGAATAAGTGATACGGCAACGCCCGTTTTCTTCAGCATGGCGCACAGCGTAAACGCTTCTTCGTTGGTGTTGGTGAGAACCGCACAACTGCCCGAGAGCTTGCCGCAGGAAAGATCCGAAATGATGCCTTTGACGAGAGCCTCCTCGAAATGCTCGGACGTGTGGCTCACGAGGCGCACAGAACCCGTATCGTTACGCACTGCGGTTAATGCGTGAGTCTTGAGGCGAGCCTTGATTTTGCTCACAAAGGCGTTGCTGAAGTCAACCACCGCGGGCGTGCTGCGGTAGTTTTCCGTCATTTCATGGCGCACGGCATCGCGCTTGGCAAGCATATCCTGCATGAAGCGACCGTCGGCGCCGCGGAAAGCGTAAATGTTCTGATCGTCGTCGCCCACGGCAATCACGCGAAGCGTTTCGTTGTGCTCAATGAGCGCATCGACAAGCGCGGCTTCGGAGGCGTCCATATCCTGCGCTTCGTCAATCACGAGCACCGTTTTGCCGATGCGCGAGGGCTCGGCATTGCCCGAAGCGATCTCTTTGGCGGCTTTGAGAACGATGCCGTCAGCTTCCTGCAGTGAACCGTAACGGCCGAGTATGTCGAAGGCGTAGGAGTGAAAGGTCTTGATGTCGACAAAATAAGCGGCTTTGCCCACGAGTTCGATGAGTCGGCGCTTAAATTCGGTGGCGGCCGCGCGCGAGAAGGTGAGCATCAGGAGCTGTTCGCTGCGAACATCTTCCCGAACGAGAAGGCTTGCAAGCTTGTGCACCAAGACACGCGTCTTGCCGCTTCCGGGGCCTGCGGCCACCACGACGAACTGCGCTTGTTCGTCGATGATCGCGCGCTGCTTCTCGGAGAGTTGACCGAAGATGCGGTTGCGCAGCGAGGGCGTCAGGCCGAGATTGAGCTCGTCGGCGGCTGTCCCCGCAAAGTACTTGTTGAGGAACTCCTGGTAGTCGAGCTCGAAGTAATCTCGCACGTACTGCAATGCCGCCTGATAGTCGGCCAGCATCAGGTTGGCGTAACGACCGACGATGTGAACCTGTTGCACCTTCTGGCGGTAGTGTTCCGAAAACTGAGCGTAGTCCTGCTTGCGGTAACGGCGCTTGTTGTCGAGCTCAACGCGCTCGAGGGTCATACCCTGGTACGAAACCATAAAGCCGCCTTCGAGCGACAAAACACCCGTGCGGTGCAGGAACAAAAGCGCGTTTTCAATGTCGCGCAGCGTGACGGGCGTCTCGGAAAGCCAGCTTTGCTGGCGGTAGTCGCGCAGCAGCTGTACGGCGGAAAAAGAGAGCGAGACGTAGTCGGGCGAGGCGGTGCTCACAGCGTTTGCGGCCATTGATTTGAGCGTCTCAACGATAAAGGCGCACAGGTCGGCTCGCATCTGCGCGGCGGCTTCAAGTTCCTGCGTCGTGCGTTTGGTCGCGAGAGAAACGTTTTGCGAGCCGCGGGTGCGGCGCATTTCGTCAAGCTGCCCTGCAGCTTTCATGTACATCAAGAGGGTCGTGATCTTCTTGACGTCGCTGGAACAACCTCCGGCCAAGGCTTCGTTGTTGAGTTCCTTGAGGTTGAAGTCGGCGCGTCCGCCGTCGGACAGACGACGGATGAGAAGCGATTCGAGAGTCTGGTATGTCCCGAGAACGGAAGAAGCCGCTTTGAGGTGACGTTTGCTGACCGTGGCGGCCATGTCGTTGTCGTCGTGCAATACGCCGGCCTGGCGCAGTTTGCCGATAACGGCAACGACTTGAGAAAGTGCGATGCCCAGGCGATCGGCCAGCCAGTCGGTGCGGGTTTCGGCCGGTTCCCCTTTGGTCTTGTAGCCGCTGCGAGCGGAAATGAGCGAAGCGACGATGCGCACGGCTTCGTTGCGCTCGGACTCACCGGCAAAGAGGGGGCTAGCTTCGATGCGCTCTCGCGCTTCCATGGTGCTTTTGACGGCAACGCTGGTGGCGTATACGCGCGGAGCGTTCATAGAGCGGCGCACGTAGCCGGCGATCTCCAAAGCGGCAATCGCGTTTTTGACCTTGGTGTCAAGCTGCAGTTCGTCGTACTCGAGACCGGCTTTGCGCGCAAGCTCGAGCGGAGAAATTGAAAAGCGCTTGCTTTTCATCGACTTGATGGCGTTCCAGATGAGCTGGATGTCGGCAAGCGTCAGTTTGGATTGACGCAACAGCGCAAAGTGCGTGTTGAGGTCTTCCTCGTTAAAGAGGATGCAGCACTGCGCCTGAAGCGACTCGTCTCGGCCTGCGCGACCTGACTCCTGCACGTAGTTTTCAAGCGACGACGAGATGTTGTAATGCACCACCAGAGCGACGTCTTTTTTGTCCACTCCCATGCCGAAAGCATTGGTGGCGACGATCGTCTTGACGTGGCCCGCGATGAACGCATCCTGATTGGCGCTTTTTTCGGCCGCATCCATGCGTCCGGCAAAGGCAACGGCTTCTAGACCGTCGGCTGTGAGGGCCGCGGCAAGCTCCTTGGTTTCCCGCACGGTGGCCACGTAAACGATGGCGGGGCCTTCGGCCGCTTCAATCAGCTCACGTAGACGTGCGTAGCGCTCGGCATCGTTGTCAACGTGAATGACGCGATAGCTCAGGTTCTTGCGTTCGGCCGAAGTCGCAAGGATGCGCAGCTCAAGGCCGAGCCTTTGCTTAAAGTAGTCGCAGATGTCCTGAATGACCTTTTGCTTGGCCGTGGCCGTAAAGCACGAAACGGCAATCTTGCATTGGCCGCCGTAAAAGTCTTCGAGCTTTTTGATGAAGTCAGCGATGAAAAGATAATCAACGCGAAAGTCGTGGCCCCAGACCGAAAAGCAGTGCGCCTCATCGATCACAAAGCGCGCCACACGACGCTGTTGCAGAGCGGCCAATATCGAGCGAGAGCGAAGCGACTCGGGGGCAATGTACAAAAGGGTGGCTTCGCCGCTGATCACGGCTTCCAGCGCTCGGGAGCGTTCGATCGGACTCAAGAGCCCGTTGATGGTGACGGCGCGACTGATGCCTTTGGAGACGAGATTTTCCACCTGATCCTTCATGAGCGACTGCAGGGGCGAAATGACGACCGTGAGCGCTCGGGTGAGTTCGCCTTGCATCAGGGCGGGCAGCTGAAACGTGATCGACTTGCCGCCGCCCGTGGGAAAGACCGCCAAGAGCGATTCGCCGCCCACGGCCGCACGCGCGGCCATTTCCTGCAGGGGTTCACCGTTGTAGGTTCGAAACGAGTCGAAACCGAAAAAGCGAGAAAGAGCCGCTTTGACGTCAAGGCGTTCTTTGCAATAGGGGCATCCCTTTTTGCAGGGCGTATAGCGCAGCGCATTGAGCACCGACTGCGTGGCCGGGTAATTGGTGTTGACCCAGGGCGGAATGACGTCTGCGGGTTCTGCAGCGCGAATGAAGGCAAGTGCGTAGGCGAGTTCTGCCGGTTGTCGCTTGGCCAGGCCGTCAAGATCGGCGTGAATGCACAATTTGTCAGCCATCAGGCGTTTGATGACGCCTGCGGGATCCGCAAAGGTCGGTGTCTGGACGTTTAAGCACCGGAAAAAGCCCGCAAACTCCGGCCGGTTTTTGAGCATGGCGCAAAATAAGCGCTGTAGCACGCCGGGCAATTCATTGAAAGCTGCGACCTCTTCCTCAAAAAGCGCCATCGCCTTGCGGGCGTCCGACAGAGGATTGTTGAGTTCGTCGGTCAGAAGCTTTTCGTCTTTGAGCAGGTTGTGAAAACGCTTGCGCGGAAAGAGAAGAGCAGACAACGGCAGCGTATCGACGGCTTGCGGTCCGTCGCCCAAGACGGGGCGCAGATACTGCATGTCAAAGGCCACGATATTGTGTCCGCAGACAAAATCGGCTCCTTTGCAAAACTCTTTGAAGGCCGCGACATTGCTCGAATGAAAGAAACGACCGTCGGCACGGCACGCACCCAGATCAACGATTTGGCCGGTTTCAGGAGACACTTCGGCATCAATAAAGACGATGGCGTCCTTATTGAAGGTGCCCGGCAGCAGCACGGGACCTTTGGCCAAAGTGGGTAGATTGCTCATTGAAACTCAGTAGTTGTTCGAAAAAGGGGTGGTAAACGCACGCGCTTGGATTTTAAGGCGCAGCGCACGCTTTGTCCTGCATTGCGCCCACAGATTTTGCGTTACTTGTGGTCAAAACAGTCCGCGTTGCGAGGCAGCTCGGGGGCGAGGCGAGCAGCCAAAAGCTTGTCGATGAGATCTGAGGCTGTTGAGTCGACGATGGCGCGCTCATAGCAGGGCTTCGGCATGAATCCCGCATTGACGGCGTCTTTGAGAAAGGCGAAAAACGTATCGAAAAAGCCGTTGACGTTTAAAAAGCCCACAGGTTTGTTGTAAAGACCGATCCAGTTGCCGGTGATCATCTCGCAGGCTTCTTCCAATGTGCCGATGCCGCCCGGCAGCACGACGAACATGTCGGAGAGCTCGGCCATTTTGGCCTTGCGTTCGTGCATGTCGGCAACCACTTTCAACTCGGACAGATCTTCAACAGGAGTTTCCTGGTTAATCAGAAAGGCCGGGATGATGCCGGTGACGGGAACGCCCAGTTTGAGTGCCATGCGCGCCGTTTCTCCCATTAAGCCTGTGCCGCCGCCACCGAAGACGAGCTGAAGGTTTCGTTTGGCCAATTCGTGAGCCACGGCGTGCGCTGCGTCGGTGTACGCAGGATTGTTGCCGGTGCGGGAACCGCAGAACACACAGACGTTGAGTTCGGTCATGGCTTGCTTCTTTCTGAAAGAGGAAAGGAGGCATTTTAGTGGTTGTCAGCGGTATCTGGGTGCAATGAATGCAAAGACTGACGGAGTGCTTGTAGTGGTTTTGATGGCATAGGGACTGTAAAAAATTGATATATAAAACGGTTTTTTACAGTAAAAAACTGTTTTATAAGTTGGTCTTTTACAAGGCTGACCGTAAAGTCTTCCTACAGACACCGAATCTAGCGTCGGCTGACAGGATTTGTTTGGTGGAGATAAAAAAATCCCGACAGAATGACTTTTTGTTTGTCATGTTGTCGGGAATCTTTTCAAATTAAGAGGGAAGTTAGTCTACCCAGAATTGGATGGTGGCCGTTGTCGTTGTGCGGAATTCGCCCATATCTAGGGTGCCTGGTGCTCTGCAAAGTCCCCACCTGATAGGGTCGCTTAATGTCGAATCTTTGTGGGTGTTTCCGAAAAGAAAAGATTCTCCCCAGGCTTGCCCTTGATCACAAGATCTCAGTTCTTCTCCATATTTGTATATAAGACCAAGTCCTTTAAACGGTTGGTTACTGTCTGTATGAACTAACGTTGCGTAATTATTTGGTTTCCTTGGAGGGATGGCGGGAAAGACTCGTAAATAAACACTGCGTTTAACTTTGTCTCCACATGAAATAGTAACCATTGTTGGTCTGTTTGGTTTGATAGGATTGTCTGAAACATCGCGTGGATGGTGGCTTCCAAAATCAACAATGAGAGGATCGGCGTCAATAGTGCAAGGAGTGAAAAAAACGCACACGACTTATGCATCGTGTGCGTTGAAGAAGGTGGAGATCCTTCAAGGAAAGACGCCGGAGAGAGTAAGACGTCTTTCCTTATTCGCTATCTAATAGATTAGAGAGCGTTCAAAGCGGAACCTGCCTTGAACCATGCAAGCTGCTTTGCGTTGTAGCTGTGCTTGGCTTCGAAGCGTTCCTTCTTGCCGTCGGCGTGCGTGAGTTCGATCGTCACGTTCTGACCCGGAGCAAGCTTGTCGAGGCCGAGGACCGAGACGCGATCCTTTTCCTTGATCTTGTCATAGTCCGCCGGGTTGACGAAGGTCAGTGCGAGCACGCCCTGCTTCTTGAGGTTGGACTCGTGGATGCGAGCCAAGCTCTTGGTGAGAACGACGCGAACGCCCAGATAACGCGGTTCCATAGCGGCGTGTTCGCGGCTCGAGCCTTCACCGTAGTTGTCGTCGCCGATGATGATGGAATCAATCTTGTGATTCTTGTAGTAGCGAGCGACCTTGGCGGGCGTGTCGTACGTGCCGGTCTCATAGTTGAGCGTCTTGCCGGCGGCGTCGGTAAAGCCGTTGACCGCACGTTCGAGCAGGTTGTCCGAAATGCGATCGAGGTTGCCGCGGTAAGCCAGCCACTTGCCCCCCGGGGAGATGTGGTCGGTCGTGCACTTGCCCTTGGCCTTGATCAAGATGGGCAGGCCCACGAAGTCCTTGCCGTCCCAAGCCGGGAACGGTTCGAGCAGCTTGATGCGCTTGGCGTTGGGGCTCACCTTGATTTCGATCTTGGCATAGTCCGGGCGGATGCAGTCGGTCAGATCCGTCACGAAGCCCTTCACCGGCAGTTCGGTACCGGTCGGAGCCTTGAGTTTGATCGTCGTGCCCTTGGCGGTCGTGTACGAACCCTTCATGGGGTTGAACGTCAGATCGCCGTTGATAGCCATGGCCATCACGATTTCGGGCGAAGCCAGGAAGGCGTGCGTCTGAGCGCTGCCGTCGTTGCGGCCCTTGAAGTTGCGGTTGAACGATTCGATGATCGAGTTCTTCTTGCTCGGATCGCCGATCGTGCGCTTCCACTGACCGATACAGGGACCGCAGGCGGTTGCAAGCACGGTGGCGTTGAGCTTTTCAAACACGTCGAGGATGCCGTCGCGTTCGAGCGTCTTGTAGATGCGCATCGAACCCGGGACGATCATGACGGGGGTCTTCACCTTGATGCCGTTGTCGAGAGCCTGCTTGGCGATCGAAGCGGCGCGCGTGAAGTCTTCGTAGGAAGAGTTTGTGCAGGAACCGATCAGAGCGACTTCGAGCAGCTGCGGATAGCCCTTTTCCTTGACGCGGTCGGCCACCTGATTGAGCGGCATGGCGGCGTCGGGCGAGTAGGGGCCGTTGATGTGCGGTTCAAGTTCGGACAGGTTGATTTCGATGATGCGGTCGTAGTACTTGGCAGGATCAGCCATGACTTCCTTATCAGCACGCAGATCGGCGGCAACAGCCTTGGCCATGTCGGCCACTGCGGCGCGGCCCGTAGCGTTCAGATAACGAACCATCGAGTCGTCGAACGGGAAGAGGGAGGTGGTGGCACCCACTTCGGCACCCATGTTGCAGATCGTGCCCTTGCCCGTGCAGGAAAGCTGCTGGCAGCCGTCGCCGAAGAATTCGATGATGGAGTTCGTGCCGCCCTTGGTCGAGAGGATGCCGGAGAGCTTCAGGATCACGTCCTTGGCGCTGACCCAGCCGCTTAACTTGCCGGTGAGCTTCACGCCGATGATCTTGGGCATCTTCAGTTCCCATTCCATACCCATGAGGGCGTCGACCAGGTCGGCGCCGCCCACGCCGATGGCGAGCATGCCCATGCCGCCGGCCGTCGGGGTGTGGCTGTCGGTCACCAGCATCATGGCGCCCGGGAAGTCGTAGTTTTCAAGGAAGACCTGATGGCAGATGCCCGTGCCGGCAGGCCAGAAGTCAAAGCCGTAGCGGCGGGAGACGTCGCGCAGGAAGCTGTAGGTTTCAACGTTGTCGCGGTCGGCAATCTGGAGATCCTTGCGAACGCCGGTCTGAGCCGTCACGAGGTGGTCGGCAACCAGAGCTGCGGGCAGTGCGATGCGTTCCTTGCCGGAGGTGAGGAACTGCAGGATGGCCATCGGGCCGCCGATGTCGTGCGTACCGGCACGATCGGGACGCAGTTCGATGTAGTCCTGACCGCGCTTGAATTCGGTGAGGCTTTCCGGATGATAGAGGTGCACGAAAAGCAACTTTTCGGTGAGCGTCAGCGGACGACCGAGTTTGGCGCGAACGGCAGCAAGCTTCTTGGGATAGTTGGCGTAGAAAGCCTTAATCATGTCGAAGTCGCGGATCTTGGACGTATCCTGTGCGGCTTTGGCTTCCTTTGCCATCAACAGGCTCGGGGCCGAAACCGTCGAAGCGGCCACGGCGCCGGCAGCGCTGGCTTTGAGCAGCTTGCGGCGGGAAATTTGCAGTTCAGACATCAGTTCTTCTCCTGTTTCTCTGTGTTTCTTGCGGGTGTCGAATTCATGAGCGGACACCCTTAAACGACAGTGATCGGGACGGTCTGTCGGCCGTCCTCTATTTGTCTCGATCGCAATTTTTCGTCCACGTAGGTGCTACGTAGTTTTGATTTATGTCAAAAATTTAGGGAGTTGACTTTTGAACGTTTTGGTTGCATTTCGCGCGTTGTGCGTGCGCGTGAAGCCGTTCCATTACAAGAATTTAAGGGAAGAACATAGCCGGCTAATGAAACGAATGAAGAGACAAAGAATATATCGCGTTAGGATCGGAGATTAAACAATATTACGGAAGGGACTGGAAAGAAGAAACAATGTAAAAAATAAGCCGGCTAAAAAATAGACGACTCAACATTTGTTGTCGACAATATGACAACGTGTTGAATCACTTAACTGTCGGATGATTCCCGAGACTACTTCTTGTATGAGAAATGATGATGGAGCGAAGCCATTGGTTGGCAGGGTCGGCGTTTTTGGATTCATGCCAGTATAGAGTCGGGTAAAACGGGGATTCCCCGAGTTGGGGCGTTTTGTAAATTGTGATTGGCAACCATTGGGACAATGTTCTTGCCGTTGTTTCGGGAAGAACCACCACGACGTCTGCAACAAGGCATGCAAAAGCTGAACTGACGAAGAATGGAGACTTTATGAAGCACTGACTGCTTGAAAGATGCTTCTGCTGATCGCTTGGGTCAGAAAAGAAAAATTTCTTGCGAGCTGAAACTCGTACTTTCTGGTAATCGTTGACATGGAGGTGAATTTCTTCAGGCGGAACCTTTTCCAGAGGGTGACCTTTGCGGGTGATGTAGACAAAGTGATCTTCAAAAAGTTTGAAAAAACGGACGCTTTTGGGAACTTCACTGTCTTTGTACGGGTAGATAAGCAGATCCACTTCATTGGAAGACAGGTAGTCGACGTACTTTGTCAGAGCCGAAAAGCGGATATCCGGAATTTCGAAGGTAACACCGGGGGCCGCTCGTTGTATCGCATTAACAACCGGTAGAAAGATGCTGAAGAAAGCGTTGTCGACGATCCCCAAACGAAAGTTCTTCGTAAGACGGGCAGGATCGAAGATCTCCTCTTGCGTGAGAGCCAATAGGGACTGAAGCGTTTTTTCAGCATTGGGTATGAGTCGTTCGCAACGTTCGCTTGGAACCATTCCGGTTCGGGTTTTCAAAAAAAGCTCATCGTGAAATATCTCGCGCAGCGTTGAAAGAAGGCGACTGCCGGCCGGCTGCGAAATACCAAGGCGTGAGCATGCCTTGGAAAGACTTCTTTGCTCATAAAGCTGAAGCAAAAATTGCAGAAGCTCGGCTGAAAGGTGGTTATTCATTTTTCGAAAAACCCATATCCAAGAAGGAAATATTGTCCCATAAAAAACCGACTACAACCGACAAAAGCCTGTTTCTACAATGGTTTTTAAGAAATTAACCAATGGATTTTTTCCAAAGAGGAGAAACAAATGATGAAATTAAAAACCGTTGCAATCGCCGCCGGTATTGTTTGCTCAATGGCATTTTCCACACAGGTTCTAGCTGTCGGCGGGGCCAGTGGCCCTCACGTTGCCTATCCGAGCAAGGGCAAGATCGGCGAGATTGTGGTGAATCCCTACGGCATCGCCCCTTTAACGGCAGTCATTCGCAACGGGGGCTACGTGATTACTGACGTTTCCGTTCGTATCGTGCCGAAGAAAAACGGGCAGGAAATTAAATACAAGGTGAGCAACTCGGAGGTGCTTACGCACGGCGGCATCCCTGTTTTCGGCCTTTATCCGGATTACATGAATCAGGTTGAAGTGACCTACAAGCGCAGTCTTGGTCAAAAAACCGAAAACATGAAGGAAACTTACAAGATCTACGGTGCGCCGATTTGGGGGCCGTCAACTGCCGGCAAGATGCAGGTGAGCAACCTCTTTAAGACCCGCGTGATCAAAGTGGATCCGGAATTCTCCGATCGTCTGTATTTGATCAATGACTTCGGTGAAAAGAACGCCCACGGTACCCGTGTTGTCTGGAACAATCCGGTGGGCGGTGCATTGGAATGGAACTTTGAACCGATCAACGCCATCATCGACACCAAGGGTGAAATTCGCTGGTACATGTTTGCCGATCCCATCTATAACCTCAACTCCATCGATATGGGCGGCGTGATGATGGGCTTCAGGCAGAACGCAGACGGCATGTTTACTTGGGGCTACGGCCAGCGCTATGTGAAGTACGACATCATGGGGCGTGAAGTATGGAATCGTAAGCTTCCCATGGGCTACAACGACTACTCGCATTCGATGGATCCGATGCAAAACGGCAATTATCTGTTGCGCGTTGCCAGCTCAGATAAAAAACTTGCCAACGGTAAGAACGTGAGAACGGTTCGCGACGTCATCATTGAAGTCGACAACAACGGCAAGGTGGTTGATGAATGGCGCCTCTGGGACATCCTCGATCCGTATCGCGACAATGTGCTCAAGGTACTCGATCAGGGTGCTGTGTGCTTGAATATTGATGCCACACAGGCCGGCAAGACATTGTCCTCTGAAGAGCTCGCCAAGCTTGATGAAAGTGATCATTTCGGCGACATCGTGGGTTCCGGCCCCGGTCGCAACTGGGTACACGTCAACTCGGTTGACTATGACCCGACGGACGACTCGATCATTATCAGTTCTCGCCACCAATCGGCCATTATCAAGATTGGTCGCGACAAGAAAGTGAAGTGGATCATGGGTTCGCCCGAAGGCTGGAAGAAGCCCTGGGCCGACAAGGTGCTTCAGCCGGTCGACTCCAACGGCAAGCCCATCAAGTGCGAAAACTCCAAGTGCGAAGGAAGCTTTGACTGGACCTGGACGCAGCACACTGGTTTCCGCATTGACAGCAAGTCCGATAAGAACATCTTCTATCTGTCAGTTTTTGATAACGGCGACGCTCGCGGCATGGAACAACCCGCATTGCCCGAAATGAAGTACAGCCGCGCCGTGGTCTACAAAATCGATCAAAAGAAGATGACGGTTGAGCAGATTTGGGAATACGGCAAGGAACGCGGCCATGAATGGTACAGCCCTGTGACTTCGCTTACCGAATACCACCCGGACAAGAATTCGATCGTTACCTATTCAGCGACGGCTGGTGCTGAGTATGACTTTAAAAACGGTGCCTTCGTCACCGCTCCGAATCCCTATTTGAGTGAATTCAAGTGGGGTGCAAAGGAACCTTCTGTTGAGATCCAGATCCTTAACAACAAGGGGTATCAGGCTATGCCGATTAACCTTGACAAGGCTATGAACAACTAATCAGCAGTACTCATAGCGCCTCCGGCTTAAGTTCACTTGCAGCTGGAGGCGCATTCTCATTTCGGAGAAATTCAAAATGTTCAAAAAGACTTTGTTTGCTCTTGGCCTTTCGGTTATC
>OOIF01001227.1_pt1 | contig 22779 bp, 19 predicted proteins | sample 1691961 | NCBI WGS metagenome assembly OOIF01 (sample SAMN06348146, study PRJEB24527) | human gut metagenome | biome: human gut; feature: ankylosing spondylitis patient; material: feces | host: Homo sapiens | place: China | collected 2015-10 | reverse complement strand
TGCGGCCGGTGTAAGCGTAGGTCAGGGACTTCATGACGGCCTGGTTCGCCATCTTGAAGTGCTTGGACTTGGAACCCCAATAGCCCTTGGCCAGCTTCAGAACTTTATTTCTTCTCTTGCGCGTCATCATCGCGCCCTTGACTCTTGCCATTTGTAGTAGCCTCCTATTTCAAACGTCTCGTTACTTATTTGTAGGGGATCATCTTGCGGACAGCGTCCATGTTGGTGACGTCCGCATAACCGCCTGCGCGCAGACGACGAGTGCGCTTGGTGTCCTTCTTGGTGAGGATGTGGCTCTTGAAAGCCTTGGCGCGCTTGACCTTGCCGGTCTTGGTGAGATTGAAGCGCTTCTTGGCGCCGCTGTGAGTCTTCAGTTTCGGCATTGTAGTTGCTCCTTCCGTGTATTGAAATCTCTTGAAATTTACTTGCTCGTCTTGGGAGAGAGGAAGATGGACATCATACGGCCCTCCAGCTTGGCGCTCTTGTCCATGTTGGCCACCTCGGCGCACTGCTCAGCAAACTGGTTCAGCAGATCCCGGCCGATGTCCGTATGGGCCATTTCACGGCCGCGGAAGCGGACGGAAACCTTCACCCGGTTGCCATCGGCAATGAACTTCTGGGCGTTCTTGAGCTTCGTGTTGAAGTCTCCCACGTCGATGCCCGGTGACATCCGGATCTCCTTGATCTCTACCACATGCTGATTCTTGCGGGCTTCCTTCTCCTTCTTGCTCTGCTCAAAGCGGAACTTTCCGTAGTTCATGAGCTTGCAAACGGGGGGGACGGCCTGGGGCGAGATCTTGACAAGATCCAAGCCCTGCTCATCCGCGATCTTCAGGGCCTCCTGGGAACTCATGATGCCCAGCTGCTGACCTTCAGCGCCGATGAGTCGGATCTCCTTGTCGAGAATGTCCTCATTCAGTTCATGCATTTGCTTAGCTATGGTCGAAGCACCTCCTTCTAAAAATCACAAAACGCGGATACCATTTTGGCATCCGCGCAACAACAAACCGCCCTGCGGCAGTCTGGTAACAACGTTGTTGACCTCTTTGCGTCATGCTGGAGGTGAGGCGGATGCGATCAGCCTTCTTTGTTTTGCCTTGATAGTATACCAAACCATTTCTGATCTGTCAACAGGAAAATCAAGAAATTTTTTCTTTTTTTGTGAATAGGTTTCCCCGCGGCGGCAACACTATCTTCTGTACGCAGACCGTCCCCCCGTGGGGACAGGAAAGGAGGCACGTTCTATGCAGGAGAAAAACCGGGAGAGCAACCAGAAAAACGCTCAGAAGGAGCCCAACGAGCAGAAGAACCAGAAAAACGACCGCAAGTAAGCCGGCGGCCATCCTATACGCAAGCGGCCCGGAGTTTTCCGGGCCGCTTTTCTTTTGATTTTCTCTGCGTTCATTAAACCAGTTTTCGTCAATGGGCGATTCAGCGAGGGATCCCGTCACGCGGCGGCTGCGTTCTTCGGCCGGCTCAGATGCCAGATCATGCCGATGGCAAAGCCGATGACCGCCGGGAGCAACCAGCCCAGATTCTTGTCGAACAGCGGGAGATTGGCTGCCGCGAACTGAATGGGCGCGTCCAGATGGAGGGCCGTCTGCGCGGAACCCGGCAGGGTCTTCATAAAGTCGAACAAAGCGGCGATCCATGTGGGGATCATCACGGCGATGTACACAATGCGGTCATGCCCGAAAAATCTGCCGATAAACGCCAAGGTGATCAAGGCGATGGCAGGGGGATAGATCAACATGAGCACTGGGATGGAATAGTTGATAATGGCACTGAGGCCCACGTTGGAGACAGCGAAGGAAAAAGTCGTGAACAGAATGGCCCAACCCCGGTAGGAAAACTTTCCGCCGGTCATCTTGTCGAAGGTCTCCGCGCAGGCGGTGACCAGGCCGATGGAGGTTTTCAGGCAGGCGAAGGTAATGGTAACCGCCAGAATAAGCTGTCCCACGCCGCCCAAGTAATGCCCGGCAATCTGCGTCAGGGCCACGCCGCCGTTTTCAGACAGTTCAAACAGCCCTCTGGACTGAGCGCCCACCAGAATGGACACCACATAGATCAGTGCCATCAGCAGGCCCGTGAGGAGGCCGGAAGAGAGCACGTCCTCCGCGATGGCGTCATCATTGGTCACGCCCATGCGGCGGATCACGTCAATCACCACGATGCCGAAGGCCAGACCGGCGATGGCGTCCATGGTGCCGTAGCCCTCGATCAGAGAGGGGAAAAATGCGTCGCTCTGATAGGCCGCCACCGGCTCCACGGCAGACGCGGCGGCACCGGGGGCCAGCAGCGCCGCGATCATCAGCACGGCAAAGAAGATCAGGAAAATAGGATTGATGATCTTGCCGATCCAGACGGTGATCTTGCCGGGGCGCAGAGAGAAAAACAGCACGAAGGCGAAAAACACGGCGGAGAAGATCAGCAGATACAGCCATTCCGCCCCGCTGTCCCCCAGCATGGGCGCGACGCCGGTGGTAAAGGACACCGTGGCGCATCTGGGAATGGCGAACAGCGGCCCGATGGTCAGATACAGCAGACAGGTGAAGAAGATGCCGTATCCCTTGCTCACCTTGCCGGCGAGGGTCTGTAAACCGTCGGAATGGGTGATGCCGATGGCGGCCACACCGAAAACGGGGATCCCCACCGCCGTAATGATAAAGCCGATCATGGCGGGAATGGCGTTCCGGCCCGCCATCTGTCCCAGATGGACCGGGAAGATCAGATTGCCTGCGCCGAAAAACATGCCGAACAGCGTCCCGGCCACCAAAAGCTTCTGCCGGATCGTCAGCTTCTTCGTTGTCATGGAACATCATCTCCTTTATGGGTCTTATCATATAGGAAACCCTTGCAAAAGAGAAACGCAGGGTTATAATAGTTATATGACAAATCGTAATACATAGCTGAAGGAGGGAACCATGGACAGCAAAAAGCTGGAGATCCTGATGACGGCAGTGAACCTGGGCAGCTTTTCCAAGGCCTCCGAGGTGGTGGGTTACACACAGTCCGGCCTGACCCACCTCATCAACGGTCTGGAGCGGGAGATCGGCATGGCCCTCATTCGCCGGGACCACAGCGGCATTTCCCTGACAGAGAACGGCGAGGCCCTCCTACCGGCCATTCGGGATTACCTCAGCGCCACGGCGAAGCTGGAAAACCAGATCGCCGCCATCACGCAGAAAAAGGCGGAGACCATCCGTGTGGCAGCCTACGCCAGCCTTGCCATGCACTGGATGCCGGAGATCCTGTACCGGTTCCGCCGGGTGTGCCCGGACACCGACGTGGATCTGCGGATGGTGGACCACGAATTGGAGCCCTTTGAGCTGCTGGAGGAAGGCCGCACCGATGTGATCTTCGCCGCAAGGCAAAGCCATGTCAACTGCGACTGGACACCGCTGTACAACGACATTATGTACGCCATCCTCCCGGAGGATTACCCCACCGGGGGACGGGACTCCTTCCCCATCGAGGAATTTGACGGAAAGGAATTTCTGATGCCCTACGGTCGGTTCGACATTGACGTGAACGCCGCCCTCAGTCCCAGGGGCGTCCGACCCCAGATCCGCCCCTGTCATGTGGACGATGAAACGGTGATCCGCATGGTCAGCAAGGGACTGGGCGTCTCCATGATGACGGAGATCATGATGCGCGGCAGGACGCAGGGTGTCCAGACGCTGCCGGTCACGCCGCGGGCAGGCCGGGAATTGGGCATGGGGATGCCTCTGCGGAAAAATATGCCGGAGGAGGTCCTCCGTCTGCGGGACTGCGTGCTGGATTTCATCCACGAACTGTGACCAACCGGCGCTCCCCTGTTGTGATTCCATTAAAAATCAGCTATACTGAAATTCAAATTCTAAAAAAGGCGGTAGTGCCATGAATCTCTGCGACGAACTGACGATCCGGATGCTGCTGGAACGCCACGGCTTCCATTTTTCCAAATCCATGGGGCAGAATTTCCTCATCGACCCCCAGATCCCCGCTGACATTGCGGCAGCGTCTCAGGCAGACGAGACCTGCGGCGTGCTGGAGATCGGCCCAGGCATCGGCCCTTTGACGTCCGAACTGGCTCAGCGGGCCGGCAAGGTGGTCTCCATTGAGCTGGACCGGGCGCTGCTGCCCATTCTGGCGGAGACCATGGCCCCTTATTCCAATGTAGAGATCGTCCCCGGAGATGTGACCCGGTTGGATCTCAAGGCCCTGATCGACGAAAAATTCGCTGGACTGCGGCCCATCGTCTGCGCCAACCTGCCCTATAACATCACCACGCCCGTGCTGACTGCGCTGACGGATATTCCCGCCATCGAGTCCGTCACCGTCCTGATCCAGAAGGAGGCCGCGCAGCGGCTCACTTCCGCCAAGGGCAGCGCCGACGGCGCGTTCCCCCTGCGGCTGCAATACGAAATGGAAACAGAATGTCTCTTTGACGTCCCCCCGGAGAAATTTCTGCCCGCCCCCAAGGTGACTTCCACCGTTCTGCGGTGCGTCCGCCGGAAGGAGCCGCCGGTGGCCGTCCGGGATGAGGCGTTTTTCTTCCGGGTCATCAAGGGAGCCTTCCTGCTGCGGCGAAAAACCCTGTCCAATTCCCTGTCCGCTGCCCTGCCGGGGTGGGACAAGGCCGCCATTGCCGACGCCATCGCCGCCTGTGGCCTGCCTGCATCGGTCCGGGGAGAGGCGTTGACGTTAACGGAGTTCGCTGCCCTGACAGACGCGCTGGCGGAGCGGAAATAACCGCCGCCCTGCCGCAAAAAGTCACAAAAGGAACCGTCCTCTTTGCCGGAACTTGTCATCTTCATAACTTGCTTTTTCCCCTGCGTTCCAGTATCATACAGTTATCAACCATGATTACAAGGAGGTATCCCGATATGTCCACAAAGGCCTATTATCCCAGAGCCGAGATCGGTCCCGGTCAGGTGGGTTTTTCCAAGACCCGTTCCATCATCGAAGCTCCGTTCTACGGCAACAATGTCATCAAGGTCAACACCTTGAAGGAAGCCTATGAGCTGGCCAAAAATTCTCCCGGCACCGTGGTCACCGATATGCCCGTCTACCGGGGCGAGGAATTCGGTCTTGAGCCGGACGCCAAGGTTCTGCTGTTCAATGACGGCTCCATCACCGGCCGCTACGCCCCCGCCCGCCGCATCACCGGCAAGCCCGGCGTGGACACCGCCGCTCTGGATAAGATCGTCATGGACGCCGTGTATGACACCCGCTGGAAGACCATGTATCACGCCGAGGTGTTCATCGGTCTGGACCCCGAGTTCATGGTGAAGGCCCATCTGCTGATCCCCGAGGGTGAGGAAAACCTCCTCTACAACTGGATGCTGAACTTCCAGTATATGTCCACGGAATATGTGAAGATGTACAAGAACTCCAAGCCCGTAGGCGACGGCAAGGAGCCTGACATCTACATCTTCTCCGATCCCCAGTGGACCGGTGCCCCCGGTCAGGAAAAGGTCTGCGACCCCAAGTGCCTGTGCTACTTCAACACGGAGACCAACTGCGCCGCCATTCTGGGTATGCGCTACTTCGGTGAGCACAAGAAGGGCACCCTGACACTGGCCTGGGCCATCGCCAACCGCAATGGCTACGCCAGCTGCCACGGCGGTCAGAAGGAATACACCCTGGCGGACGGCCACAAGTTCGTCTCTGCCGTGTTCGGTCTGTCCGGCTCCGGCAAGTCCACCCTGACCCACGCCAAGCACGGCGGCAAGTATCCCTCCATCAAGGTGCTCCACGATGACGCCTTCATTATCAACTCCGATACCTGCGCCTCCATCGCTCTGGAGCCTACCTATTTCGACAAGACCGCCGACTATCCCGTGGATTCCCCGGACAACAAGTACCTGCTGACGGCGCAGAACTGCTCCGCCACGCTGGACGAGGACGGCAAGGTGGTGCTGGTCACTGAGGATATCCGCAACGGCAACGGCCGGGCCATCAAGTCCAAGCTCTGGTCCCCCAACCGGGTGGATAAGATCGAATCCCCCGTCAACGCTATTTTCTGGATCATGAAGGATCCCACCATCCCCCCCATCGTGAAGCTGAAGGGCGCGTCTCTGGCCTCTGTCATGGGCGCTACGCTGGCCACCAAGCGTTCCTCCGCCGAACGGCTGAAGGAGGGCGTGGACCCCAATGCTCTGGTGGTGGAACCTTACGCCAACCCCTTCCGCACCTACCCGCTGGTGAATGACTACGAGAAGTTCAAGAAGCTGGTGGCCGAGAAGAACGTGGCGTGCTACATCATCAACACTGGTGACTTCATGGGCAAAAAGGTCCAGAAGGAGGATACGCTGGGTATTCTGGAATCCGTAGTTGAGGGCCGTGCGGAATTCAAGCCCTGGGGCCCCTTCTCCGACATTGAGATCATGGAGTGGGACGGCTTCGTGCCCGACCTCACCGACAAGGGCTATGTTGCCCAGATGCAGGCCCGTATGCAGGACCGCCTGAACTACGTGGAGGGCCTGAAGGACGCTGAGGGCGGCTTCAATGCCCTGCCGGACGATGCCGCCGACGCCATCCGCAAGGTGGTGGAGCAGGCTAACAGCCTGTAAGCAACATTCCGCAAGTAAATACGAATAAGCAAAGGGAGCGTGTTCCGAAACCGGAACATGCTCCCTTTACTTGTTTTCCCGGGAAACATCCGTCAACGCGCGTCTTTCCCCGGCAAGCCGCCAAAAGCTCACAAAAAACCGGCCTGCCCGCAATTTTGCGGACAGGCCGGTTTCTCAGTTCAAGCTGTTAACGCTCAATCTTCCAGAAGATAGACAGTTCCAGTCCGGCGGCCGAACTGGATGCACTCCTGATAGCTCTCCATATACAGATCGATCTTGGGACCCTTCATGCCGGTGTCCTCGGCACGGGTCAGGCCGTATTCCATACCCTTGGCCACAACGTACAGATCGGAGCCCAGAGGGAACACCCGCTTATCCACGGCGGCCACGCCCTTATGGACGGTGGTGCCGGTGGCGGTACGGGTCCCCACGCCGTCATACCCAGCGGTATAGGCGGTGGCGGTGACGGTGACAGCCTTGCTGAATTTCATAGTGCCGCCAGAGGCGAAGGTCAGGTAGCCGGAACCGTCGCTCTGGGTGGTGACGTTCACCAGCTTGTCATCCGGTTCCACATAGGAGACCGCCGTTCCCCGCTCCACCACCTCCGTTACGCTGGTGGTGGAAATTTCCTCTACATACTGGCTGGTGACCAGCTCGCCGCTGACCCAGGTCTGCTCATAGATGGCTGTGTGCTGGCCGTCCATACCCTTCCGGGCCACCCGTTCCTCGCCCTTGGGCAGGTCCGGTGTATCCCGGTAAACCGTTTCGTGCTCCGCCTTTTCCGTCACCCGCTCGAAAACCGTCAGGTGATCGGAGATCGTCAGCATCACGCTGTTTTCCATCAGCTCGATGCCCACCATCTCCCGGGAACCGGGGATAATATCCATACGGGAAAGGAACTGCTTCACCGTTTCCTTCCGGGCGGTGGCAGTGATGGTCTCGCCGCCCCGGCGGACAGTCACCATGGTACCCTCCGTCAATACGGCGTTTTCACCGCTCTTGCCGGTATCCAGGTTCAAAAGCAGGGATTCGATGCCGGAATGGCTGTCATCCAGCGCTGCGGACTGCTCTCCGTCGCTGAACAGATACAGGGCTTTAGCCCAGCCCGTGGCGCCCGCCATGGTGACGGACAACAGCAGCAACAGAGTCAGACAGCGGCACAGCCATACCGTTTTTGGAGTGCGTAAATGTCGCAAATGTAAGACCTCCTGACAGCGCCAAATAGCGCCGTTACTGTTTTGTTACTTTTGTAATTTATCCAAAACTGGGTCTAAGTATACCTCCATCTCCCACTTTTGTCAAGTTTTCGCCTATTCTGCGATTTTATGTCCACCACAATCCCGCAAAAACGGGATTTTCATTTTTTCGTTTTTTCCAACTTCGATCCGTAAAAGTTACAATTTGTAACCGATTTTCTGTTAAAAAAGTACCGGTATCCGAAACCGGACACCGGCGCTTTTTCAGGTGTACGCTGCCTCTCAGCCCTGGACCTCCGGGGTGAAGCCCAGATCCTCCAGCTCGCTGACGGCGGTCTTGACGCAGTTCTCGCAGCCGTCGATGGTGACGTTCTTCGCCGCCAGATCCACCCGGAAGGTCAGTTCCGCAGCGGTGAGGGCATTGGTGATGCGCTTCACGCAGTTTTCGCACATCATGTCAGGTACTTTGATCGTTGTCATTTCAAATTCCTCCTTAAAATATTGGATGTTTATTTCATCATTTTCTGAATGGTGGCCACCAAATCGTCCACCACGTCCAGATCACCCTTTTGAATGTCCGTCACCACGCAGGTACGGATGTGCCGGGCCAGCAGTTCCCGGTTGAAAGCGTTCAGCGCCGACTGGATGGCGGAGACCTGGGTCAGGATATCCGTGCAGTAGGCGGAATTTTCCACCATACCGCGCACGCCCCGCACCTGCCCTTCAATGCGGCTGAGCCGCTGCAACAGGGCTTCCTCCTCCGTCCGCTCCCGGACCTTCCGCCGCTGGGAACAGCAGCAGTTTTTCGTTTCCTCTGCCATTGCTTCCTCCTTTTTACAGCTTCACGGTGCCCAAACGCAGGGCGTTGCCCACCACGCACACGGAGCTCAGGGACATAGCGGCTCCCGCGAACATAGGGGAGAGCAGCGGCCCGCCCAAGGCGTACAGCAGTCCGGCGGCGATGGGGATACCGATGGTATTGTAGCAGAATGCCCAGAACAGATTTTGCTTGATGTCCCGCAGGGTCAGGGCTGACAGCCGCAGCGCCCGGGGCACATCCTCCAGATCCGAGCGCATCAGCACGATGTCGGCGGCTTCGATGGCAATGTCGCTTCCACTGCCGATGGCACAGCCCACGGTGGCGGCGGTAAGGGCCGGGGCATCGTTGATGCCGTCCCCCACCATCATCACCTTGCGGCCTGCCGCCTCCAGCTTTTGCACGTGGACCGCTTTTTCCTCCGGCAGCACCTCCGGGATTACCTCGTCCACGCCCACAAGGGCGCCGATGTGCTCTGCGGCGGCGCGGCTGTCTCCCGTGAGCAGCACCACCCGAAGTCCCTGCTTGTGCAGAGCGGCAATGGCAGCTGCGCTGGTCTCCTTCACCGGGTCCGCCACGGAGATCAGTCCCAGCAGCGCCCCGTCAGCGGCGAAGAACATGGGTGTTTCCCCCTGTCCCGCCAAGGCGTCAGCCTTTTCGGAAAGGGCGGAGATGTCCACGCCGCTTTCTTCCATCAACCGGCGGTTACCCGCCAGCACCGTCCGTCCGGAGAGGGCCGCCCGAAGGCCCCGTCCGGGGAGCAGTTCAAAATTCTCCGGCTGCTTGCCGGTAGATAGTTTTTTCTCCTGCGCCGCCTGTACGATGGCCGCCGCCAAAGGGTGCTGAGACACGGACTCCACTGCCGCCGCGATGGTCAGCAGCCCCTCCGCCGTACCGCCTGCGGGACAGACCTCCGTAACGGCAGGCTCGCCCTTTGTCACGGTGCCGGTCTTGTCCAGCACCACGGTATCCACGGAGTGGGTCACCTCTAAAATTTCACCGGAGCGGATCAGGATGCCGTGCTTCGCACCCAGACCGGTGCCCACCATGATCGCCGTGGGCGTAGCCAGACCCAGCGCACAGGGGCAGGCGATCACCAGCACAGAGGTGAACACCCTCAGGACAAAGGCAAAGTCCTTCCCAGCAATGGCCCAGATCACCGCCGCCAGCACGGCGATGGCAATGACTGTGGGAACGAAAATCCCCGCCACCCTGTCCGCCGTCCGGGAGATGGGGGCCTTTTTGCCCTGAGCGTCCTCCACAAAGCGGATGATCCGGGAGAGGGTGGTGTCCTCCCCCACCCGTGTGACCTTCACATACAGCACGCCGTTCTCATTGACGCTGCCGCCGATGACCTCGCTGCCCTCCGCCTTTTCCACCGGCAGGCTTTCGCCGGTGAGCATGGCCTCGTTGACGCTGCTCTCGCCCTTGGTCACCACACCGTCCAGCGGGATCCGGGTGCCGGGCTTTACCAGCAGCACGTCCCCGGCCTTGACAGAGGACGTGGGTACCTCCTTGCCGCTGTCCGCTAAAAGGGCAGTGTCCGGCGTCAGCCGCATGAGGGCGGTGATGGCGCTCTTGGTCTTTTTCATGTTCCGGCTCTCCATGAACTTCCCCAGCGACACCAGCGTCAGCACCACGGCGGAGGATTCGTAGTAGAGATTATGCACATGACCGTGAACATCGTCGGTGATCAAAAACATCATCACCACACTGTATACAAAAGAGCAGGCAGAGCCGATGGCCACCAGCGAATCCATGTTGGGATTCCCATGGAACAGTGCCTGAAAGCCGTTGATGAAGAAGTTCCGTCCGCAGTACAGCACCGGGATCGCCAGCATCAACTGCAAAACGGCGAAGTTCATGGAGTGGGTGTGCATGGAAAACAGATCCGGCAGCGGCAGGGCGGGCAGTCCGAAGGGCAGCATCTGCCCCATGGACACATACAGCAAGGCACAGGAAAAGATAGCCGAAACGATCAGTTCCCGCTCTTTTCGCCGCAGTTCCAGTTCCTCCGGGTCCTCGCCGGTCTGGACCGGAGCCGCTTCCTGCTTTTCCTGATGGAGCTTGGCCCCGAAGCCCGCCTTTTCCACCTTGGCGACGATCTGCTCCGGCGTCACCTGCGTTTCGTCATAAACGATGGTCATGCGCTCCGCCACCAGATTGACGTCGCTGCGCTCTACCCCCGGCAGCCGCCGGGTCACTTTTTCCACGGACGCGCTGCATGCGGCGCAGTGCATCCCGGAAATGTCATATACTTCTTCCCGCATGGGGGTTCCTCCTTTGAGACGGTAAATTGCTTTCCTGTCGACCTTTCCCAAAACCGACATTCCTATTTCGTTTGCATCATATACCCCCACGGGGTATTTGTCAAGCAAAAAAACAACGCGGACAGGCAGACCCATCCACGCCGTTTTCTGTTCCGTTTCCCCGCCCCGCTTCAAGCGCAGGTCACCCTTTGATGATGGTCATAACTGCCGGCAGCAGCATCAGGATCGCCAACGCGCCGGTGCCCCACACGATGTTGTAGCTGACGGAATCTTTATCCTTTTCCCGGCAGTCCAGTGCGGAGAGGAAGGCATATCCCGCCTCCAGGCCGAAGGCAAGCGCCGCGAACAGCGCAAGCCCCCGCCATTCCAGTGCGGACAGAGCGATATAGATGGCAAAGCCGATGCCGCCGATGATGGCCCCGGTGTTCAGCTCCTTACCGGGTTTCAGCCAGATGTCTTTTTTCATATCTTCGTTCCTTCTTTTTCTTTAGTATCCGTTGACGATCACGTTCAGCACCTTACCGGCCACCGTTCCGGCCACGGCGTTTCCGCCGCCGCCGTTTTCCACCAGCACCACAAAGGCGTAGGGTGCATCCTCGTTCTGCAAAAAGCCTGCGAACCAGGCATGAGGCGTCTGTCCCGTCCCCACCTCCGCCGTGCCGGATTTTGCGCACAGTTCCATGTTGGGAAAGCGCTTGGTGCCGTAGGTCTCCGTCACGTTATTGGCCATAAAATCCGCTACGGTGGCCACCGTTCTGCTGTCGATCAGCTGTCCTGTGTGCTGAGTAATGTGGGGCAAAGACGGGATCCCCAGTGAGGACACCGTTTTCCGGATCAGATACGGTTCCGCCGCCTTGCCGCCGTTGGCGATGGCCCCCATCCACAACAGGAAGGCACAGGGGTTCACCTGATCGTGGTATTGGCCCACACCGGCCCAGCCCAGCTGCCCGGCGGTGATGCCGTCCCAGTTGAACGTGCCCTTGGCGGTGAGCAGACCGTCCACGGAATAGGCGCTGGTAAGCCCCGCCTTCTCCGTATACCGCCGCAGGGTATCCGCCCCCAGTTCCTCCGCGATCTGAGCGAAGGCCGCGTTGCAGGAGTGGGCGAAGGCCTCCTTCAGTGTCTGCTCTCCGTGGACGCCGGAGCAGGTGATGGTCTCGTCCCCGATCTGGACGCTGCCGGTGCAGTTCCAGGTCCGTGTCTCCGCGTCCGGCAGGTTCTCCAGCGCCGCCGTCAGGGTCACAGTCTTGAACACCGACCCCGGCACAAAGGCGGAGGAGAGAAACCGGTTCAGGTACGCGCCCTTATAACGGTCATTCTCTTCCAGATTCTTGGGCACATTCAACGGATCATAGCTGGGCGCCGACACCATGCACAAGATCTCACCGGTCTTGTAGTTATACACAGCCACCGTCCCGGCGTGGCCGCCCAAAGCCCTGTACGCCTCGTAGTTATACCGGGCGTCCAGAGTCAGGTACAAATTGCTGCCCCGCTCCGCGCCGAACGCGCCGTTCACCAGATCAAAGCCGGTCAGCTTGTCCGCGAAGGCGTTGAGAACGCCGGTGCCGATCTTGCCGTACAGGTCTCCCACCGCGTGGAGGGTGGCCTTGCGGACGGTTTCGTTTTCATAGTAGGTGCGGTGGCCGTTTTCCACGGAGGACAGCACATCCCCGTCCCGGTCCAGCACCGTGCCGGAAATCAGCACGCCGTTGGAATCGTACAGATGGCGGTTAAAGGCAGAGGAGGCCCACTTGCCGCCCTCGGCAAAATACCGGATGAGAAATACACTCATCCCCGCCGCCAGTAAAATCGCCAGTGCCATGCAGATCACGGCCCGTTTTTCAATCTTCCGCATGACCGTCCTCCTTTTCAAAGGCATCCTCTGCCGGTGCCGCCATACGGGCGGCTTCCTCGTCCAGCTTCCGCTCCGCCGCCCGGCCGATGGCAAAGCTGGCGTCCGCACGGGTGTCCATGGCCTTTAGATACGCCAGCAGCCCCCATGCCGACAGCATGGCGGAGCCGCCGTTGGACACGAAGGGGAAGGTCACGCCGGTGAGTGGCAGAAGATCCACGGAGCCGAACACATTCAGGCTGGTCTGAAACACCAGCAGAGAGCCTGCCGCGCAGGCGGCGATGGTATAAAAGCTGGATCGGCCAGTCCGGGAGGCGCGAACGGCGAACCATGCCAAGGTCAGGATGCAGGCCACCGCCAGCAGCGCGATAACCAGCCCCCATTCCTCGCATAACATGCCAAACACCAGATCCGTATCCCCGGCAGGGATACGCTCCAGCCAGCCGTTTCCGGCGCCCATGCCGAACAGTCCGCCGGAGGCCGCCGCCGACATGGTGCGGGTCTGCTGATAGCCGGAGCCGGAGGCCGCCTCCCAGGCGTGGCCCCACGCGGCGAAGCGGCTCAGAATATAGGGCTTGAACTGTACGATGATCCCCGCGCCAAAGGCCGCGCCGCCGCAGATGAGGGCCAGAGTTGCGGCGTCCCCGGAGCGGAGATAGGCGATGACCAGGAAGGTCACAAAGAAGATGGCCGCCGTGCCGAAGTCGCTCATCAGCCCCAGCAGGCCGATGCACACGCCGGTGAGCACGATAAACAGCGCCAGGTTCCGGCGGCGGAACAGCCGTTCCAGCGTGGCGGAGCCTGCAAAAATATAGCAGATCTTGGCGATCTCCGAGGGCTGGAAGGATATACCGCCCAAGGTGACCCAGTTGGTCGCGCCGAATTTAGCCTTGCCCAGCACCAGCGTGATCCCCAACAGGCCGATGGCCCCGGCAGCCATGAGCCAGCGGCGCTTTTTCACCCGTTCCAGATCCCGCAGGAACAGACCCAGCGCCAAAAACAGGCCCATGCCCAGAACGATGGCCAAAAGCTGCTTGGGAAGGCTCCCCGGTGCGCTGGAAGCTGTCACCGCAAGGGATAACGTCGAAAGATAAAAGGCGATGGTCTCCAGCTCAAAGCCCACGCAGCGGCCCAGCCGCAGCGCGGCGGCGTAGAGCCACATAACCGCCGTGAGGATCAGGAAGCAGATGGGGATCACCGGGCTGGCCTTCTCCCCCGCCGCCAATGTTAACTGAATGGCGGTCAAGATCTGAAATACCGTCAGCCACAAAAAAGAGGGCCACATGGCGGCGGGCCGCTCCGCCTGCCGCTTCTTTTCCAACTCCTCCCGCTCTCCTACCGTCTGCGGCAGAAACACCAGCGGCACACCGCCCAGGGTCAGGGTATCCCCCAGCTTCAACGGGGCCTGCTCTGTCACAGGGGTCCCGTTGACGGCGGTGCCGCCCTTGGAGCCAAGATCATACACCGTCCAGGCTCCGTCCTCACTACGGCACAGCGCCGCATGCTGCCGGGAGATGCTGGGATAGTTCAGAATCGCATCGGCGGATTTACCCCGCCCCAGAATATTTTCCCAGTGGGTCAGGGGGATACTGCCGCCGCCGGGCAGGCTCAACTGGGCCCAGACCTCCGGCGTGTGGGGGATTCGCAGCAGGGACCGGATGGCCCGCACCAGAATCAGCGCCGAAAGCACCGGAAACAGCAGCCGTGCAATGGCCGTGTACCAGCCGGTAATCAGAGGATGGGCACTCAGCCACAGGGACAGCGCAGAAAACAGTTCCTGCATCCCATTCCCTCCTTTCCGAAAAAAACAGCTTCAGACCGGACCGGCGGAGTCTGTCTCCGCCAGCCGGAAATCAGGGTTATTATAGCATTATCCCCATAGCCTGTACACCCTTGCCGACGGAAAAACACAGTCTTTTATTCTTTTTTCTGTTTTTCACTTGACCGTTTGTTAAAAATATATTAAAATAATTATCCGTATGTACGAATATATGTCTACTCAGGGCGGGGACCGTTGTTTCCCGCCTTGATCTACCATCTATAAATAGGAAAGGCCGATCGATCATCATGAATCATCCATACAAAACAAGGGAAGGCGGCGCTACCGTCACCATCTTCGTCCCCTACGACTGCAAAAACCACTGCCCCTTCTGTATCAATAAGGAAGAATACGGGGACATGACCGGCTTCTCTCTGGAGAAGATTGTCCAGAGCATCCGCCGGATGGATGCCATCACCCCCAAATGCGATTTCGTCTTTACCGGCGGCGAGCCCTTTGCCGACATTGAAAAGCTCCAGATCATGCTGGATGAGATCCCCACTACCCACCGGGTGTTCATCAACACCACTCTGCCCGTCTCCAAATGCCAGACGGAGGAGGACATTCTGGCCTTCGCAGAGCGGAATAAGCACAAGATCACCTGCATCAATGTATCCCGCCACATGCAGCACTATGTGGTGGAGTCCAATGACTCGCTGCTGACCCGGCTGCCGGTACCCTTCCGGATCAACTGCGTTCTCTACAAGGATTATCCCAAGGAGAACCTGATCCCCTTCATTGAGCGCTTCCGCAAGCTTCCCGGCGCCAACATCCAGTTCCGCTTTGACTACACTGCCACCACTCCCGAAAACCTCTACGAGCCGGACAAGATCCTGCACGATCTGAAGGAGATCGCGGAATACACCGGTCTGGACGGCTGCCGGATGCGCTGCGGCTTCCACTTCGACTACAAGGGCATGGAGCTGACCTATCACAAGACCCTGCCCTACTCCACCATCGTGGAGACCGATCCCGCTGACGGCGTTACCTATGATATTCTCTATGACATCCTCATCAAGCAGACCGGCGAGATCCATTCCGACTGGACCGGCGTGGTGATGGACGTCCCCGCCTATGAGAAGGTTGTCTTTGAGCCCTATGACCTGAAATGGCTGGAGGGCGGCCCCCGCAAATAAGCTGACAACCCCCAGAAGCAATGCTTCTGGGGGTCTTTTTTCTCCCAATTCAGCTTTGTGCTCCCGGCAGTTCCGTCCTCTTGTTTTTCAGAGGATCTGAAAGAGAAACCCAAAGCGACACCGCATATCGGTTCTTCAAGCAGCACCCCCAGACCGGAGTCTCCGGTCTGGGGGTGTATCAGCTATATGATCTTGCGCGCTCTGTCTCAGTTCCGATTGAACAGATTGGCCGCCCACATACCGGCGTCTCCGAAGCCGCCGCTGGGGTCCTCCGGGGCCGGAGGCTCCGACGGGATCACGATGCCGCCGGTTGGATCGTCAGGCAGGTTCGCGTCCCCGAAGCCGCCGCTGGGATCGTCGACCGACGGGCTGTAGTTGGGATCATTGGGATCATCAACGCCACCGCCGGGGTGATCCGGGTCCACCGGCGTCATGCCGGCATGGGCCGGACAGCCGATGACCTCCGGGTAGGTCTCTCCGCCACTTGCCGTAGGCGTGGGCTCCAGACCAATGGCCCGCTTCATCTCAATCAGATGGAACATCTTGTCCGGATTCTTGGCGCTGTCGGTGGCGATGGACGCATAGCGGGTGCCGTCCGCCTTGAAATACTCGGTCCGTTCAAAGTCCAGCACACCCACCTGCTTAACGGCAGAGGAGGGACAGCTATCGGTGGCAACGCACTTGCCCTCGGTGCAGTAATCCACAAAGGTGTGGAGATTGCAGCTCTCCGTGGGAGCCGTGCCTGCCGCCACCGTGACCTGAACCGCCCGGCTGCCCCGGATGTCGGAAAGGCAGGCGTCGGTACACCGCAGGCCGCTGTCGGCGCAGACCGTCACCTGCTCCAGGCCGCTGGCAGGCTTTGCAAAGCTCTTATTCTCCAGATGTTCATGGATCTTCTGCATGACCGGCTTCCACATGGTAATGGCCGGGTTGCCGGAGGCGGAGATCTTCTCGTTGGTCTTGGGATAGCCCGTCCACACGGCGGCGCAGTAATAGGGGGTATAGCCTACGAAATAGCGGGTCTTGGAGTTATCCGTGGTACCGGTCTTGCCCGCGATGGTCATGCCGCTGAACTTGGCGGAGGTACCGGTACCGGCGTTCACCACGCTGGTAAGCATCTGGTTCATGAAGTAGGCCGTGGTCTCCTTCATGGCCACATGGGTCTCGCCCTCGTTTTTCAGCACGGTCTCACCGTTGCTGTCCCGGACCTCGGTATACATCTTGGGCGAATTGTAAACGCCGCTGTTGGCAAAGGCAGAGAAGGCCGCTGCCATCTCCACAGTGCTCAGGCCATAGGTCAGACCGCCCATGGCCAGCGGGGAAACGGCCATATCCTCCGGCACCAGGCTGAGGCCCAGCTTCTCCGTGGCGTAAGCGTAGGACTCCGCCACACCCAGCGCCTCCACGGTCTGAACGGCGATGGTGTTGATGGAACGCCGGACGCCCTCGCCGATCATGGTCCAGCCAGTGTAGGTATTGGGGGAGTTCTTAGGCCAGGGAGAATTGTTCATAAGCTCCACGGGGTAGTTATCAAAGGTGGTGGCCGGTGTCACAGCACCGGCGTCCAGCGCTGCGGAATACACCGTCAGCGGCTTGATAGAAGAACCAACCTGATGCTTCTGGACCGCATAGTTGTCCACCAGATTCTGGGTCTTGGGGCCCATGGCGCCCACCATACCCACGATGTTGCCGGTATAGGGGTCCATGATGGTGATACCGGATTGCAGCTGGTGGCCCTTGGCAGAGTGTACATTCAAATTGCTCAGATCTGCGTAGACATCCTCCGCGATCTTCTGGATATCCGGGTCCATGGTGCAATAGATCTGATAGCCGCTGTTGTTCACCAGCCGCTGGGCCGCTTCATAAGAGATGCTCTTGGCCTGGGCCAGATCTGTGGTCACGTCCCTGATGAGCTGCTCCACGAACCAGTTGTTGATCTCGATACCGTCGGTCTTGACCAGCTCGCTGGCGTCTCCGGAGGTATCTGTGAAGTTCAAAGGCTCCGCCTTGGCGGCTTCGCACTCCTCTTTTGTCAGATAGGGCTTGCCGGTATCGGGATTGATGACCTTAGACATCTTGTCCAGGATCAGTTCCTGGCGCTTCTTGTTCAACTGCCGGGGAGTGACGGTGGTGCCGTCCTTCCGGGTGTAGGTCCGTTCATATTTGGGGTTGTAGAGGGACGGGTTGTTGGTGATGGCGATGATACAGGCGCTCTCCGCCGCCGTCAGGTCCTTGGCGGACTTGCCGAAGTAGTATTCCGCTGCCGTCTCCACGCCGCCGCAGCCGCTGCCCAAATAGATCATATTCAGGTACAGCTCCAGAATCTGGCTTTTCGTGTTATCCTTTTCAAATTCCAGCGCCCGGAAGATCTCCTTGACCTTGCGGTTGATGGTATTCTGATTCTCACCGGTCATGTTTTTCAGCATCTGCTGGGTGATGGTGGAGCCGCCGTAGCTATCGTTGCTGCCGGTGAGGGTCAGCAGCGTAGCGCCCAGGGTCCGCTTCCAGTCTACACCATGGTGACTGAAAAAACGCTCGTCCTCAATGGACACCGCTGCCTGCCACAGGTAGGGGGACATATCGTCGATGTCGATCAGGACACGGTTCTCCTGCCCGTGGACCTTCTGGAACTCCACCCACTGACCGCTCTCCTTGTCCTGATAATAGACCACGGAGCTCTGGGACATGGTGTAGTCCTCCGCCCGGACCTCCAGCGTCGGCAGCAGAGATGTATTCACATACCTCATGAAAATCCCCAGCAGCATGAGCGTTGTGCAGACGCCGATCAGGACCAGGGTAAAGACCGTCATCACAACGCCGCCCGCCACATGACCGGGCCGGACCTTCCGCCGTTTGCGGGAATGATCCGCCCCCTGGGGATGTGTGTTTCTTCTTTCCTCCAACTTGGAACCTCCTTTTGTGATCCTCAAGGCGGTTTCCCTTCAGGAAACCAACCCACAATACACCATTATCAAGTCCATTATATCATCCCCTGTCAACTGCGAAAATGTCGGATTCAACCGGTGAAAAGTTTCCGCTTCCATGGATTTTACCAAATTTTTCCAAAAATTTCTGTCACATAACTTTCGTACTTCGCTGCTTTTTCACGGTTTTCGCTCTTGCAATCATCGCTTTCTTCCGTTACAATAAGGGCAATCCTTCCCCGGAGGGACAGACAACACGAGAAAGGGTATACAAAGATGAGTGAAGATTTCGGCCCCACCTTTATTACCGTGACCGACGAGGACGGAAAAGAGCTGGTTTTGGAATTTGTAGACGCTCTGGAGTATAACGGCCAGATGTATCAGGCCTTCTTCCCCGCCGAGACCGAGGGGGAAAATGAGGATGATCCCGACAACGGTCTGGTGATCCTGAAGGTCATCCACGAGGATGGCGAGGATCTGCTCTCCACGCTGGACTCCGACGAGGAGCTGGAGGCGGTCTACGAGCAGTTCATGGAGCTGCTGTTTGACGAGGACGAGGAATAATTCCTCCGTTTCCACGCAGACTTTTAAGGAAATACGTCATTCCGCGTGTCCTGCGGGGTGCGTGATAGATCTTTTTTTAACCCACATTTCGTTATTAGGGATGCACCTCTCAGGGTGTGGATCGCAGGCCTCCCGGCTGCCGTTCGCGGTTGGAAGTTGGAAGCGGTAAAGCATTCTGGAAGCAACCCACCTGTGCTTGAAGGTGCAGGTTATAACGAGGTCTACACGGCCGCCGCGGGACAGCTTTATACGACAAAAAGGACTGCTTTGCAGTCCTTTTTTCAGTTTATTTTCAGATATGTGTCATACAATAAGCGCAGTTTTGCCCCGGATGGCATCAAACGTGATCTGGTACTTGCATATCGCGGCGCAATCCTTTATAATGACGGGGTATGTGACAAATCATGCGGCGCTGTGCCGCGCAACAACGTTTAAACTTGAGAGGATGGACAACAAATGAGCGCATCAAGAGAAAAAAAGCTCCGGCAGGATCAGACGGCCTCCGGCTATGTGGATCCCAAGGCAGAAAAGGAGCTGGAAAAAAAGAAGGCTGAAAAGCGCAGCAACGTTCTGTACAGCGTCATCGCCGTACTGTTCGTGCTGGTGGTGGCAGCCAGCTTCCTCTGGCGATCCAATGTGATCTCCCGCAACGCCACGGCCCTGACCATTGACGGCGAAAAGTACAGTGCCGCCGAGGTGAATTTCTATTATCAGAATGTTTACCGCGGCTTCCTGCAGAGCAATTCCTACTTCATCAGCTATCTGGGTCTGGACACCAACGCCTCCCTGAAGAGCCAGACGGTGAACGCCACCGCCGCTTCCATGATGGGCGTAGAGGAAGGTTCCTCTTGGCATGATTATATCATGGACAACACTGTCAAGCAGATGACCATGGTCCAGCGGGGTCTGAAGCAGGCACAGGAGGAAGGCTATCAGTTCCCCGCCAGCGTGCAGGAGCAGTATGAGGACTCCCTGAATTCCCTGAAGACCTCTGCGGAATCCACCGGCATGTCCGTGAAGGCATATCTCCAGAAAAATCTGGGTGCCATCATGACGGAGAAGGTCTACAACCAGCAGGTCCTGCGGATGCTGCAGTATCAGGCATACGCCCAGAACTATTCCGACAGCCTGACCTACACCGACGCGGAGCTGGAAGCCGCCTATCAGGCAGATCCCAAGACCTATGACAAGGCCGCCTGGGAGTATGTGGTCGTCAGCGGCGCTGCCGATTCCACCACGGATGCCGACGGCAACACCGTTCAGGCCACCGATGAGGAGCAGGCTGCTGCCAAGGAGACCGCCAAGGCCACCGCAGAAGAGATCCTGGCCGCTTACAACAGCGGAAAGTCTCTGGAATCCATTGCCGGCAATTATGAAAAGGCCACCTATTACAACACCACCGACGCCACTTATTATGACGGCGTTGTGGGTAACTGGCTCTTTGACGATGCCCGCAAGGACGGTGACACGGAGATTCTGGAAGTTGGAACCAACTATTACGTCGGTCTGTTCCACAGCCGCGGCCGCGAGGAATACAAGACCGTGGACATCCGTCACATCCTCATCACCCCCGAAACCGGCACCAAGGCTCAGGGCGACGAGGGCTATGAGGACGAGCAGACCCAGCTGAAGGCCGCCGCCCGCACCAAGGCCGAGGAAATTCTGGCCCAGTGGAAGTCCGGCGAGGCCACCGAGGATTCCTTCGCCCAGCTGGCTATGGAAAACTCCGCCGACGGCTCCAAGTATGACGGCGGTCTCTACACCCGGGTCACCAAGGGCTGGGCTGTGGAGGAGTTCAATGACTGGTGCTTCGACGCTTCCCGCAAGGACGGCGACACCGGTATCGTGGACACCACCTACGGTTCTCATGTGATGTACTTCGTGGGCTACGATCTGCCCGCTTGGGCGGCATCCGTCACCTCCGATCTGCAGGAGAAGGCCTCTTCCGAGTGGAGCACCGCCCTGTCCGAAAACGCCGATGTGCAGCAGAGCGACTTCGGCATGAAGTTTGTGGGTTAAAGCACAGTTATCGGCCCACTATTCCCGAAACAAAGGGCCGGCTTTTCAGCCGGCCCTTTTTGATCTTTACTTTTGAAATTCGGAGCGTTTTATGGACGAGCGTTTTTTGCGAAATGAAATGTTGTGGGGCAAGGACGGGCAGGCTCGCCTGACCGCCGCCCACGTCATTGTGTTCGGGCTGGGCGGCGTAGGCAGCTACGTGACAGAGTGTCTGGCCCGGGCCGGTGTGGGCGAGCTGACGCTGGTGGACAGCGACACTGTGGCTCTCTCCAATCTGAACCGTCAGCTGGAGGCGCTGGACTCCACCGTGGGGCTTCCCAAGGCAGAGGCCGTGGCCCGGCGGGTCCGGGATATCAACCCCTATGCGGTCCTGCATCCCATGGAGACCCTGTACAATGCCGACAACCGGGAACAGTTCTTCCCTGCAGGCTGCAGGTATGACTATATTGTGGACGCCATTGATCTGGTGAGCTGCAAGCTGGATCTGGCGGAGACCGCCCGGCGGCTGGGCGTCCCCCTCATCATGGCATTGGGTACCGGCAACAAGCTGGACCCCTCTCTACTGCGGCTGGCGGATATTTCAGAGACCTACGGCTGCCCGCTGGCCCGGGTCATGCGGAAGGAGCTGCGGAACCGGGGCATCCTCCACCAGACGGTGGTCTTTTCCCCGGAACAGCCTGCGCCTACCCAGCAGCTGGAGGCTCCCCGCCGGGACGGCGGAGCGTTCCCGCCAGCAACCCCTGGGTCCCTGCCACCGCCGGATTGCTGATGGGAAGCAAGGTAGTCCGTGACCTTATCGCCCAAAAGGAGGCGTAATGTATGCTGACCGGAACGATCATCAATTCTCTGACTATTCTGGCCGGGTCCGCTGTGGGGCTCGTCCTCCGGGCCGTCACCCGCCGTTCCTCCAAGGAGGTCTCCGCCGACGGTCTCGGCGGCCGGCTCCAGACCATCATCATGCAGGGCATGGCCTTGTGCGTTCTGTATATCGGCGTCAGCGGATGTCTCAAGGGGCAGAACACCCTGACCGCCATCCTCTCCATCGCTCTGGGCGCCATTATCGGAGAGCTGCTGGATCTGGACCGCCGGATGCGGTCCCTGGGGGATTGGGTCCAGACCCGGACCGCCCGGCTGATCCACACGGAGGATGGCGCGCCCAGCATATCCGACGGGTTCGTCACCGCTTCCCTGCTGTTCTGCGTGGGGGCCATGGCCATCGTAGGCGCTCTGGAAAACGGCCTTACCGGAAGCTATGACACTCTGAAAGCCAAATCTATCATCGACGGTATCAGCTCCATCGTGTTCGCCTCCTCCTTGGGAGTCGGCGTGGCGTTTTCCGCCGGGGCCATTTTTTTCTATCAGGGAGCCATCTCCCTTCTGGCGGGGCTGCTGTCCCCCCTGCTGGGGGACGCCGTAATTGCGGAGATGACCTGTGTCGGCTCTCTGCTGATCGTGGCCCTGAGCCTGAATATGCTGAACGTCACCAAAATCAAGGTCATGAACCTTGTCCCGGCTATCTTTCTGCCGATTTTGCTGTGCCGGTTTATGTAAGCTTCGTACAAAAGGGACGCCATCTTTGCAGATGGCGCCCCCCAGCGTGTCGAAAAAGTCTTTTCTCCCCGCTG
>OOIF01001226.1_pt1 | contig 22804 bp, 19 predicted proteins | sample 1691961 | NCBI WGS metagenome assembly OOIF01 (sample SAMN06348146, study PRJEB24527) | human gut metagenome | biome: human gut; feature: ankylosing spondylitis patient; material: feces | host: Homo sapiens | place: China | collected 2015-10 | reverse complement strand
CGCCATGATGCCGATGCCCACCAGCGTGCAGAACCGGTTCTCGGCATGGAAGGTGGATTACCACTTCTATCGGGACCGCATCCACACCAGTGCGTTCGGCGCACGCCTGAACGCCCGTTCGGCCGCCGAAGGACTGGCCGCTTCCACGCATCCCGCGCTGAAAGCCTTGCAGGCTTGCCTGACGAACCTCGAACCGCCCGCCGCGCAAGTGAAACGCGAGAAAGGCAAACCCGTGGTCTTCATCACGGGAGATTCCACCGTAAAGAACGAGGACAAAGATCCGGACGGAATGTGGGGTTGGGGCAGTCAGGCGGGAACCATCTTCGACACGGACAAAATCACCGTGGCGAACGAAGCCAAAGCCGGACGGAGCACACGCACTTATCTGGAAGAAAACCGTTGGGAACGTGTCTACAACGCCCTTCAACCGGGCGACTTCGTGTTGATACAGTTCGGCCATAACGACATCGGCGACATCGACCGAGGCAAGGCACGCGGTGTCATTGCCTGCGCGCAGGATACCAGTCATGTTTACAGGGTCAATAAAGGAGATAAAATTTACAACGAAGTCATTTACTCCTTCGGATGGTACCTGAAAAAATTCATCGACGACGTGCGCGAAAAAGGTGCCACGCCTATTCTGGTGTCCCTCACGCCCCGCAACGAATGGCCCGGCGGAAAGATAGAACGCCGCAACGACAGTTACGGCAAATGGTATCGGGAGGTAGTGGCCCAAACCGCCGTAGAGTTCGTGGACTTGCACAACATCTCGGCCGATGCCCTCGACCGGATAGGCCAAGAAGGCGCCAAAGCTTATTATAACCGCGACCACACGCACACCTCGCTCAAGGGTGCGCAACTCAACGCGCAAGGCATAGCCGAAGGTCTGCGTGCCACAGACAGCCCGCTGGCCCGGTACTTGAAATAAACACACGCCCAAAGTAAGGTCGGACAATCGGATTTGTCCGACCTTTTTCATGACTTCCTACGAGAAAAACAGAAAAAAATACCTCCAAATAGCGCGACAAAATGAATAAATATACGGTATATACGGAGTTTATGCACTCCAAAACCGTATATTTAACATTTAATCTCAAGCGAATGATTTTTCAATCTCTTGAAAGCGAAAAAAAATTCTCCGCACAAAAACGGACAAAGCTCGTGAAAAACGTTTTTCGGACGGCTAAAAGACGGGAACGGAAGGCCAGAAAACGGCTTTTCTGAATTATCTGGTGAAAATCCGGTTCCGAAACCGTCCGGCAAATGGATACAAGAACCTTGCTTTTTCCTGACAGCCGCCCCATATTCCGTGCACGGCATGAAGCGGAAACGTGCATTTTGACACCTTACTTCCATTTCCGGATAACACTTTGCCCAAAAGCCGACGCACGAGAATCGCGTATTTCCCATCGACGGGACAACCGGACGCATATACGCCGGTCTCATGAAACATAAAGTCAAGGGTTGTCCGGCATTTTTCACATTTCTTCTGCATGCCCTATAAAAATTAACGCGTGCGCACAATAAAGAGGTGGCGGACACGTTTTCTTAAAGTATATTTAGCAAAAAAAGACATGATAGAATACGTGAAGGGCCAGATTGCCGAACTCACTCCGGCCATCGCCGTCATAGATTGCCACGGCGTGGGATACGGCCTCAACATCTCTTTGAACACATTTTCAGCCCTGCAAGGCAAGCAGGAAGCCAAACTATACGTTTACGAAGCCATCCGCGAAGACGCCTACGTGCTTTACGGTTTTTCCACCCGCCAGGAACGTGCCCTCTTCCTGCTGCTCATCAGCGTGTCGGGCATCGGGGGCAACACGGCACGCATGATTCTCTCCGCCCTCACACCGGCAGAACTGGTCAACGTCATCAGTTCCGGCAACGACAAGCTGCTCAAGACCGTGAAAGGCATCGGGCTGAAAACCGCCCAACGCATCATCGTGGACCTGAAAGACAAAATCGCATCGGTGGAAATCGAAGGGACGGCAGCCCCCGGCACTTCCGCGACCGCAGCAACCGGACATTCCGAAATACTGGAAGAGGCCGTGGCCGCCCTTACCATGCTGGGCTTCCCGCCCGCCCCCTCGCAAAAGGTCGCATTGGCCATCCTGAAAGAAGAACCGGAGGCCGCCGTGGAGCGTGTCATCAAACTTGCCCTCAAAAGATTATAGGAAGCCGAAAGCTTCATAGCCCAACGGAACAGCATGAAAAGAAACCTGAAAATCGCGATTAGGCGAGCGCAGACCGAGCTTGCTCGAAGAATGCCGAGCGTGAGCGATTTACGCAAAAAGTGGCTCTACCTCATCCTTCTGGCCATCAGTGCCAACGCACTGGCGGACATGGGAGGTGCCGCTTTTTTGCATATACCCCGGAACGAAACCCCGGCTCCGGCCGAACCGGACACCATCCGGCCACGTTTCAGCGTGAAGCGGACGGCGCCCCGCGACGAAGACGATCTGAAAAAACGAAGCTTGGACCTGAAAGACCCGGACAACCTGAAAACGGATACCGTTTACGACCCGGCGACAGGCAATTACACCATCGGTACCAAAGTGGGCGACAGTTACCTGAACGCCCCTTTGCTGATGTCGCCGGAAGAATACCAGGAATGGAGCCTGCAAAAGTCCTTGCAGAACTACTACCGGCAAAAGAACAGCGAAGCTTTCGAGAATGAAGGCAAAAACAAATTCGACTTCACGGACATGCAGTTCGACCTGGGACCGGCCGAGAAAATATTCGGTCCCGGAGGCGTGCGTATCAAAACCCAGGGTTCCGCCGAACTGAAAATCGGGGGTAACCTGAAGAAGACGGACAACCCGAGCCTCTCGGAAAACCGCCGGAAGACCTTCGGATTCGATTTCGAAGAGAAAATCAACATGAGCATGAACGGCAGCGTGGGCGACAAAATCAACATGAACCTGAACTACAACACCGACGCCACGTTCGACTTCGACGCGCAAAGCATGAAACTGCGCTACGAAGGCAAGGAAGACGAAATCATCAAGTTGATAGAAGGGGGTAACGTGTCGCTTCCCACCAATTCCTCGCTCATCAAAGGCGCTTCCTCGCTGTTCGGCCTGCGGGCTGACCTGCAATTCGGCAAACTGAAACTGCAAACGGTCGTTTCCCAAAAGAAATCGGCCTCGAAAAGCGTGTCGTCCAAGGGAGGCACACAAACGCACAATTACGAATTCTCGGCTACCGAATACGAAGAAAACCGACATTTCTTTCTCGCCCACTTCTTCCGCGAACATTATGACCAGAACATGAGCAAGCTGCCCACCGTCATGTCCGGCGTCACCATCAAGCGTATCGAACTTTGGGTGACGAACAAAACGGGAAGTTATGAAAGCAACCGCAATATCGTGGCCTTCACCGATCTGGGCGAACATGACCATATTTCCAACCCGATCTGGAGCAAAGGCAGCGTGCAAGTGGCCGCCAATGCCGCCAACACCCTCTATTCGACCATGACCACACAGCATGCCGCTGCACGCGACATCAGTCAGACGTCGAGCGATCTGGACGCCATCGCAGGCTTTGAAGGCAGCGTGGACTACGAGAAGCTGCAAAGCGCACGCCTGTTGTCTTCTTCGGAATACACCGTAAACAATTCATTGGGCTACGTGTCGCTCAACTTTACCCTGCAACCGGACGAAGTCCTGGCCGTAGCCTTCGAATACACCTACAACGGCACAACCTACCAAGTGGGCGAGTTCTCGGCCGACCTGACCGACAACACCCAAGCCCTGTTCGTCAAGGCCCTGAAAAACACATCGAACACACCGCAGATGGGCAACTGGGACTTGATGATGAAAAACGTGTATAGCCTGGGAGCTACCACCACGCAAAAGGACAAATTCAAGCTGGACATCCAATACCAAAGCGACTCTGCCGGGGTGTACGTGTCCTACATTCCCGAAGCCAAATACAAAAACACCAAGCTCCTGCGGGTAATGAACTTAGACCGTCTGGATGCCAACAACCGTCCGAATCCGAACGGACAGTTCGACTATGTGGAAGGATACACCATCAATAAAGGACGCATCTACTTCCCCGTAACCGAACCTTTCGGAAGCCACCTGCGCCAATACCTGAATGATGAAGCCTTGGCCGAGAAATATTGTTTCGACGCACTGTACGACTCCACCAAGACCATGGCCAAACAGATAGCGGAAAAGAACAAATTCCTGCTCTCCGGAGAGTACAAGGGAAACAACGGTGCCGAAATCAGCCTCGGCGCCATGAACGTGCCGCAAGGCTCCGTGACCGTGACGGCGGGAGGCGTGACGCTGACGGAAAACACGGACTATACGGTGGACTACTCGATGGGCGTGGTGACCATCATCAACCAAAGCATCATCGATGCCGGCACGAACGTGAGCGTGGACTTCGAAAGCAACGACAACTACGGCATGCAACGCAAAACGCTCGTAGGATTCAACCTGCAATACGACGTGAGCAAGGACTTCACGTTCGGCGGAACGTTCATGTTCCTGAACGAACAGCCGCTCACCACAAAAGTAAACATGGGCGAAGAACCTTTGAAAAACACCCTGTGGGGCGTCAACCTCTCGTGGAAGAAAGAAAGCCAATGGCTGACCAACCTGATAGACAAAATACCGCTCATCGACGTGACCGAGCCTTCGCAAATCAGCTTTACCGGGGAGTTCGCCCAACTCATTGCCGGGCAAAACAAGAAGATACAGGGGTCGGCTTCCTACATCGACGACTTCGAGAACACGAAAAACGGCATCAGCGTGATGCAGCCCACCAACTGGATGATTTCCAGCGTGCCGTCCGACTTTGAAGAAAGCAAGCTCGTCAACGACGTGCGCGGAGGCTACAACCGCGCCCTGCTGAGCTGGTACACCGTGGATCCGCTCTTCACGCGTCAAAGTTCCTCGCTCACGCCCGCCCATATCAAGAGCGACCTGAACCAACTCTCCAACCACTATGTACGCGAAGTGTACGAACGGGAACTCTATCCCAACAAGACACAGACCAGTTACAACTCGGCCGCTTCGCTCCCGGTAATGAACCTCGCTTTCTACCCTACCGAACGGGGAGCCTACAACCTGGATCCGAACTTGGACTACAACGGAAGACTCACCAACCCCAAAACCCGTTGGGGCGGCATGATGCGTAAATTGGACACCAACGATTTCGAGACGGCCAACATAGAATACGTAGAATTCTGGTTGCTCGACCCGTTCATCTACACCCGTGACAAGGGCGGCGATTACGGAGGTGACTTCTATTTGAACTTAGGAGAAGTGAGCGAAGACATCCTCCACGACGGAAAGAAATTCTTCGAAAGCGGAATGCCCATCGACGGAAACTCCAACTATTACACGGAAACAGCGTGGGGACGCGTGCCCAACACCACCAGCGTGGTCTATGCCTTCAACAACGAATCCGGAGCACGCGAACGACAGGACATCGGATTGAACGGACTCAACAGCGAAGAAGAACGTACGTTCGGTGCCTACCGTGAGTTTCTCATGGCCGTACAAGGGAAAGTGAGCCCGCAAGTGTACGATTCGTTGATGAACGACCCGGCCGGAGACGATTACCACTACTTCCGGGGGTCGGACTACGACGCCCAGCAACGCAGCATCCTCGACCGTTACAAGTATATCAACCTGCCGGAAGGCAACTCGCGGTCGAATGAAAACGCAAACGAATCGTACGACACTTCATACAAGACCACACCCGACGTGGAAGATATCAATCAGGACTACACATTGAACGAATACGAGAAATATTACCAATATAAAATCAGCATCCGTCCGGAAGACTTCATTGTGGGGCAAAACCATATCGTGGACAAACGTACGGCAAGCGTCAAGCTCCGCAACGGCAACACGGAAGAGGTGAATTGGTATCAGTTCCGCATACCGCTTACCGAATACCAAAAGAAAGTGGGCAACATCAACGATTTCACGAGCATACGGTTCATGCGTATGTTCCTGACTGGTTTCGAACAGCCCGTCATCCTTCGTTTCGCCACACTGGATCTGGTGAAAGCCGAATGGCGTTCCTACGAACAGGCTCTTTATGCCGGCGAAATGCCCACCACGAACGGAAGCATGGAAATATCGGCTGTCAACATCGAAGAAAACAACGACAAGACACCGGTGAACTACGTACTGCCTCCGGGCATCAGCCGCGTAGTGGATCCGGCACAAAGCCAACTGGCCGAAGACAACGAACAGGCCCTCTCGCTGACGGTACGTAACCTGGCCACGGGAGACGCCCGCGCCGTGTACAAGAACACCAACCTGGACATGCGCCAGTACAAACACCTCCAAATGTTCGTCCATGCCAATGCGCTGGCCGAGAATGTAACCGAAACGGAAGACAATCAGACCAGTATCTTCATCCGGCTCGGCTCGGACTACAAGAACAACTTCTACGAATACGAAATTCCCTTAAAGCTGACGGCAGCCGGACGCTACGACACTTATTCCGCCGAACAGTGCCGCGCCGTATGGCCTGAAGAGAATATGCTGGACATCGACCTCTCGGTGTTCACCAAAGTGAAACAGGCACGCAACCGCGAGAAGAGCCTCGGCAATACCAACCTGACCACACTCTTCTCCGTCTACGACGACAACCGGCCGAACAACAAGGTAAGCGTCATGGGTAACCCGACCTTGGGCGAGGTGAAGACCATCATGATCGGCGTGCGCAACAATGCCCGTGCAACCAAGTCGGTGGAAGTATGGGCCAACGAGCTTCGCCTGCAGGAATACAGCAATGATGGCGGTTGGGCCGCACAGGGTACCCTGAATATACAATTCTCCGACCTGGGTTCCGTCAATCTGACCGGACACATGGAAACAGCCGGATTCGGAGGCATAGAAGACAAAGTGAGCGAACGCAACCAGGAAGACATGTACAATTACAGCATCACGACCAGCTTCGAACTGGGCAAGCTGCTGCCGGAGAAAGTACGCTTCACGGCGCCCATTTACTATTCGTTCAACAAAGAGGTCATCAAACCGAAATATAATCCGCTCGACACGGACATGTTGCTGGAAGACGCTCTCGACGCTTGCACCACGGAGCACGAAAAAGACTCGTTGAGAAGCCTGACCACCACGGAGACCACGAATAAGAACTTCAGCCTGAGCAACGTGAAGTTCAACATCGCCACGCCCAAACACCCCATGCCATACGACCCCGCCAACTTCTCGTTCAGCTATTCGCACAGCGAGTCCAACAAAACGGGAGAAACCACGGCTTGGGAAACGGAAAAAAACTGGAACGGAGCGTTCAACTACAACTATTCTCCCGAATACAAGCCTTTCGAGCCGTTCAAGAAGATGATTAAAAGCAAGAGCAAATGGTGGGACATCATCCGCGACCAGAACTTCAACTACTTGCCGCAAAACATCAGCTTCAACACGAACATCCTGCGCAACTATTACGAGTACCAGGAACGGGACATCGAGAATCTGGAAGACCCGACGTCGCTCCCTCTCTCCTTCTCCAAAGAGTTTTTGTGGAACCGCGATTTCAGTCTGAAGTGGGACTTGACCAAAAACCTTCACTTCTCGTTCAACTCCGCCACCCATGCGGAAATCGAAGAGCCGAACGTTCCGGTCAACAAGGATCTCTATGCAGACCAGTACCAAGTATGGAAAGATTCCGTATGGCACAGCATCAAAGGATTCGGAACTCCGCTCGACTACCAACAGGACTTCACGGCCTCGTACAAAGTACCGCTCGAAAAAATACCGTGCTTCTCGTGGATTTCCCTCGACGGCAATTACACGGCCAACTATTCCTGGGAACGCGGCATGGAACTGGAAGACGGAACTTCTTACGGCAATACCATCAACAACCAGCGTTCGGCTACGATAAACGGACGCTTCAACCTGGAAACGCTGTACAATTTCTCTTCTTTCCTGAAAGAGGTCAACAAGAAATTCTCGGCCAGCGAACGGAAGAAAGCCAAGGACAAAAGCAACCGTGAACGGGAGAAGGCCAAGGCACAAAAAGAAAAAGAGAAGGAAGCCGCCGCCAACGGGAAGGACGGGCAAAACAAGGACGGGAAGGACAAAACGGACGGCAAAACGGCGGACAACGCCAAAGGCACGGCCAACGCCAAGGTGAAAAACCCGAAATTCAAGGGATTTGCCGGTGAAATCACCCTGAAACCCGATACGACCGTGGAACTGGCGCACAACCAAAAGAGCCGCCGCATACGCGTCACCGCCGTAACCGCTGCCGGACGCCGCTACCCCATCAAGTTCAAGAAACTGGATAAGAACAAGATTCGCATCCTGAACATGGACTCCGTAAAACTGCGTGTCAACGTCATAGCCAAGACACCGGCAAAGGAAAAGCCCTGGTACCCCTACTTACAAGGGGCCACACGCTTCCTGATGATGGTGCGCAACGTCAGTGTCAGCTACCGTAACACGTTCGCCATGTCCTTGCCGGGCTTCCTGCCCAACGTGGGCGACATGCTCGGACAACGTACGGGCGGAGGCATGCAACCGGGATTGGATTTTGCGTTCGGCCTCACCGGCGAAAGCTATATCGACAAAGCCAACGAGCGGGGATGGCTGCTCAACAATGACAGTATCAGTACGCCGGCCACCACCAACGCCATGGAGGATCTCCAACTTAAAGCCACGTTGGAACCTATCCCGGACTTGAAGATTGACTTGAATGCCAGCCGGACGGTGAACAGTAACAAGAGCATACAATATATGTATGCGGGCATGCCCACCACGCAAAGCGGCAGCTTTACGATGACCACCATTTCCATCAAATCGGCCTTCGAAAGCCGAGGCGACGCCGGAAACGGATACAGCAGCAAGACATTCGCCCGTTTCCAACAATACCTCAACACGTTCCAAAGCCGTGTGGAAGCCCGCTATGCCAATGCCACCTATCCGGCTGCTACCGGACTACAGGGCAAGTTCGACCCGGCCAACGGTACGGTAGACAAGTATTCGTCCGACGTCATGATACCGGCTTTCCTGGCCGCTTACACCGGAGGAGGAGACATCAACTCCCCGTTGGACATTTTCCCGAGTCTGGCACGCATGCTGCCCAACTGGACCGTATCCTACAAAGGCCTGGCCTACCTGCCTTGGATACGGGACCACTTCAAGAGCGTCACCCTGAACCACTCCTACAAGAGCATCTACTCCGTGGGGGCTTACAATACGTACAGCAGTTGGATGGAGTACATGGGCGACCTGGGATTTATACAAAACACTACGGACAATGCTATCATCCCGAGCAGCATGTACGATATCAGTTCCGTATCCATCAACGAAGCCTTCTCGCCTTTGGCAGGACTGGACCTCACGTTGAACAACAACATGACTTTCAAGGTAGAATACCGCAAGACACGCGTACTCACCCTGAGCATGACCGCGGCCCAGTTGAATGAGGCTTGCAGCAACGACTTCGTCATCGGATGGGGCTACAAAATCAATGATTTCAAGTTCTCTACCCTCTTCGGAGGCCGACGCAAGAAAGCCGGAAGGAGCAATAACAACAAGCAAACGAATGCGGCCAACAACCGGAACAATACCCGCAAGAGCGGTACTTCGGCGAAAAACAGCCGCGTCATTAGCCACGACCTGAACCTGCGTTTCGACTTCTCGTTCCGTAATCAGGACGCCATTACGCGCAACATCCAGACTTCGCTGTCTGAAGCTACAAGCGGCAACAAAGCCATCAAAGCCTCGTTCAGCGCAGACTACACGATGAGCTGTTACGTCACGTTGAGCCTCTATTACGACCGTCAGCGCAACCAACCGTTGCTCTCGTCCAACGCTTATCCCACCATCACACAAGATTTCGGGTTCAGCCTGCGGTTCTCACTGACAAGATAGAGCCTTACGCTACACGATTCGGCGGAGCAGGAAAACATCCTGCTCCGCCGAATCGTAAGTTGCCCGTTCAAAACCTTCGCTTCACATGTATATGATTTTCATCGTTCCTCCGCCCCAAACGAAAATCTCCTGAGAACGGAAAATCGTTCGGCTGAGAATGAAAAATCGTTTGGCTGAGATTGATTTTTCGTTTGGCGCAGAACGGAATGACATTCTCCTCAGTCCGGAGACGGACTTTACATCAAGCTGTATTACAACAAATTAAGAAGAAAACAGCCGCCCATGGCGAAAGAAGCTGTGCTCTTCTCCGACTGTCAAACTTCTTCCTTTACTGGTGCGGAAGGTGCTCCTCCTGTTTCCGAGGTGCCGACCGGTTTCAATCCCATCTTTGCCGCCCGACGAAGCATGAATTCGTATGCCGCATCGTGCTCGTTCGGTACCACGCCGTCGAGAATCGCATCCTTGATGGCACTCTTCAGACTGCCGACCTCGCGACAAGGAGACAGACCGAACACCGCCATAATCTCCTCTCCCGAAACCGGAGGCTGGAAGTTACGCACACGGTCGCGCTCCTCCAAATCCACCAACTTGCGGCGTACCAACTTGAAATTGTCTAAGAAGCGTTGTTTACGTTGGGCGTTCTTCGAAGTAATATCAGCCTCGCAAAGTGTCATCAAGTCCTCGATGTCGTCACCGGCTTCGAACAGCAGACGACGCACAGCGGAATCTGTCACTTCCTCGTCGGCAATGACAATGGGGCGCATGTGCAGCTCCACCATCTTTTGCACATATTTCATCTTCTCGTTCATCGGCAACTTCATCTTCCGGAAAATGTCCGGCACCATCTTGGCTCCGATAAAGTTATGGTTGTGGAAAGTCCATCCCGCCACAGGGTCGAAGCGCTTCGTACGCGGTTTGCCGATGTCATGCAAAAGGGCCGCCCAACGCAACCACAAATTATCCGTGTGCCGGCAAATATTATCGAGCACTTCAAGCGTGTGGTAGAAATTGTCTTTATGCGCACGTCCGTTTACCTTTTCCACCCCCTCCATAGCTGCCAACTCGGGAAAAATGAGAGGCAGCAAGCCGCACCGGGCCAACTCCACGAAGCCTTTCGAAGGCGTGGGCGTCATCATTATCTTATTCAATTCGTCGGCAATACGCTCGCGGGAGATGATCTTTATCCGTTCCCGGTTCCGTTCCAGTGCCTCGAACGTCTCTTCATCTATATAAAAATTCAGTTGGGTGGCAAAACGTACGCAACGCATCATGCGCAGCGGGTCGTCGCTGAAAGTAATGTCGGGGTCAAGCGGCGTACGGATGAGACGGTCTTCCATGTCCCACACGCCGTCGAACGGGTCGACCAATTCTCCGAAACGTTCACGGTTCAAACATACGGCCAGTGCATTAATCGTGAAATCACGGCGGTTCTGGTCGTCTTCCAACGTCCCGTCTTCCACCACCGGCTTACGCGAGTCATGGCTGTAACTCTCCTTCCGGGCTCCTACGAACTCCACCTCCATTCCCTTGAACTTGACTTGTGCCGTACCGAAATTGCTGAACACACTCAGGTGTGCGCCTCTCCCCAGCCTGCCGGCCAAAGCCTTGGCCAATGCTATGCCGCTCCCCACCGTCACGATATCGATGTCCTGCGAAGGGCGCTCCAGAAAAAGATCACGCACATAACCACCTACGACATAGCATTCCACACCCTGCTCATCAGCCACTTCCGATATTTGATGGAAAATCTTTTTGTCCAACAAATGTATCAAATCTTCCCTCGTCAAATTCCTCATTCTTCAAAAATACCATAAAATAATTGCAAAAATACGATTTTTTGCGCATCGGCTTGAATTATTCCCTCAAAAAATGGTACTTTTGCAGAGTGAATTCTGTGACAAAAAGCCTATGAGAAAAACATTATACACCTTATTGCTTCCTATTATCGTCTGTTCCTGTACGGGACAAGAGGATAAGGAAGAAGAATACGCAGGCCGTATGCTCAATGCTGCGCGTACCTTAATGACAGAAGGAAACTACGTAGCTGCCAAAGACAGTATTCTGGCCATGCGTGAAACTTTCCCTACGGCCTTTAAAGCGCGCGCCACCGGCATTATCGTAATGGACAGCATCGAACTCCTTGCGGCACAAGATACGTTGGCCATAATGGACAGTACCCTAAGGGCAGAACAGGAAATACTGAAAAAACTGGAAGCTGAAAAGCGACGGGGACATAATGCCGAATATTACCGGCAACGCACGGATGTGTTCCATCTCAAACAACGTTTCGACGAACTGGGGGCCAAAGTCAAATTTTATCTGCGCAAGATAGAAGTGGACATCCTCGAAAGGGATAAAGGATTTGACGGGGATACGGACGAATAATCCACCCCACTCTTGCAAAGAAAGAAAATGAACGTCCCCTCCGTCGCTATCACAGCAAGGAGGGGACGCTTTCTATAATTACATTGTGTTTGTGTGTTACCAAAACTTATTGGCTGCCGCATTATATTCCAAACCGGCTTCGGCCATCTTGTTTTCCAATTCTTGGCGGTCCACGTCCATATCATCGCATAAAGCATCGAGCGTCGGATAAAAATCCCGCAACTTCATATTGATGAAACTCATCAGCATCATCGGATCTTTCGGCATTTCTCCTTCCATCTTTAACCTCCTCGTCTTATCATTATAAATGTCCGTTCCTGACCGTCACCACCAAGGTACCTATGCAAAGCACAGCCGCCACCAGACAGGCAAACAATACGTGCCATATGTATGTATCCATCTGAAAAAATAATCTTTTTACCTTAAACAAACCGTAACCTACGCGTATCTTTACCTTAAAACCATTACCTATTAATATCTTTTTCGTGATACAAAGGTACAAACAGGACGTTTATCCTGCAAGATGAATAATCATTTTGAAATGAGTTCCGGTAAATTCTTGACCTAAATCAAGAATTTACCGGAACGTTGTATCAGATGTAACAAAGATGTTACAATAAGAACCTCACAATATCATTATAACAAGCCAGCACCATAAGCCCCATGATCAAGGCCATACCTACCACTTGGGCGCGTTCGAGGAACTTGTCGCTGGGCGGACGACGAAGAATCATCTCGGCAATGAGGAACAGCACGTGACCGCCATCCAACGCCGGAATGGGCAGGATGTTCATGAAAGCCAGCATCAGGCTCAGGAAGGCTGTAGTCTCCCAAAACGTCAGCCAATCCCACGTAGCAGGGAAAATGCTCCCGATAGTGATGAAACTGCCCACACTTTTCGCACCGTCGGCCGTAAATAAGTACTTCAAGTCGCTTACATATCCGGAGAGTACATCTATCCCATGGGAGATACCGGCCGGAATACTGGCCCAGAAACCATAGTCCACCTTTATAGGTTTATAATACGCCGAAAGGGTTTGTTTCAACAATCCTAATTTGTAATCTGCCCCAAGTTCCAATGTCACGGTATCCGTACGAGCGCCATCTTTCGACTGGTAAACCACAGACAAGCGGCTCAGACGCACGCTATCCTCATGGGACGGGCTGCCGGCCATCAAAGGTTCCATGCGTACTCTCATGATTTCGTCAAAGTCGCTCCACGTAGCCACCGGCTTTCCATCCATCGCCACGATGCGGTCTCCGCTACGGATTCCGGCTTCATACACCGGAGAGGAAGGAAGAACAGAATCTATGACCGAGGGAATGAAAGGAACCATGAACGGCGGATTGGATTTAAGCATCTCCAACATGTTCATATCTTCCGGCATCGTCAGACTCACTTCCCGGCCCTCGCGCAGCACAGTTACCTCACGGGCCTCCGATACGGCACGGTAAACGGAACCGTCCCATTTCCGGATTTCTTCACCGTCCACCGCCAATAAGACGTCTCCGTCACGGAAACCTAATTTTTCCGCTTGTTCGTTGAACTGGTATCCCATCGTCATGTCCTTGGCCGGTATATACTGTTCGCCCCAATGAAAAAGAATCATGGTGTAGATAAACAAAGCCAAAAGGAAATTGACCACTACACCTCCAATCATGATAAGCAGACGCTGCCACGCCGGTTTGGCACGGAACTCCCACGGCTGCACCGGCTTTTTCATCTGCTCGGTGTCCATGCTCTCGTCTATCATACCCGCAATCTTCACATAGCCTCCGAAAGGAAGCCAACCGATACCGTACTCGGTCTCATTGTCCTTGCACTTGGGAAACAAACGGGTAAACCACTTGTCTTTCGTACTAAATAAGTGGAAATAAGGATCGAAGAAAAGAAAAAATTTCTCCACTTTCACGCGGAAGAGTTTGGAGAAAAAGAAATGTCCTCCCTCGTGGAGCACTACGAGAATCGAAAGCGAGAGCACCAACTGGAGGGCTTTAATCAATGTTGCATCCATGTAATATTGTGTTTGTTTTGTTTTTGTTTAACATGCCCCGACGTACTCCTCTGCAATCCGGCGCGCCTCGGCATCCGTCTGCAAATAATCCTCGTACGTGGGTTTCTTTACGAAAGAAGTCTTCCACATCGTATTTGCTATCACATCGCTCATCTGCAAGAAGCCGATACGGTCCTCCAAAAAGGCACGATTGACGATTTCGTTAGCCGCATTGACAATGCAAGGCATGTTTCCGCCCTCATGCAAGGCTTCATACGCCAAAGCGAGGTTACGGAAACGACGGGTGTCCGGCTCCTCGAAAGTGAGCGTGCCTACCCGGAACAAGTCCAGACGTTCGAACGAACTCTGTAAACGCAAGGGATAGGAGAAAGCATATTGTATGGGCACACGCATGTCCGGCATTCCCAACTGCGCCTTGACCGCCCCGTCGGCAAACTGCACGGCACTGTGCACGATAGACTGTGGGTGTACCACCACCTGTATCTGTCCCGGCTCGACGCCGAACAGCCATTTGGCCTCTATCACTTCAAAACCCTTGTTCATCATCGACGCGGAGTCGATGGTGATTTTCGCCCCCATCGCCCAGTTCGGATGTTTCAACGCCTGGGCTTTGGTCACCGAAGCCAACTGTTCATGGGAAAACGTGCGGAAAGGGCCGCCCGAAGCCGTCAGGATAATCTTCTCTACAGGACTTACCTCGCCTGCCAAACATTGGAAGATGGCAGAATGTTCCGAATCCACCGGAATGATGTCCGCATGATAATCATTTGCCAGACGGTTAATCAGTTCCCCGGCTACGACCAACGTTTCCTTATTGGCCAATGCTATGGCTTTTCCCGCCTTAATCGCACTGATGGTCGGCCTTAAACCGGCAAATCCGACCATAGCCGTCAGCACCACATCCACCGGCCTTTCCTGCACAATCTGACAAAGCGCTTCCGCTCCGGCATACACCTTGACGGGCAAGTCGGCCAACGCATCGCGCAACACCTCGTACTTGTCCTCATTGGCAATGACTACCGCTTCGGGCATGAAACGGCGTGCCTGTTCTATCAGCAGTTCCACCCGGTTGTTTGCCGTCAGTACATACGCCTCATACAAATCGGCATGTTCCTCGATGACTTGCAAAGCCTGCGTCCCGATAGATCCCGTGGAACCTAATATCGCAATCTTTTTCTTCTCGTTCGTATTCATCCAAGGTATTATTCTCATTCACCCAAAGCCAAAAGGCCATCGGGCAAAGTCATGTAAATCTTACGGTTTTTATGGTCGATATCATCCACCAAGTCTTCACCGGCCGGAAGTAAAATCTTCCCGCCAGAAGGAGTAGCGACTTCAAAAAGAACATTCAACGTAGATTCGTCTACCGCTTCCACCTGTCCCAATTCACCATGAACCGTGTCCACGACCGTGAAACCGGTGAAGTAACTCCACGTATATTCTCCCTCATGTGCCTCTTCCGTCAGGGCCTTCGGAAAGTAAACCTCCACGCCAACCATGCGGCGTGCCTGCTCTTCCGTATCCACCCCTTCGAATTTCATCAAGACCGTCGTATCGCTCCGAAAGCGGTATTCTTCCATAAAGAAAGGCACCAGTATCCCGTCCATACGGCATACCACATACTCCGCTTCCACACGGTCGAACACATCGTCCGTAAAGGCCATGTTCAATTCCCCCGACACCCCGTGTGTCTTGGTCAACATACCTATTTTATATACTTCGTCTTCGCGTATCATTCTTCTACACGTTTGATGCAAGCTCCCAATGCCGTCAGACGCGATTCGATATTCTCATATCCCCGGTCTATCTGTTCGATATTGCTGATACGGCTCGTCCCGTCTGCACTCATGGCGGCTATCAATAGAGCAATTCCGGCACGTATGTCAGGCGACGTCATGCGTCCGCCACGCAAACGGATTTGATGGTCGTGCCCGACCACCACGGCCCGATGCGGGTCGCAAAGGATAATCTGCGCCCCCATATCAATCAACTTGTCCACAAAGAACAAGCGGCTCTCGAACATCTTCTGGTGAATCAACACCGTACCTTTGGCTTGTGTGGCCACCACGAGCAACACACTCAACAAATCCGGGGTCAATCCCGGCCACGGCGCATCGCTCAAGGTCATGAACGAACCGTCCAGGAAAGAATCAATCTCATAATGGTCATGCCTCGGGATGAACAAATCATCTCCATGACGAAGCACTTGCACGCCCAGACGGCTGAAAGTATAAGGAATGATGCCTAAATTATCATACGACACATTCTTGATGCTGATACCGTCGCCCACCATGGCCGCCATGCCAATGAAACTGCCCACCTCAATCATGTCCGGCACCGTGAAGCGAATCTACTCCTACGATGGTGAGCAGGTTGGAAGCTATTCCGCTGATGTTCGCCCCCATACGGTTGAGCAAATGACAAAGTTGTTGGATATAAGGTTCGCACGCAGCATTATATATCGTTGTCGTACCCATAGCCAACACTGAAGCCATAATGATATTGGCTGTACCCGTGACCGAGGCTTCGTCGAGCAACATATACGTACCACACAACCGCCCGGCATGAATGTCGTACACGCCCCGGCGGATGTCATAATCAAACTTGGCCCCCAATTTCTGGATTCCGAGAAAATGCGTATCCAACCGACGGCGTCCGATTTTGTCTCCTCCCGGCTTAGCCACCATGGCACGGCCGAAACGGGCTATCATCGGGCCGATAAGCATCACGCTTCCCCGCAGTTTGGTACAACGTGCCAGAAACTCATCGCTCTGCACATATTCCATGTTCACCTCGTCGGCCTGGAACGTAAAGTCGCCCGGAGCATTCCGCGTGACTTTCACACCGACATCTTCCAACAAACGGATTTGGTTGTTCACATCCGAGATGTCGGGTATGTTTTTGATACGTACCGGTTCTGAAGTAAGCAACGTCGCACAAATCACCTGCAAGGCTTCGTTCTTCGCGCCTTGGGGTACTATCTCTCCGGTCAAACGACGACCACCCTCTATAATAAATGAAGCCATACGAACAGAACCGCCGCTTAATTTTTCCGTTTGTTCTTCCGCCCGACATTACGATAAGCCACTGGGGCACGCCCCGGCTGAACCTTATCATATTGGTCGGAGAACAAATGAAAACGTTCTCTATCCAAATGCACGGTACCATGCGTATAGTGGTCCAAATCCAAAGCCACCTTGTCATCGTCCATGGCATCCTTGTTCCAATTACCCAAGCTCCGTTTCATCTGCCCGGCAACCAACAGCGTCAGTTCTTCCCGTTCCGCGCCCTCCGGCATCTCGGCCAATTTACGTATCAACGCTTCCAACAAAGCCCCGTAATGACGATAACGGATCTTTTTCATCGGATAAGCCATAGGAGACGGCTTGCTGTCCCCTCCTACTTTTCTGGGCGTCACTTCGTACGGATAATCAATATCCAACTTATAATCGGCCATGATAGCCAAATGATCCCACAATTTATGCTTGAAATCCGGTACGTCACGCAAATGCGGAAACATGTTTCCCATTATCGAGACTATCGTGCGGGCACAACGTTGACGCTCCTCACGGTTTTCCAGCGTGAGCGCATAATCCACCATTTCCTGGATGCCGCGTCCGTACTCCGGCATCGGTAATTTCTTACGTTGGGTATTATATATCATTTACAAAAGTTTTTTCGGTTTTGAAGCTACAAATTCTTTCAAATAGAAAGGCTCGAAATAAGCCACGTCTTCAAATCGGCCCAGCGCAAAAGCCTTCTCTGCCAAAGGCCCCATGTTCCGGGCCAAAGGCATGACATCCGGAAGGAAATGCGCATTCGGGTGCGTAATTCCAGTCTTGCATTTCTCAGCGCCGTCACCCAAAAAGTACACCGGCCGTTCGTTCAGGAAGTCTTGGTAAGTGCTCTCGTCCACAATGTCGGCTCCGATGGCCCGTACCGGTCTCAAAGCCCTGTCGTACAAAGCGGCATATACTTCCATCCTGCGCGCATCTATCATAGGACACAACAAAGCGTCTTCAGGCAAATCTTCCTGATAGAGCAGCACCGGCACGCACAACAGTTCCAACGTCGGGACAGCTATCAGCTTCAAACCGCGGGCATAACAGATGCCTTTGGCCATCGACACACCGATACGCAATCCCGTATACGACCCCGGCCCCTGACTCACTGCCACCGCATCGAAAGGAATTCCGTGATTGTCGATATAAGAGATAGCTTCGTCCACAAAAACACCTAACTGCACCGCATGCGAAGGCCCGCTTTTGTCTACTTTTTCAAACAATACCGCCCCGTCTTCTGTAACGGCTACCGAGCAAACCTTCGTACTCGTTTCAATATGCAGTATACAAGACATAAACTATTTTTTCCTTAGAATAACTCCGCAAAGTTACCATTTTATCCTATTATTTTCCTACTTTTGCATAAAATAATTATTAAATCATGATTCAATCAATGACGGGCTACGGCAAATCGACTGCCGTAGTGAAAGGCAAAAAGATACACGTGGAAATCAAATCCCTCAATAGCAAGGCTTTAGATCTTTCTGCACGTATCGTACCGCTCTATCGGGAAAAGGAAATGGAAATCCGCGCCATGATCAGTCAGGCACTGGAGCGCGGGAAGGTGGACTTCACCATCTGGGTGGAAAAAGACGACACGCAAACGGCTACACCTATCAACGGCGTTATCTTGGACAACTATTACCAGCAGATTAAACAAATCAGTGAAGAACGCCATATTCCTCTTCCGGCCGACTGGTTCGCCACGTTATTGCGCCTGCCGGACGTCATGACCCGTACGGAAGTGGAAGAATTGGACGAGGAGGAATGGACAGCCGTACGGACTGCCATCGAGGAAGCCATCGGCAAGCTCGTGGACTTCTGGTTTAAGCCGCAGTCCGCAAACAGGAAGGTGCCGCACTGCAAAAGAAATTCACCGAGAAAATACAAAACATAGGCGATTTGCTGAAAAGCATCGAGCCGTATGAGCAAAGCCGCACCGAACGCATCCGCCAACGTCTGGTGGAAGCCTTGGAAACGATTCCCAATGTGGAATACGACAAAAACCGCCTGGAGCAGGAAATGATTTATTATATCGAGAAACTGGATATCAACGAAGAGAAACAGCGTCTGGCCAACCACTTGAAATATTTCATGGAGACCATGGAAAACGGTCATGGACAAGGCAAGAAGTTAGGCTTCATTGCCCAGGAAATGGGACGTGAAATCAACACGACGGGAAGCAAGAGCAATCTGGCCGAAATGCAGAACATCGTGGTGAAGATGAAAGACGAACTGGAACAAATCAAAGAACAAGTGCTCAACGTAATGTAACCACACCGACGATAATGACAGGCAAATTGATTATCTTTTCCGCTCCTAGCGGCAGCGGGAAAAGCACGCTCATCAATTATCTGATGGGACAGGACTTGAATTTGGCTTTCAGCATCAGTGCAACCAGCCGTCCGCCACGGGGGACGGAGCGTGACGGGGTGGAATATTTCTTCCTCACGCCCGAAGAGTTCCGCCAACGCATCGCCAACGGTGAATTCCTGGAATATGAGGAAGTCTACAAAGACCGCTTCTACGGCACCTTGAAAGCGCAGGTGGAAAAGCAACTGGAAGCCGGACAGAACGTAGTGTTCGACGTGGACGTACATGGCGGATGCCGCATCAAAGAATTTTACGGCGACCGCGCTTTAAGTATGTTCATCCAACCGCCCTCGGTGGAAGAGCTTCGCCGCAGACTGGAAAGCCGGGGCACGGATACGCCGGAAGTCATAGACGACCGCATCGCACGGGCGGAATACGAACTGACATTCGCCCCCAGATTCGATACGATAGTCGTAAACGACGACCTCGAAAAGGCCAAAGCCGAAGCACTGGCCCGCCTGAAAGCCTTCTTGCACCCATAAAACCCACAGCCCATGGACGACAAAACCATCCAAAGGAACTTACAGACCAGCATCATACTGTTCGTCTTATGTCTGATAGTCACCATCGCCGCAGCCCTTTTGCAATGGACCGAAATCACCATCGCCATGGGAGTATTAGCTGTGGTGCAAGCCTATATCATCTACGTATGGTGGCACCGGAAACGCCATCGGAAACCCCATTTCCAACATAAACCCCACGAAAGGGCATGACGGAAACGGGCATCTACGGGGGGTCTTTCAATCCTATCCACCGGGGACACGTGGAACTGGCCGAACGCCTTTGCCGGGATGAAGGGTTGGACGAATTGTGGTTTATGGTATCTCCCCAGAATCCATTCAAAAAGTCGTCTCCCGATTTATTGAATGAAAATATCCGTCTGGAGCTGGCCCGCATGGCCGTACGGGAACATCCCTGCCTCAAAGTGAGTGATTTTGAGTTCCGCCTGCCCCGCCCGTCCTACACGGCAGACACTTTGGCTGCCTTGCGGCAAGCTTATCCCGACCGGCTTTTCACATTAGTCATCGGTGCAGACAACTGGCTTGCTTTCAAGGACTGGAAGAAACCGGACGAGATTCTAAGCCACCATCGCATCTTGGTCTACCCCCGTCCCGGTTACGCGGTGGAGGCCGCGTCCCTTCCCCCCGGTGTCAAGCTTACGGACACCCCGCTCATCGACATCAGTTCCACCGAAATCCGCCGTCTCATCTCCCAAGGCGACGACGCCTCTTACGGATTAGACGAAGCGGTCTGGCAGGAAATCCGCAAAAAAGGATACTATCGGAAAGCATAAGGCATCTGAGTGAATAAAACAGACATGCCCACTGTCTCTTCCACGATTCAGCAGGCATGTCACATCTTTACGGCATCCTTCTCTCACAAAAGCCGATATGCCGACTCATTCATTATACCAATTTTATCTTCAATACCGGTGCTATGTCATTCGTCTTCTCCTCCGGCAATGTCACTTTCAGGCCGTCCTCGCCACAGGTGAACTTCACCTTTCCGTAACCTAACAACTCCACACTTTTCACCTTTCCTTTATAATAAGGAGAACCTTTACGGAAGCTTTTCATCATGATTACTTTGCTTTCAGGCCATCCTAAAGCCGTAGCATACACGACCTTCTTGCCTTTCTGTACAAAACGTACATCCTTTGCCGTATAATTCTGCCCTTCATTGAACCCCTGCGCTTTCATCGGGTTGGCAGCCTCAGCCAGAGGTCCCTCGCCGAACGTCGTCCACGGGCGCGTGCCGTAAATGCTCTCGCCATTGATGTCCATCCACGCCTTGAGGTCTTTCAGGATGGCCACCTCCTTCTCGTCTATCGCCCCGCTGCCACGCAAAGGAACACTCAACAACAAGTTTCCATTTTTGCTCACGATATCCACCAGCATTTTCACCACCGTGGCCGCCGGTTTGTAGTGCCCGCGGTCATAAATGCCACGGTCGTAATGCCATGACCCGAGGCACGTACAGGTCTGCCATGCCTTCTCCTGCGGACGGTCGGGTATGCCACGCTCCACATCCCACACCATGGCCTCCTTATGCTTGTCTTCCAATATCTTACCGGTAACCACCGCACGCATCTTCCCTTTGTGGTCTTTCAAGCTCTTGTTGTACATGTGAGCCAGAATCCTCACGCCCTCGTCACTGATGGGGTAGAACGGCAATACGGTATCGTCAAAGTACAATACATCGGGATGATAACGGTTCACCACATCCAACGTGCGGTTGTAGACATTCGTCTTGAAAGCTTCCGACGGCTGCGACGCCCCGTTTCCCCACGCCCATTGCGAATGGATGGTACCGACATTTTTGCTGTCCTTACTCCGTTCGTGCCGCTGTTCGTACAAATCCTGCGGGTCGTAACCTTCCCACCATTTTCCTTTTCCGTCCGCCTTCGTCAGCTTACCGTCGAAGTCCTGCGCACCTTCCATCCACGTCCACGTATGCGAAGCATGGATGCTCACACCCAACGGCAAACCATATTTCTTACAAGCCGCAGCCCATTCGCCCACGACATCCCGTTTCGGCCCCATGTTCACGGAGTTCCACGGCTGGTACTTACTGTCCCAAAGGTCGAAATTATCGTGGTGATTACCCAGAGTCATGAAATAGCGTGCCCCCACGCTCTTATAGAAACGAATCAGAGAATCCGGTTCCCACTCTTCCGCCTTCCATTCGTGAATCACATCCTTGAAACCGAAATCTTTCGGGTTACCGTACTTTTTTACATGCACATCATACTGCCACTCGCCAGGATAATACATGTGACGGGCATACCAGTCACCCGATTCCGGCTCACACTGCGGTCCCCAATGCGCCCAAATACCGAACTTGGCATCGCGGAACCAGTCCGGACATTCATATCGGGCCAGTGAAGCCCATGTAGGCTCATACTCTCCGGTTTGCATCGGTTCCACCCCTTCTTTCTCTTGTGCACGTACCTGCTGCATTCCCGTCAGCGAAAAGAACAACGCGCCACATACAAATTGGGTTACATAACGTTTCATGAATCTTGCTGTTTTAAGTTGAAATCAGATTTTCTTCTATACCTGCGCTTCCACTCTACTACGTTTCGAGCAAAAGCATA
>OOIF01001221.1_pt1 | contig 22874 bp, 19 predicted proteins | sample 1691961 | NCBI WGS metagenome assembly OOIF01 (sample SAMN06348146, study PRJEB24527) | human gut metagenome | biome: human gut; feature: ankylosing spondylitis patient; material: feces | host: Homo sapiens | place: China | collected 2015-10 | reverse complement strand
TACATCCATAAGCAAAAGGACGCATGAAAAAACTTTCGTTTTTTCACACGCCCTTTCCCAATATTTATTATCTTCTTTTTAATCAATATAATATTTACATTATATTTTTAACTCTTACAGCTTCTTCTCTTCCTTTAACTCTGTTACCGCATCCTTAATAGCTTTCTTAATCACATAATATGCTATGACTGCTATAACTCCAACTATAACTGCATATAAAAGAAGTGTCATTATTACTGCCATATATAACCCCTCCTTATTCTCATAACTCAATAAACACATTTAAAGAATAACATAAAATAAATCTTCCCATTGTAAATTAATCGGGCTGTGCAATATTTTAAATCTGCTTACATATAATTATAATCGTATAATATAGTTAAAGAATTAATAAGTCAATATTATACACTTTTATCCTTCATAAGAAATGCCGAATTAATTATTACAAATACTGACCCTGTATTATGTACAAGTGCGCCTATAACCGGATTAAGTATGCCTGTCATCGCAAGCACAATGGCTACAAAGTTAAGCAGCATTGAAAATGTAAGGTTGAACTTTATCTTTGTCATCATCCTCTTTGATAATGCAAACAAATGTGGAAGTTCCTTCACCTCATCATCAACAAGGGCTATATCTGCCGCGTCCACAGCAATATCACTTCCAACACCTCCCATGGCTATTCCCACAGTTGCATCAAAAGGAAGGTCTGGTATAACCTTAAATATACTTAACAGGAGTGCTATACCTGATATTATAAGAAATGTTATATCCTTTTTAACTCCTCCCCATTCTAATAATTCTTCTAACTTTTTCATTATACAACCTCTTTTCCTTATCTATTGTTAAAATGTCATTTTATACCTATGGGGGTATAGCTATATAATATACCTATAGGGGTATATGCTATCAACATAAAGCCCAAAATTATATTGATAATTATTTTCAATATAACCAATTCTTCTCTTTAATATATTGATAACTATAATTCAGGAAATTTAAAATATTGTATAATTCTATCCTTGCCGCGATGATATATTTTTATATTTTATTAAATATATTTAGAATATTAACGAAATAACTTATTTTTAACTAAAATACATTTATATAAAAAAAGCACCCTGCCATCATCTTCCTCAATGATAGCAGGGTAGTGTATTGTCACATTTTAATAATGTCAGGCTCATAAGTTCACAATTCTTTCATTCCGATACGAATTATCTTGTGACCTTCTGACCCTGACATTATATAATTACTGCATATTAGCAAATCTTTCTATCGCCTTTGTAAAGTTCTTTATTTCTTCTTCGTCACCACTTTCAAGCGCATCCTTTATACAGTGATTGATATGTCCCTCAAGAACTACCTGTCCACACTTATTAAGTGCTGACTTGGCTGCATTTAACTGTGATAATATGTCTTCACAGGGAACATCCTCATCTATCATCCTGTCTATCGCCTGAACCTGTCCGATTATCTGAGTCCATACATTTTTTCATAATTCTTTCCATTCACAAGCTGATTTATTACTTCTATCTCTTAATAATCTCCGAAAGATTATCCTGTATAGCCTTTGCTATCTCCGGCTTATTCATAGAATATATATGTATATGATTAACTCCATTCGCTATGAGGTCTATAATCTGGTCTGTTGCATATGCAACACCTGCCTGACTCATTGCACTTTCAGTATCACCAAATCTGTCCACTATATTCTTGAAACGTTCAGGTACATTACAGCCAGAAAGCTTCACTGCATTTTTAACCTGTGCTCTCTTAGTTATAGGCATAATTCCCGGAATTACTGGAACTGTTATGCCTGCTTCTCTTATCCTGTACATAAAGTTAAAGAATATATTATTATCAAAAAACATCTGTGTTGTAAGATACTCGCATCCGGCTTCTACTTTTCTTTTAAGACCTTCTATGTCAGCATTTCTGTCTGCCGAATCCGGATGTACTTCTGGGTAGCAGGCTCCACCAACACAGAAATCTCCGCTTGCCTTTATAAGTTCTGCAAGTTCTGATGCATGAGCAAAGTCAGTAAACACTTCTCCTTCATAATCTCTTGGAATATCTCCTCTTAATGCAAGTATATTTTCTATGCCTGCTGCCTTCATATCAGAAAGTGCCTGCCTTATACTGTCCTTACCTGCACATACACAGGTAAGATGTGCTATCGTTGCAACATCATATTTTTTCTGAATTTCTTCTGCAAGTCTTATAGTAAGTCCCTTAGTGCTTCCTCCCGCTCCATAAGTGACACTCATATAGCTTGGATTAAGTGCTGCTATCTGCGTTGAAGCCGCCTCCACCTGCGCAAAGTCTGTATCCTTCTTTGGTGGAAATACTTCAAATGATAACGTAGGTTTATCCTGTTTTAATACTTCACTGATTTTCATATATGCAATTCCTTTCGTTTGTATATTGATATTTTTAATGATAATCGAATAAGTTTTATTCTAAAGCTGTCCGTATCAATACTAATCTGCTTCTAATATTAAATAAAATCTACAAATCAGTTAATTATTCTAAGTATAAGTTACTATTAATTTTACATATTTGCAAATCTTATATTATAAATAATAACAGTTAATTACATCAACAGTTTCCGCTAAATCAGAAGCGAAATATATATCCTTCTGGCGTTCCTTAGCAGATAACCCCATCTTAATCATATGTGACAGCATTTCTTTCATACTGTCATAATATCCATTGAGATTGTAGAATATGCATGGTGCAGAAAGCTGGTTAAGAGATAACTTAGACATAACCTCTGTTATCTCCTCCAGCGTTCCTGTTCCGCCCGGAAATGCTATAAATGCATCACCAAGCTCTATCATCTTTGTCTTTCTCTCAGTCATATCTTTAGTTACAATCAGCTCTGTTATCTCGTCATACTGAACCTCTGCCTCTACAAAAAACTGTGGTTCAACACCAATTACCCTGCCGCCTGCCATAAGCACGCTTTCTGCAAGCTCGCCCATTAGCCCTGTCTTAGAACCTCCGTACACAAGTGTATGTCCATTCGTGCCTATCCATTCTCCAAGCTCTCTTACTGCTGTTGTAAATGTATTATCTATACCTTTATTAGCTCCCAAATATACCGTTATATTCACTTTTTATCCACCTTATTCATTTTTATATTATAACCTATAAATGAGCAAATAAAGAAAAATGCACAAAAATATTTTAAATTTGCTCATTTATAGTTATAACAAAACATATCAACATTTCATAAAATGCCATATTTACGGCTCTTTATTTATTGCCGTTTCTACAGGGAATTAAGTTCAGCCCTGAACATAATTCTCCTTGTCCCTCTTATATTCTCAAACTGAATTTCATATGTCTGTGTCATCTTATCTATCTTTATAATCTCACCCACGCCGAACACCTTATGCCTTACTTTATCTCCCACAGCAAATACAGCCTTAGGCAGCATCTGCTCTGTTTCTCCGTGAATGACAATTCTGCTGCCATTGATACACTCAAGAAGATTAGTGTCTATATCGCTTAAAAATGCAGATGGTCTTACATAAAATCTGGCATCCCTTTTCCGGTAACTGCTAAGATACAGCATATTCTTAGCCCTTGTTATTGCAACATATAGCAGTCTTCTTTCTTCCTCGAATTCGTCCTCGTTACGCAGTCTGTTGCTTGGAAACTGTCCTTCAACTAATCCCGGAACGAATACCGTATCAAACTCAAGCCCTTTTGATGTGTGAATAGTCATAACCCTTACAACATTATATTCACCATCCTCGTCCTGAGCAGAAAATAGTGCAAAATGACTTAAAAGGTCAGCAAGCTCCACTTTTTCCTGATTATCATCTTCAAGTGCCGTTATAGTCCTTATAAGCTCTGATACATTATCAAGCCTTGTCTGGTCTATATCCTGCTCAAGTGCTTCCCTGTATCCCATATCAAGGCACTGGTTTACTATATCCGTACAACTGTAATCCTTATATGTGCCATGAAGCCTTACGATATCCTCATAATAACCAATAACTGCTTTCTGTGTTACCTCACCCTCTGCTATCAGCTTTCCAAGCGCCTTAAAAAGGCTGCAGCCTTCTGCCTCCGCCACATTTTTAAGCTTCTCGACTGATTTCTTGCCAAAGCCTCTCCTCGGTCTTGATATTGTATACAAAAGGTCCATATCCGTAAGACCATAAACCATACGCATATAAGAAAGTACTGTTCTTATCTCTTCGCTCTCATAAAACTTAGCACCGCTCAATATCCTGTAAGGAATTTTTCTTTTAACAAATGCTTCCTCCAATGACCTCGTCTGTGATGCTGCCCTGACAAGCACCACATTATCACTGTACTTCATATTCCTGGCAATATTATCAAGTATAGTGTCAGCTATCCAGAGTGACTCCTTTGCCTCTGTATCAGGCGCATTAAATACCGGCTTTCTTCCATCCGGACGATGTGATATCATCTGCTTTTCAATCCTGTTCTGGTTAGCCGATATAAGTGACTTTGCTGCATCAACTATCTGCGGCGTACTCCTGAAATTCTCTGTAAGATAATAATCCTTTGCGTCCTCGTGCGTTACATCGAACTTTATCATATACTCCGGGTCTGAACCTCGCCACGTATATATATTCTGGTCATCATCCCCCACAACAAACAGGTTCTGATACATTCCACTAAGAATACCAAGTAACATATCCTGCTTTCTGTTGACATCCTGATACTCATCACACAGCACGTACTGGCACTTTTCCTGCCAGCGTATACGTACATCCTCATCCCTGTTTAATATATAAAGTGTAAAGTTAATGAGGTCCTCAAAATCCAGTGCGTAATTATCACACTGTCTTTTAAGATAATTATAAAATATTTTTTTATCAGCGTTTTTCTCATATGCCGCATGTCTTTTAAGCTCTGCCTTGTCATAGCTTGCCATAAGCTCAACATAAGACATATCCTGCTTTATCATATCAATATCGTTCATTATCTTCTTTGCAGTCTTGTCCTTAAGCGATATTCCCATATCCTCTGCCACATTTTTAATCATATCAGTCTGTGCTTTCTTATCAAGAATAGTGAATGTCTTAGGAAATGTAACCCTGTGAATTTCCTCCTTAAGAAACATATTGCAATATCCGTGGAATGTCCCAGTAAAGCAGTTGGCATTATCTCCGACTATCTCTCTTAATCTGTGTTTCATCTGCGCTGCCGCTTTATTAGTAAATGTGAGCGCAACTATAGATGATGGCTCTACGAAAAGTTCTGTTATAAGATATGCTATCCTGTATGTTAATACAAATGTTTTTCCTGAACCCGGAACAGAGGATACTCTTATATTACCCTCTGTTTCAGTCATAGCTTTAACCTGTTCTTTAGTAGCCTTCTTAGGTATGTCCATATTAATCCTCATTTCCTGCTTATATCCAATAAAGAATTCTCAATAAATTGTAACACACATACTCATACACTTCAAACATTTGTTCGTAAAGCTTTTTCTATCTGGCACTGGTCAAAATCGCATATTTATATCACATTATAATAATGTCAGTTTATAAACTTATCAAGCTCTCTTGTTACATTTTCTCTTGTCTTAAACTTAGGTTCATCGTACACATTTCAAGCCTGTATTTCTTTATCATATATTATCCTCATTCTTAAAATATACTTGTATTCTGTTATCAACGCTTACTTATTTAAATATAGTATTAAATACATTTATACTCATACTCAATTTCTATGTTTTAAACACAGATATACTATAACTTTCCTGTATTGCACCAGTACGTCCGCTGTTCATTTCGTACTTTGCAATCACATTTATCTTAATGCTATATAAACCACACACACTACAATAATCTGTACAGCAAGTATAACCGGCACACCTATCCTGAACTTATTATGCTTAGTCTTATGCCTTACTGTATACATAGCAAGCAGTGCGCCCACTGAACCTCCGATAACTGCCAGCAGTATAAGTGTGCTTTCCCTTATTCTCCACTTATGATGCATCGACTTATACTTATCAATGGCATAGATTATATAGGTTATAATATTAATAAATATAAGCCATATCAGTAATAATTTTAATAATCCCATTATTGTTCTTCTCTTTCATTATAATAATGCAACAGGTTTTCTTCTAAAATACATTATATTCCACCTCCTGCACCTGAAGTCTATCACATAAAAATGGGGTATTCAATAAGTTTTATCACATTTTATGCAGATTTATTCATATATTACACACATTTTACGTAGAAACACAAAAACACCCCTGCCATCATCACCAACGCAATGACAGCAGGAGTGTTACCTGATTATCTTTTATTCTATTAATAATTATATATCCAAATATAAAAATTATTTCCACCAACAGAAAATAACCATTCTTCCTGATATATGAAACATCTGCTTCTACTCCACTTCCTCAAACTGTGAGTTATAAAGGTCTGCATAGAAGCCGCCGCCTTTTGCGAGTAATTCCTCATGATTACCCTGCTCAACGATATCGCCGTCTTTCATAACAAGAATAATATCTGCATCCTTTATAGTAGAAAGTCTGTGGGCAATTACAAAGCTTGTTCTGCCCTTCATAAGATTATCCATGGCGTTCTGTATCTGGATTTCAGTTCTTGTATCAACAGAGGATGTTGCCTCATCCAGAATAAGAATAGGATTGTCAGCAAGAATAGCTCTTGCTATTGTAAGAAGCTGCTTCTGTCCCTGTGATACATTACTTGCATCCTCGTTAAGCTCCATATTATAACCGCCCGGAAGTGTTTCTATGAAGTGGTGGGCATGTGCCGCCTTTGCAGCAGCAATAACTTCTTCATCGGTAGCATCAAGCTTTCCGTATCTGATGTTTTCCATAATTGTATCCTTATACAGCCATGTATCCTGAAGAACCATACCAAATGCATCTCTTAATTCACGTCTGTTAAAGTCCTTAATATTATGTCCGTCTATGAGTATGCTACCTGAATTCACATCATAAAATCTCATAAGAAGCTTAACCATAGTAGTCTTACCTGCACCTGTCGGACCTACAATAGCAACCTTCTGACCCGGCTTAACATTGGCACAGAAGTCCTTTATTATAACCTGGTCTTCCTTGTATCCAAATCTTACATGGTTGAATTCAACTTCTCCCCTTATATTATCTGTGGATACAGGGTTCTTTACTATCTGTTCTTCTTCCTCTTCGTCAAGGAATTCAAATACTCTTTCAGATGCCGCTGCCATAGACTGAACCTGATTAATAACCTGTGCAATCTGTGTTATAGGCTGTGTAAAATTCTTTACATATTGTATAAATGCCTGAATATCACCTACTGTAATAACACCATTGATAGCAAGCATACCACCTGAAAGTGCAACACCTGCATATCCCAAGTTACCAACAAATGCCATAATAGGCTGCATCATTCCTGAGAAGAACTGTGACCTCCAAGCTGAAGAATACAGTATATTGTTAGTTTTGTTAAACTCATCTACCATATCCTTTTCCTTGTTAAATGACTTAACAACCATATGTCCACCATAAGTTTCTTCTATCTGTCCATTGATATGACCTAAGTATTCCTGCTGTGTCTTAAAGTAATTCTGTGACTTCTTGATAACAAAGGATACTAAAGCTACTGATATAGGAAGTATAACGATAGCTATAATAGTCATAAGTGGTGATATACTTAACATCATAATAAGTACACCAATCATAGTTGCTGTCGATGTAATAATGGTTGTTATACTCTGGTTAAGACCTGTACCTAAAGTATCAACATCATTTGTAATTCTTGAAAGAACTTCGCCGTAAGTCCTGCTCTCAAAGTACTTCATAGGCATACGGTTGATTTTCTCAGAAATCTCCTTACGCATCCTGTAACATATCTTCTGTGATATGCCTGTCATAATCCAGCCCTGTATAAAGTTGAATATTGCACTGCATGCGTATAATCCAAGCACTATTAAAAGTATCTTTCCTATATACCCAAAGTCGATACCACCAGTACCTGCTATTTTTCTCATGAGCCCCTCAGAAAGACCTGTTGTTGCCTTACCAAGTATCTTAGGACCTATTACACTGAATACTGTTGAAGCTGCTGCCATAACCATAACAAATATTATAGCTATCTTATATGTTCCGATATACTTTATAAGCTTCCCTATAGAACCCTTAAAGTCCTTAGCCTTCTCTGCCGGCATCATTCCTCTTCCTGGTCCTCCCGGTCCACGTCTTCTAGGAGGCTGCTTGTATGAATTATTATCTGCCATAATTATGCTTCCTCCTTTCCATCAGATATACTATGTCCGTTTTTTTCAATAAATTCATCTGCTGCTTCCTCATTACCTTCAGCAGAATTAAATGTATCCAAAGACTGTGACGATACGGAAGCTTCAAGCTCTTTAGCTGATAACTGTGACTTTGCTATCTGCTGGTATACTTCACAGTTCTTCATAAGCTCTTCGTGAGTACCCTTTCCGACTATCTTTCCCTCATCCATAACAAGTATCTGTTCTGCATGAAGAATAGTGCTTATTCTCTGCGCTACTATAATAACTGTACTGTCTGTAACCTTTGATGCAAGTGCCTTTCTTAATGCTGCATCTGTCTTTAAGTCAAGTGCTGAAAAGCTGTCATCAAATATGAATATCTTAGGGTTCTTTGCTATGGCTCTTGCTATAGAAAGTCTCTGCTTCTGTCCACCTGAAACATTAATACCACCCTGTGCAATAGGTGCTTCGTACTTTCCTGACTTTTCTTCTATAAACTCTGAAGCCTGTGCAATATCAGCAGCTTCCTTAACAGTATCCATAGATGCATCATCAACACCAAACTTAATATTAGACTCAATAGTACCTGAGAAAAGTACACCCTTCTGTGGTACATATCCTAATTCATCCCTTAACTCCTGCATAGATATATTTCTTATATCTTCACCGTCAAGAGTAATAGAACCCTGTGTGACATCGTAAAGTCTTGGAATAAGATTAACAAGTGTTGACTTTCCGCATCCCGTACTTCCTATGATAGCAGTCGTCTTTCCCGGCTCTGCCACAAAGTCAATATCTTCAAGCGCATTTTCAGATGCACCCGGATACTTAAAGTTCACATGATTAAATGAAAGTAATCCCTTATGTGCCTTAAGGCTCTTAGGATTATCGCAGTCCCTTATAGACGACTGTGTGTTAATAACCTCGTCTATACGGTCAGCAGCAACAATAGCTCTTGGAAGCATAATTGACATCATAGTAAGCATAAGGAATGACATAACTATCTGCATTGCATAAGTAATAAATGCTGTCATTGAGCCTACCTGCATAACACCGCTGTCAATTCTGTGTGCAGCCACCCATACTATTCCAACAGAAAGACAGTTCATAATAAGCATCATAACTGGCATCATAAATGTCATAACTCTGTTAGTAAAAAGCATTGTCTTTGTAAGGTCTTTATTTGCCTTATCAAATCTTTCTTCTTCCTTCTTCTCTCTTCCAAATGCTCTTATAACTGAAAGTCCTGTAAGAATTTCTCTTGATACAAGATTGACATTATCAACAAGCTTCTGCATCTTTTTAAACTTTGGCATAGCAACTGCCATAAGAACAAGTACAAAGCCAACAATAACAAGAACTGCAAGAGCGATAACCCACTCCATTCCTGCGCCTGTTGACATAACCTTTATAATACCACCGATACCTATTATTGGTGCATAAAGTACCATTCTTAATACAAGCACACATACCATCTGTATCTGCTGTACATCATTAGTTGTACGTGTGATAAGTGAAGCTGTCGAGAACTTATCAAGCTCTGCATTAGAAAAGCTCATAACATTCCTGTAAACCTTGCCTCTTAAGTCACGGCCTACACCAGCACCAACGCGTGATGCAAAAAATGCTACTAATACTGTACATAATGCTATAAGAAGCGCTATACCAACCATCTTGGCACCTGATACCCACAGATAACGTGTCTGCATAGCCTTCATATCCATGCCTGCCTTTGCATCCATAGACTTGGCATATGCCCTTCCCATAGATGAAACAAGTGATGAACCCATAGTGTCAAATGTTGTCTTAAAGCTGTCTCTCATAGATATAAATGTATCCTTAGGCATCTGATCTCTGTCATACATAGCCTTGAATATCTGTCTCATATCTACGCACTCAGTTGGCACCATATCACCATCTGAATTCTCCATATCAACATAGAAAGAGTCCAATTCAACTCCTATCTTCTTGCCAATATCAGCAACTGATACGTTAGAAAGTGTGCCAGCATCAACTCCCATCTGTGCCGCCATCTGCTCTCTGAACTGTGTTGCTGTCACTGATGACATCTGATTATTGATAATAAGTGCCATCGCCAGTGTATCATCATATTCATCAAGCTTTTTTTCATTCTTTTCTGTAAGCTTGTAAATATCGCCATCCTGTTCATAACAGCTTTCCCATATACTTATTTCTTCATCCGTCATAAACATCTTGGCTATCTCATATTCATCTTTAGTTATTTTTTCTGGAATACTGTGCCCTATACCACCATTCTGGATACCAACATCGATGATATCAGATGTGTACTGTGGAAGCGCAAGGTCACCATTTGCCTGCAATATCAGCAGTACCAGTATTATCATAACCGACTTCCAGTATGGAGCAATACTTTTTAATATTCTGCTCATAACCGTCCCTTTCTTTCCTTAAACTCTCTTTATTTATAATATAATCAATATTAAGCAATAATAGCATTATTGAGAAAATATGTAAATTAAGGAAATAAAAAGCATTTATTAAGTCTTTCTAAACAGTAATTCTAAATTATTCTTAATGTATGCGATTTAAAGCAAAATATATCTTGTATACAATATCCTTCTATGTTATTATACGCATTGAGCGTTATTCATCTGAAAATGCATCAGAATATATATCTTTAATTTAATTAATATTTTTATTTTTCACATAAACCACATAATGATGCGCGACCTTTACGGCGTGTAAACATTACATTTTTATGTATTAATATCAGATGTATCAACATTTTATTATTTTATTATCTTATTAATAATATTTCTGAGCATATCCCCTATGATTAAACGCTACTAATAAATGTCTGAAAGACAGGTGAGTTGTACCATTTTATCAGACGAAAAGGAGAATATTATGAGTAACATTGAAACAAAAAACACAGCAGTGGCAAAGAAAACATTTACCACTAAGTACATGGTAGAGCTTGCAGCAATGATAGCTATCATTATTATTATGGCTTTCACACCTCTTGGCTACATCAAGCTTCCCGGTCTTACCATCACATTTCTTACTATACCTGTAGCTGTAGGCGCTATTTTACTTGGACCTGTAGGTGGTCTTATATGCGGTCTTACATTCGGTCTTACAAGCCTTTATCAGGCAGTTACTGGTGGTTCCGTATTTACATTTGCATTATTTAACTTAAATCCTGTATTCACTATAATACTTACAGTTGTTCCAAGAACGCTTGAAGGTTTACTTACAGGTCTTATCTTTAAGGCTCTTCACAACATAAAAAGTGTACAGAAGATTTCTTATTATATAGCAAGTCTTGCATGCCCACTTCTTAACACACTTCTCTTTATGAGTACACTTGTAGCACTTTTCTACAGAACAGACTTTATACAGACTTATGTAACTAAGTTCGGCGTTGGCAATCCATTTACATTCGTAGTTGCCTTCGTTGGAACACAGGGTGCTATTGAAGCTGTAGTATGCTTCATCGTTGCCAGCATACTCTCAAGGTCATTGTATGCAATACTTATGAAAAATGCGTAAATTGCTTTTTATACTGACATAATAATATGATGTAAGGGGCAAGAGGTCAAAAAGCCGTTCGTGCTTGCACGATAAGACTTTTGACTTTTAGACCCGCCTAACAGCAAAAACGGCTGTGCCCTGGCGGTTTTGATACCGCCAGAGCACAGCCAGTTTTTATTATTATATATAACCATCACTATACCGTTTTTTCACATTATATACAGCCATCATTATACAATTTTTATATTATATTTCCTTAATTACATAAGTATTCTTTCCTTTATCCTTTGCCTCATACATCGCATTATCAGCTTCCTTAAGGATACTTGCATAGTCCATTGTGCCACCTTTGACCGTAACTACACCGATACTGCATGGTACTGGTCTTGGCTTATCCATGCCTTCACTCTGATAACCCTTATTAAGTTCAATATGTACTTTTTTAATAATCTCTTCTATTTCGTTCCTGTCAATAGCCCCTTCGTATGCAAAAACGAATTCATCGCCACCATTTCTTCCAACTTCACCTTTAAGATTATTCTTTAATATATCAGCTACAAACTTAATAACATTATCGCCCTCCTGATGACCGAAATTAGTATTATAATCCCTGAAATCATCTATATCAAGAAAACCGACACTTATTATTTCCCTGTTATCCATGGCATTCTGAACCATTGCAAGCATTTTCTGCTCTATCGCTTTCTTGTTATTAATACCGGTCAGTGGGTCGCACTCTGCAAGCTCTTTTAAGTGTCTTTGTTTTTCTTTTTCGTGCATATTTTCCTTCTCTATATGAGAAAGAAGCTCATTAATCTCATCTGCCAGACGGTTCATCTCCGTACTGTTAGACTCAGGAATACGTATAGAATAGTCCTGTGTTTTCTTAATAGTATCAAAAACAGACATTATATTTTCAATAGGTGTCATTATATTCTTAGTTACAAGTATCTGGGCAACAAACAGACAGAGCACAAGGAATAAGAGAACAAGTCCCAACATAAAACTATATGCCCTGCAAGTCTGCCTCTGTTCACTCAGATTTTCCGTAACACGTATTCCCCAGTCTGTGTAATCCACATCGGAATAATAAGTTACATAATCATCTCCCTGATACATATAATATATCTTTCCTGATGGATTACTTTCATGGTCAACCTCATCCCATGCTTTCTGGAAACCGTTTCTCTCTGAGTTACTGGTAACAAAACGTGAAAGACTTTTTGTCTGCTTAGTATCACCAGCCGTGATAATAGCCCCATTACCATCAAGCAGATAGAATGTTCCTGCAGCAAGCGAATCCATATTAAGTCTTAATCCATCAAAATATTCTGTATCAAGTTCCTCTGACACATAACCGATAAGGCTGCCGTCATCATATATACCAACATAAGCTGGGACAAGCTTCTTACTTGTACCATCTATATCTCTTTCATACACATCACCTATAATAAAATTCCCTGTATGAAACTTGTCATTAGAATACTTCATCTGGCTTATTTCTTTGATTACATAATCCTCACTTGAAGCTATTACATGAAAATCACCGTCAAGTATAGATATGCTTGCCACATATTTAACATAATTCTTATGCTCACTAAGCATATTATTGATGTAATCTGTATCTGACAAATCGTCATTATCCGCCTTATCATCGCCTAATATATCTTTATCAGCTTTTGATATATCATTTTCTTCCGGCTTCACATTTTCTCCATCTTTCACAAATGGCCGACCGACTGTAAGCGGATTATCCTGTGGCTGTGACAAGTGTTCCTTTTCCTCACTTACAACCTCTCCGTGTACTCTCTCAACAGCAGCCTGTGTAAGTGTGTAACTGGCAATTACCTCCATCTCAGACTTTCTATTCTGACAAAAGTTTCTTATATTAATAATCTGGTTCTCACTTATAGCCTCAAGATTAGACGCAGCCATCTGGTCTATCTTATTATTACTTTCATATATAGAAAATATACCAAACAATCCAAGAGGAACAATTGAGAATAATAATAAAACACATAATATCCTGTTTTTAATCTTCTTCATATGTATACTCCCGTATAATTACGCTGTTATATTGCTTATTTTAGTATATATCTACGCAGTTATAAATGCAATAATATTAATTAATATTCAAGATATGCACCCTTCATCGGACTTGCAGCATGCTCGCTGAATAATCTTAACACACCCTTTTCATACTTAGGCTTTCTTGGTGTCCACTTTGCTCTTCTTTCCTTTAATATCTCATCAATTTCTTCCATTGACTTATGTTCACCTGCAACACCAATTATATTTAATTTCCTTTCCATAACATCTATTTCAATAAGGTCGCCTTCTTCTACAAGTGCTATAGGACCTCCATCTACAGCTTCCGGACTACAATGTCCGATAACCGGACCTGTTGAAGCACCTGAAAAACGTCCATCTGTGATTAATGCTATGCTTTTTCCTAATTCCTTATCACTGCTTATCGCCTCTGATGTGTAAAACATTTCAGGCATTCCGCTTCCCTTAGGTCCTTCATATCTTATAAATACTGCATCGCCCTTCTGCACTTTATGTTTAAGAACTGCATCAAGACATTCCTCCTCACTATCAAATGGCCTTGCTCTTAATACTGACTTAAACATTTCCTTAGGGCAGGCTGTATGTTTGATAACTGCTCCCTCTGGTGCAAGATTTCCCTTAAGTACTGCAATACTTCCATCAGTTCCTATAGCATTATCATATGAACGGATAATATCGTATCTTGTAATATTTATATTATATCTCTTATTGAATTCCTGAAGCCATTTATCACATTTTTCATAGAAACCATTATTTTTTAATTCCTCAAGATTTTCACCAAGTGTCCTGCCTGTAACTGTCATAACATCAAGATGCAGATGCTGCTTTATCTCTTCCATAATAGCTGGAACTCCACCTGCATAATAAAAACATTCTGCCGGCCAGCGACCTGCTGGTCTTACATCAAGAAGATACCTTGCATTTCTGTGTAATCTGTCAAATGTATCACCTGTAATCTCTATTCCAAATTCGTGTGCAATAGCCGGAATATGAAGAAGACAATTAGTACTTCCTGATATAGCTGCATGGACAAGAATTGCATTTTCAAAACTATCCATAGTTACTATATCTGATGGTTTCATATCTTTCATCTTAGCAAGCCTTACTGACTGTCTTCCGGCTTCTCTGGCATATTCAAGAAGGTCAGGACTTGTTGCTGGCATAAGTGCGCTTCCCGGTAATGCAAGTCCAAGTGCCTCTGCCATAATCTGCAGCGTAGAGGCTGTTCCTATAAATGAGCACGCTCCACAGCTAGGGCAGGCATTACACTTAGCCCAGTCAAGCTTTTCTTCGTCTATCTCACCTCTTTCATACTGCGCACTATACATACCGAGCTGCTCTAATGTAAGCATATCCGGACCTGCATTCATAGTTCCACCCGGCACAAATACTGAAGGAATATTAACTCTTGCCAGTCCCATAAGATTACCCGGAACACCTTTATCACAGCTTGAAAGATATACTCCGGCATCAAACGGTGTCGCATTAGCATGTATTTCTATCATATTGGCAATCATTTCCCTACTTGCAAGGCTGTAATTAATACCATCTGTTCCCTGACTCTCTCCATCACATATATCAGTACAGTAATATCTTGCACCAAAACCGCCTTCCTCTGCTATGCCTTTACGGACTTCTTCTACTAATATATTAAGATGTCCACTTCCGGGATGGCTGTCACCATATGTACTTTCTACCATAACCTGTACTTTTCCCAAATCCTCTTTTTTCCAGCCTGTACCTATTCTTAAAGGGTCTAACTCTGGAGCTGACTTTCTCATTTCCTGACTTTTTAAACACATAATATTTACCTGCCTTTCTTTTATTCAATATATTAATTTAATTTTTAATTTCTTAACAAATTCATCTTTTCAAGCTTGTGATATACTTCTTTTTTTTCACTTTCATCTACACTCATTTCAACATTATCAAACTGAGGCAGACTGAATACACCCAACATTGATTTAGCATCTACAACATATCTTCCGCATATTAAATCAACATCATTCTTACACGCCTCTGCTATCTGAACCAGATGTTTGGCATCTGTCATATTATTTAAATATACTGGTATTCTTACCATTATGTAACCTCCTGTTTAACACCTTTCATTAAGTTACCTTTAAGCAAATATTGAAATAATCAGACTTACAATTAATGCTGTTACACCTATTAAAGTTTCCATAACTGTCCACGATTTCAATGTTGTCTTCTCATCTATCTCAAGAAATGTTCCAACAAGCCAGAAACCCGCATCATTAACGTGACTTAATGCTGTAGCACCTCCGCATATTGCACAGCACATTGCAGCCCTGTATAATACGCTTGTTGCCATAACCGCCGGCATAGTTGCCATTATTCCGGATGCCATAGTCATAGCAACCATAGAACTTCCGACAGATGCTCTTACAAGAAGTGCAATAAGAAATGCTACAAGAATAAGAGGCATACCACTCTTTTCAAGTGCTGGTCCTATTATCTCTCCAAGTCCTGAGTCCTGAAGCATCCATCTTATTACACCACCACTTGCTATTACCAGAAGTATCATACCAACTGGTCTTAATGAATGGTCAAGTATCTTTTTTAACTGTTCACCTGTATAACCACGTTTAATTCCAAGAAAATACATAGCTGCAAGTGTTGCAATAGTCAATGCAAGAAATGGCTTACCGATAAATGCAAGTACATTCTGAACATTTGCAGGAATAGGAAGATACTTGGATATTGTACTTATAAGTATAAGTACCAGCGGAATGAGTATTACACCAAGCACAAGTCCGAATGGTGGTAATTCCTTAGGCTCATCCTTTATCTCTTCCACATTTACAGGAAGCTTTGTGAACACTTTATCTCCTATAAATCTTCCCCATATAACACCCGCAACAACCATACATATCAGTGCTGTTGGTATTCCTACCATAATCATTACACCAAGATTAACTCCAAGTGAGTCTGCAACAAGCACCGAACCTGCTGATGGTGGAACAAATGCATATCCACTTGCAAGACCTGCAAGAAGTGGAATTGCATAATATAATGTTGACTTCTTAGTCTGTTTTGCCACACTAAATGCAAGTGGTATAAGAACTACAACTCCAGCCTCAAAAAATACTGTAGTACCTATAACAAGACCTGTAATTCCTAATGCTACGCCAGCTTTTTTCTGCCCCAGCTTATCTATAAGTGTCTGTGCTATTCTCTGTGCTCCGCCGCTTACCTCTAAGATGCCGCCAAACATAGAGCCAAGGCCTACTAACAATGCTATTCCCTGAAGTGTTTTTCCAACACCCTTTTCAACTGTATCTGATATCATTGTAAGTGGCATTCCAGCGCCGACCCCTATAATAATCGCCGCTATCATCATTGATATAACCGGATGAAGCTTAAACTTTATTATCAACAATAATAAAACTACAATCCCGACTGCCGCCGCTATAAGAAGTCTTGTCGGGTTGGCAACAAATACTGTCTGCTCCATAATAAATTACCTCCTAATCATCTGATGTATTCATGTTTAAACATCAGACCTTTTTCGCTATTTTAAATAGTTATTTTGATTTTTCATCAATTTATTCCGGAATTCATCTGATGTATTTAATATAATACGTTTTATTCAAATGTGCAATATCGTAAAAATGTTCAATTATTTTCGTGATTTTTTGTGCATATTTTTATTTTGACATTTAAAAAAAGACGTTATAATATAAAAATGTGTGAAATAATGCTATTTTAGCATCTTATATATAAAATGAATTACAAAAAGAAACGGAGAAATCATATGATGAATTCTGAAACAGACGAAAAAAATCTCCCACAAAAAATATCAGAAGACATAATATCTTTTATATTAGACCAGCATTTACAACCAGGAGATAAGCTTCCTAACGAAGCCATTCTATCAAAACAGCTTGATATCGGAAGAAGTTCTCTGCGCGAAGCTATGAAGCTTTTAGCATCCCGCAATATTGTAACTATTAAGCAGGGCTCTGGAACATATGTAGCCTCTTCACCCGGTATAGTTGACGACCCTTTTGGCTTCACATTTATATCGGATAAGAAGAAACTTGTACAGGACCTGCTTGAAATACGTTTTTTACTTGAACCTTCTATTGCTGCTATGTCAGCAACTTATTCTGATAAAAATGATATTAATAAAATTATTAAATTATGTGATGAAGTGGAAGAACTTATGGAACAAAAAAAAGACCATGTACAAAAAGATATAGAATTCCACACTGCTATTGCAATGGGCAGTAAAAATCTTGTCATTCCAAGATTAATCCCGATAATCAACAGTTCTATTCCTCTTTTTGTTGAAACAACCGGTAATATTCTTAAAACCGAAACTATTGAAACCCATCGTGAAATAGCAGATGCTATCGCAGAACATAATGCCATCCGCGCTCAGGATGCTATGTATATGCATCTTATGTACAACAAAAGATGCATTAATTCTTCATATAACACATCAAAATAATATATATTTAATAAACCATAACCCAGATATTATAACCAATCTGGGTTATGGCTTATTTTAATTGTTTTTATTTTTCAAGCTCACGCGAAAGATTAACCATCTCAATAGCACCCTCTGCGCACTCAAATCCCTTATTACCTGCCTTAGTACCTGCACGTTCTATAGCCTGCTCTATAGTATCTGTTGTAAGAACACCAAACATAACCGGAATATCTGAATTAAGCGATACATTTGCTATACCCTTTGAAACTTCTGCACACACATAATCATAATGGCTTGTTGCACCTCGTATAACAGCACCAAGACATATTACCGCATCATACTTTCCACTCTTTGCCATCTTTGAAGCTATAAGTGGAATTTCAAATGCTCCCGGAACCCACGCAAGGTCAATATTGTCTTCACTGACACCATGTCTTACAAGACCATCATGCGCACCGCCTATAAGCTTTGATACGATGAATTCATTAAATCTTGCTGCTACTATTCCTACTCTTGTTCCATTGTCTACTAACTTTCCTTCTAATACTCTCATTATTTTATTCTCCTTTTTGAATTTATATATTGATACCAGAGTCAAAAGGTCTAAACCAACATGAGCTTGCTCATAAGTGAGTGAATGACCTTATGCTGCGCCCCAATATGAGCATAAAAGTGGGATGATAATCCCGTGATATGCAAATATTGGGGAGGATTGTGGGAGTGCGCAGCACAAAACAATCCAAATACATCGTTCAGGTAATTTACAGCATATGCCCCATCCTTATTTTCTTTGTCTTAAGATAGAAGCCGTCATAAGGTGTTGTTTCCATCTTAATCGGAACTCTTTCACTTATCTGCATGCCAAAGTCTGATAACTGATATACCTTATCAGGATTATTGGTAAGAAGCCTTAATGTCTTAGCGCCAAGGTCTTTTAGTATCTGTGCGCCTATGTAATATTCTCTCATATCACCCGGAAAGCCAAGCGCTATATTGGCATCAAGTGTATCCATTCCTTCATCCTGAAGTGCATATGCCTTTAACTTATTTACAAGACCTATACCTCTTCCTTCCTGTCTCATATATAACAAAACACCCCTGCCTTCCTCATTAATCTGTGTCATGGCTGAAGCAAGCTGCTGTCCGCAGTCGCATTTGAGCGAGCCAAATGCATCACCTGTAAGACACTCTGAATGAACACGGCATAAAAGATTATCACCGTCACCTATATCACCTTTAACAAGTGCTACATGATGTTCACCATTCATCTTATTGATATAACAGTGTGCCACAAATTCACCATACTTAGTTGGCATTTTTGTCACAGCCACACACTCAACAAGCTTTTCATTCTTTTTTCTGTACTCCTGAATAGCCTTTATTGTGATGAACTTCAGATTATATTTTTGGGAAAGCTCTACAAGGTCATCCCTTCTCATCATTGTTCCATCATCTTTCATAATTTCACAACACAGACCACACTCCTTTAAGCCAGCTATACGCATAAGGTCAACTGTTGCCTCTGTATGTCCGTTTCTTTCAAGAACTCCGTTTTTCTTTGCCACAAGCGGGAAGTTATGTCCCGGTCTTCTAAAGTCCTGTGGTCTGGCAGTGTCACTTACAACACTTCTTGTCGTATAACCTCTCTCCTGCGCTGATATTCCTGTAGTTGTATCAATATGGTCTATTGACACTGTAAATGCTGTTTCGTGATTGTCTGTATTTTCCGATACCATCTGTGGAAAGCACAGCTTTCTGCTTAATTCTTCACTCATAGGCATACATATAAGACCTCTTCCGTAGGTCGCCATAAAGTTGACATTTTCTGTTGTGGCATATTCTGCCGCACATATAAAGTCGCCCTCATTCTCTCTGTCATCATCATCTGTAACTATGATAATCTTTCCGTCTTTTAAGTCTTTAACTGCTTCTTCAACTGTATTAAATTCAAACATAAACTACTCCTTTCATATACTTTATTCACAAATCATTGACTAATTTTAAATATACTTAAGTCTAATTATATCTGTTGGATATATTATCTGACTTACTTTAAATTTAATTTCCTATCTATAAATAAGCAAATTTAAAAAATTGCACAAGCATATCCGCGTTAAAAAAACATATTTTTCAATATTAATAAATCAAACCATATATACCTCATATCAATAATATATAGATTGGAAATATAATAAATATTCTATATCCATAAAAACTAAAACCCATTTTCTAACAGGAATTCCTTAGTTATACCACTATTTTTACTTTTAATATCAACATTGCTATTAACATTATTAATAATCTTACTCTTAGCATTACTGCTATTATTAAATGACTGGTTATAATCACCATTATCTAATACTGTCCTGCTGCCGCCATACGGACATAACAGCTTCTCAACATATTTGGCAATTATATCTGTTTCAAGATTAACCACATCCGACAGCCTTTTATCACCAAGTATTGTCACCTCTCTTGTATGTGGTATTACCGACACCTCAAAGTACTTATCTGTCACAGTGGCAACCGTAAGGCTTATTCCATCTATCGTTATTGAACCTTTCCCAACAACATATCTTAATATACTGTCATCTGCATTTATTCTATACCACACGGCATTATCATCTTTTCTTATATCTGATATTGTTCCGGTTCCATCTATATGCCCTGATACTATGTGTCCTCCAAATCTTCCATCTGCACTCATCGCACGTTCAAGATTAACCCGCGAACCTGCTCGTATATTTTTCAAGGAAGTTCTCCTTACCGTTTCGTGCATCACATCTGCACTGAACTGTCCTTTTCCTATCGCTGTGACCGTAAGACATATCCCATTCACGGCTATGCTGTCACCTATATCAGTCCCCTCTAATACCTTCGAGGCTTCTATTACAAGCACCTGTGAAAATGTCTTTTTTTTCACAGCTTTTATATGTCCGATTTCTTCAATAATCCCTGTAAACATTTTCAACTTCACCTTCTATCAGAATGTCATCTCCAAGCCTTGTTACTGCATAATCCTTAAGCTTTATTGCATCCTCCGGCATATCAAAACCGATACCTGCAACCGGTGTCGGCGCATCCACTCCGCCAAATATCTTTGGTGCTATGTATGCCTGTATTCTTTCTACAATGCCACTCTTTATTACACTCCAGTTAAGAGCTGAACCACCTTCACAGATACAACTGTCTATTCCTCTTTTACCGAGGATACGCATAAGCTGTGCTATGTCTATCTTCTCACCATTCATTTCTATAATCTCACAGCCTGCTTTTTCATACTGGCTTATACGCTCTTTGTCATGACAGCAGGTTGCTATCCATACAGGTATATGTTCTGCTGTCTTAACAAGATTACTGTCATACGGTGTCCTCAGCTTTGTATCGCACACTATTCTTACCGGCTGATGTGGATTATCTATAGTTTTACTTCTGCAGTTAAGCATTGGATTATCTTTAAGTACTGTATTTATTCCAACCATAATGGCAGCATATCTGTGTCTGTCCACATGTACATTTTCCCTCGCCGCATCACCAGTTATCCACTTTGACAATCCCTTGTGTGTCGCTATTTTTCCATCAAGTGTCTGCGCATACTTGACTATGACATATGGCATTTTTTCTTTAATGTAATGAAAGAATACATAATTCATATCTATACATTCTTTGTTGCACACAAGTTCATCATCAACCTGTATATTATGTTCCCTTAATATCTTTATTCCCTTTCCGCTGACAAGTGGATTAGGGTCAAGTGAACCTATTACAACACGACTTATTCCAGCCTTTATTATTGCCTCTGTACATGGCGGCTGCTTTCCATGATGACAACAGGGTTCAAGTGTTACATATATCGTTGCCCCCTCTGCGCTTTCTGTACAGTTTTTTAAAGCTGTCGTTTCTGCGTGAAGTTCACCATATTTCTTATGATAGCCTTCGCCTATTACTTTCCCATCCTTTACGATAACAGCTCCAACCATCGGGTTAGGATTAGTCCAGCCAAGTCCATTTTTTGCAAGCTCTATGGCCCGTCTCATATATTTTTCATCGTCTTTTTTCCTGTATTCACACATATATATCACCTGCTTTCTTACATATATACTGATGCATATTGCGTTAAATGGCAGAATGTATTAAAAATGTCTGCCTATATACAATAAGACTTTTAAACCTGCTATCTGCCATAACAGCATATAAGAATTAATTACATTTGAAATAAAAATACACCAGAATATCCTATCTATCAGGAAATGTCCTGACGAAAGAATACTCTGATGCAATCTTTTACTAATCCTTAATGATAATAAAAAATCCTGAGAACTTATCATTCTCAGGACATAATCATAATCAATATTATAATAAGCAAATCATAATATATTAATTGTTAAATACCAGATAACCAATCAGATTATATAATAAAATAATGTGAAATAATTATAATATAAATCTTATTAATATAATGTGATATTAATTATATACATTAATAATTAATATAAAATGTTAAACTGTATCATATAACTTCTCTCATCCAGACTATACTGTCGGCACTGGAATTACACCAGTTCATGCATAA
>OOIF01001205.1_pt1 | contig 23187 bp, 16 predicted proteins | sample 1691961 | NCBI WGS metagenome assembly OOIF01 (sample SAMN06348146, study PRJEB24527) | human gut metagenome | biome: human gut; feature: ankylosing spondylitis patient; material: feces | host: Homo sapiens | place: China | collected 2015-10 | reverse complement strand
CATACTGCTTTCGTTTTACATTGACAAAATCAATCAGATATAATATCGCAAGTATAAAAAATACTGCTGCAAAAATCCATGTAAGTACATTGCTGATACTTAAAAATATATCCTGCCCTATCGCCATGAAAAGTTTATATAATCCCATTCCCATCGCAAAATATGCTGTAAACTTTCCTGCAAGATAAGCACATCCCGTTTTTATAACAGAACGTCCTGACATTGCAATCGCTGCAAGCAGCATCAAAAGCATAGAAGCACCACATGGATTGACTCCGTTAATAAAGCCAGTGATTGCAAGACCAATATAGGTTTGTGTGGATTCAGATTTTTCTTCTTTTGCCTCATCAGATGACAATAGCGCATCCAAATCGAAGTTAGTTAACCCACCTGACTTCCATACCTGCTCAAGATTTTTTGTGATCTCGTCTGCACCACTTAGATAGCCATCTTTATAGAATACAATCGGCACCTGCTGCTTGTCTGATGGTACATTGTAAAGTGAAAACAGCTTTTGCACAAGAACAACTCCGTCCCCCTCGGCTATGTTAAATTCGTGAACGGTAAGTGTTCCAGCTTGGGCGGTTTGTTCTTCAGATTTCATTTCTTTTAAAAGTGCTTTCACCTCACTGCAATCGGTACACGATACAGTTGAAAAGTAAAGTAACACTGCATCGGTGCTTGTATCCTGCGATACTGCATCGCGAAGCTGACCTTTCCAATCAACCGATGAATCAGCTGTGGACTCTTCTTGTGAGCCTTCTAGTAACTTGGCTTTTTCATTCTGCAACACGTTTTCTAAGTTTTCTTCACTTGTCTGCTTTAAGGTCGTAACAATCTTTTCCTTAATCTCGTCTAAACTACTTAAGCAAACTGTAGCCACTCCATCATCTGAAAGAAAGAATAGTGCTGGAAGGATTGTCGAATCTTCCTCTAGTTCAAGCTCCTGTAATCGTTTTTGAAAATGCTTTCGTTCTTCTACCCGAAATGTATTGTAGACGGATATCTCATACGGATACTCAGATTTTAAAGGTTTGATTGTTTCCGACACAATCTCAAAGAAATCATCCTCTGGATGGCAGGCACCACAGACATTGTACTGGTAATACTCAAGCTGTATTGTCTGCACAGAATCCCCAGCTGTGCTTTCCGAGGCCATGCTGACCGCCCTGCCATGCCCAAAAATACCTAATGTAATAACAATTGTAAGCACAATCACGCTTGCTATCAACTTCCGAACTGAACTACTTTTCATAAAAAACCGCTCCTTATTTTCTCTCTATCATATCATTTTCAGAAGGCGATAGCAAGTGAACTTCTAAATCCTATTTAATAGAGCGGTCCATACTGCTTGCATGCCGCATAATCAGCTGCCTGAACATCTGTAGTTCCAAAGCTTGCCCATGAATGCGGACGGAAGACTTTCTCCTTATCTACATTATGCATTGTTACTGGAATGCGAAGCATACTTGCCAGCGTAATCAAATCTGCACCAACATGTCCGTATACTGTAACTCCGTGGTTTGCACCCCAGTTTGCCATTACGCTGTAAACATCGGTAAATGCACCCTCACCTGTAAGTCTCGGGCAGAACCATGTAGTAGGCCATGTCGGATCGGTACGCTTATCAATTGGATTGTGAATCTCATCCGGCAGATCTGCTGTCCAACCCTCTGCAATCTGGAGCACTGGTCCAACTCCGTCAATAATATTAAAACGAAGCATCGTTACAGGCATTTCAGCGTGGCAGCGGAAATGGCTTGAATAGCCGCCGCCGCGGAAGTATTCATAATCTGCTCTGCACCAGTCAGTTGCTTCAAGACAATTCTTGATATCCTCTTCCTTCATCTCCCAGAATGGCTTCATTAAATGATTTCCATTCTCGTCAACACATGCGCCAGATCCATCAAGTGCTGTCGCACCAGAATTGATCAGATGGATAAATCCATTTGAAGCTACACCGTCTGGCTTATGTCCAGTTACGCGCTCACACGCCTCTGGACTCCAGTATGTACGCACATCATGGAAGCACGGTGCTGAACCAGAAATCAGATTTCCAAGAAGCATTGCAATTCCATTGCATGTATCATTTTCTGTTGCAAACGGAGTCGGTGCCTTTGGTCCATTCCAGTCAAATGTGGAAGCTAAAATTGCCTCTGTAAAGTCGGCATTTGGCAGCCAGTCTGTCCACTGTCTCTGTCCCTGGAAACCACCGGCAACTGCATTTCGTCCCAGTGCCTCTTCATGCCATCCAAGCTCATCAAGACGCGGATTTCCATAAAGAATATCACGCATAATAAGAGTCATCTTTACAATAAATTCCCAGTCCTTATCAGGAGCAATTACCTTTGATTTTGTAATAACATCTGGGAAATTTTTACCTGCATTCTTATCAAAACCTTCTCTGCAGTTTTCCTTTACCCATGCAAGTGCTCTCTCATACTCTTCGTGATCATAAATTCCGATAGTGATACGGCGAAGAATCTCAACCTCATCAACCCACTCTGCACGAATACCAAAATATTTCTGAAGTACATCTGCATCACAGAAGCTTCCTGCAATTCCCATAGTTACTGCACCGATATTAACATATGCTTTATTGCGCATCCAGCCTGCTGCAACTGCGCCTCGTGCGAAACGAAGAATTTTTTCTGCTACATCAGCAGGAATAGAAGTATCATTTGCATCCTGAACATCATGTCCATAGATGGAAAATGCCGGCAGACCACGCTGTGCATGTGCTGCCAAAACTGCTGCCAAATAAACAGCACCTGGACGCTCTGTTCCATTGAATCCCCATACAGCCTTAATTGTGGTTGGATCCATATCAAATGTCTCTGTTCCATAGCACCAGCATGGTGTTACTGATAATGTTGCCGTTACGTTCTGCGTGGAAAACTGTTCTGCAACACGTGCTGCCTCTGCACCACCACCGATTGTAGTACAGCCAACTACGCACTGTACTGGCGTTCCATCCGGATATTTTAAATTCTCAGAGATCAGCTTTGCTGCGTTCTCTGCCATTGCCATAGTCTGAGCTTCAAGACTTTCACGTACACCGCCCCAGCGTCCATCGATAACCGGGCGGATTCCAATCTTTGGATATAACATAAGTATCCTCTCTTTCTATTTATATAGATCTCTATTTTGTTCGATAAAATTTTAAATCATCGTAACTGCGCTTATTTATCTGTTGGTTCCCCTTCATCTTGGCGTTCAAACTTTTTATAGCCTGGATGCTTTCCTGTGATATGATAATAGGAACGCAGATTGATCAACTTATCGATATTCTTACGATCAATATCGTAGCTTCCGCCAAGCAAAATTGCATTAAGCGTAATCTTTGCCCACAATTCAAGGCTTTCCATTCTATAATAAGCAGTAATGACATCACTTCCAACGGCTAATGCACCATGATTTTCAAGAAGCATTACATCATGCTCGTTTAAATATGGCTCGATTGCGTCCGGCACTTCTGTTGTACTCGGTGTTCCATATGGTGTAAGCGGAACAGCTCCAATTGCAGCTACATCCTCGATCATGTTATACATATCCATCGGTCTGTGTGCAACTGCAAAACCAGTTGCTGTCGGTGGATGTGCATGTACTACTGCCCTTACATCGTCACGTTTTTCGTAGCATCTCATATGCATCTTAATCTCACTTGACGGACGCAGTCCCTCTGCTCCCTCTAAAATGTTTCCTGATGCATCGATACGAAGCAACTTATCTGGTGTGATAAAGCTCTTGCTCATTCCAGTTGGTGTTGCAAGAAATGTTCCATCATCCAAACGTACACTTACATTTCCATCGTTTGCTGCAACCCATCCCAACTGCCACATTTTGTGACACACATCACAAATTTGGTCTTTAATCTCGTCGATCTGCATTTTCATCCCTCCTGTTTTCATTGATATCACTTCCCGTCAGATATATCTGCCGAGAGTCTTTATAAACTTTCTACCCTGATTATACATTTCATTTTAATTTATGTCATTGTTTATCATGATTATCTATTGGATTATATTGATATTTTGTTGTTTTTGCTGTATAATCAAGTTGTTTTTTTCAATTTTTTCCTCGAGTTTGTTTTACCAAACCCATATTTTCTTGTTTATGTTGATAAGTGCACAAAAACAATAGCACATGTGCACATTTATTTATGAAAGGATTTATATGAAATTTTTAGCTCTGCACGAGAATGCAGCCAGAGGCACCTCTGACTTTCCAATTGAATTGTACTATGTTGATAGAAGTCATCCCCGATATGAAATGCCCTTTCACTGGCACCTTGAATATGAGATGATGCTTGTGTTAAGTGGAAGTTTCTCTTTATCAGTTGATGGAAAAACTAAGACCTTGCACAAAGGTGATACTGCCATCATTTCTGCCGGAGCCGTACACGGCGGTGTTCCTGACAATTGCATCTATGAGTGTCTCGTATTTGACACCAGCCGCTTTATGGAAAGCAGCAGCGCACTGCTTCACAGAAAGTACTGCGACTTTTTTGACACTGATACGCTTATTTATCCTTTTTTTGAAAAAGGTACTCACTGCAATAAACTGATCTGCCAGATGTTTGATGTAATGGATAAGCGTCAAACCGGCTACGAATTTTTTACAGTCGGACTGATGTGGCAGCTATTTGGTCAGATTCTGTATGATCGCTCCTATACTGTCACTGATATGTCTGAGCGCAGAAATGCAAAGAGTACCGAACAAATTAAAACGGTACTCAATTATATCAGAAAAAATTATGCCTCACGCCTGACGCTTGCTGATCTTGCTGATGTTTTAAATCTTTCTCAAGAACATTTTTGTCGGCTGTTTCACTCAATTACAGGAAAATCTCCTATTGATTATTTAAATTATTACAGAATTGAATGTGCCTGTGAGCTTTTATCTTCTTCCCAAAAAAGTATCACAGAAGTCGCCTACTCATGTGGCTTTAATGATCTAAGTTACTTTAACCGCATCTTTAAACGATATAAAAAGGTGACACCCGGTCATTACCAAAAGACTATGCTCGCCAAAAAAACAGAATAAAAATAACCCCATGAGCAAGATAATCACGCTTTGACTCATGGGGTTGTAACTAACTACACTTATTTAAGGTTGTACACACATCCTTCAAACAGCTTTAAACCTGTCTCTGTATTCGAAATTGTAAAGTAAAATGGATGATCCATGTTCATCTCAACTATATCATCCTCTGGCAAAAGTGCCATTGCTTCCATAAGCATCATAGTTACTGCTGCTGCCTCAGTTCCGTTTTCATCATTTTTGATTGCTGTTTTATGGTAGATTGATCCGACTGCCATCTCTTCATCTGTAAGTCTGTCATAAATACAGCCATCGAAAATTCCCTCTAGTCCAAGTTCTTTTAATATATCTTTTAATTCTTTTCCATATTCCATCTCAAACTTTGGCATTGAAAGAGAAACCTCGCGACTATCCCACTCTTGCTTATCTGCCTCAAGCCCAAGCTGATAGAGATAATCTTTTTCGCTCCATTTATCAGTAGTTATGCTGTCCTTTGGCAGATAAACCGTCATCTCACAGCCACCATGGTAAGGCAGACGAATCATCTGGTACTCATCATTTTCTGCATATTCAAAATGATCCTGCTGATGCATCATATCCACAGATGTATCACCCTCTTTTCCATGGAAGATCTGTTTGTCTGTTAACTCTTTTTCAAATGCATTTACCCATGCAGCCTTAAAATAAACAGCATTTAAAAGTGTCATTCGAATACTCGGATCCATTGGTTCATCAAGAATTGATGGAATCAGCCCGTGCGTCTTCTCATTGACCCAATCATTGATTTCATTCATTGTTTCTGCTGACGATAAATCACAGCGCTTTAGTGATGCCTGATATGTATTTGAAAGTATATCCGCCAGATCGTCAAATGAAGATGACATCTTCATTTTCTCGTCCACATACATGGCATTTGCTGTTTCTAAAATTGACTTTGGAATGCTGTAATCATCACTTTCTACACTCACTACTTCCTCTGATGAATCTGATGACGCTTCATTTTCATCTTCTTCATCTTCCTGATTTTCCTTATTTGTTCCAAGAAGCGCTGCCAGTTCTTCCTGTGCTGCTAAAATCTCACTCTCACTCATATTGTTTAAGTCAAGAAATTCTTTTAACTGCTCAATCTGTCCACCGTTTTCAGAGCAGTGACTAAGAAGCGTCAGTGCTGTTGCAATACTATAGGAAGAAATAAATACATTTTTATTCTCTGCCGTAAGCTTTTCCATTAACATTGATCCGATGCGGTTATCTGCCTGCACAATCGTATCGACATAATTTTGCTTTCCCTGATCCACAGGATATTCCTCATCCTCAAGCGTTGGAATTTCGATCAAATCATCATGAGAGCCTGCCGTTGTTTCTTCCACAGTCTCATTGCCCCATACAGGTGCGGCTGCCTGCATCACCTGTGAGCATGCCATCATCATTCCCATTGCAGCTGTCAGTCTCATTAAATTCTTTCTTCTCATATCATTATCCTGCCTTTCCTAATATGATGTACTCCTTTGATACCAGATTACTTTCACAAAATTTTATTTAAGACTTTTATGTCTTCACTCTTTAAGACGGAAAATTAGATGTAAGGTTACACATTCTGAAAAAAATTTTATCAATTAATCCACAACTGTGACTATGCCCATGCCGCAGATCGTATCTGCTGCTGCCTGCACGACTTTTCGCAGCGTATCAGCCTGCAAAGTATAGGAAACATTATTTTGTTCAAATGAAGCGAAAAAATAACTAGAACCTTCTTTTTTATAAAAGAATACATCTATCCCACCAATACTCGTAGCTGGCAATTCATTATGTGATGTCTCATCTTCACTGATCTCACTTTTTGTTTCTTTTCCCAACGTGATCGTTGAAACCGAAAGTGTATTTTTATCTTCAGGTTCCGCGTAAACCTCTGCCTCCGCCAGTGTTTCGCTCCCCTCAAGTGCTAATATTTCCTTTTCATATTCGCTTTCTTTATACTCAGCCATCATCAGCGCACCATCTGTTTGATCTTTTTTTGCCGTGATCTTTCTTCCCATAACTGTTCCTGCGGTGAAAATACAAATGCCTGCGGCTGCTGTAAGTGCTGTCCTCAAAAAAATCACTTTTCCATTTATTTTTTTCTGTTTTTCTTCTTTTAACTGTTCTAATCCAGCTTCCTCTATAAGGTCATCATCCACAAAGCGCAAGCTGTCTAACAAATCCTTTTCTGTCATATCCAAATGCCCTCACTTTCCAGATATTTTTTTAACCGCCCACGTATTCTATGCAGCCTCACCTTTGCACTGCTCTCACTTATCTGCATCTGCTGCGCCAGATCTTTTATGCTCACACCATACCAATAGCGTTTCATAAATAAAAGTCTGTCCTGCTTTGACTGTGTCCTCAAAAAAGCTGTTATATTCTGTCCGATCTGTTCCCCCTGCACCTTATCTTCATTGCGTGAATCTGGAATGCACTGCTGCATTTCATGCGTAAGCTCAACTACCAAAGCACTTCGCTTTTGCGCATTTTTATGATCTAGCACATCAAAACATAAAAAGCGGCATATCTTTGCAAGGTACGCAAAGAAAAACTGCGGTCTTGTCGGGGGTATAGAATTCCAGGTTCGAAGATAAGTATCATTGACACATTCCTGTGCATCTTCTCTGTTTTCCAAAATGCCAAATGATAGTCTGCCAAGCTTTTCCCCATAATGCGTCTGTGTTTCTTCTATTGCTTTGGGATCTCGTTTCCAATATAGCTCTATAATTTCATCATCCTTTGTCTGCAACCGCTTACCTCCTAACTAATACTCTTCCTACATATATAAGAAGGATTTTTATGTGCCGCGTTACATTATAAAGAAATAAAATGCACCCGTCATTTGACAGATGCATTTTTCTTTTCTTACGCTTCTACGCTGACAAGCTCAATTGTAAAGTTTAATTCCTTGCCTGCCATCTCATGGTTTGCATCAAAAGTGATGGTCTTATCATCTTTTGCAACAACCTTAACTGGGAATGGCTGACCAAACTGATTAGACAGATATACCTGCTGACCTGCCTCAAGTTCCTCTGAACCTGGAAGCTGCGCAATCTCAAGTGTAAAGATCGCAGCTGGATCCGGCATGCCGTATGCTTCCTCTGGCATCAGATGGATCTCAACAGACTCGCCAACTTCCATGTTTGCCACAGCCTGATCAAAACCTCTGATCATCTGACCAACACCGCAGATAAACTCAAGCGGCTCACCGCGATCATAAGAGGAATCAAACTGTGTTCCGTCATTAAATGTTCCCTTATAATGAGTGCGGCACTTCTTTCCTACATTCTTGCCTTCCATGATCGGCTCTGGTGTTCCACAGCCGCCGTGGCATCCGCCGCAGCCGCCCTCGCACCCAGACTCTTCACTCTCCTCACCATGACAGCAATGACCGCCTTCTTCATGATGATGATCGCAAGTTCCCTCACTGGTGCACTCAAGCGTTCCATTTACGTAGCTTTCGGCAGCCTTATTTACATCATGCGCCACTACCCGGAACTGCGCTGGAATAAGGAAGAAGGGCGCATCAGCGCTCCGCACTGCGCAAAGCTTTGCGCCATGGGCCTCCCCATGGGTCTGCAGTGCAGCATTACCGCCATTGGCAGCGTGGTGCTGCAGGGCGCGGTGAACGGTCTGGGCAGCGACATCGTGGCGGCGCAGACCGCCGGCGGCAAGGCTGCGCAGTTCCTCAGCGTGCCGCTGGAGAGCATCGGCACCGCCATGACCACCTACACCAGCCAGAATATGGGCGCGAAGGATCTGGGCCGCGTGAACCGCGGCGTGAACACCGCACTGGGCATCGGCTGCGTGTACAGCGTAGCCTCCTTCCTCATCCTGCGCGTGCTGGATAAGCCCCTGATCGGCCTGTTTCTGGATGCAGGCGAGACCGCCATTATGGCCAATGCGCAGGACTTCATCTTCTGGAACAGCTTGTTCTACATCCCGCTGGCGGTGCTTATCATCTATCGCTATACCATTCAGGGTCTGGGGCACTCCGGCCTTGCCATGTTTGCCGGTGTGGCTGAGATGATCGCCCGCGCCATGGTTGGCTTCTGGTTCGTGCCGCTGTGGGGCTACTTTGCCGCCTGCATCGCAAACCCGGTGGCATGGTTCTTTGCCTGCTTCTTCCTGATCCCGGCCTATTTTGTGGTGTTCCGCAGACTGCAAAAGGAAAAGCAGCAGGAGACCGCCGCAAAGGCGCAGTAAGGGTTCATAAAAAGTGCTTTTTCTTTTCGCCCTTTCATGCTATAATAACAAATAAATACGGCTTTGCCGTAACAGGGCAGGGCAGGGGTGACCCCGCACTGCCGGGGCAATGCCCGCAATTGTGGCGGGCGGGAAAATACAAAAAGAGAGGCGAATCGAGATGTTGGATATGATCAAATGCAGCACCGGCGGTGCGTACTATGCGCGCGGAGAGTGGGTGCCCGCAGACGGCAATGCACCCGCTGCACTGGCAGCAAAGGGCTTTGATGCCGCTGCCGTTGCCACGGCTAAGACCGGTACTATGGCCTACAATATTATGCAGGCACACAACACCAGCGGCGATGCCGAGAACCTGAAGATCAAGTTTGATGCCATGGCAAGCCATGACATCACCTTTGTGGGCATTATCCAGACCGCCCGTGCTTCCGGGCTGGAAAAGTTCCCCATCCCTTATGTGCTCACCAACTGCCACAACAGCCTGTGTGCTGTGGGCGGCACCATCAACGAGGACGACCACCGCTTTGGCCTGTCCGCTGCAAAAAAGTACGGCGGCATCTTTGTGCCCCCGCACATGGCAGTCATCCACCAGTATATGCGCGAGCGCTTTGCGGGCTGCGGCAAAATGATCCTTGGCTCGGACTCCCACACCCGCTACGGCGCACTGGGCACCATGGCTATCGGTGAAGGCGGCGGCGAGCTGGCAAAGCAGCTGCTGGGCCGCACCTACGATGTTGCCCGCCCGGGCGTGGTGGCCATCTACCTGACCGGCAGTCTGCCGGCGGGCTGCGGCCCCCACGATGTCGCTATTGCCCTTGTGGGCAAGCTGTTCAAGAGCGGCTACGTCAAGAACAAGGTCATGGAGTTCGTGGGCCCCGGCATTGCTTCCCTGCGGCAGGATACCCGCAACGCCATTGATGCCATGACCACCGAGACCACCTGTCTGTCCTCCATCTGGGAGACTGATGAGACCACCCAGCGTTTTCTGGCAGTGCATGGCCGTGCAGCAGACTACAAAAAGCTGGCACCGGCAGACCTTGCCTACTACGATGGCGTGGTGGAGGTGGACCTTTCTGCCATCCGTCCCATGATCGCCCTGCCCATGCACCCCTCCAACGCCTTTACCATCGAGGAACTGAACGCAAACCTGGAGGACATCCTCCACGCCTGCGAGCAGGATGTGCAGAAGCTGATCGGCCGCAAGGATGTGCGGCTGGATCTGTGCAGCAAGATCGAAAACGGCAAGCTGCGTGTGGATCAGGGCGTCATTGCAGGCTGCGCAGGCGGTCTGTACGACAGCATCTACGAGGCTGCTTCCATCCTCAAGGGTCATACCGGCGGCTGCGGCGACTACGCCCTGAGCGTTTACCCCGGCAGCCAGCCCATCATGATGGAACTGGTGCGCACCGGCGTCATTGGCGAGTTGATGGCCAGCGGCGCTACCATCCGCACCGCCTTCTGCGGCCCCTGCTTCGGCGCAGGCGATGTGCCCGCCAACGGCGCACTGTCCATCCGTCATACCACCCGCAACTTCCCCAGCCGCGAAGGCTCCAAGCCCGGCAGCGGCCAGCTGTCGGGTGTGGCACTGATGGATGCCCGCAGCATTGCAGCCACCACCGCAAACGGCGGCATCCTGACCCCCGCCACCGACATTGACTATGATCCCACCGTGCCGGAGTACCAGTACGATGCCTCCAGCTACGATACCCGTGTGTATCAGGGCTTTGGCAAGGGCGATTACGACGCTCTGCTCAAGTTTGGCCCCAACATCAAGGACTGGCCGGAGATCGCACCGCTGGGCGACAACCTGCTGCTGAAGGTGGCTTCTTATATCACCGACCCTGTCACCACCACCGACGAACTGATCCCCTCCGGCGAGACGTCCTCTTACCGTTCCAATCCCTTGGGTCTGGCTGAGTTCACCCTCAGCCGCAAGGACCCGGAGTATGTGGGCCGCGCCAAGGCCGTGCAGGCCGAGGAAGCTGCCCGCCGCGCCGGTGCAGGGGACGCCGCCCTGCTGGCAAAGGTGAACGCCGTGCCCGGCTGCGAGCAGCTGAACTGGAACGATATCCAGATTGCTTCTACCATCTTTGCGGTCAAACCCGGCGACGGCTCTGCCCGTGAGCAGGCCGCCAGCTGCCAGCGTGTGTTGGGCGCCGGTGCCAATATCGTTACCGAGTACGCCACCAAGCGTTACCGTTCCAACCTGATCAACTGGGGTATGCTGCCCCTGCAGCTGGCAGGTGCCACCCCCTTTGGTCTGGGGGACTATGTGCTCATTCCCAATGTGCGGGAGGCACTCAAGGGCGATCTGCAGAACATCAAGGCCTATGTTCTGGGCGATACCGTCAAGGAGTTTGAGCTGTACATGGCTCCGCTCACCACCGACGAGCGCCAGATCCTGGCTGATGGCTGCCTGATCAATTTCTATAAGCACTAAGGAAGTAACCCGCTATGTCCTGTGATCTGCATATCCATTCCACCTGCTCCGACGGTGCTGTGCCCATTGAGCGGCTGGCACCCATCGCCGCCCGCACCGGGCTGCACGCCATTGCCCTTTCAGACCACGACACCCTGCTCAGCGCCCAGTATGCCTATGCCCACACCGGGCAGGACGGGGTAGAGCTGATCCCTGCTGTGGAGCTGACCGGCTACGACTTTGAGCGCCAGCACCGGGTGCACCTGCTGTGCTACTACCCGGACGTGGACTGCCCGGCGCTGCGGGAGCACTGCACCATCATGAAGGAGCGCCGCAACGCCTGCGCTTTGCAGAGCGCAAAGGAACTGGAGCAGCTGTACCCGCAGTTTACCACCGACCTTGCGTGGGAGACCACCAAGGCCAGCGGGGTGCTGTTCAAAAGCGGACTGATGCAGGCACTGGAACTGCTGGGCCTGACCGATGGCAGCATTTACGGCGAGACCTACCACAAGCTTTTCGGATGGAACCCCCGGGGCATCGTGCTGCACTCGCCGGAGTATCTGCCGGTGCGGCAGGTGCTGGCTACCGCCAAGGCCAGTGGCGGCGCGGTGGTGTTTGCCCACCCCACGGTGTATAAAAGTATGCCCCTGCTGCGGGAGCTGGCGGCAGAGGGTGCAGTGGACGGCATAGAGGTGTACCACCCCAGCAACAGCCCGGAGGACAGCGCCGAGTGCCTTGCCCTGTGCAAACAGTACGGTCTTGTGGCGACTGCGGGCACGGACTTCCATGGCCGCAACCACAAGCACCCCCACCCCATCGGCACCTGCACCGCACCGGACGAAGCCGCAGCACAGCTGCGCGCCATCGCCGAGAAACGTAAAAGAGAGAGGACGTAAAGACCATGAGCAAGGAATTTTCCTTTCCGAACAAGGGCACCTGTTCCAAGCAGACCAACTTTGTGCTGAACGATGACCACACCATTGCTTCCATCGAGGTCGTCGGCGGCTGCAATGGCAACCTGAAGGGCATCTGCCAGCTGCTTACCGGCATGAAGGCAGAGGACGCCATTGCCCGTCTGGACGGCACGCTGTGCGGCTTCCGCAGCACCAGCTGCCCGGACCAGATCGCCAAGAACCTGAAAAAGGCTCTGGAACAGATGAACTAAATCCACCGGAGAGCCGCTGCACAGAACCTTGTGCAGCGGCTCTCTTTTTTTGTGTAAGAAGGTGAAACCCTCTCAGTCAAAACCTTGCGGCTTTGCCAGATTCCCCCTTTTGTCACCTACGGTGACATCTTCCCCCGGTGCGGGGGAAGTCTGCCCTCTCAGGGAGAGCTGGCGCGCAGCGCCTGAGAGGGTTCGTTTTATGTCACAATTTGTACGCATTTCCAGCAAATGAGGGTGGATGTAAAAAATCTATACACAGGGCAAAGTTTGTTTGTTGTTCCGGTTCACTTTGCGGGGTATACTGTTGCCATAGAGAACAGCACGATGAAGGCTGTGAAACGAAAATATGGAAGCAGGGAGGCTCTTTTATGTACTATTCCAGTGGCAATTATGAAGCTTTTGCACACCCCAAAAAGCCGGAGGGCGTGGATCATAAATCCGCTTATATCATCGGCTCCGGTCTGGCAGCCCTGACCGCTGCCTGCTATCTGGTGCGCGACGGCCAGATGAAGGGCGAGCACGTCCATGTGTTTGAAAAGAACGCACTGGCCGGCGGTGCCTGCGATGGCTACAAGTACGATATCGGCTATGTGATGCGCGGCGGCCGTGAGATGGACAACCACTTCGAGGTCATGTGGGATCTGCTGCACTCCATCCCGTCTCTGGAGACCGAGGGTGCCAGCGTGCTGGACGAGTATTACTGGCTGAACAAGGATGACCCCAACTTCTCCCTGTGCCGCGCCACCGTCAACCGCGGCGAGGATGCTCACACCGATGGCAAATTTGGCCTGTCCGATAAGGGCGCCATGGAGATCATGAAGCTGTTCTTTACCCCGGACGAGCAGCTGCAGGATAAAAAGATCACCGATTTCTTTGATGACGAGGTGCTCAACACCAACTTCTGGATGTACTGGCGCACCATGTTCGCCTTCGAGAACTGGCACAGCGCGCTGGAGATGAAGCTGTACCTCAAGCGCTATATCCACCACATCGGCGGTCTGCCGGACTTTACCGCCCTGCGCTTTACCCGCTATAATCAGTACGAGTCCATCATCCTGCCCATGGTGCACTATCTGGAAGGCTTCGGCGTGCAGTTCCACTACAACACCAAGGTCACGGATGTGAAGTTCGACATCCAGAAGGGCCGCAAGCTGGCAAGCTCCGTCACCGTGGAGCACGCGGGCGAGACCTCCAACATCGACCTGACCGAGAACGATCTGCTGTTCATCACCAACGGCGGCTGCGTGGAAAGCTGTACCGTGGGTGCACAGGATAAGGCCACCGGCTTTGATCCCACCATCCAGCCCGGCAACGGCTGGGATCTGTGGAAGAAGATCGCCGCACAGGATCCCTCCTTCGGTCATCCGGAAAAGTTCTGCTCCGAGCCGGAACTGAGCAACTGGGAGAGCGCCACCATCACCACGCTGGACGATAAGATTCCTCAGTATATCCGCAAGATCTGCAAGCGCGACCCCTTCAGCGGCCACACTGTCACCGGCGGCATCGTTACCGTCAAGGACTCCAGCTGGCTGCTCAGCTGGACGCTGAACCGTCAGCAGCAGTTCAAGGATCAGCCCAAGAACCAGCTGTGCGTCTGGGTGTACGGTCTGTTCAGCGATAAGCCCGGCGATTACGTCAAGAAGCCCATGCGCGACTGCACCGGCCGCGAGATCTGCATGGAGTGGCTGTACCACATCGGTGTGCCCGAGGATCAGATCGCGGAGCTGGCAGAGCACAGCGCCAACACCGTGCCTGTGATGATGCCCTATATCGACGCTTTCTTCATGCCCCGTGCTATGGGCGACCGCCCCGACATCGTGCCCGAGGGTGCTGTGAACTTTGCCTTCCTTGGTCAGTTTGCCGAGACCGCCCGCGACACCATCTTCACCACCGAGTACTCCATGCGCACCGGTATGGAGGCCGTGTACACCCTGCTGAACGTGGACCGCGGTGTGCCCGAGGTTTGGGGCAGCACCTACGACGTGCGTGACCTGCTGAATGCAACGGTCAAGCTGCGCGACGGCAAGAAGATCACCGACATGGACCTGCCGCTCATCCCGCGTCTGGCCTTGAAGGAAGCTCTGAAGAAGATCGAGGGCACCGACCTTGAGAAGATCCTCAAGGAATACAACGCCATTTAAGGCCCCCTTTCTCCGGCCTTTTTAAACGGATGGGAACGCCCCTGTATGCTGGGACAGCTGCAGGGGCGTTCTCTTTTTTTATACGGCGATGATGCACAATGCAAGAAAAACGGCTGATATGGGAAGAAAAATTGAACAAAACGGCATGTTTTGTCTTGCTCTTGGCGCGGTTCTGTGTTATGCTTGAACCAGTCAGGGGCAGGGGAGAGCCTGCCCCATCAAATGCCAGAAAAAGAGGAGGTCGTTTTCCTGTGAAACATCTTATCTCCCGCCGCAATTTCCTGAAGGCCGCCGGTGTCACCACCGCTGCCGCCGCCATGGCCGTCGGGGCCCCGGCTGCGTCTGCCTGCTGGACCGGTGAAAAATCCGAGGTCACCATCCTGTACACCAACGACGTGCACACTTACATCGACAAGCAGGCCCCGGAGCTCACCTATGCGGCCATTGCCGCCCTGAAGCAGAGCTATCAGAACGCAGGCAAAAAGGTCCTGCTGGTGGACGCCGGTGACCATGTGCAGGGCACCGCTTACGGCTCCATGGACCAGGGTGCTTCCATCATTGAGCTGATGAACGCCGCCGGTTACGATGCCGCTACTCCTGGCAACCATGAGTTCGACTACGGCATGGACCGTGCCAAGGAGCTCATGCGGGATGCCGACTTCCCGTACCTGTCCTGCAACTGGGTGGACCTGCGCACCAATCTGCGGGTGCTGCCGGAAATCAAGGTGTTCGTGCGCGGTGGTGTGCGCATTGCCTTTGTGGGCATCACCACGCCCGAGACGTTTACCAAGTCCACCCCGGCCTACTTCATGAACAAGGCCCAGACCAAGTACATCTACGACATCCTGGGCGGCGAGGACGGCCAGAAGCTCTACAGCGCCGTGCAGAAGGCCGTTGACAAGGCAAAGTGCCTGGCCGATGTGGTCATCGGCTTGGGCCACTTGGGCGTGGACCCCTCGTCCTCTCCCTGGACCAGCGAGGAGGTCATTGCCCACACCACTGGTTTTGATGCCTTCATCGACGGCCACTCCCACACGGTGATGGAGAATAAGCAGGTGGCGGACGCTTCCGGCAGACTGGTCACCCTGACCCAGACCGGCTCCTACTTTGCCAATGTGGGCGAGATGACCATTGCCCCGGACGGCACCATCTCCACCCGGCTGGTGTCCACCTACGATCAGGAGGATGTCGCCGTGGCAGCAGAGCAGGCCGCATGGGTCAACACAGTGGATGACATGCTGGGCGAGAAGATCGCCGTGGCCGATACCAAGTTTTACATCACCGACCCTGCTACCGGCAAACGCCGCATCCGCTCCGGCGAGACCAACCTGGGCGACTTTGTGGCCGACGGCATCTACACCTACTTCAATGAGGTGGAGCAGCTGCACTGTGACATCGCCATCATGAACGGCGGCGGCATCCGCTCGGACGAGGACGCCGGGTACTGGACCTTCAAGACCTGCAAGCAGGTCAGCCCCTTTGGCAACGTGGCCTGCCTGATGTCGGTGACCGGCAAGCAGATCCAGGACGCACTGGAGTTTGCAGCCCGCTTTGCCGGTGCAGAGGGCAAGGAGAACGGCGGCTTCCTGCAGGTGGCCGGTGCGACCTATGAAATCCACACCGACATCCCCAACACCGTGCAGACCGACGACAAGAACGTCTGGATCGGCAGTGCTACCGGCACGCCTCGTGTGCAGAACGTGAAGATCTACGACCGCGCGAACGGTACTTATGTGCCGCTGGACGAGAACAAGACCTACGCGCTGGCCGGTATGAACTACACCCTGCGCAATCTGGGCGATGGCTTTGCCATGTTTGACGGTGCTGAGCTCATCAAGGACTATGTGTCGGAAGATTATCTTGTCATGTCCACCTACGCCATGACCTTTGGCGGTGTGGACGCAGAGGGTCTGCCGCACCTTTCCAGCGCTAACAGTGTGCTGGCAGAGTACCCCGGCTACCTGCTGGACTACGAGAATCCCTACGGTGCAGGCCGCATCAGCATCCTGTAAGATGATTCAGCCTGCTGGCTGACAAACGAGAAAAAAGCACCCGCACTGCATCTCCCAAGAAAAGGGAATGCGGTGCGGGTGTTTGATTTGCCCAAAGACCTTTGGTACAGTGCGGTGTGTTCACTGCGTGAAATCGGCAGAAAACAAAACAGAAAAGCCACCCGATTGTTCATCGGATGGCTTTGTTCTGGTTGGGGATGAGAGAATCGAACTCCCACAAGTAGAGTCAGAGTCTACCGCACTACCACTATGCAAATCCCCATCATTTGGTTCGTGTCTTGCGGTGTGAGCCGCTCAACGTGTGCTATTATACCCGCAAATGCGGTGCTTGTCAAGCCTGTTTTTGAAAAAAGTTGCACTTCTTTGGAAAGAGACGCAGCAGCGCGGAAGTTTTTTGACTTGCATCTTTGAGAAAAGCGTTTTAGAGATACTTCAAAAAGTATATCAAATGAGGCTTGACATGAATTACGGGGGGGGGGTATACTATTTTTGTAGTGTGCGTACCCAAAACGAACATATCATGGGGTAATCAAAAAAGGATGGTGTCACAATGCAAAATGCGGAACTCAAAGAGTATCTTGGCATGTGCGTAGACCTGGAAAAACAGGTCTATACACAAGATCGGATGGTTGCAACGCTGAAAAACAGCATTTCTTCCATGAACGGGGAAAAGACTGTTTATCAGGTGCCGGAAGAAGAAATAAACGATCAGACTTGGGGAAAATGGTTCCTACATAGTCTGCCGTTTATTGTTATAGTTGTTGTTTCGATTTATTGTGGCATTTATTTTATGGAGCACGGTGGCGGCCCCTTTGAGGGTCTGATGATGTGGGGCGGATGAGCCGTATTTGTATGGCTTGATACCGTGTTTGTGCAGTGCCCGCCATCTGCAGAAGAAAAAATGCAAGCTAAAAAAGAGTATGATGACGCGCTGGTAGAGTATTGCAAGGCAACCGACGAAGAAGAAAAACGCGTTGCCCGGCAGCTCCGGAAGCGTGCATTGCTTCAGAGCCAGCTTAAGTCTTTGCAGGCAGCAAACCGCCAGACGAAGGAAAATTTGCAGAAACTTTATAACTATAATATTATCCATCCGAAATACCGTGGTCTGATCCCGGTGTGTTCTCTGTACGGCTACTTTGATACCGGTGTGTGCACCCAGCTGGAGGGCCACGAGGGCGCATATAACAAATACGATACCGAGAGCCGTCTGGATTACATCATCTGCCAGTTGGACGAAGTCATCCGCCATCTGGAAGATATCAAGAATAATCAATATCAACTGTATGCGGCAATCAAGGAGTCCAACAGGAAGTACGATAAGCTGATTCAAAACACCCAGAATGTCATGAATCAACTGAACGGCATCCAGGCCCAGGGGGCAGAGCTGAACTCCCGCATTGCACAGCTGCAGACCACCTCCGACCTGACCCTTTACGAAAACGCCTGCAGCCATCAGGAACTTTCCTATCTGCACCGCATGGCAGAGTGGGGCTACTGAGCCACCGCCGACCCATAAAACAAGCCGCCCATGGGGGGGACAAAACGTCCTGCCCGTGGGCGGCTCTCTTTTTATTTATTCTGCTGCACGTTCCCAGAAATCCTTCAATGCTGTTTCCAGTGCATCGGCGCTCTGCAGATATTGCAGATGCCGCCAGTGGGGCGGGAACAGCCGCTGGTATTCCGGCTTTGCAAAGCGGTCATCCAGCAGCAGAACCACGCCCTTGTCCTCCGGGGTGCGGATGACCCGTCCGGCGGCCTGCAGGACCTTGTTCATGCCGGGGTAGCGGTAGGCGTAATCGAACCCGGCCCCGTTCTGGGCGTCGTAGTAGCGGCGCAGCATCTCCTGCCGGGGGTTCACCTGCGGCAGCCCCACGCCCACGATGGCACAGCCGATGAGCCGGTCACCGGCAAGGTCTACGCCCTCGCCAAAGATGCCGCCCATGACTGCAAAGCCCAGCAGGGTATGGGCAGGGTCTGGCTCAAATCGTGCCAGAAAAGCGGCGCGGGCGGCGTCATCCAGTCCGCTCTCCTGCACAAGGGTGGAAATACCCGGATAGCGGGCGGCAAAATCTTCCTGCACCTGCCGCAGATAGGCGTAACTGGGAAAGAACGCCAGATAGTTGCCCACCCGGCTCTGCGCCAGCCGGGCCAGTGCATCCGACACGCTCTGTACGCTGCGCTCCCGGTCACGGTAGCGGGTGGAGATGCCTGGCAGGCAGAACAGCCCCAGGTTCCCGGCGGGAAACGGGCTTTCCAGCGCCACAGCCCGGGCGCCGGCACAGCCCAGCACGCTGCGGTAGTAGGCGGGCGGGGTGAGGGTGGCGCTGAACAGCGCGGCACTGCGCCCGGTGGAAAGGCTGGCATCCACAAAGGGGGCCGGGTCCAGACAGAGCAGCTGCAATTCCAGCTCGCTGCCGCGGGCGGTGAGCTGGGTCACAAAGTGGCTGTCGTACCGTTCGGCAGCCCGCACCAGATCCTGTACCGCAAAATAAAGCTCCAGCATCTGCGGGTGGGCGTCGGCTTCCGGGTTGTCTTCCAGCCAGGCCTGCAAAGGGGCCTGCACCGCCCGCAGGGGTGTCAGCAGTGCGGCGGGCAGCTCCTGCAAAAACACCGTGCCGTCCTGCGCATACAACGGCTCCGGCAGGGCAAACGCCGGGGCATCCGGTTCCGGCAGAAGGCTAGTCTGGGCCGGTTCGCCGGGGGCGTCCTCCGCGTGCCTGCGGGGTGCCAGACGCACACAGGCCTGCCGCGCCTCCCGCATGGCCTTGTCGGCCTTGGTCAGGGCGGTTTTCAGGGCACTTTTGCCCTTGCCAAGCGTGCGTTTTGCGTCGGTCAGGCTGCTCTTGCAGAAGCGGGCCGAGTACATGGCGCGGGCGCGGTCGGGCAGATTGTGTGCCTCGTCGATCAGGAACAGCCAGTCGCCGGAGGTGTCGAAGAAACGCTTCAGGTGCACCACCGGGTCAAACAAATAGTTGTAGTCCCCGATCACAACATCGCACCATTCGCTCAGGTCCAGCCCCAGCTCAAAGGGGCACACGGTGAACTGTCGGGCGGTGTCGGCCAGTGCGGCACGGCTGAATTGGCCGCTGCCGTCCAGCAGTGCGGCCAGCGCATTCTTGATGCGGTCGTAGTAGCCGTTTGCATAGGGGCACACCTCCGGCAGGCAGGCCGGATGGCCCTCGGCGTCCGGGTGCAGGCAGGCTTTTTCCTTGGCGGTCAGGGTCACACTGCGCAGGGCAAGGTCGGGCTGTACGGCCCGCAGGCGGGCAATGGCATCCTCGGCGGCGGCCTGTGTGGTGTTGCGGGCGGTGAGGTAAAACAGCTTCTCCCCGCAGCCGCTCCCCATGGCTTTCAGGGCAGGGAAGAGCGCACTCATGGTCTTGCCGATGCCGGTGGGGGCTTGACAGAACAGCCGTGTGCCTTTTTTGGAGGGGGCGGCGGTGCAGGCCCGCCAGACCTCGCCCGCCAGTGCCCGCTGCCCGGGGCGGTAGGCTTCAAACGGGAACCGCATGGCGGTCAGGCTGCCGCTGCGGGTTTCCTGCCATGCAAGCTGACGCTGTGCCCAGGGCAGATACCGGTGCAGGAGTTTGTGCAGGAATTGCTCCAGCTCCTGCCGGGAAAAGTGCCGTACAACGCGGAGGATCCGGTCGGTGTCGATCTGGTAATAGGTCAGCCGCACATCCACGGCGGGCAGGTTTTCCTGTGCGCTGTAGATGGCTCCGTACACCATGACCTGCGCCCAGTGGCAGGGGTTCATGTCCTCACTGATCTCTTCCTCGGGCACCGCGGTGGTCTTGATCTCGTCAATGGTCACAACGCCGGTTTCGTTGGTAAAAATGCCGTCGGCCCGGCCCTCCAGCGTAAAGCGGATGCCGTCGACCGTATAATCGGCGCAGAGGGGTACCTCGGCGGCGTAACCCTCCCCGGCGGCCTTCTGCAGCCTGCGGTGGATGCGGGCACCCTCCAGTGCACGGTCAAAACCGGCAAACCGGCTGTCGATGCTGCCGCTGCGCAGCAGAAACTCCACCAGCTGCCGGATGGGCAGACGGATGTCGGACATGATTTCACTTCCCTTATCATAAAGAACTCAGCAGTCGGGTGACGGCGCTTCCAGCCCGAACAGCTCCGCGCACCGGGCGGCAGCTTCGTCCACCTGGGCGAAGTCCACGGTGGTACGGTAATAAGTCTCCAGTTCGTCGTGGCAGCTCTTGGCCTGTGCCATCAGGGCGGTGGCCTGCTCCAGCAGTTCGGCGGCCGCCCGCTCGTTGAACCGCAGCCGGGCGCGGTAGCCCGCCAGATTTTCCCGGTCAAGGAACCGGGTGCACCGCACGGCCTGCATGCCGGGCAGCTGCACCCGGTGCCACCGGTTGTCGGTGAGGAAGGCCAGCCGCAGCTCCGGGATCAGGATGTGGTCGATCTTATCCTCCGGGTGCATGGCACAGGGGCAGGTGATGATGTGATAGCCCCGGGCCAGTGCCTCGGCACGGATCAGCTCCAGCAGCAGGCGCGACACGGCACCATATTCGTCCCGGAACACGATGAACCGGTCAGCCAGCGCCTGCGCGGTGTGCTGGTAGAACACCTCACCCTTTGGGGTCACGGCCGAGAGCAGCCGCAGCTCTTCGCGGGCGGTGTTCTCGGTGCGGGGCAGCAGCCGGGTACACAATCGCTTGACGTAGCGGCGCACTTTTTCAAAGTTGGCGCTGCAGGCCTCGGCCCGGCGGCTGTCCAGCAGCAGGCTCCCGGCAGAAGCGACATACCGCGCAGCACGCGCCCGCAGCGCAGCGTTGCGGGCAAACAGCGCCTTGACCTCTTCAGCATGGGGGCGCAGGGCGTCGGCCTGAATGGTATGGTACAGGCTCAGCACTACCTCGTCGGCACCGGGCGCATCCGGCTCTATGGTGTGGGGCGCGGTGGCATCTACGATGGCCCGGCGCTGCCGAACAAAGATCACGCCGTCAAAGCTGTCAGGGTCGCTGGCGCAGTGGATGCACTCCACCGGTTCACCCTGCTGGATGGCCCGGCGGGCCAGCTGCTTCATCAGGGTGGACTTGCCGCAGCCCGGCCCGCTTTTGATCAGCACCATCTGCATGCCGGGCTCCCGGCGCAGCGGCTCAAAATAGCCCTTGAACCCGGCGGGGGTGGTGGCCCCCAGAAAGAAATCGACCCGGTCAAACGAAACACGCTGCATAAAAAACACCTCGCTTTTGCTTTAGAGTATGCAAAAAAGAGGCGTGGGGTGAATGAAAATGAAACCCTCTCAGTCATCGCTGCGCGATGCCAGCTCTCCCGAAGGGCGAGCTTTTCGCCATCTGGCTGTTACGCTGCCGAAACCTCCCCCCCTTCGGGGGAGGTGGATGCGAACGAAGTGAGCAGACGGAGAGGGTTATTCATTCATAGGTATGCTCACACACTTCGTGGATCTTGTCCCGCAGAGCCACAAAGTCGGCAAAGGCATTGGGCTTGTTCTGCGGGCCGCGCAGCAGGGCGGCCGGGTGGAAGGTGCCCATGAACAGGATGCCGTTCTTCTCAATGAACTGCCCGTGCTCCTTGGTCACCGAAAAGTCGGAACGGATCATCCGCTGGGCGGCGATGCGGCCCAGGCACACCACGATCTTGGGCCGTAGCAAGCGGAACTGCTCCCGCAGCCAGGGCATGCAGGCCTCGCTCTCGGCGGGCAGAGGGTCACGGTTCTGGGGAGGGCGGCACTTGACGATGTTGGCAATGTAGCAGTTCTTTTCCCGGTCCAGGTCGATGGCAAACAGATACTTGTCCAGCAGCTGACCGCTGCGGCCCACAAAGGGCAGGCCCTGCTCGTCCTCGCTCTGGCCGGGGCCCTCGCCCACAAACAGCACTTCGGCGTCCGGCACGCCCTGCCCGAACACCACATTCGTGCGGGTCTTGCACAGCTCACAGCGGCTGCAGGCAAGGCAGTCGGCTTTCAGCGTTTCCCAATCCATGGCGGTTCGATCTCCTTCTGAAACAGTATGATATTTTATTCACAATTTGAAACCTGTTTTCTCTTAAATATTAGCACAAAAACACAATTTTGTCTTGAACTTTTTGCCCGGTGTGTTAGAATAAAGAAGAAAGGCATCCTTGTGTCCAACAGACGCGGGGTGTGAATTTTGGAAAGTAAATTCGGAGGTAATCACAATGGCTGATATGTTTGCACCGCTGGTA
>OOIF01001190.1_pt1 | contig 23498 bp, 13 predicted proteins | sample 1691961 | NCBI WGS metagenome assembly OOIF01 (sample SAMN06348146, study PRJEB24527) | human gut metagenome | biome: human gut; feature: ankylosing spondylitis patient; material: feces | host: Homo sapiens | place: China | collected 2015-10 | reverse complement strand
ACGGATACAAACGTGATTACGATGATTACAAAGACGGATTGTACGGAATTTCCGAAAATGAGTAAATTTGAAGTGGCAGGCTGTATTTTTGATGCAATTTTAAAGAATATAAAAGCATAGAAAGCGGACGAAAAATAAAATATCAGGAAAAGAGGAATTTATGAGCAAAAAAGCAAAATTACTTACAGGGATGTTATCAGTGGCGGCAGTGCTGCTGGTTGCATTTGTCTATTATTATGTGGTGCTTCCGCCAATCAATATCCACGCGCCGGGCTTTTGGATATTTGTCATTGTGCTGGCGGCGGTATTTACGGGTGTTGTCGGACTTTGCAGCATGACAATGACGGAATACTACAAGGAATGGGCGGGCAGACAGTGGAAGCAGTCAAAGCCGGAATTTAAGAGTAAAAAGGCAGAACGTTTTTTCTATTTATGTGCGATACTTACAGCGGCACTGGTGGTTATTTTTCTAATAGGCGGACTGCTGTCATCTGAAATTGTCAATGCTTCGGCTTACCAGAAACTGTTAAATGTGGAAACCAGAAGCTTTACTGATGATATTCATGAGGTTTCCTATGACCAGATTCCGGTGCTGGATAAAGATTCGGCAACGACCATAGGCAACCGTGTTATGGGAACAATGGTGGATATGGTTTCCCAGTTTGAAGTCAGCGATATGTATACACAGATTAACTATCAGAATAAGCCGGTGCGTGTAACACCGCTTCAGTACGGTAGCCTGATTAAATGGTTTACCAATCACAGTGATGGAATTCCTGCGTATATCCGTATTGATATGACGACACAGGAAGCGGAGTGCGTGCGTCTGGAGCAGAAAATCCGTTATTCGATGAGCGACCATTTTGGCAGAAACATTTACAGACATCTGAGGTTTGCGTATCCGACCTATATGTTTGATGACATCAGCTTTGAAATTGATGAGAGCGGTACACCTTATTGGATTTGTCCGGTGAAAAAATATAATATCGGACTGTTTGGCGGTGTGACGATTGGCAGGGTGGTGCTTTGTAATGCAGTCACCGGGGAAATGACGGATTATGCCGTGGAAGATGTTCCGCAGTGGGTAGACCGTGTGTATTCGGCAGATATGCTTATTTCGCTGTATGATTACCACGGTACGTTAAAGCACGGTTATTTTAACAGTGTGTTAAGCCAGAAGGATTGTCTGGTAACGACAGACGGCTATAATTATATTGCACTGGACGATGATGTGTGGGTGTATACAGGAATTACCTCAGTCGGACAGGATAAATCCAATGTGGGCTTTGTGCTGATGAACCAGCGGACAATGGAAACGCGCTATTATGTGATTTCCGGTGCAGAGGAAAATTCGGCAATGTCTTCGGCAGAGGGAAAGGTCCAGCATTTAGGATACAAGGCGACATTTCCACTGCTCATTAATGTGGGCGGACAGCCGACCTATTTTATGGCATTAAAGGACAGCTCGGGATTGGTAAAATCTTATGCCATGCTCAATATTGAAAAATATCAGACGGTGGCAATCGGCGATTCAGTCAATGAGTGTGAGAAAAATTACCGTCAGCTGATGGTAGACAGCGGCATTGTAGATGAAACAGCGGCAGAAACGCCAAAGGAAAGCAGGCAGATAACCGGTAGAATCGAAAAAATGGTGCAGACGGTATTGGACGGCAATTCGCATTTTTATATACTCTTAGAGGGTCAGTCCCGTATCTTTGATGTGCCGTTATCGGATAATGCGGATATTGTACGGTACAATACAGGCGATACTGTTACATTTTCATATCATGAAAACGAGTCATTAAATGAAGTGACGAAGGTGGAGGCCGCACAGCAGACCGTGCAGTAAAGAGGAAAAATAAAAAACAGTGGAAAAGTGTCTTTTGTATGCAGGAGAGTGTGTATAAAAGGCACTTTTTTTGACATTTTTATGGGTTCATCTGTTTAATATCCCTTAAAATCCAAAAAGATTTAGAAAATTCATGAAAATCCTTGCCGGCAGTTCAAGTAGTCTATTATAATAAAAGAAAGGAAGAAAGCATGGTAAATACACCTTACGATGATGTGTTCCGTACCCTGTTAACGGATTGTACGGCACTGATTATACCGGTTGCGAATGAGTTGTTTCACACAAATCCTTATTTTATCTGAAACAAAAAAGCCGCCCAACTCTTAAATCTCTTTTTTCCTAGTATCAAAGTAGGAATTTCGCAAAAACAGTCTGAAAAAATCTCATTTTAAACAATAAAATTTATCAATAAGACTTTTTTGTTGCACTTGCGCAACAAATTGGGAAAGCAGGAAATCAAAGGGATTGTTAAAGAAAACAGGTAAAAAATACCGTTGTTTGTTGCAGGTTTGCAACAAAAATGTCTGCTTGCCAAAAACAAATGTCTGTGGTACACTGCCACTGCAAACGAAAGATAGGCTTTGAAGCCTCTTTTTTTAAGTGCCACGGTTAGACAAGACTAATGGAAGTTATCAAAACAAAACTATGCCATAAAACAAAAAACAAAACAAAGCATTAGTACATTCGTAAAATCAACAAGGCACGATAGAAACAAGTAAACAGGGACAAAGCAGAAAGGAAAGAAAAATGAGAAAGACCAGCTTTAAGTTATTATCTGCTTCATTAGCAGTCGCAATGACAATGAGCAGTATGCCGTACAATGTATTGGCGGCAAGTCCGGAGCAGACATTTGCACAGGCAGTACAGCAGGCACAGACAACAGAAGCGGACGGCTTTGAAACAGCCGCACCGGCAGAGGAAAATCTCGTAACAGCAGATGCAGAAAGCACAGAAAAAGTAACCTACACAGTTACACCGGGTGTTTCATACGGAAAGGGAAGTATCAAATTAATCTCAGGTGTGACAGAAAGCACCGGTGATGACGGTGAAAAAGTATACACGGCTGAAAAAGACAGCACAATTACATTTGAAGCTGTACCGGAGGACGGCTGGGCATTAGATTCTGTTATGTACATGTCATCAAGCTTTACAACACCGGACTTAAAGATTACAAAGGTAGACGGCAAAGAGAACCAGTATACCTGTACAATTCCTGACGATGCATATGCTTACGGCTCAGTAGGAACATTTATGATATATGTGCAGTTTGCACCGGTTCTGGAAGAAGGACAGTATGAGATAAAATCAACAGGCGAATATTTAAGTGTAGATAAGTATGGTGCAAAGCCGGGTGAAACCGTAAAGATTACATCAACAAGTGACAGTTCAACAAGAAATTATGTGCCGACTGTTGCAGATGAAGACGGAACCGGTATTGATACAACACTTGAAAGTACAGTGATTGATGAAGATAAGATTGTACAGGTATACACCTTTGTAATGCCGGAGAAAAAGGTTACAATCACAGAAAAGAGTAACCGTTATTGTGCAATTACATTAGAAACCAATGACGACAGTAAATTTGCAAGCCATGTAAGTTACAGCAGCCGACAGATGATGAGTGGTAATATGAATGTTGTAGCAGACAGCATTATCGACGGCAAGTATTATAAGCATACAGTAACCGTAACCGGTACACAGGGAAATACAACAGTAAAGCCGGGAGAATTATCATCACTTGCAAGCGGAAAAGCAACATATACCGTAGCAAAGAAATTCCCGGTAGCCGTTACTTTAAGAGTAGACTTCGTTGAAACAGATGCGTATAACATTACAAACCAGTCTGCAAATATTGAAGGTGCCGATTTTACCGTATCAAATGGTGAACTTGCGGCAGAAGGCGATACCGTAACATTACTGCTTTCCACAAATACAGCAGACGGATATTACTATGACGGTACAACACTGCCAAAGGTAACAGACGCAGACGGCAACGAAGTAACCGTAACAGCAGATGCAGGAAACACAACATCTTCTGCAAAATTTACATTCACAATGCCTGAAAAGGGTGTCACAACAAGTTTTGATGGTTCTGCAATTACACAGAAAGAATTAAAGGCTGTTACCGTTGCAGATGAAGCAAAGTCTTATATTGCACTGGATAAAGCAGAAGCAAGAGAAGGCGCAAATGTTACCATTACTTTGACAGACGAAGCCAAAAAGGTTTTATTTATCAAAGTGATTAAGGAAGACGGCAGTGTCGAATATATAAGAAACTCTGCAACGAGCTTTACAATGCCGGCAGGCGCAGTGACAGTATCGGTAATTGCACCGGACAACTGGTTTGAAGAAGGACGTTATGATACAGATGTATATGCGGCAACATCAAGCACACTGATTGTTTCCGATGCGGCAGACCTTGCGGCTGTCGGTAAATTAATGCGTGATAATCCAAGCGCACTTACGGATAAAACCATTAATATTGTAAAAGATATTGATATGAGCGCATATACATGGGTGCCGATGACATATACAAATTACAATAATACAGTAACCTTTAACGGAAACGGACATACCATTAAGGGACTGAATGTAGAAGGCATGACAGGAACAACATCAAGTTCCTGGGTATATTCAAGTGCATTTATCGCACAGGTAGGCAGTTTCACAGATGTCACTATCAACGACCTGACATTTGAAGGAACACAAAAAGTCCATACCGTTGCAGGCACATTCTGCTATTTAGGCGGTATTGCTTATGGCGGCGGTTCTTACAACAAGGTCGTAAACAATATGAATGTGACCATTGACGGTGCGACAGGCGGTACGGTATTGCATTACCCTATTACAAATAGTGCAACACAAATTGTAAACAGTGCGGTAACCGGCAAGACAACACTGGAAAATGTAAATTTAACCGGATATTATTCATATTATGGACTTTCAGACAGAGCAGTCAACAGCTATGATATTTCAGAGATTACCATGGGTGAAAATGCAAATCCGGCAAATGTATCTTATTACGGTGTGGACTCTACTTTACAGGCATCAGATAAGACTGCAAACTGCTACACAGGTACAACATTAAATAATTTCCCTGAAAATGCCCAAATTTACGGAATTGCAAAGACTGTTACAGGAGAGAATCTGGATTCTCTTAATCAGAACTTTACATACATCACACCGGTAACAGCCGAGGGTTATGAAAATGACAACTTAATGTCTGTTGACAGCACAACCAACAAGGTCGGCAGGATTGCACTGGTTACATACTTAAACAGCTGGGTTGATGAGAACCAGACAGAGGATAACAAGTATTGCAAATGGGAAACAGACAAGACAACAGGCAGACCGGTATTAAAGGCAGCCGAAGAATCTGTTGTTTCACAGAAATATGCAATCACTTCAAACGTAACAGGCAGTGAATACGGCGAAACAACCGTTGACGAAGAAGCCGCAGAAGGCAGTAAGGTAACTGTATACACAGCATCGAAGTCATTCTGCAAAGTAAAGAGCATTTCCGTAGAAACAGCAGACGGAAAGAAAGTTGACGTGACAGACAACGGTGACGGAAGCTACAGCTTTACAATGCCGAAGTCCGCAGTGACCGTAAGCACAGAGTATGCACAAGACGCTTATGCAATTACAACAGAAACCAACGGTGAAGGTACAGTCAGCGTATTAACGGCTGAAACAAAGTCTTCCGATAAGGCAAAATCAGGTGAAACCGTAACCGTTACCGTAACACCGGACCGTTTAAAGTATTACACAATGGACAGCGTAACCGTGACAACGGCAAGCGGCAAGACAGTTGAAGCCACAACAACAGAAGCAATTAACGGAACAAATGCCCATGAGTATACATTTACCATGCCGGAAGAAGCTGTAACGGTTATGGCAAACTTCAAAGACGTCAGCAGCTACTACAACGAAGACGGTTCTTTAAAAGAGGGTACATACAAAATGCAGGCAGTATTCGGCAGTACCTATTACATTGACACCGACAAAATCGAAGGTGCAATGGGCTATGAAGAACAGTACACAGACATTACCGTAAGCGTTGATGCAGAAGGCAATGTAACCGTAGACGATTATGAAATGCCGGGTGTAAAAAGCCCGATTGGATACGCAGGCGGCGGTGAACTCTGGATTTAGTCCACACCGACACCGGATGCCAACGATAACGGCAAGATTAAGGGTGCAGATGATGCAGGCGTTGCAGAATCCAGCGACTATGCCGAAAAGTATGAAAACTATACAAAGGTATACACCATTTCACCAACCGTTACAAAGACCGGTAAGATTAATCCGTCAACCAACGTAAAGACAGAAAACACAGGCGATTTCTACTTTACAAAGGTTATGCAGGGAAGTAAGCAGGTCGGCGGCTTCTATAACAGTGAAAATGTAGAATCCGTTACATTGGATAAACTCGCTTCATCAACAAGCAGTAAGGTAGCACCGTTTAACCTGACATTCTCTGGTATCAATTACATTAAAAACGATGCGGACTATGCAAACCAGAATGTGTTATTTACAACATACATCACAGAAATGGCTTACATTTCAGAAGTATTGTTCCGTATGGACTTCTCAACGATTGAAAAAGTCGGTGATACAGACCAGGGAGAAGAAACAACACAGGCATTAGATGTATCTGTTTATACAGCGTGCGAACCGGGTGCCACAAAGACACCGCCTGCAAACATTGATGCAATCAAGAGTGCAACACTGGTAACAAAGACAGACGGAAGCAGACAGGTCGTATTTGACTTAGGCGAAACAATCGTATTCGGCTTACACGGACATATGGGAAGCCTTCGTGTATACAATGCAGACAGCATGGAAAATGCATTTAAGGCAATCTCAAAGAATGATACAAGCGGCTTAAAGTCAGCAATTTACAGCGACTGGTATACAGACAAGATTAATTCCGAAGCAGACAGCGTGGCATATGATAAGACACCTGTAGAAGTAACAGACAGCAGAGGATATGTATACTACACAACAGACGGAACAGAATTTAGTGCAACGTCCACAACAACAGACCTTGAAAATGCACTCGTATATCCGGGTAAGGCAGTTGTAGATGTACCGGACTATTTCGACCTGACAGACAACAATGAAATTTATCTGACAGGCTTTATCGACGGTATGTCAAAGGATACGAACTTAAAGTTAAAGCTGACAGCAAAAAATGAAGACAACACACCGGTTGTAAAGACAGGTACAGCCCATATTTCACAGTTCGGTGAATATGATGTTACTGTCAACGTAACAGTTACAGATGATGTTATCACAGACATTGAAGTAACAGGTGCAAATTTTGCGGGAACTTATGCTGAAACCAATAAGATGATGCTTGAAAAGGCAGTCAACGGCTTAAAGGGCAGCTACATCAATAAGTCCGCAACCGATGTAAAGGAAATCACAGGTGTTGATGCGGTTTCAGGCGCAACGTATTCATCCAATGCAATCCGCGATGCGATTTTAAATGCACTCGAACTAAAGCAGGAAGAAGAAGTCATTAACCTTCCGACAGAAAAGCTTGCAGAAGGCGAATACAGCGTAGACATTGCATACTACACAGATAAAGTAAAGCACAGTCTTGTGGAAAATGACAAGACAAAGGCAAAGATTGTTGTTGACAAAGATGGCAGCATGACACTCGTAACAGACATTATTAACGGAACATCAAAAGAACCGTTATATATCTATGGCTTCAACGGCTACTATGAAGGCAATGATACTTCTAAGAGCTTAAAGGAAGCTGCGGTCGAAATGAATGACATTCAGTACAGCGATGATGTATTCGGTGAAGATGAAAAGGTTGTAACAAAGGTTTCCTTCCCGTTAGAAGGTGATTTTGCGGCAATCTACAACACCAATGCAGATATCTATGTACCGGCAATGAAGAATTTAAACGGTCTGGTTTCAGGCATTGACTTCAAGCAGGGACGTTTCAGCGCAGACTGCTTCGTAAAGGTTTACTGGGACAGCTTAACAAAAACTTCATCTGATGATACAACAAAGGAAACAACATTCGGTGCAGCAAAGACAGCTCTGACAGCAGGTACTTATTCAATTCCTGCAAGCTTAAAGAATGCCGGAAATGTTTCACAGGATTCTATGGCGGCAGGCTGCATTAAGAGTGCCAGCATGACAGTAGCGGCAGACGGTACTGCAACAGTAACGGTTGATTTACAGTCTGTATCCTTTGCGGGACTGACAGCTTACGCAAGCAACTGGAAGATTTATCAGGGAACGTCAGCAGACGGTAAGACCGTAGACGCACAGTACACAACAGACGAAGAAGGCAGAGTGACACAGATTACATTTACACTGCCGGACAACAGCTATGACGGTGTATATGTGAATATGTATGTCGATGCAATGAATTACAGCCCGGATGCATATCTGGCACTGGATTATGCAAATGCGGTAAAGACAGCAGAACCGGACCCGGCACCGACTCCGGACCCAGACCCGACACCGGAACCGACTCCGACTCCAGACCCGACACCGGATCCGGAACCGACACCAACTCCGACACCGGACCCTTCTGACAATAAAATTGCAGACGGTAACTATTATGTACCGATTGCATTGTGGAATGCGGTATCCGATAAAGCATCTATGGGAAATGCAGCATTTGAAAAGAACAGCAGTGCTTTAATCACCGTAAAGGACGGTAAGGTTGTAAAAGTTCAGATTGCCATGAATCCGGTAACTGTAACATCAATCTACAGTGCCGTAACGGCATTTGAGGTAGAGGGCGTAACCGTTACAATCGACAAGACAGAAAAGATTACGACCTCCGCAGGAAATGAAGTCGATGCAATCAGACTGGTAACATTTGAACTTCCTGAAGGTGCACAGCCATCCGTTGCAGATATTACTTATGCAAATGTAAGCTTTAAAGTACCGGATACACCAATGGGCGATACCATGATGAGTGCAAGATTAAGATTTGACTGGTCAGCACTGACAGCAACAAGCGATACTTCTCTTGTACCGGCAGAAGACCAGACAGAAGAAAAGTCACCGGCAGTTGATGTAACAGACGAAAAGACAGGTGTTCATGTATCAGCGGCAGAAGGCGTTCTTCCGGCAGGCTCTGAGTTAAAGGTAACAAAGGTTACAGCAGGAACACAATATGCTAAAGCAGCAAATGCACTTGCAGATGTAGGCAGCAGCTTTGAACTGTACGAAGTTCATTTTGAAAAGGACGGACAGGAAGTTGAGCCAGACGGCAGTGTTGTTGTGAAGTATCTCATTCCGGCAGGCATGAATGCAGACAACGTTGTTTTATACCGTATCAATGATGACGGTTCAAAGACCCTCATTAAGGGCAGTGTGGAAAACGGATATTATGTTGTGACAACAAAGGGCTTCAGTTATTACGCACTTGTTGAAAAGACAGCGACAGATAACAACAATAATCACGGCACTGATAACAGTGGCAACAACAACGGCAACAATAACGGCAATGCAGGCACAACCGACAACGGTTCGGCAGCAGGCGGCTCAGCCAATACGGCAGACAACAGTAACAGCGGTGTAAAGACAGCGGATTCTTCCGCAATGGGCATGTGGGCAGCAGCATTCTTTGCTTCCATAAGTGCCGCAGGTCTTGCAATCTTTAAAAGAAAGAAAAGACCGGAAGAAAAAGAAGACTAAGCTGTAAAAAAGACAAAACAACGGCATCCGTCCCGAAAAGGGGCGGGTGCCTGTTTGTCACATATAAAAATGAAAGCAGGAGTACAGACATGGAACAGAAAATAAAAATGCAGATTCAGCGGCTTGTAAAACAGGCGGCGGCAGTATTGACGGCAGTCACTGTGGGGATTTTGTCAGCAGCGGCAGTATTTTCACAAAACAGTAATCCGGTATATGCGGCAGAAAACGGCATTTATCTTGCCAATGCCAATCCAAGCTATAGAAATCCCTCTACCGGCTCGATTGAAGATTCCGGCGGAGAAGGTTCGGAGGTTTTAGGGCAGTCCATGACAGAGAGTGCAACATATGGTAAGGCACTTATCGAAGCAGACCCGGCGGGAAACACCTATGCCACAATCCGTATGCAGTTAATGGACAATATTGAAAATCCACAGTTTCAGGTAGACGGAAGTTCCGTACCGGCAACGCTGATGCAGGAGGATTATTCAAGCAATACCGCGGATTACAGATTCCGTATCAACAGTGAAAATTCGGTTGTACGTGTGAATATGTATGTAACTGCCATGGGACGTGATATTATTTACTACATTACCTTTTCGGGACTGAGTGAAGGCGCAGGCGACTTTATTACCAGTGTGACCGTTGAAGAAAAGGGCGGCAGTGCCGGTTCGGACATCGCAGAGAGTGGCAGTGAGGAAAGCAACCCGGGAGAAAGCAGTTCAGGAGAGCGCGGTGTAAGTGCGCAGGCTGAAAATACCGCATCAGGCACGGACAGCTTATCGGGTGAAACCGGTGCATCAGCCGGAACAGATGGCAGTCAGGAAACTGCCGGAACACAGAATGCAGGGCTGGCAGAGAGTGAAACTGCCGAAGGAATGACAGAAGTCGGACAAACAATATCAGCAGATGCAGATAACGGACAGGCAAAGACTGTAGAAAGCACACAGACGAAAAATGCCGGAATTCAGGAATATGATGCGGCAGGAAAGCAGGTCAATGCAGAAGCGCAGGAGAACAAAAAAGGCAGTAATACGGGTATCTTTGCAGGAATGGGCGTTGTGATTGTCATCGTTGTGGCAGGCGCGACGTGGTATATGCTTGTATATCGTAAAAAGAAAAATTAAAGGAGCAGACAAATGAAACGACAGGTAAAAAAGATTGTTCATAAAGGATTTTGTATGCTGCTTGCAGGCATCGCCGTACTAACCGCATCAGTTTCACTGACAGCCTGCGTAGACCAGCACCCGGACGGACAGGGCAGCAGTACGGGAAATACCAGCAACAGCGCAGAGGTGCGCCTTGTTGCCACTTCTCCTGCTGTTGCACAGATTTGTGACAAACTGGAGTTAGACCTTGTGGGCGTATGCCGGACCTCCGGTACACTGCCGGAGCGGTATAAGGACGTTACACAGGTCGGAACGGCAATGTCGCCGGATATGGAGATTTTAAAATCTTTATCGCCGGATTATGTGCTGTCCCCGAACAGCCTGCAAAGCGATTTACAGCCGAAATATGCGGCAATCCAGGTGAAATCCCTGTTTTTAAATTTAAAAAGTGTATCCGGCATGTATGCTTCAATTGCAGATCTCGGTGAAAAATTTAACAGACAGCAGCAGGCACAGGCAATGGTAGACGAATTTAACACATTTATGCAGGAATACAAAGATAAAAATGCAGGCAAAGAAGCCCCGAAGGTTCTGATTCTGATGGGACTGCCGGGTTCTTATATCGTGGCAACCGAAAACAGCTATGTCGGCAGCCTTGTGGAAATGGCAGGCGGACAGAATGTATACGCAGGCACTGATGAAGAATTTTTAAGTGCTAACACAGAGGATATCAAAACGAAAGAACCCGATGTGATTTTACGGGCATCCCATGCAATGCCCGAGCAGGTACAGCAGATGTTTGCCGATGAATTTGAAAAAAACGACATCTGGAAGCATTTTGCGGCAGTACAAAACGGCAGGGTGTACGATCTGGATTCGTCCCTGTTCGGCATGAGTGCAAATTTTTCATATCAGCAGGCACTCGAAGCATTACAGCCGATGTTGTATAACAGCTAAAATTCTGTAGTTTTTCATAAAATAAAAAATAATCGGTTGCTTATCTTTTTTTTGTAGTGTACAATAATAAAGACACAGTACATATTTAATAAGGAGAAAAGCCGTGGATATTATAGTAAAGTATATTGATGAATTGTTGGAAAAAAGCACGCCGGAAGCGCCGATGTGGAATATTGAAAAGCTCAAGCAGGGCTTAAAGTCTAAGTGGAATTACATTGACGGTTGTATGATTAAAGCCGTACTTGAGATGTATGCCATTTCAAAGGACGAGAAATATTTAAAGTTTGCAGACGATTTCATTGATTATCGTGTAGCAGAAGACGGAACAATTGACGGATACAGCATTGGTGAAAAGAATATTGACAATGTCAATGCCGGCAAGACTTTATTTGAATTATATGATATCACCGGAAAAGAAAAATATAGAAAGGCAATCGACCTTGTATATTCTCAGATTGCTATTATGCCTCGCTGTGAATCCGGCAACTTCTGGCACAAGGATATTTATCCGAATCAGGTATGGCTGGACGGAATGTATATGGGACAGCCGTTTTACATGGAGTATGAAACAAGATTTAACGACCGAAAGAATTATGATGATATTTTCTCACAGTTTAAATTCGTTATTGAAAACATGAAAAATCCGCTCAACGGTCTGTACTATCATGCAATCGACACATCAAAGCAGATGTTCTGGTGTGACAAGGTCACAGGTCTTTCACAGAATATCTGGCTGAGAGCAATCGGCTGGTACTCTATGGCACTGTTAGATACACTTGATAAGGTGGACAACTCTGACCACAAGTATGACAAAGAGTGCAGGATGTTACAGGATGCATATGTAGATTTAATGAATGCGATGATCCGTTATCAGGACGAAAGCGGTATGTGGTATCAGGTTGTCAACTTCGGCGGCATGGAACGCAACTATCTTGAAACAAGCGGAAGTTCTATCATGGCATATTCCCTGTTAAAGGGCGTACGTCTTGGCTTCCTGCCTGAAAGCTACCGTGCATACGGTGAGAAAGCCATTGACGGTATCTGCAAGCGCTATTTAAAAGAAAAGAACGGAGAAATGTCACTTGGTGGTATTTGTCTGGTTGCCGGACTTGGCGGTAAAGACAATCGTCCGGGTACATATGATTATTATATGTCAGAACCGGTTGTAGAAGATGATGCAAAGGGTGTCGGACCATTTTTACTTGCCTATACAGAATTATTACGTTACAAGAAAAATTAGTAAAAAGATACGAGGGAGTCTGACAAAAGCAGGCTTCCTTATTTTTTCATGCCGCAGAGCCAAATCTGACATTTGGCTCGCGATTCCTCCGGCATTAAAATGCCTGCGGAATGGAGAATAGTGCGAGAAATCACACTGATGTGCTGATTTTTCACATAGATGTTTGCTTTGGAGCGAAAGCAAACACCTATGATAGCGGATGAGAAATCGCCTGCGCGAATTTCTCATCGCCGCTTCGCAACAAAGTCGCTCAGAAACGAGGATTAAGATGAAACCGTATATTACGAAAAAAGAAGTAGAAGAAACACAAGGGAAGGATGCACGGACACAGCGCTTTTTGACGGCAGAAAACGGCTGCCTTGGCGGTTGTACTTCCGGGACAACGGTTTATGCCGGCTATGAGTTTAGTGCGCATCCGGGCGTGCATGAAGACCAGGAGGGCTTTTATGTGCTTGAGGGTGAGGGCTATGCCAGACTTGGTGATCTGGAGTTTCCAATTGAAGCAGGTGATTCATTTATTGCACTTCCGGGTGTGCCGCATACGATTAAGACAAAACCGGGCTGTCAGCCTGTCAAGGTATTTTGGTTTCACAGTGCAGTCTGATGCGGACTGCTGCTGATAAAGGAGTGTGTTTGTTTGAACAATGAGGAATTGGAAGAAAAAAAGAAATGGTTTTTTAAAGAAAATATCCGACTGGAAGAACTACGGAAAAATCTGGAGCAGCAGCAGGGAAAGCTAGAGGAAGAAGAGCAGGTTGTGGAGATTCAGAAGCAGATGCTGGAAAAGCAGAAACGCAGTCTGGATTTGCTAAGAAAGCAGTTAGATAATCAGAAGCATCTGTTTGACCAGCAGTGGCAGATTCTGGAACGGGAAACCAGACAGCTTGCTATTGACCGCGAAAAATTTAAGCGCGACAAGCTGATATACCGCGATGAGGTGTACCGTGAGGCCAGAAGAAAGTTTGCCATGGTACAGAATATCAGTCATAGCGGTGTAAATCTCTTCTTTAAAGGTGTTGACAGCAGTGCAGCATTAAAAAAGCGCTATAAGGCATTGTTAAAAATTTATCACCCGGACAATGCGGGCGGTGATAAAGAAGTGTTACAGGCAATCAGCGCAGAATATGAAACATTAAGCAGGAATATTGAATAAGATAAGAAAATAAAGCAAATTATGCAAAAAAGCCGGATATATTGATAAAAATACTCATATTTATAAGTTGTTGTCTGTACGAATATGGTGTATAATTCAGACATAACGGCTTGTCGGACGAACAGGCAGCTACGTTTAGAAGTACACGAAATGAAGGAGAATGAGATGTTTAAGATTAATGACAATTATTTAAAGCTTCCGGGAAGTTATCTGTTTTCCACGATAGCCAAAAAGGTTCAAGCCTTTCAGGCTGCTAATCCGGACAAGGAAATTATAAGACTGGGTATCGGTGATGTAACGCTGCCGCTTGCGCCGGTTGTAATTGATACATTACACGGTGCAGTTGATGAAATGAGCAAGGCAGAAACATTTCACGGTTATGCACCGGATTTAGGGTATGATTTTTTAAGAAATGCAATTGTAGATTTTGATTATAAAAGACGTGGTGCCGACATTAGTGCCGATGAAATTTTCGTCAGTGACGGTGCAAAGTCTGATTCAGGAAACATCGGCGACATTTTTTCAGTAGACAATAAAATTGCAGTATGTGACCCTGTATACCCGGTATATGTAGATACCAATGCAATGGCAGGAAGAACCGGGGATTATTTACCGGATCAGCAGAAGTGGAGCAATGTAATCTACATGCCGTGTACGGCAGAAACGAATTTTGCGCCGGAGCTGCCAAAGGAAACACCGGATATTATCTATCTTTGCTTCCCAAACAACCCAACCGGTTCTACGATTACAAAGGACGAATTACAGAAGTGGGTTGATTATGCAAATAAAGTAGGTGCGGTTATCATCTATGATGCAGCTTATGAAGCATACATTTCAGAGGAAAATGTACCGCATACGATTTTTGAATGTGAAGGTGCAAGAACCTGTGCCATCGAACTGCGCAGCTTCTCAAAGAATGCCGGATTTACGGGAACAAGACTTGGATTTACCGTTATTCCAAAAGATTTAAAGAGTGGTGATGTGACATTACACAGTCTCTGGGCAAGACGTCACGGCACAAAGTTTAACGGTGCGCCATATATTATCCAGAAGGCGGGTGCAGCTGTTTACACAGAAGAAGGACAGAAGCAGACCGGTGAGCAGATTGCATACTACATGAACAATGCAAAGACAATTCTGGAAGGCTTAAAGTCCGCAGGCTATACCGTATCAGGCGGTGTCAATGCACCGTACATCTGGTTAAAGACACCGGATAACATGACATCTTGGGAATTCTTTGATTTCCTGCTTGAAAAGGCAAATGTTGTCGGTACACCGGGTTCAGGTTTTGGTCCAAGTGGTGAAGGCTACTTCAGACTGACCGCTTTCGGTTCTTATGAAAATACCGTAAAGGCACTTGAAAGAATTAAGGCAATCTAATTGTTATCATAATATTAAATACACACACCCGCGGGAACAGGCTGAAAAGCCGGAGATTTCCGCGGGTATTTTTATAAATTTTTATAATCCTGATTTGTGGATTTTTATGTATGAAGCGGGATACAGTACGGCATAAAACATTAAAAACAAAATAGTGAAAAAACTTTTATAAAAGAATTTTGTAAAATAAATAGCAATTTCCGGGGAAATAGTGTATGATAAGGACAGTGCAGAAATGCAGAACATAAAATAAAGCATGTAATAATGAAAAGCAGTAAATCAAACAGTAAAAATGGAGGTTTCAATATGTGGCAGGCAGATTTAGGAAATGGAAAATACCGCAACCCGATTTTATACGCAGATTATTCAGACCCGGATGCAATCCGTGTCGGTGAAGATTATTTTATGATTGCATCAAGCTTTTGCAATGCACCGGGGCTGCCGATTTTACATTCAAAAGATTTAGTCAACTGGAAAGTAGTCAATTATGCATTGGATGAGATACCGGAATTCCGTTACCGCAATCCGATTCATGGCTGCGGGGTATGGGCACCGGCAATCCGGTATCATGAAGGAACCTATTATATATGTTTTCCGATGCCGGACGAGGGCATTTACATGACAACAACAAAAGACCCGTTTGGCAAATGGAGCAAGCCGGTGAATATCCGTCCTGGAGCAGGCTGGATTGATCCGTGTCCGTTCTGGGATGATGACGGAAAGGCGTATCTGGTAGCAGGTGTTGCAAAGAGCCGTATCGGATACAAGAGTGTACTGCATATGGTAGAAATGCAGCCGGACGGTATGGGATTAATCGGCGAAGAAGTCAAGATTTTTGACGGCAATGAAAATGATCAGGTAACAATTGAAGGTCCAAAAATGTACAAGCGCAACGGCTGGTATTATGTATTTGCTCCGGCAGGCGGTGTAAAGACCGGCTGGCAGACAGTACTCCGTTCTAAAAATCCTTTTGGACCATATGAATATAAGGTCGTAATGCGTCAGGGTGATTCACCGGTCAACGGCCCTCATCAGGGTGCATGGGTGGACACGGTAACCGGTCAGGACTGGTTCTTACATTTTCAGGATGTCTACGCAGGCGGAAGAATTGTTCATTTACAGCCAATGCACTGGGAAAATGACTGGCCAATAATCGGTATCAATAAGCCGGGCAATGATTACGGCGAACCGGTTATGGAGTACACAAAGCCGGATATCGGAAAGAGTAATTCATATCCGGTTTGCGAGCCGGATACGAGTGATGACTTTACATCGGATAAACTCGGTATGCAGTGGCAGTGGAATGCCAATCCTCAGAAGGACTGGTATGAGCTTACCGGATCAAAGTTAAAGTTAAATGCACTGGATACTGTGCCGCTCCGCCCGGTTAGTGATTACCGTAATCTGCTGTTACAGAAATGGCCGGCACCGGAATTTACCTGTGTGACAAAAATGCAGCTTTCCGGCATGGAAAACGGCGATGTGGCAGGCGTTGTATCACTGGGAACGGAATACGGCGCGCTGGCGGTTGAAAAGCGGGATAACAAATATACGGTCAGACAGATTTTGGGAACACAGTATTTTGACTGTGATATGCCGTATACAACACAAAACAGCAATGATTTTGAACTGTCCGAAAGTGATTTTAAGGATACCGGGAAAACAGTGACATTCCGTTACACGGTAAAATGCACCGGTCATATTGACCACATGGAGTTAAATCTTCCTGTAAAAGCAGCACCGGTCGAGGAATTAACACTGGAATTAAGTTTTGACGGCAAAAACTATGAAAAAGCCTTTTCATTTGCCTCCAAAGCAGGCAGATGGGTTGGTGTGAAAAACGGCATTTTCTGTGCCCATGACAACACCGTAAAAAATGACAAGACAGGATATGTACTTGTAGATTCTGTGGAATATATGCCAAAAGAAGATTAGTAGAACGATATTTTATAAAGCGGTCCTTTGCAAAAGAATGAGCCAAAGTCAGATGATAATGGAGCATTTCTTTTACAAAGGACTTTTTTATTCAATCAGTAGAAAATATGGTCGCCAATCACCGTGCCATAGGTGTCGATACCGCTGCGGTATACGTGGAAATACAGCGCATTAATCGTAACATTTCCGTTTAAAACCTCCTGCGCCGCCTGAACGCACGAAGCGGAAGCACCGCGGGAGAGCACAATCGTAAAACGGCCGCTGGCAACCGGTGTAAATTGTCCGGAAGCATAGATGACACCGGAAATGGAGTTGGCAAAACGTGGGCTGTTGACACGGTTTACAACAACACTTCCGACAGCTAACTTACCCTCGTAAGACTGGTTGCCCGCTTCACATTCGATAATTGCGGCAAGCATGGCAAGGTCAGAGGTGTCATATGAAATCGGTGTTTTATTAATATTAGACGTAATATCACTGCTGCCGGAATTACTATTTGCTGCGGCAGCACGGCTTGCAGCTTCTGCTTCCGCCTTTTCCTGTGCCAGCTTTTCTTCTTCAAGTTTCTTTTCATAAGCCAGTGCGGCAGCTTCGGCCTCGGATACGTTGTTGGAAGACGTATCAAAATCCTGCTGGGTTTTTGCAAGCAGTGTCTTTAAATTTTCCTGTTCATTTAAAGCAGCTTCCCGTAAGGACGACAGTTCGGAAACCTCGGTATCCAGCTGTTCTTTTGCTGCCTGCTGGCGTTCATAATTGGCTTCCATCTCATCTAACATATCATGGTCATACTGTGATAACTGGTAAATGTATTCGCTTTTTAACAAAAGTTCACTCATACTTTGGGAAGTTAACAGCAGTTCAATCACATCCGAGCTGCTGCGTTCATACATATACCGGATACGCAGTTTCATGGAATCGTACTGTTCGTCCATTGTCTGGGACAGCGACAGCAGTTCTTCATTTAAGGCATCAACATCTGCCTGTTTGTCATCAATCTGTTCTTCTAAGGAAGATAAACGGCTTCCGGCGCTCTGGAGCTGACTGTCAATTTCGGATAAATCCGCAGACAGACTCTGCTGTTGTGCCTTTAAGCTTTCCAGTTCCCGGTTGGCATTGTCTAAATCGTCCTGCGTGGTTGCATAGGACAGATAAGGAATGGTCAATGCGGTACTGCAAAATACACAGCACAGACAAATCATGAATTGTTTTAACTTTTTCTTATTATTCAATGCAAATCTCCTGTTACAATCTAATCGTTATTCCAATCATTTATGCTGGTATCAGTATAAAATGCAGACCGCAAAAATGCAAGCGTCAAACCACTTTTATGCTTTATGGGGCGGGGTTCGATTTTTTTTCACCGGCGGACAGGCACATGTGGGTTTGGAACTTTTAAACATGGTATTATTTATATCACGCTACATAATAAAATATTACAGTAAAATATCTCCTGTTTTAAGAGGAAATTCATAAAAAATAATAAAATTAAGCATTATTCAGGCAGAAGCATAGACATTTCAGCAGAAACGTGAAATAATGAAAAAGTAAGTTGTTAGAAAATCAAAATAAACCGAAAAAACGTAAAGAGAGGAAAAAAGATGCTTGAATTAAACAACATCGTAAAGGATTATATTTCCGGAGATACCAGGGTAACGGCATTGAAGGGAATTAATTTGCGTTTCCGCGACAGCGAATTTGTATCAATTCTGGGACAGTCCGGCTGCGGAAAAACAACTATGTTAAATATCATCGGGGGGCTTGACCAGTATACAAGCGGTGATTTAAAGATTAACGGACGTTCTACGAAGAAATTCAAGGACCGTGACTGGGATGCATACCGCAATAATTCGATTGGATTTGTCTTCCAGAGTTATAACCTGATACCGCACCAGACCGTGCTTGCCAATGTCGAACTGGCACTGACTTTATCCGGTGTATCCAAGTCAGAGCGCAGAAAGCGCGCAATAGAAGCACTGGAAAAAGTAGGCTTAAAGGAACAGATTCACAAGAAACCCAATCAGATGTCCGGTGGACAGATGCAGCGTGTTGCGATTGCAAGAGCATTGGTAAATGACCCGGATATTTTACTGGCAGACGAGCCGACAGGCGCATTGGATACAGAAACCAGCGTACAGATTATGGAGATTTTAAAAGAAATTGCCAAAGACCGTCTGATTATTATGGTTACGCATAATCCTGAACTGGCAGAGCAGTATTCAACAAGAATTATCCGCCTTTTAGACGGACAGATTACAGACGATACCGATGCTTACAGTGAAGAACAGATGGAAGCGGATATACAGGAAAAGGAGCAGAAGCTTTCAGATGCACAGACAGGAAAGAAGAAAAAGAAAGCAAAGACATCGATGTCCTTTTTTACAGCGCTTTCTCTTAGTATGAATAACCTGATGACCAAAAAGACCCGTACCCTGCTTACCGCATTTGCCGGAAGTATCGGTATTATCGGCATTGCGTTGATTCTTTCCATTTCAAATGGTATTCAGGACTATATTGACAGGGTACAGCGCGATACACTGTCGAGTTATCCGGTCCAGTTACAGTCCCAGACCATGGATATCAGCAGCATGATTGAAATGATGACCGGGTCTGATAAGGATTCTGTTGACCATGACAAGGATAAAGTGTACAGTAATATGATTATGTCGGAAATGATGAATACCATGATTTCCGATGTGAAAAATAATAATTTAAAATCCTTTAAAAAGTATATAGATGATAATAAAGATGAGATTTCAACATATGCAAGTGATATCCGGTACAGCTACAATGTTGATATCAATATTTACGATACAGACACAAGCGACGGTGTGACACAGCTAAATCCAAGCACTATTATGAATACGATTTACGGTACGAACACTTCACAGGGCAGCATGAGTGCGATGTATACCAATGCAGATGTATGGAACCAGCTGCCGGGCAATCAGGATTTACTGGATTCCCAGTATGATATGGTAGCGGGAAGATGGCCGCAGCAGTACAACGAAGTGGTGTTAGTTGTTGATGAGAACAACGAAATTGATGATTATACCCTGTATTCACTGGGCTTTAAAGACCCTGACGAGGTAACGGCGATGTATAAGCGCATGATGACAGGTGAAACCTATGACACCGAGGAAACAGAGTATACTTATGATGAAATTTTAGATAAGAAATTCCAAATGATTCTGCCAACCGATTATTACCGGTACAACGCAGAAAAAGACATCTGGGAAGATATGCGTGAAGATGAAACGTATATGAAAAATGTAGTAGACAACGGCACACAGATTCAGGTGTGCGGTATTATCCGTCAGAAAGAAGATGCGGTCAACACGGCAATCCGGAGCGGTGTAGGTTATACAAAGGAACTGATGCAGTATCTGATGCAGGGTGTCAACGACAGTGAAGTGGCAAAAGCTCAGCTTGCCGATGAAACAACTGATATTTTTACGGGAATCCCGTTTGACAATGACAAGGATACACCGATTACAATGGATGATGTCAATGCATATGTTGCAACGCTTTCAGAGCAGGAACAGGCACAGATGCAGGCTTACATGAGCCAGATGACAGAAGAACAGATTTTGCAGCAGTTTTCGCAGTCTTTAAAGGCACAGACAACAGAAGCCACATTTGAGGGCAACAAAGAAAAGTTAGGCATTACAAACGAAGATAACCCGTCAGAAATTGATTTATATGCTGCAAGCTTTGAGGCCAAGGAAAAACTGGAAGATATTATCAGCGATTATAATAAGAAAGCAACTGATGAGGGCAGAGATGAAGATGTGATTAATTATACCGATTATGTTGGCATTATGATGTCTTCCGTCAGCACGATTATTACGGCGATTTCAGCGGTACTGATTGCATTTGTTGCGATTTCACTCGTTGTTTCTTCTATTATGATAGGTATTATTACGTATATTTCCGTACTTGAAAGAACAAAGGAAATCGGTATTTTAAGAAGTATCGGTGCGTCAAAGAAAGATGTTTCGCGCGTATTTAACGCCGAAACACTGATTGAAGGCTTTGTATCCGGTGCACTGGGTATTGTGATTACACTGATTTTGTGCATTCCGGCGAACCGGATTATTGAAAATGTGACAACAATTGCAGGAGTTGCAAAACTTCCTGTTGCAGGTGCCGTAATCCTTGTTATAATAAGTATGGTGCTGACACTGATTGCCGGATTTGTTCCGGCGAAGATGGCAGCGAAAAAAGATCCGGTAGTAGCACTGCGTACAGAATAATAAAGCATTTGCGATACGCACGGAATTATTAGGAATAAAGGAAGCAGTCATGAGGAACGTTTACAAATTTTTAAGAGCCTCAATACTCATTTTAATACTGGTTGGCGGGACATATTTTATTGCGCAGGAATATTCAGCCGGTATTGAAAATGCAGTCAATACATCAGCAGGCGGTCAGAGTCTTACAAAGGAAACCATAACCAATCTCGGAGATGTCTTAGCGACGGTAGAAGCAGAGATCGCCGGGGGAGCCGGAAGTGAAAAAACGAATGATACGGTAAAGTCTGATTATCAGCCGGTACAGGGAACCGGACAGCTTGTGGAAGACAGCAAATCCCAGCAGACGGATACGACACCGGCGGCATCTTATGATTTTCCGGAAAATATGTATCCGTACAGAGCCATGCTTTCGGATACACAGAAGGAAGTTTATGACCAGGTGTACGGGGCAGCACTGGAATTAAAGGAAAGTGTGACACTGTGCCGTCAGCTTGACCAGAGCAGTATTAAAAATGTCATGAATGCGGTCTTTAACGATCACCCCGAGCTGTTCTGGCTGGATACCGGCTACAGTTACGGGTACACCAGCAAGGGAGCGGTCATTTCCGTGATGTTAAAATACAATGAAACGGCACAGACACTGCAGTCTGCCAGACAGAAGTTTTTAAATGCGGCGGCGAAGGTGATTAACGGCGCCAGTTCGCTTACGACCGACCTTGACAAGGAACAGTATGTTTATAAAGCCCTTCAGAATATGTGTGTCTATGATGAAAATTCAGACATGAACCAGAGTGCATACAGCGTATTCATTAACGGAAGCTCGGTGTGTGCCGGATATTCGAGGGCATTTCAGTATATTATGCAGCAGTTAAATATTCCGTGTTATTTCTGCACCGGATATGCTAACGGCGGTTATCACGCATGGAATATTGTCTATATTGACGGAAAGTATTATAATGTGGATTTGTCGTGGGACGACTCTCTTGGAGATGTATCCAATACATATTCCTTTGCGTACTTTAATCTTTCAGATAAAGCAATTTCTGTAGACCATACGCGCAGGGAACTATCGGTGAATCTGCCGGAGTGCAAATAAAATGTCTGTGGAACGGAGATTAGTGTAAAAAATGACACTGATGTGCTGATTTTTTACACAGCACTTTGTTTATGAGCAAAAATAAAGTGCTATGATGGCAGATGAGAAAACGCATGCGCAAATTTTTCATCGCCGTTTCGCAACAAGTTGCTCAGAAATGGAGATTAGTATGTTAGAACTTGCAAAAGAAATTGTCGGCGGAAGACGGCTGACAAGAGAAGAAGATTGTTCGTTTTTACTGGAAGCGGATATTAATGAATTGTGTGAAGGTGCGGATTATATCCGTAAAAATTTATGCGGAACACGCGCGGATTTGTGTGCAATTATCAACGGAAAAAGCGGTGCATGCAGTGAAAACTGTAAATTCTGCTCACAGTCCGCACATCATCACACCGCCTGTCAGGCAGGAGATTTTATTGATGAAGAAGCCATTTTATCCGGCTGCCGCGAAGCATGGGAGCAGGGGGTAGACCGCTACTGCATCGTAACGGCGGGACGCGCCATTAAAGATGAAGACTTTGAAAAAGCACTTCATGCGTACAAAAAAATGCATGAGGAATTTCCAGATATGATTTTGTGTGCATCCCACGGTTTTGTATCGGAAGAAAAATTAAAACAGTTAAAAGAAGCCGGTGTTTCCATGTATCATGAAAATATTGAAACGTCCGAGGAAAATTTTCCGAATGTCTGTACAACACACAGCTTTGAAGATAAAATCCATGAAATTAAGCGGATTCAGGAAGCGGGCTTAGAGCTTTGTACCGGCGGCATTGTCGGTATGGGTGAAACATGGAAAGACCGTCTTAGCATGGCATTTACGCTCGCAGAACTGGGGATCCGTTCCATCCC
>OOIF01001173.1_pt1 | contig 23761 bp, 20 predicted proteins | sample 1691961 | NCBI WGS metagenome assembly OOIF01 (sample SAMN06348146, study PRJEB24527) | human gut metagenome | biome: human gut; feature: ankylosing spondylitis patient; material: feces | host: Homo sapiens | place: China | collected 2015-10 | reverse complement strand
CAACTTCCTTCACGTAGTTGTAAGCCTCGTCCAGCTTCTTCACGGTCTTCTGCAGGTCAATGATATAGATACCATTGCGCTCGGTGAAGATGTACTTAGCCATCTTGGGGTTCCAGCGGCGGGTCTGGTGACCGAAGTGCACACCTGCCTCGAGAAGCTGCTTCATAGAAACGACTGCCATAATAAAATACCTCCAGATATTGTTTTGCCTCCGCACACCGTGATCTGCACGTTACATCGGGTACCGGCGGACTGCCCTCAACCCAAAAGGGCACAAAAGGGCATAGTGATGCGTGTGTAATGCTTTGTTATAATAGCACAAAAAGAATGCGGTTGCAAGTAGTTTTCTCTGTTTTGTATAAAGAAATGCTTACTTTTTCTCTTATTTGCCCGTATTCATCCCGCTCAAACCCGCAACACCCATACGGTTGAGGGCGTATCCCTTGCCGAACATCAGGTCGTATTGCAGCATCCAGTGCTCGTTTGTCCAGCGCTGCTGGAACTCCGTGGGCTGCTGGGTGGTGGTGCCGTCTAAGTTCATGGTGGTGCCGCGAGTACAGCTGCGGCTGGCGACCCGGAGCTGCCGGTTGAGGAACTGGAAATACAGCGGCTGCTCCAGCCCGAACAGCTCCATCATCACCGGGGAGATATCGTAAGCGGCAATGGTGCCAAAGTCCACCTGCTGCTGGCTGTAATTCGACCACATCAGCAGCGTGGTCTGGTGCAGACGGGGGTCTGTGCTGGAGCCGCTTGCATAGCCGGTGGTGGTGTAGACATCGTAGTTGGAATCGATGGGGTTATAGTGGTCGCCCCAGAATACCAGAATGACCGGCTCGTCCACCTGAGAGAAATACGCTGTCAGCTTGCCCAGCATTGCGTCTGCATCCCGGATGCCGGTAGCAAAATCTTCCAGCGCGCCCACGGTGCTGCTCTTGAGCCCCACCGGATGAGATACAACGTGTACCCGCTCGTCGTCCGGGTAGTTATCCCTATTATAATTGGTATGATTCTGCATGGTGACCGCGTGCAGGAAGATGGGCTTATCAGAGGAAGTGCTCATCTTCTCGTACTGCTGAATGATCTGGTCGGCCATGGAGTCATCGGTCACAAGGCCGCTGGTCCAGTAGTGCTTGCGCACCTTGGTCACGCCGTGCATATCCTCCAGACTGATAAAATCGCTGAAGCCGAGGTTGGGATAGGCCTTATCGCGGCTCCAGTATTTTGCCCAGAAGCAGTGCACCGCAGCGGTCTGGTAGCCTTTGAGTTTGAGGTAATTGGGCAGGGCGAACATGGGCTTTGTAACGTGCTGCTGGTAGGGCTTGCTGCCGCTGGGCAGGAAGGACACCGAGTAGCCGGTCAGGGCTTCAAACTCCACATCACAGGTGCCGCCGCCAAAGCTGGGGCTGTATGCCCTGCCGTAGGCGCTGGTCTGCTGCAGGGCGTGAAGGTTCTGCGACACATCAGCATCAAAGGTGATGCCATACTGCTCCAGCTCCGAAACATCCCAGTAGGACTCGTCCATCACATAAATAATGGTAGGCTGCTTTGCCTGCTCCTCCTTGGGGGTAGTTGCGGCATAGCTGCCTGCATACATGGGGCCGGTAGAAAATTTCTCGCTCTCAGCTACGTTATCCAGAATATCGTCCACTGCCTGTTCCGAGTAGCCCTCGGGCTTGTCGATTTCCAGATTGGTGAGGTTGGTCATAAAACCGGTAAGTACACCGTAGTAACGATAGTAGCGGTCCTGCATCCACGCATCCGGCGTGATGCCCAAAACCTGCGTGACGGCGGGCTGTAAGTAAACGCCGAAGATCAGCAGACACAGCGCCGCTGCCGAGGCACCGGTGCCCGCAAGCCTTGGCAGCCAGCGCTGGCGCAGCCGCCCGCGGTAAACAAAGAAGCTTGCCACCGTAAGCGCCAGCACCAGCACAATGGAGACAACCATACTTGTCTGCAGCTTGAGCCCGGCAGCAGAGGCCACACCGGCGGCCTCGGACACCTGCATCAGGTCCCACGGCAGAAAGGGCTCACCCCGCAGCTGCATGGTATAGAAGTTTACTGCGCAGGGCGCACAGCCCAAAATGGCCATGCCCAGCGTAGCAAGCGGCGGGATGCGCAGCACCCAGTCCAGCAGCTCCCACACCAGAAACAGCAACAGCCATGCCAGCAGATACGCCCCAAAATGGGGGAAAATAAAGCTGATAAAGGTATCAGCGGTCAGTGACCCGCGCGCGATCCACTCACCCAGCAGCAGTACGATAAAGGAAGCTGCCGCCGGGAAGAGCATCCGCAGGGTCAACAGCGGTTTGGATGTTTTCATAGTCGATATTCCTTTCCACGTCCCGAACCCTATTTCCAAAGCGGCTGTGCTATTTGCACAAGCCTTTCGTGCCTATTATAGTCACTTCGCTGAAAATGTCCATTCATGATTTTACAAAAATTAGTGTTTGATTTTTCAAAATATTCCCCTATTTTTCACAGACCCAGCTTTGCACGCAGTTGCTGCCAGAAGCTGTGAGGTGCTGCCGGTGCTGCCGGCACGGCAGTATGCACCAGAATGGCATCCGTTCCGATGGTTTCGATCTCCTGCCATGGGATGGTCAGGCTCTCATCCCTGCCCAGCAGGCCAAAAAGCCGCGGCCTGCCCAGCAAAATCAGGCTTTGCAGCTGCGCCGTTGCGGGGTCAAACTCCAGATCGTCCGCGCGGCCAAGGCACACCCCCTGTTCCAACTGAACGACCTCCTTCTCGCACAATTCCCGGATCGTCACAGCGCTCTCCCCTTTCTGCCACAGCATACGCCGGGGCGGCATTTTCTATGCCAAAGGGGTGGAAAGCACCCACCCGGTTGTGGTATACTATGGAAAATATCTGAGAAATATATCCAAAGCGAGCGAGGCAGCAATTATGTATAAAAGCATTATTTTTGATATCGGCGGTGTGCTGGTGGATTTTGACCCCAAGGCGTACCTTGTAGACCGGCTGTGCAACGCCGAAATGGAAGAAAAGGTCTATGACCTGACCTTTGGCAGCGAGGAGTGGCAGCTGCTGGACGCTGGCAAGCTTTCCCGCTATGACGGCAACCAGCGGATGCTGGAGCGTGCCCGCGCCGAGGGCTGCGCCTTTGAGGTGCAGGGCGTTCTGGACGACTGGATGCACATTCTGCGCCCGCGTCTGCGGATGCTGGAGCTGGTGCGGCGGCTGAAGAACCACGGCTATTGCGTGTATTACCTGAGCAACATCCCGCAGGATGTGCTGGAGCTGCTGACCGAGCGCGGCGTTCTGGCTCAGTTTGACGGCGGTGTAGCCTCCTGCGAGGTACAGGTGAATAAGCCCGACCCGCAGATCTACAAGGCTCTGTTGAAAAAGTATCAGCTGAAGGCCAGCGAATGCATATTTATCGACGACAGACTGGAAAACGTGCAGGCCGCCTTTGCGCTGGGCTTTGCCGGTATCCAGATGAAGGACAGCGTTGGTACGCTGATCCGCAGCCTTGCTACCTGTAACGTGGCGCTGCGCTGAATGTTCATATAACAAACAGCAGCCCCTGCCGGAAAGGTTTCTCCGGCAGGGGCTGCTTTGCGTTGGTGGGAACTTACTTTTCCTCGTAGCTCTGGCAGTAGTGCGGGGTCTCCACCTGCTGGGTGGTGCAGTTGCACTGCTCCGTCACCTTGATCTGCGGCAGATCACATTTGCAGCCGTCCACATTGTGGCAGCACGCGCAGACATCACAGGTCACGCCGATGTTTTCCATGCTTATCACCTCTTTGTCCATAGGTTGCCCTATGGAGCAAGGGTTTATACATGGGTTTTATCCGTTTGCCTTTTTGGCTTCCCTCTTGGACTTGAGCGTGACCGCCACATGCCTGATGGACAATACCGGGTGCACCGGCAGCATACGCGGACCCGCCCAGCGCATGACCGCACGAATTTTCTCCCGCATTTCCGGTTTATAACAATGGACTTTGCAGGCTGAGCAAAAAGTCTTTGTTTCCATAAACGGACACTTTTCAATGCGTGCAAGCGCATAATCGTGCAGTTGCTGGCACTCCGGGCATAAAGCGCCTTTTGGGGGGCCATGCTGTTTGCGGCAGTAGAGCGCGATCATCTCGCTGACAAGCAGCTTTTCATCTGCACGCTTTTTATCCAAGTTTTTGTGGGCTTGCTGCATCGGATCCATTCCTCCTGATCGTTCTTACTCTTTTTTACGGGCAGACCGGCGCGCAGCACGGCGCACTGCGCTGCGCAAAAACGCAAAGCCTACCGTAACACCAATCGCAGCAGCCATTTCCATACACACCACCTTTATATCAAAAACGGCAGGGGCTGCCGGATATTTCGTCCGCTTTCCCCTGCCGCAAATTTTACATTGTTACGATACTCTGTGCAAAGGCTGCTGCAGTTCTAAAAGTTAGGAATATCTAACTTTTAGAACTATAAAAATGCCGAAACACGGCAATTTATAGTTTAGCGCAGCGAACCGTTTTTGTCAAGAGAATGCTCCCCTTACAAAGCTTACCAAGCAGCCAGATCTGCGCCCAGCTTACGGCAGGCAGCCTGCACGTCATCATCAGGCGTTTCGTTGCAGATGAGCCCTTCCTCGCTGAACAGCTGTGCGCCGTCGTCCTGTGCGCGCTGTGCCCAGTCGCGCATCCACTGCCCATCACCCCAGCCATAGGAGCCGAACAGTGCGATCTTTTTGCCGTTCAGAGAGCCTTCCAGTGCAGCAAACATGGGTTCGAACTCACTCTCTTCCAGCTGCTCTGCACCCATAGCCGGGCAGCCAAAGGCCACCACGTCAAACTCTGCCAGCTTTGCGGGGGTCATCTCACCACAGGGCACGAGGGTGCCGTTGGCACCTGCGCCCTCGGCGATGCAGTTTGCCATGGTCTCGGTGTTGCCGGTGGCGCTCCAAAATACGATTGCTACTTTGCTCATAAAGCTCTACCTCTTTCTCTGCGTAGTTAGTTTAGAATAACTTCATGTTTTGTGAAAATGCGTCCATGTTTCATGACGCATTTTTGTAGTTAGTATTTTCTAACCGTCAACAGGATACCACAGCCCTGCCCTGTTTGTCAAGGCATTGGCGCAATGTTTGCACGGTGCAACAATGCCGCCTTGCTCAAAAGTGCATGAAGCGTGTGTTTCAGCCGCCTAATACGCGGAAAACTACCAACAGCACTCCGTAGATGACCGGCTGGTGCAACAGATACAGCAGCAGCGAGTGCTGCCCAAGCCAGCCCAGCGGCGGGCAGACCGAGCGGCGCAAGGGCTCCATGCGCTGCCGCCCTACAATGCCGTAGAGAAAGTACCCTGCCCAGAACAGAAACAGCCACGGCAGAAGGGCAAAATAATCCGTAGAATAGAACCACCACGGATAAAAGCCAAAGTACGCTGTAACGTAGTTTGCATACAGTGTCCGCGGCAACCAAAGGCGCAGGCTACCAAAGCCCAGATAGCCTGCCGAAACATTGCGGGTCAGGGCAAACAGCACTGCCGAGACGGCAAGCCCTGCCGCCGGGGGAATGCGCCGCAGTGGCTTTTCCAGCAGACCTGTCAGCAGCATAGCGCTGCCCAGCAGGGTCAGCACACCAAAGATAACTCTGTCCTCCGGCATAAAAAGCAGCGTGACTGCCGTGACAAGCGCCCCTGCCCCGAACACCTGTGTGCCCCGGCGCAAGGTATGATGCCCCAGCTGCACACAGAAGCCAGACAACAGAATAAACACCCAACAGATGCTCTGCTGCCACAGATGCCCGGGCACGCCATAATACCAGTCGGCCTGAATGCCGAACAGATTGACCAGATCCCAGCAGCCGTGATAGAGCATCATGCTGACCAGATCCAGCCCGCGCAGTTCGTCCAGAAGGGCGTAGCGGCCAGAAGTGTTACTATACTTCACGGCGGTTTCATTCCTTTTTGTCACGCTGTTACACCGTTTTCCGGCGCAGCAGGCTCATGGGCGGCAGCTCCGGGGTGGGCATGGTGTATTTTTCCATGGCGTGAGGCGTGCTTTCCACACGCTCCCCTGCTTCGTTCTCGATCCATTCCGGGGTAAGTGGGATGCTGCGTCCGTCCGGGCACAGCACCTCCAGCGTATCCCCAAGGTTCCATTTGCCGCGCTGCTGGCAGTGGGCGATGCCATTTTCCCAGCTGTCCACCGTACCCACGAACTCCCACTCGCGGATATAGGTAGCGCTGTCGGTGGCCTGTTTGGCCTGCTCGCGGCCAAAATAGAAGCCGGGAGAATAGTGACGGTGGCTGGTGCGGGTAAGCTCCGCGTACACTTCCGGCGGCAGTTCAAAGTTATCGTTTGCCGGGTCGGCCAGATAGGCGTCCAGTGCCTTGCGGTAGGCAGCGGTAACGCTGGCCACATAGTAGAAGGTTTTGGCGCGGCCTTCGATCTTCAGGCTGTCCACGCCCGCCTTGCAGATCAGGTCAATGAAGGGTGCGGTGCACAGATCGTTGGCGTTAAGGATGTAGCAGCCGTTCTCGTTTTCGCCGATCTCGTACAACTGGCCGGGGCGGGTCTCCTCGCTCAGGTAGTACTTCCAGCGGCAGGGCTGGGCGCACTGGCCACGGTTGGCGTCACGTCCGGCCATGTAGTTGGACAGCAGACACCGGCCGGACACGCTCATGCACATCGCACCGTGCACAAAGGCTTCGATTTCAAGCTCCGGCGGGGTCTTATCGCGCAGGATGGCAATATCCTGCAAGGTCATCTCCCGGGCCAGCACCACCCGCTTTGCACCCATTTTGTAGGCGGCGCGGGCGGCTGCCCAGTTGGTGATGCCGGTCTGAGTAGAAAGATGCACGTCAATATCCGGGGCAAAGGTCTTGCAGGCATCCAGTACACCAAGGTCTGCCACGATAAAGGCATCCACACCGGCCTTGGCGGCTTCCTTGATGGCCTCCGGCAGGCGGTCGGCCTCCTCGTTGGTAGGCAAGGTGTTCATGGTCAAGTAGACCTTGCGACCACGGGCGTGGGCGTAGATGACGCTTTCCGTCAGCTGCTCCGGGGTGAAATTAGCCGGGGCAGAGCGCATGCCAAACTCCGGCAGGCCGCAGTAAACGGCATCGGCACCGTAGTTGATGGCATAACGCAGACGTTCCGCATCGCCCGCCGGGGCAAGCAGTTCCGGGATCTGTAGCATTTGTAGGTTCCTCTCTTATGTATCACAGTTTTCAACTGGAAACGAGCCGCTGCACCGTGTTTTTTGTGCAGCGGCCTTTCCTCAGTTTTTCAGGCTTTTGTTCACAGCTGCGGCAGTTTTGCAGTTTGCGTTATGCTCTGCCAGCGTGTGGGCGTAGTAGTAATTGCCCTTGAGGTCGGTCACAAAGAAGTAAGCGTCCTTGGCTTCCTCATCGGGCTGCGGCTCCAATGCCGCCTTGATAGCGGCAAGGCCGGGGTTCGAGATAGGGCCTGAGGGCAGACCGGTGCAGCTGTAAGTGTCGTATGCTGCAAGGATATTTTCCGGGATATCATCCCAGCCGCCGTAGTAGGGTGCGACCCAGTTCCAGAGATAGTTGTTGTCGGCGTCGCTCTGGATATGGCTGGAGGTGTTGCTTTGCAGCCGGGGGTAGGGCGAGCCCTCCGCCAGACGGTTGCGGAACACCTGCGCCACATTGGAGTCCTGACTGTTGCCCGCTTCCTCCTGCACAAAGGAGGCAAGGGTGACCAGCTCCGGCAGGGTCATCCCCTGCTCCTTGAGGGCTGCGTACATTTCCTTGGTAAATTGTGCATCAAACTGGGCGTAGAAGGTAGCTACATAGTTATGCACCGTATCATTCTTCAAAAACTCGTAGGTCTCCGGGAAAAGATAGCCCTCACACTTCATAAAGCGGTTCGGGGCATCCTTATCCTCCGGGACATACTGCCAGAAGGTATAAGCGCTGAAATCGCCCTCGTTGGCTTCCTTCAAAAACTCCTCGGCAGTGCACAGACCGGCGGATTCCATCTTTTGGGCGATGGCAATGGCCGTAGTGCCCTCCGGGATGGTCACCCGCACTGTTTCTGCCTTGGCGTACTGGGAAAGGGTGGCGATGATTGCATCGTAGGAAATCGCACTGGTTTGTAAAACAAAATCGCCGTACTGCAGCTTTTCGGCAGCGCCCTTTTCCCCCACATACCAGCGAAACAGGTAGGCAGAGCGGATGACGCCCGCCTCCTTCAGCTTGTTGGCGATCGCCGCTACGCCGCTGCCCTGCGGGATGCTTACAGTCACCTCTGTGCTGCCGGGTGCACCATTGCCGTGAATCTCATTGTAGGCAAACCGCACCGCTGCGCCTGCTGCCAGAAGGAGCAGCAGAAGCACCACCAGCAGAATTTTGCCTGCGCCGCCCTTTTTGCGGGCTGCGTGTGTATCGTTGTGTGCCATACGCACCTTCCTTTTTTCAGTTTTCCAGCATCAGACGCAGATAGCTTTCGCTTACGTCAAAAGGCTCTGCGTCAAAGCGGATCATACCGTATTCCTGCCGGGTGCCCTCGCCCAGAAACAGCGGCTGAGCAGCACCTACCGTGATGACCGCCTTTTCCACGATGACTTCCTTCTCGCGGGCGGCTTCCATCAGGATCTCGGCGGCGCGGTCGCTGTCGGCCATCATCTCCACAAAATACAGGGTGTCCTCCTTGCGGAAGTAGATGCCGTAACCATGCTCGTTGGACACGATGGTAGCGCCCCGGGCGTACAACTCCTGCAGCACCACCGCCATGCGCTCCGGGCTCAGCTGCACGGTATCCTTCCAGAACTGCTCCCGCAGCTCGCACAGTTTTTTGGCCGTCACCGTGTCAAATTCCGCTTGGCTCCACAGGTTGCGGCTCACCTCGCGGGGCAGGCAGCGCAGCGCAAAGGCCTGTGCAAAGCCCTTATCCTGCAGCAGAGCAGCCTGTGCCGCATCCGCCGGGACTGCCACGGTAAAGCCTGCACCCCGCAGCTTTTGCTGGGCGCACAGAGTATCCAGCAGACCCGCCAGCAGCAGACTGCCCTCGCCGCACAGGCACAGGTAATTGCCCACCCGCCCCTGCAGGGTGACCGGCACGGCCAGCGCAGCCGCCACGATGGCGTCGTTTTCATCGGCCACATAAATGTTCTGCACACCGGCAAAACGTTCCAGTACCATTTTTGCAAAATCTTCGGTATCATGATGCTGGCTCTGCCACAAAGCCAGCACTGCCGCCTCGTCAGACGGCTGCATCAGACGATACATCGTTCAGGATGCCCCCTCTTATCGTATTTTATTGTTCAGCCCAGTGTTTTCCGGGCAAGCTGCTGTACCTCTTGCTGGATCTCTTCAATGCTGCGCATGGCGTCCCCGCTGGTGCAGTGCACGGTATCCCAGCCAAGATGCCGGGCGCAGAACTCGGCAGCGGCGCGGCTGCGCGCCAGATAGGCGGTATCTTTCTCGTGCACGTCCTTTTTGCTCTCGTCGCCGTGGTAGCGCTGGGTCATCAGCCGCTGGCTGACCGCCGGGTCTACCTGTAAATAGATGACCCTGTCCGGTGCGGGCAGACCCAGCAGACGGAACTCGTAATCAAACAGCCAGTGCAGATATTCCTCCCACTGCTCCTGCGGAAGCTTCGAGCACTGGTGCACCGCGTTGGAGGTGGTGTAGCGGTCGGCGATGATCACACCGCCCTGCTCGTAAAAGCTGCCCCAGCTGGTTTTATAGCTGGCATAGCGATCCACCGCGTAAAAACTGGAGGCCGCGTAGGCGTTTACATCGTCCGGGTGCTGACCGAACTGCCCCGCCAGATACATCTTGACCAGTGCGCTGGAATCGCTGGCATAATCCGGGAAGGTGATCTTCTGCACCGGGACGCCCTGCGCGGCGAGATGCTCTGCCAGCAGCTTTGCCTGTGTAGCCTTGCCACTGCCGTCCAGCCCTTCCAGTACGATCAGTTTGCCTTTGCTCATACGGCGGCACCTTCTTTGATAGCGGCATATTTTGCGCGCACCTCAGCGGTCTTGCCGCAGCACATCTTGCCCTCCGGGCAGGCGCCGCACAGGCAGGCGGGACCTGCCTTGGCAAAGATATGGGGTGCCACCGGGTACACCAGCGTGAACATCTTTTCGGCCAGTTCCCGGATCTCCCACTGGGCGCGGTTGCAGCAGCGCAGCTGGAAGAAGTTCATCAGGCTGCGGGCGTTCATGGTGACTACCATTTTGGTCTCGCAGGCGTTGGGCAGCACAAAGCGGGCGTCCTCATTGGCCTGCTTGGAGGCCTTGGCGCGGGCCTGCTTTTCCGGCATTCCCTCGGCCATCAGGCGGGCGGTGTGCCCCTCCTCCAGCTTGTGGGCAAGGTCGAGGTAGCGCTGGGCATCCTCTTCCATGCTGGCAAGGAAGGCCGCCTTTGCTTCCGGGATGGCTTCGATCTCCGGGGGCGTCACATAGCGGAAATCATCCAGACGCACATAGCGCTGGCTCTGTACGCTGAAGGATGCGATGCGGTGCCGGGTGATCTGGGCAAGCAGAGTGCGGCTGACCCCCTCGATGCCAAAAGTAAAGCTAGCGTGCTCGATGGGGCTGGCATGGCCAAGGTCGCTGAGCATGGTCAGGAATTTTGCAGTTTTTTCCTCGTCCAGTCCATCCAGAAGGTCGGTGATGTGGGCGTCGGAGTAGCAAAGCTTTGCGGCAGCCGCCACCACCTTTTCCGGTTCCGGGGTGTGGGCGATCAAACGAACAGTCATCATAGGGTCATTCTTCCTCCGTAATTTTGGTCAGGGGCGCAAAATTGGCCATCGTTTTCTTGATGCCCACTTTTTCAAAGTTGATCTCTACGATCTGATCCCCGGCAGCGGGCTTTACCTTCAGCACTGTGCCGCGGCCAAATACTTTGTGCTCCACGATGTCACCCGGTTCATAGTGTTTTGCGCCAGAAGCTGCCGGTTTTACGGCAGAATTTACCGTAAAGGCAGTTTGCTTTACAGTGTTTTTTGTCGTATTTCCGCCGGAATGTGCGGAGCCAAATCCACTGTTTCTTGTAGTCGGCTGGGCAGAGCTGCTGCCATAGCGGCTGCCGAAGCCGGTGGAAGATGTGCTTTTTCCACCGTAGGAAGCGCCAAAGCCACGGCTTTCACCGGCGTTATATTCCCGGTTCAGGTAACCGCTGCGGTTATTCGAACCATAGCCTGCACCATAACCGCCGCCGTAGTTGTTGCGGCTGTAACCGGAGGGGCCGGAGTAACCGGATGCCCCACCGGGCACGGTATCGCTGTAACCAGAGCCCCAGCCGCCCATGCGGGAACGCTGTTCCAGTACAGGGCTACGGGTCTCCTCGATATACTCCGGTTCGATCTCCCGCAGAAAGCGGCTGGGCTCGTTGCGTTGGGTGCGTCCGTACAGCATCCGGGTGACACTGTTGGAGATGTACAGTTCCTTTTTTGCGCGGGTGATGCCAACGTAAGCCAGACGGCGTTCCTCTTCCAGATCTGCTTCGGAGTACTTGCTCATCTCGCTGGGGAAAACGCCCTCCTCCATGCCGATGAGGAACACATAAGGGAACTCCAAGCCCTTGGCAGAGTGGATGGTCATCAGCACCACCTGATCGCTGCTTTCGTTATAGCTGTCGATATCGCTGATGAGGGCGATATCCTCCAGATAGCCCTCCAGCGTGGCTTCCTCGCCGTGCTGGTCGCAATAGTTCTTGACGTTGTTCACCAGCTGACCCAAGTTCTGCAGACGGTCGGCGGCATCCTCGTGCCCCTTGGCGGCGTCCGCTTCCAACATGGCCTTGTAGCCGGTCAGTTCAATGACATCCGAGGCAAACTCGTCCAGCGTGCGGGTAGCAAGAGAATCCTGCAGGCGTTGGTAGATCTGCCAAAACTTGAGCAGCGGCATCACCGCGCGGGAGAGCTTGGCGTACTGGTTTGCATGGCTGATGACATCCAGCATACTGACGCCCTGCTGCCCGGCAAGGTCTGCAATGACATCCACTGTGGTAGCACCGATCTTGCGGGCAGGCTCGTTGATGATACGGCGCAGCCGCACATCGTCCCGGGGGTTGGCCACAATGGACATATAGGAGTGGATGTCCTTGACCTCCTTGCGATCGTTGAAGCGCTGCCCGCCCACGATCTTATGCGGGATGCCCGCGCGGGTGAAGTAGCTTTCGATGGGAGCCGACTGGGCGTTCATGCGGTAGAGAATGGCGTGGTCTGCCAGATGCCCGCCCGCCTTCAGGTGCTGGCCGATGATATCCGCAATGTGGCTGGCTTCGTCCTGCTCATTCTCGGCGGTATACACCTGTACCTTATCACCCTCGCCGTTGTCCGTCCAAAGGGTCTTGCCCTTGCGCTCGGTGTTGTGCTGGATGACGCAGTTGGCTGCGTTGAGGATATTGGAGGTGGAGCGGTAGTTCTGCTCCAGTCGGATGGTCTTGGTGCCGGGATAGAGCTTTTCAAAGTTGAGGATATTTTCAATGGTAGCGCCACGGAAGCGGTAGATGCTCTGGTCGTCGTCGCCCACAACGCAGATGTTGCGCTCCGGCCCTGTGAGCAGGCTGACCAGACGGAACTGCGCCACGCTGGTGTCCTGATACTCGTCCACCAGCAGGTAGCGGTACTTGTTCTGGTAGAACTCCCGCACGTCCGGGTGGTCGGCCAGCAGCTGCACGGTCTGGTAGATGAGGTCGTCAAAATCGAACGCACCGGCCTCTTTCAGCTTTTTCTCGTAAGCTGCGTAGATGCGGGCGGTCTGGGTACTCTTCACGTCTCTGGCGTGGTCTGCAAGGGCCTGCTCCGGGCTGACCAGCTGATCCTTCCAGCGGCTCATCTGGTTGATGGCGGCTTTGATGGGCAGAAATTTATCATCGATACTCAGCTCTTTATACACCGTTTTCATTACACGCTGGGCATCGTCTGTATCATAGATGGTAAAGCTGCGGGGGTAGCCGATCTCCTCGGCCCAGCGGCGCAGGATGCGCACACAGGCCGAGTGGAAGGTGGAGGCGAACACTTCGTCTCCTTCCTCGCCGCCCAGCATCCGGCGCAGACGCTCCTTCAGCTCCCCTGCTGCCTTGTTGGTAAAGGTAATGGCCATCACGTTCCAGCTGCGCACCGCGTTGCGGCGCAGCATTCCGTCCAGCCAGCTGGGGGCATCGGTACCGGTCATAATGGCGGTGCGCAGGGCCTTGACGTCCTCCTCGGTCACCGGGCGGGGCGTTTCTTTGGAGCCGTGCGCCGAGCCAAACCGGATGAGGTTAGCGATGCGGTTGACCAGCACGGTGGTCTTGCCGCTGCCGGCACCGGCAAGGATGAGCAGCGGGCCATCTGTGGTAAACACAGCCTGCCGCTGCATATCGTTCAGGCGGCCGAATTGCTTTTCAATGTAAGTATCACGCAGGGTGCAGAATTCCTGCCCAAGAGATGCTGCCATGGTTTCACCTGTTTCCTTCGCTGTTATTCATACCGTATAGTATAACACATTTCGAAAAAGTTGTACACCAAAACTGCATGGAGTTACAGCTGCTTTTCCAGCAGATAGCGGTCGTAGCCGCCGTACATCTCCCGGCGGCAGCGGATGACAAAGCCGGAAGCCTGTGCGTTGTGCAGACTGTAACTGTTATCCGGGCTGACGGTAGCCCCCAGATGGGTGATCTGTGGCGGCAGCAGCGGCAGAGCCGCTTCCAGCATGGCGCGCTGCAAGCCGTTGCCCCGCCAGTCCGGGTGCACTACTGCGCTGTCTGCGTTGGCCCAGTGCTGCCACTGACTTTGCGGCACGCCCAGAAAGGCGGCATAGTTTTCATCGCTCTGCCCGCACAGGCGCAGGATGAGGTACGCCCCCAGCCGCCCCTGCTGCCACGCGCCAATGCACACCCCGGTGCGCAGATAATCTACGATATTTTCCAGCGTATCCGGCACAAACTGCTCCGGGTGCGGCATGGCGGCGCGCACTTCGTTTTGCAGTGCGAACACTGCCGGAGCTTCGACAGGGGTGCAGCGCCGCAGGGTGACAGCCTGCCGGGCGGACTTGCCGCCTACTTTTTGCAGAAAATAGTCCATCTGTACTATGCCCTCCAAAATAAAATCGTACTTTTCAGCAGATTCCAGTATAAATGACGCTTTTCTAAATGTCAAATTATGCTATAATAGGAGAGAAGGGGTTGTGGAGGGATCCTCCCTGCCCGTTTGTATGAAGTTCGGGGCGGCATTGCCGCCCGGAAACGGAGGAACCATCCATGAAAGATCCCGCACTGGCATCGTCCAGCCGCTTGGGCGGCGCTGTGATCAGCGACCGCGTTGTTGCAAGCCTGCTGGAGGAGCTGACCAACGGGCGCTATGCCCAAGCCGACCGCCTGCCCGCCGAGGTAGACCTTGCCACCGAATTGGGGGTGAGCCGCACCGTGATCCGTGACGCGCTGAGCGAGATGGAGCGCGCCGGTTATGTGGAACGGGTGCGCGGCATTGGCACGGTAGTGAACCGCGCTGTGCTGGGGCTGCGCAGCCGCTTGGACCAGAAGCTGGAGTACTACCCACTGATCCGCAGCTTTGGCAGCTACCCCCATGCAGACGGCATTCAGGTGATGCTTCTTCGTGCAGGCGAGGAGATGGCCCACGCGCTGGCGCTGGAAGTCGGCGATGAGGTGATCTGCATCAAAAAGCGTATCCTTGCTGATACGACCCCGGTGATCTATTCCATCGACTACCTGCCCCGCAGCCTGTTCGGCAACCGGGACTACACCCGTATCGACCTGACCGGCGACATCTTTGAAATTTTGGAGCAGGAGTGCCACCAGCAGATCTCTTCCAACGTGGCGCACCTGAAAGCCAGCTGCGGCGACGAAGCCATCCGTGCAGCCATGCGGCTTGCCCCGGGTGAGGCCATGCTGCTGCTGGACGAGGTATGTTTCAATCGTTTGTGCAGGCCGGTGATGCGCTCGCTGAGCTACTACACGAACTTTTTTGATTTTTCCATTTTACGCAAACTGCTTTAAACGGAGGTATACTGTCCATGCGTCATCTGATCGATCCTTTGGATCTCACCCAGCAGGAGATCACACAGCTGCTTGATCTTGCCGACCGTATCTGCGCCGACCCTGCTGCCTATCAGGAGGTTGCCAACCACAAAAAGCTGGCTACTTTGTTCTACGAGCCCTCCACCCGCACCCGCCTGTCCTTTGAGGCGGCTATGCTGAACTTGGGCGGCCATGTGCTGGGCTTCCCCAGCGAGAACGTGTCCAGCGCCACCAAGGGCGAGAGCGTGGCTGACACCATCCGGGTGGTGTCCTGCTATGCCGATATCGTTGCCATGCGCCACCCCAAGGAGGGTGCACCGCTGCGTGCCTCCCGCTACTCCCGCATTCCGGTGATCAACGCCGGTGACGGCGGCCACCAGCACCCCACCCAGACCCTGACCGACCTGATGACCATCCGCCGCCGCAAGGGCCGGCTGGACGATCTGACCATCGGCCTGTGCGGTGACCTGAAATTCGGTCGCACGGTGCATTCCCTGATCAAGACCATGGCCCGCTGCCAGAACATCCGCTTTGTGCTCATCAGCCCGGAAGAGCTGCGGGTGCCGGATTACATCATCAACGATGTGCTGGAGGCCAACGGCATCGAATACAAGGAGACCCGCAGCCTGGAAGAGGTCATGCCGGAACTGGACATCCTGTACATGACCCGTGTGCAGAAGGAGCGCTTCTTCAACGAAGAGGATTACATCCGCCTGAAGAACAGCTATGTGCTGACCAAGGAAAAGATGGGGCTGGCAAAGCCGGACATGGCCGTGCTGCATCCCCTGCCCCGCGTGAACGAGATCGCACTGGATGTGGACGATGACCCCCGTGCCGCTTACTTTGAGCAGGTGCAGAACGGCGTTTACGTCCGCATGGCACTGATCATGACCCTGCTGGGCCTGCACGACCCCAAGGCAAAGGAGGAAAACTGATATGCTGAACATTGACGAGATCCAGAACGGCCTTGTGATCGACCACATCAAGGCCGGCACCGCCATTGGTCTGATGGACCTGCTGGGCATCAAGGACAACCGCACCGCCAGCGTGGCTCTGATCCAGAACGCACGCAGCCGCAAGTCCGCTTCCGGCCGCAAGGACATCATCAAGGTGGAGGGCGATGCTTCCTGGCTGAACCTGGATGTGCTGGCCTACCTTGACCCGGACATCAGCGTGACCGTGATCGAGAACGGCAAGCCTGTGCGCAAGGAAAGACCGAAGCCTCCCAAGCGTCTGGTGAACATCGTGCGCTGCCGCAACCCCCGCTGCATCTCCTCCATTGAGGAAGAGTGCGACCAGATCTTTGAATTGAGCTCCAACGGCAAGTACCGCTGCCTCTACTGCGAGCAGGAGCTGCAGGTCAAGCCGGAGTAAATCGAACCAAAAAAGAGACCGCCGCACGTGATTTTCCACGATGCGGTGGTCTTTTTTACTTTATGATTGTTTTATCGGCTGTCACTTCAGCAGTGTGCTGTGGTCTGCGCCGTTCACCCGCAGAGCCGACGATATGCCGTCGTTGTTCCAGACCACCGTGGTGTCCTGAGTGCACACGCCCAGCAGCTCCACGGCAGAGACCGACGCCGTGCGCTCCTGCGTGCAGAAGAGCATGGTCTGCATCCCGTGGCTGCGCAGCCAGCACAGTGCATCATAGGTCATTTGCAGGGACGCAAACGCGGCATCCACCTTCACGGTCACCGTGCCGCCCTGCCAGGTCAGCGTGTACGCCACTGCCTTGCCCGCCGCATCCGTGACGGTCAGGCCCGTGAGCGCATCCAGACGGCCGTTGCTGGCAGACTCTGCCGCGGGTGTTTTCTCTGCTGTTTTGTCGCCTGGCAGAGAGATATCCTTGCCGTCGGTATTCCTCCGGTCAATGGAAGAGCCCGGCAGCAGGTCGTCAAAAGCCTTCTCTTTGCCGTTTGCACCAATGGCAACGCCATCCTTGCCTGCAACGGCAGAGATGGTGACCTTACCCTCAATGGTGATGTCGGCATCCGCTTCCATAGTGTCCTCGTCTGGGGATATGAGTGCGCCGCTGCCGATGGCTGCGCCGCCCTTGCTGGCATCTTCACCGTCCTGACCCGGCTCCGGGGCACCGCCCACAGCGGACACGTCCGGGGAGCCGTCGCCGTTGCTGCGGATGGTGACACGGTTCCGGGTGTCCTCGTCTCCTGCCAGATCCGCGCCGCCGCCGACCCCGGCACCGCCGCCCACACCGCCAGCTGCGCTGACCGTCGTGCCGCCTTCAATGGTCACATCTCCTGCTGATGCATAGCCGCCGCCAATGCCTGCGCCGTTTGCGCCGCCCTCGGCGTTGACCGTGGCGTTACCGGAGATATTCACCGTCACATTGCCAACCAGACCGCTGCCGATGCCCGCAGCACCCTCGCCGCCGGTGGCATTGTCCACCTTGGCGTTGTCGGTGATGGTCACCGTACCAGTGCCACGGAAACCACCGCCGCCAATGCCCGCACCCTGAGCACCGCCTTGGGCGTTTTTCACCTCGGCATTGCCGGAGATGGTGATGTCAGTCTTGGCGTCGTAATAGCCGCTGCCGATGCCTGCGCATGCACCGCCGCCGGTGGCTTCCTCGATCACGGCGTCACCGGTGATGATCACCGTGGCGTTGCCGCCGAAACCGCCGCCGCCAATGCCCGCGCCGCAAGCGGCGTTCGGGTTGTCCGAGGAGCCGCCCCGAGCCGTGATATTGCCGCCCGAGATGGTCACCATGCCGTCTCCGCCGCTACCACCGCCGCCAATGCCTGCACCGTCCTGCTTTCCAGTGGCGGTGATGGTGCCGCCGGTGATCTCGAGGGCACCGGAATTTTTGATATTTGCTCCGCCGATCCCTGCGCCGCCGAAGCCGCCGGTGGCGTCCAGACTGCCGTTCTTGTCCTCATCCTGAATGGTCAGCTTGCCGCTGACCACGTTCCCGTCGGAGTTCTTTTCCTCGTTCCGCTCCAGGCCCGCGTGCCAGCCGCTGCTTTTCAGCGTGTTGCTGCCGTCCAGCTCAATGGCGGTGTTGCCGGTGCCAGAGACGCTCACGGGTGCTGCGTCACCTTTTGGGTCCGTGATGGTAACATCCGAGAGGGTAACTTTCAGGTCGTTATCCGTGTTGTTGATGATGTCCACCGTGTTGCCGGTGACTTCATTGCTGCCCGTCACCTTCACGTCGTCGTCCTTGTCGTTCACGGTTTCGTTCTGGGTCACCTTGGCGGTGCCGTCGCCGTTGGCTACAATGGTGATGCTACCTTTTCTGATGTCGTAAACATCGGCAAAGGCCGGAACAGCCGTTCCCGTCATCAGTGCCGCCGCCACGGCCAGCGCCGCCAGTCTCCGGGTCAGCGGCTTACCCCCCCCCCGAACGCAGGGCGCGTGGTTCAGGACACGCATGGCAAGATTGCGATACGAGATCATAGAACATTGCCTCCTTCATAATTGGGCAAGCACCGTGCAGCCTTTTGCACGCTTTGCCAATTTGATGCAAAAATGCTTTGCTTGTTCCAATATAGCACTTTTTTCGTCAAGATTCTACAGTTTCCATAGGATTTCATGTGAAATTTTGTTACACAAAAAAGCTGCCGCGCAAAATTTGCACAACAGCCTTTCCATTTTGCAGCAGCTGTTCTTCCGCTGCAGCGATCTTCAGAAAATTCCGATGAAGCTTCTCGCGGCATAAATCACAGACCCAGCCGATGCTCCGTTCCCACACAGGGCACGGGCCGGGCGAACCTTTATGTACAGCAAAGCCCCAAAGACCGCCGCCAAAAGCTCCATCGGATACGCTGCCCGGCACACGCCACCGGGACAGCCCGCAAAAGCAAAGGTTTCACAGCTGCACACGCACCGCAGCCTGACGCCACAATGCTGCAGAACCCGGAAAAGCTCCCGGCCGCAACCTCTGCCTGCACTGCCTTGCGTTCCTTTACTGGGTCCAGTATAGCAGAGTTACGCTATTGTTGCAGAGAAAATGTCATATTCTGCATCGGTAACTGTCACAACTTGCGGGTAGGCACCGCACAGGTAAAGCGAAACCAGCGGTCCCGGCAGCTGAGCGTGTACTCGCAGCGGCAGCGGTCCAGCACCTCCCGCACGTTGACAAGGCCCATGCCATGGCCCGGCTCTGCCTTGGTGGAACGCGGCAGCTCCCCATCCACCAGCTCCAGGTCTTTCTGCACCCGGTTGCGCACCGAGATGAGGTATTCTTCCTCGTTCCTGCGCGCCCGCAGGTACATCTCCGGCGGTTTGGCCTGCGCCGCCGCCCGGATGGCATTGTCCAGCAGGTTGGAGATGACGATGACCAGGTCCGTGCCGCAAAAGGGCAGGTCCTTGAGGTCACACAGGTCGAAGTACAGCTCCACTCCCTGCTGCGCAGCTTCCTCATACTTGCGGCTGAGCAGGGAGTCCAGCAGTGGGTTGTGGGTGTCCAGAATGGTGGTTCCGGCGGCCACCACCTTGCTCACGCTGGAAAGGTATTCCTGTGCGCCGGTCAGGTCGCCCTGCCGGAGCAGCGCATCCAGTGCGGCAATGTGGTTGGTGAACTCATGGGTCAGGCGGCGCTGTGCCGTGTAGGACTCCATGAGGGCTTCTGCGCGCTGCTGTTCCAGCGCGGCCTGAAAGTGCGACGCCTGCCCCTGCACCACCTGATCGTTGAACATCTGCACGATGGCCAGGTGCACCAGCACCGCAATGGTCAGGCCCACCGTCAGCATCAGGTCCAGCAGAGTGGGCACGCGGCGGTTGGAGGAGATCATGATGAAGATGTTCAGCAGCACCACGACGCCCGGGAAAAAGCTCATCAGCAATGCCTGCAGCGGGTCCAGCGCACTGCAGTGGTTCCACCGGCACAGAAAGCGTGCTGCCAGAATGCCCACCAGCAAAATTGAGATCACCAGTGCCGCCAGACAGGTCCTGTAGTGCCAGACTTCACCGGGGCAGATGCCGTGGAGCCGTGCAAAGACAAAGCTGACCGTATTTTCGGTAAGCAGGCACAGAATGCCGTTGATGATGCAGGCAGACATCCGGTCCACTGCCGTGCCGCCGAACAGCAGCGCGATGACCAGCAGGTAGATGATATTGCTGACCACTGATTTGATATTGAAAAAGCCAAAACCGCACAGCACCGAGAGCGTCAGCACTGCCAGCGCCAGCAGCGCGGCCCACACACAGGGGTGACGGAACCGCCTGCCCCGGCCCAGATAGGCGTAATCCACCAGAATGAACGCCGCCCACTGCGCAATGCACACCAGATGCCCCAACAGCGTCCAGATAAGGCTGTCACTCATCACCGAACTGCCCCTTCCATTCCAGATAGGCCGCGCGGACAGCCGCATACTTGCTGCGGCTGACGCTGAGCTCCACGCCGTTTTTCATCAGCACCCGGTAATTCCGGATGGCGCACACATGCTGCAGGTTGACCACATCGCTGCGGCCCACCTGCAAAAAACCATTCCGGGCCAGAATGGGCGGCAGCTCCTTCAGCTTGCCGTAAAAGGTGCAGAAATGTTCCCGCGCAATGTCCCCATACACATTGATGACCCGGCCCTCGCTCTCCAGATAATAGATCTGGTCCAGCGGGATGCGAATGGTCTCGCGGTTGTGGTGCACGGTGAGGGTCTTGGTACCGGCCTGCATCATGGACGCATAGATGTCCTCCAGACAGCTGGGCAGCTGCTTGGCGACGTCCCGTTTGAGGATGTAGCGGTAGGCGTTGACCTTGTAGCCATCCAGCGCAAAGGCCAGATAGGCCGATACATAGACCAGGCAGATGTCCGGATTGCGGCGCCGGAGCTGGCCGCCCAGCGCAATGCCGTTGACCTGCGGCATGTCCACATCCAGGAATGCAATGCGGTACAGCTCCAGGTCCGGGATTGCCAGCACCTGCTCCGGGTCGGAACAGACCGTAGCCTGCACCGGGATCTCGTGCGCTTCAAAGTAAGTCGCCGCATACTCCGCCACCTTCGCGCTGAAGGCGGCATCGTCGTCGCAGACAAGAATGTGCATCCGGAACTCCTTTCTGTCAGAAAAGGCTCCTCTTAACCAGATAAGAGGAGCCGCAGTTTTATGCGAAGAATTTGTCGTAGATGCCAAAGGCAAAGATGAACAGCACGATGACCGGCAGAACGTAGGTCAGGTAGCCGCGCATCCAGTCGTGCATCTTGAGGCCCTTGCCGATGTTGACTTCCTTTTTGTAGTTGTCCCAGCCCCAGCCGTACTTGGTGACGCAGAACAGCAGGTACACCAGACTGCCCAGCGGCAGGAACAGGTTGCTGACCAGGAAGTCCTCAAAGTCCAGCACGGCGCCGCCGAACACGGCAAAGCCGTCCCAGGCCCAGAGGTTATAGCCCAGCACACAGGGCATGGACAGCGCAATGATGAGCACCAAATTCACCAGACTGGACTTTTTGCGGCTGCAGCCGGTGAGCTCCATGCCGCAGCAGATGATGTTCTCGAACACGGCCAGCACCGTGGACAGGGCCGCAAAAGCCATGAACAGGAAGAACAGGGTGCCCCACAGACGACCCAGCGCCATGTTGGCAAAGATGTTGGGCAGAGTGATGAAGATCAGGCTGGGGCCGCTGGTCTGGTCCACACCATAGGTGAAGCAGGCCGGGAAGATGATCAGACCAGCGGTGATGGCCACAAAGGTGTCCAGCACCACGATGCGGACCGACTCGCCCAGCAGGGAGTGCTCCTTGCCGATGTAACTGCCGAAGATGGCCATGGCACCGATGCCAAGGCTCAGGGTGAAGAAAGCCTGGTTCATGGCCGACACCAGTGTGTTGACCACGCCCACCTCCTGCATACGGGCAAAATCGGGCACCAGATAGAACTTGAGGCCCTCTTTTGCGCCGGGCATGAACAGGCTGTTGACCGCCAGCACCACCATGATGGCCAGCAGAGCGATCATCATGACCTTGGTCACCCGCTCCAGACCGTTCTGCAGGCCCTTGGCGCACACCAGAATGCCCAGCACCACCACGAACACCATCCAGAAGGTCATCACGCCGGGGCTGGCCAGCATCTCGGTGAACTTACCGGCTACCTGCTCGGCGTTCAGGCCGGACAGCTGACCGATGGCGGTCATGTAGAAATAGTGCAGCATCCAGCCGGCCACCGTGGTGTAGAACATCATCAGCAGATAGCAACCGATCAGGGTGAGATAGCCGTGGATGTGCCACTTCTGGCCCGGCTTTTCCAGTGCCTGATAGGCCCGCACCGGGCTTTTGCGGGAAGCGCGGCCCACCGCAAACTCCATGGTCATGATGGGCAGGCCCAGAATGACCAGGAACACCAGATAAAACAGCACGAATGCGCCGCCGCCGCCCTGACCGGCAATATAGGGGAACTTCCACACGTTGCCGATGCCGATGGCGCAGCCCGCGGAAAGCAGGATGAAGCCCAGGCGGGACTTCAGGGTTTCTCTTTCCATGATTCCATAAACTCCTTGTTTCCAATCTGCTCTGCAGGCCGGGCCCACCGGGCCGGGCAAAGCGTTGCTTTTGTATTATAGCACAATTTCCGTCGAAGAACAGGGTTGCTTCAGGAGGATGAACTTTTGTTGTCGAAAGCATCTCCTGTTTCCGGCAGGCACACAGTTCCCCTCCCGCAAAATCCCGGTTTCATCTTTTGACGGTGATGCGCGTATTTTTATTGTCGCATCTTCTTGAATCAATTTTGCTCATTTTTCAGATGAAGATATGACGATTCTTCACTTGTAGGCGCTGCAGTACGTTCAACCGCAAAAAGGGACCTCCGCGCAAAATCATGCACAGGGGTCCCTTCTCCTACAAACGTGCTTACTTCCGCTTTTTCGGGGCACTCTTGCCCACCGGACCACGGGGACGGCGTTCTGCTGCCTTGGACTGCAGTGCTGCGCTGCGGGTCTGGGCGCGGCCCTTGGCGGCGGCCGAACGCAGGCCGTTGATCTCTGCCTTGGTCAGCTCCCGGTAGGTGCCCGGCTTGAGCATGCCCAGCTTGACCACACCTTCGGCGTTGCGCTTCAGACGCACCACTTCCAGACCGACGGCCTCGCACATGCGGCGGATCTCGCGGTTCTTGCCCTCTTTCAGGGTCATTTCCATCACGGTGCGGCCCGGCTCGTCGGTAACAACATTGATGGCGCAGGGCATGGTCTTGGTGCCGTCGTCCAGCACAACGCCGCTGCTCAGCTTCAGGATCTGGCTTTCATCGGCGCGGGGCTGCACGGTGACGCGGTACAGCTTGGAGATGCCGCCCGACGGATGGGTGACGGCCTGCGCAAACGCGCCGTCGTTGGTCATGAGCAGCAGGCCCTCGCTGTCTTTATCCAGACGGCCCACCGGGTACAGGCGGGCGGGGATATCGCTCACCAGCTCCATCACGGTCTTGCGGCCCAGCTCGTCGCTGGCGGTGGTCACATAGCCGCGGGGCTTGTACAGGGCCAGATAGTACATCTGCTGATCCTTACGGATATAGATGCGCTCGTCGTCCACGTGCAGCACGTCGCGGTTGGGGTCCATCTTGTCGCCCACCTTGACGGGGTGGCCGTTGACCTTCACGCGGCCCTCGGCAATGATCTGTTCTGCCGCACGGCGGGAGCACAGACCCTGTTCAGCCATGATCTTTTGAATACGTTCTTCTGCCATAATAAAACTCCTTGTGCGCCTCCCGGCGCTCAAAACGCGCACCTCTCCCCTGCTTTGGGGTGCGGGTGCGCCTGTATCAAAACTGTGAGTTGGAAGCTCACAGTTACGGCGATAGTAGTTAGCAGGCCAGCAGGGAGCTTTCTCCGCGAACAGCCCGGGACTCCAGTCCCGCCCCAACGCTTGCGCG
>OOIF01001144.1_pt1 | contig 24107 bp, 20 predicted proteins | sample 1691961 | NCBI WGS metagenome assembly OOIF01 (sample SAMN06348146, study PRJEB24527) | human gut metagenome | biome: human gut; feature: ankylosing spondylitis patient; material: feces | host: Homo sapiens | place: China | collected 2015-10 | reverse complement strand
TGGCGCGGGGCGGCTTCAGGCTCAGGTCGTGGCGGTTGGTGGTGCGGTAGAAGGTGTCGGCGCTGTTGCCCAGGAAGGGGCGGGCAATGACGCGGCCCACGCCATACTCGCCCTTGAGCATCTCGCGGGCGATCTCGCAGTAACGGTACAGCTCGTGCACCGGCACCAGCTCTTCGTTGGCGGCCACCTGGAATACGCTGTCGGCACTGGTGTAGACGATGAGGGCGTTTTCCTTCATGGCCTGCTCGCCGTAGTCCTTCAGCACCTGGGTGCCGGAATAGGGCTTATTGCAGAGCACCTTGTGGCCGGTCTTTTCCTCAAACTCGTGGATGAGCTCTGCGGGGAAACCCTCCGGGAAGGTGGGCAGCGGCTTCGAGCTCACCACACCGGCGATCTCCCAGTGGCCGATGGTGGTGTCCTTGCCCATGCTCTGCTCCTGCAGGCGGGCAAAGGAACCGGTGGGAGCGGCGGTCTTTTCCCCGGCGGTCACGCCGTCGATGTTGAACAGGCCCAGCTTTTGCAGGTTGGGGCAGTTGAAGTTGGGATGCTTTGCAATGGCTCCCAGCGTGTTGGTGCCCTCGTCGCCAAAAGCGGCGGCATCCGGCTCGGCGCCGATGCCAAAGCTGTCGAGCACGATCAGAAAAACACGTTTTTCCATCTTGGTTTTCTCCATTTCTTCCGGGTCAGCCCGGATAAGTGACACTTTTACCTGCCACCATTATAAGCAAAAACAGGCCCGTTTGCAAGGGCTGTCTTTCCATGCTGCACAGCTGTCCTGACGGGCAGGATCTTAGCCATTTCTTTAACGATTTCTCTGTGCAAAATCCGCAAAATTACCGCGTCCCTGCGTCAAGCATCTGTTCAAACCTCCCGGTATGCAAAAAAGTTGTATTCATCCTGAAATTTCACTTGCTCTCTTGTCAGAAAGCGATTATAATAGTAGTTGGTAAAGTTTTGGATTTTCACTTTACCGTACATTCCAACCCACAGCACGGGGAGTTTTCCCTGTTGGTCGTGTGCGCGGGCCGTTCTGCATGACAGCAGACAGCCTGCTGCAAAATAAATGAGAGAGTGAGAACGTAGACGGAGGTATTTTGAATGAGAAAAACGAAAATTATCTGCACCCTGGGCCCTTCCACCGACAAGGACGGCGTCCTGCGTGAACTGATCGCCAACGGCATGAATGTTGCCCGCTTCAACTTCTCCCATGGCTCCCACGAGGAGCACAAGGGCCGTCTGGACCTGCTCAAGTCCCTGCGCGAGGAGCTGGGCAAGCCCGTGGCTGCTCTGCTGGACACCAAAGGCCCTGAGATCCGCCTGAAGGACTTCAAGAACGGCACCGAGATGCTGGAAGCCGGCCAGACCTTCACCCTGACCACCCGCGATGTGGAGGGCACCAAGGAGATCTGCTCCATCACCTACAAGGATCTGCCTCAGGACGTGGCCCCCGGCGGCACCATCATGCTGGATGACGGCCTGATCAAACTGCAGATCCAGACCGTGAACGATACCGACATCGTCTGCACTGTTCTGAACAACGGCAAAATCAAGAACAAGAAGGGCGTCAACGTGCCCGGTGTGCATCTGTCCATGCCGTATATGAGCCAGCGCGATAAGGACGATATCATCTTCGGCATCGAGCAGGGCTTTGATTTCATCGCTGCTTCCTTTGTGCGCACCGCACAGGACGTGTACGAGATCCGCAACCTGCTGAACGAGTACGACTCCAACATCCGCATCATCGCTAAGATCGAGAACCGTGAGGGTGTGAACAACATCGACAGCATCCTGGCTGCCGCCGACGCCGTCATGGTGGCCCGCGGCGACCTGGGCGTCGAGATCGACTTTACCGAGCTGCCCGGCATCCAGAAGACCATCATCGACCGCTCCTTCTCCTTCGGCAAGCCCATCGTCACCGCTACCCAGATGCTGGACAGCATGATGGTGAACCCCCGCCCCACCCGTGCTGAGATCTCGGACGTGGCAAACGCCATCTACGACGGCACCTCTGCTATTATGCTGTCCGGTGAGACCGCTGCCGGTGCTTACCCCGTGGAGGCACTGAAGACCATGTCCGCCATCGCCGAGCGCACCGAGCAGGAGGGTCACTACCTGCGCGGCCGTCTGATGGAGCCCAACACCGGCAAGATCAGCGTTTCCGACGCTACCGCTCACGCCGCCTGCCTGACCGCCAAGGACGTGAACGCCGCTGCCATCGTCACCGTGTCCGAGTCCGGCACCACTGCCCGCCTGCTGAGCAAGTACCGCCCGCAGCAGCCCATCATCGCCTGCGTCATGAAGGAGCAGGTGCAGCGTCAGCTGTCCTTGAGCTGGGGCATCACCTCCCTGATGATGCCTCTGGCGCACAGCACCGACGAGCTGATCGAAATGTCCACCGCCCTGGCCAAGGAAAACGGCTTCCTGCACAACGGTGAGCTGGCCGTGGTGACCGCCGGCGTGCCCGTGGGCATTTCCGGCACCACCAACATGATCAAGATCCACATGGTGGGCAACTGCCTGGCCACCGGTGTGGGCGTCGGCCCGGAGAACGCCGAGGTGTCCAACGCCACCGGCAAGGCCTGCGTGTGCCGCACCCTGGACGAGGTGCGTGCCAAGTTCAAGCCCGGCATGGTGCTGGTGGTGCCCTCCACCAGCAACGAGATGCTGAACTATGTGCGCGACGCCGCCGCTCTGGTGGTGGAGGAGCCCGGCCTGAACAGCCATGCCGCCATTGCCGGCAAGGCTCTGCTCAAGCCCACCGTCGTGGGTGCCGTGGGTGCCACCTCTCACATCCGTGACGGCCTGATGATCGCTGTGGACTGCGCACACGGCAGCGTGCAGAGCCTGCAGGCCTGAGAAAGAGGGCGACACAATGGAACGCATTGCGAGCTTCTGTGTTGACCATACCAAGCTGGACCGGGGCATGTACCTGAGCCGTCAGGACGGCGACGTGCTCACTTGGGACATCCGCATGAAGAAGCCCAACCAGGGCGATTACCTGTCCACGGCCGCTGCCCACACGCTGGAGCACCTGTTTGCCACCTACGCACGCAATAGTGCCTTCCAGGATGGTGTGATCTATGTGGGCCCCATGGGCTGCCGCACCGGCTTTTACCTGCTGACCCGCGGCCTGACCCCTGCGCAGGCTTTGGAGCTGACCGTGGAGTCCTTCCGCTTTATGGCCGCCTTTGAGGGTGCCGTGCCCGGTGCCAGCGAAGTGGAGTGCGGCAACTACCGCGACATGGATCTGCCTGCCGCCAAGGCCGAGGCTGCTGCCATGCTGCCGGTTCTGGAAGCCCTGACCGCTGACCGTCTGCACTACTGAGCCTCTGTGCCGGAACTCTAGACAAACAACAAAACCCGGAACTTCCTGTCGGACAGGAAGTTCCGGGTTTTTGGTTTTGTTCGGTTTATTCGTCCGGGTCGCCGCGCTCGGGCATGGTGCGCAGCTCCCGCACCAGCATGGCGCGCAGCTGGTACTGATGCTGCTCGGCCGCAAGGTCGGCTCCGGCATGCAGCTCCACCTCCGGTGCCCGCCCATCGTCCGTGTACAGCGGCACCGTGACCACGGCCTGGGTGCCCTTTTCCGGGGCACACTCCACGCTCAGCCCCCAGCCCATGCGGCGGCAGCACTCGCGGCAAAGCAGCAGCCCCAGCTGAGCCCCGCCCAGAAAGCTGCGCCGGTTTTCCAGCCAGGCTTCCTGGCTGCCCTCCGGCAGACCGCAGCCATTGTCCCGCACAGTCAGCTGCCACATGGTCTCGCTGCGGCGCAGCAGGATCCTCACCGTGCCGCCCTCGCGGCAGGCACGCAGGGCGTTGGACAGCAGATGCAGACACAGCAGCTCCACATCATCCCGGTCAGCCAGCACACGGCAGGTCGTCCAGCCGCCGTAGTCCAGCTCCAGGGTGACTCCCAGCTGCGCACGCACCATGTCGGCCTGGGCCGCCACCTGCTGCAGCAGCTCGCACAGATCCAGCGGGTAAAGCTTAGGCGGCTGCCCGGCACGCAGAAATTCCAGCGCAGACAGCAGTTCGTTGATGGTCCGTTCCAGCTTGGCCGTGGCCGCGCTGATGTCGCTGACTGCCTGCAGGGACTGGGCGTCTGCCCCCACGCGGGCCAGATGCTGCTCCAGATACTCGCAGTTGCGCCCGATCAGCCCCAGCGAATGGAAGCAGGCATCCTCCACCGCCTGCTGCGGGATGGCCTGCGCCGTCAGCTCCTGCGCTGTATTCTGCTGTGCCTGCTCCATTGCTACCGCCTCCAAGACCGTGTGCGTTATTCCCTGCTCTTCTGCTGGATGAGATACCGTTTGATTGCATAGATCAGCTTGCCCGTAGTGGGCTTTTCCGCTTCAAAGCCGCTTTCAGCCTTGAACTGCGTCCAGCCCTCGGCCGGTTTTGCTTCCAGCTGGTCGATCATGCGCCGGATGCCGCTGTCCACGGCCGAGACCGAAACACCGTACTGCTCACTGACCGCCTGCAGGATCTCCTTGCGGATGGCCAGCTTCTGCGAGGTGCCGTAGACCACGCCCACCGCACTGGTCAGATAGCTGCAATTGATGTCCGGGATGCGGATGCCCCAGCTGTGGTACAGCTGCTGGCACTGCTGCTCGGTGCGCTGCCACTGCTGGCCCGGCATCCGGTACAGCTCCCGCAGCAGGTTCTTGAGCTCCATGCGCTCCACGCAGCAACAGCTGCCGGAGTCCTCCATGCGCAGTGCCGAGCTGTTCTTGCGCCGGCCCTCGTCGAACAGCATCAGCAGCGGCTTGTGCTCCAGCTTGCGCAGTTCCATCATGAACTCGATGCTGCTCATATCCTCCATCTGGCTGCACAGCACCACGATGTCAAAATTGTGGCCCTGCTGCAGCTCCTGCAGCAGTTTGTGTCCGTTCAGAAAGCAGGTACAGGCCAGCACTGGGTTCTGTTCTTCCAGATAGTTTTTCTGTACCCGAAGCTCCTTGCGGTCATAGCTTGCAAGGGCGACCTGCAGCACATCTGCCGTCCGCTCATTGTCCACGCCACGCGCCGCCTTCCTGTTCGGTCTGCTGTGCCGCATCCAGCTCTGCCACCACGTCCTGCCAGATCTCCGGCTGAACGCCATTCTCACACAGATATTGCAAAACACGGTAGCCAAACTCCGGTGCAACGGCCATATACTTGCTGTCCATGCGCTGGCTGCTGCCGGTACGGCAAAGCGTCAGGCGACAGCCGGTTTCGCCGTCCGGGTCAAGGGAGTAAACCAGCGTATATGCCTGCTGCAACCCGGCGATGGCAGAAAACTGCCGGACCATGGGTGAAAATGTACGTTCCATAGAAATTCCTCCTTGCTACAAGGCATTGCGACGTTTTTAGTGCATTTCCTTGTTTTTCCTTTTTTATTGTATGGAGCAGGAAGGAACCATTCAACCCTGAAAAAGTGTCTAAAAGTGTCAGGCTGTTTTTCTGTTCAATTTTGCGTCGTGTTGTTTTGCTTTCCGACGTTTTTACAAATCATGTTGCCTGTGCCGCACCGTATTTTCATCGTTCCGGATGGTTTTCACGGCTTTTTTCAGTACCCTTACAATAACACGAACGCCGCAGGATTGCAACCCCTGCCGCCGGGTTGGGAATTTTTTCCTCTCTGACCCGGCCAAAACAGAGAATTTCTGCTTCCGCTTCCGGAAACACTTTCTTTTCCATACACAGTTTTTTCATATAGATTTGCTAAAATCATATCGATTCTTCTGTGCAGTCTGCGCGCCTTTTGGCCCGCAGCGGCACAGCTGTCCGTTTCTCACCTCTCCGGCCCCGGCCGGAACCTTTTCCCCAGAAAGGCACACACATGCTACAAATCAAACAGATCTGCAAACAGTACAAGACCGGCGATCTCGTGCAGAATGCGCTGAACAATGTCAGCCTGAACCTGCGTGATAACGAATTCGTCGCCATCCTCGGCCCCAGCGGCTCCGGCAAAACTACCCTGCTGAACATTATCGGCGGTCTGGACCGGTATGACAGCGGCGATTTGATCATCAACGGCATCTCCACCAAAAAGTACACCGACCGCGACTGGGACTCCTACCGCAACCACACCATCGGCTTCGTGTTCCAGAGCTACAACCTCATCCCCCACCAGACCGTGCTGGCCAACGTGGAGCTGGCACTGACCATCTCCGGCGTATCGGGTGCCGAGCGCCGCCGCCGGGCCACCGAGGCACTGCAGAAAGTGGGTCTGGGCAACCAGCTGCACAAGCACCCCAGCGAGATGTCCGGCGGCCAGATGCAGCGTGTGGCCATTGCCCGTGCACTGGTGAATAACCCCGACATCCTGCTGGCCGACGAGCCCACCGGTGCACTGGACAGTGAAACCAGCATCCAGGTCATGGAGCTGCTCAAGGAGGTGGCCCGGGACCGTCTGGTGGTCATGGTCACCCATAACCCGGAGCTGGCCGAGCGCTACGCCACCCGCATCGTGACCCTGAAGGACGGCGTCATCCGCTCCGACACCATGCCCTACGAGCCGGACACCCAGACCCTTGCGGCCCCCGTGCACAAGAACATGGGCCGCTCGTCCATGTCGGTGCTCACCTCGCTGACCCTCAGCTTCAACAACCTGCGCACCAAAAAAGCACGCACCCTGCTCACTGCCTTTGCCGGTTCCATCGGCATCATCGGCATTGCGCTGATCATCTCCCTGTCCACCGGTGTCAACAACTACATTGACGACATGGAGCGCTCCACCCTGTCGGAGTACCCGCTGCAGATCATGAGCAGCGGCATGGACTTTACTTCCATGCTCTCATCCCGCGTTCCGTCGGACAGCTCCCAGAGCACCACTCAGGAAGAAGACATGGTGCCGGTGCGCCAGCTGCTCTCGCAGATGGTGTCGGGCATCACCACCAACGACCTCAAGTCCCTCAAGCAGTATCTGGAGACCACCGACACCACCGTTGCCGACAATGCCACCGCCGTGGAGTATGCCTATAATGTGTCGCCCCAGATCTACCGGCAGGACCCCGACGGCAGCATCCGGCAGGTGAACCCGGATTCCTCCCTGTCCTCGCTGGGCATCAGCTCCGAGACCTCTTCCAACAACATCATGTCCTCCATGATGAACACCAGTGTGTTCTCGGAACTGCCCCAGACCCCGGAGCTGTATGCATCCCAGTACGACGTCAAGGCCGGCCGCTGGCCGGAAGCCTACAACGAATGCGTGCTGGTGCTGGACGCCACCGGCAGCGTGACCGACTACGCCCTGTACGCGCTGGGCATGCGGGACAACGCCGAGCTGGACAAGATGATCCAGCAGTTTGCCCAGAACCAGAACGTAGACGTGCCGGATGACTTCAAGACCTATTCCTATTCCGACTTTCTAGGCAAGCAGTTCAAGCTCATCAACAGCTCCGACCGCTATGTCTACGACGAGACCTACAGCTTGTGGCGCGATAAATCGGATGACACCGACTATATGAAGCAGGTGGTGGCCGACGGCACCGACCTGACCATCGTGGGCGTGGTGCAGCCCGCCGAGGATTCTTCTGCTGCCATGCTGTCCTCCGGCATCGGCTACACCCACGACCTCACCCTGCACGTCATCGAGCAGGCCAAATCCAGCGCCATCGTGCAGCAGCAGATGGCCGACCCCCAGATCAATGTGTTCACCGGCGAGGAGTTCGGTGCCAACAACGGCACTTCCTTCGATATGTCCTCCATGTTCTCGGTGGACACCGATACGCTGAAGAACGCTTTCCAGTTTGACACCAGCGCCCTGAAGTTTGACCTGAGCGGCGCCTTTGATCTGAGCGCCGGTTCCTTCGACCTCTCTTCCCTGCTGGATCCGGACAACTTCTCACTGGACCTGGGCGACCTGCCGCAGCTGGACATGGACATGAGCAGCGTGTTTGAGAACATGGATCTGTCCATCTCCCCGGAGGCCCTGCAGAATATGATGCAGAAGATCCTGAACGGCTACAAGGACTATGTGGTGGGCAACGGCATCCTGAATCTGGACAAGATCAGCTTCTCTGCCTATATGCAGACCGAGCAGTTCCAGCAGCTGCTGGCCAGCTCCATGAGTGAGCTGCTGGCCGGTGCCAACCTGCAGGAGCAGTTCTCCGCCGCCATGCAGACCGTGATGGAGAGCTACTCTGCCCAGATCAGCCAGGCCCTGCAGAGCCAGCTGAGCACCGCCATGAATACGGCCATGCAGCAGATGGGCACCCGGATCAGCCAGCAGATGGAAAGCGCCATCCAGAAGAACATTGCCCAGCTGGGCAGCCAGATGGAAAATGCCCTGAAGATCGACGCCAGCGCCTTCCAGAATGCCATCCACATGAACATGACGCAGGAAGAGCTGGCTGAACTGATGAAGTCCTCCATGCTGTCCTCCACCTCCACCTACGACGGCAATCTGCAGAGCCTGGGCTACGCCGACCTCGATGACCCCAGCACCATTTCCATCTACCCGAAGGACTTTGACTGCAAGGCCCTGATCGTGGATGCACTGGACGCCTACAATGCCTCCGCCGAGGCAAATGGCGAGGATGACAAGGTGGTGCGCTACACCGATGTGGTGGGCACCCTGATGACCTCGGTGACCAAGATCATCAACATGATCAGCAACATGCTGGTGGCCTTTGTGTCCATCTCGCTGGTGGTGTCCTCCATCATGATCGGCGTCATCACCTATATCAGCGTGCTGGAGCGCCGCAAGGAGATCGGCATCCTGCGTGCCATCGGCGCGTCCAAGCGCAACATCTCGGAGGTATTCAACGCCGAGACCTTCATCATCGGTCTGTGCTCCGGCTGTATGGGCGTGGGCCTGAGCCTGATTCTGCTGATCCCCGGCAACATGCTCATCCACTCCATTGCCGACAGTGCCTCGGTCACGGCAGCCCTGCCGCTGCAGGCTGCACTGGTGCTGATCGCACTGGCCACACTGCTCACCATTCTGGGCGGCCTGATCCCCGCCAAGAGCGCCTCCAAGTGCGACCCCGTCAAGGCCCTGCGCTCGGAGTGATTCCCGGCAGACAAAACACAAGCGGACGGTTCCCCGATCGGGCAGCCGCCCGCTTTTTGCATTGCGGCGCATCTTGTGCTAAAATAAGAAAAAACACAAAGGAGCCTTTTTCCATGCCCAACATCATTGAGATCACTGATTTTTCCGCGCCGGAGCTGGACGTCTACGCCCGCCTGACCCAGGCCCAGCTGCGCAATCGACTGGAGCCGGAAAAGGGCGTTTTTATTGCCAGAGCCCCAAGGTGATCGCGCGGGCGCTGGATGCCGGCTACCAGCCGCTGTCCCTGCTCATGGAACGCAAACAGATCACCGGCCCGGCCCAGGACATCCTGACCCGCTGCGGGGACGCCCCGGTATACACGGCCGACCGCGAGATGCTGGCCCGCCTGACCGGCTACGAACTGACCCGCGGCGTGCTGTGCGCCTTCCGCCGCCCCGCGCCCCGCACAGTAGAGCAGGTATGCCGGGATGCCCGCCGGGTGGCTGTGCTGGAGGGCATCGTGGATTCCACCAACGTGGGTGCCATCTTCCGCAGTGCTGCCGCATTGAACATGGATGCGGTGCTCATCACGCCCTCCTGCTGCGATCCGCTGTGCCGCCGGGCGGTGCGCGTGAGCATGGGTACGGTGTTCCAGGTGCCCTGGGCGCAGATCGGCACCACCCCCGCCGACTGGCCGGAACACGGCATGGCACAGCTGCACGCTCTGGGCTTCAAGACCGCTGCCATGGCCCTGAGCGACCGTTCGGTGAGCATCGACGACAACGCCCTTGCCGCTGAGCCCAAACTGGCCATTGTGCTGGGCACCGAGGGCGACGGCCTGGCCCACAGCACCATCGCCGCCTGCGACTATACCGTGAAGATCCCCATGTCCCATGGGGTAGACTCGCTGAACGTAGCCGCTGCCAGTGCCGTCGCCTTCTGGCAGCTGGGCCGTACCTGACACAATCTGCTTGACAAATCTCCTGATTCGAGTTACACTTACAGGGTCATCTGGTATGGGCCTGTAGCTCAGTTGGGAGTGCAAGCGTTGCATTCCCGATCTGGTGTTATAGCTCATTTGCCCCCATTCGAAATTGGGTGCTTTTTTGTGGGCTCGTAGCTCAGTTGGGAGCCCATGCGGTCCTTAAACAATCTGGAGTTATATACCACGCGCCCCCAAGCGGTTTTTGGGGGCTTAAATATGGGCTCGTAGCTCAGTTGGGAGAGCGTTCGGTTCGCATCCGAAAGGTCGAGGGTTCGACTCCCTTCGAGTCCATAAAACGCCGTATCGTGTTAAACGATACGGCGTTTCTTTTTGCCGTTCTTTGCAAAATCGTGCATCATTCGTCTTGACAGTGCAAAATTGCGTGTGCAGCATTTTCAGGCACAATGCTTATAGTTTCACCTGCCGTTTTGTCTAAAACGACGATTCCGGCATTTGATGTACAACGCCCAACTTTTTGAGGATTTTGCGACTTATTTTTCTGTTTTTTGCCCCGTCCAGCCGATGCTGCGTGACGCTTAAACTCCTCGAACTCGTCCAGCGGCACATTGAGAACGATCTCGATATTATAGTCGCGTCCGACACGCACTTCCTTGATAAACTGTTTCAAAATACCGCTGGAATGCGAGATACAGAAGTCTGATTTATCTCCATACCTATTTTTATTGCTTCCTGAAACAGGGTAAAACAAAAGCCGCCCGAAGGCGGCAGGATGCATCACGGAAGCAAATATGAACGCGGCTCAGGGCCATCAGAACAGATCCAGCATGTTGTCCAGATAAATTTCTTCCCGGACGCGCAGCTGATACTCAGGCTTTGTCATGTAGTAAAGCAGAAATTCCAGTATCAACGCGCTGCCCAGTCCCCGCCCCTCGATCTTGAAGTTGGAAAAGCCGCCGGGCAGATAAATTTTGCGGATATCCCCGGCCCCGATGAAGCCGGGGTTTTCCATTGCCTTTGAAAAACGATAGCCCTGCTGTGCGCCCGGCGCTGTGCAGCGGTGGTCCGGGCAGTCCTCGCCCAGATTTTTGCGGCTGACATTCTCGTAGCAGCGCTTTCTGTCCCGGCAGCCGTACCAGCAGCATTCGTTGCACAGAAATTCCACCTTGTCCTTCTGGTCCTGCGACAGGGTATCCAGCTCTGCAAACGACTTGTTCAGGCGGAAATCCGGCACAACATAGCGGAACTCTTCCCGTTCCGTTTCTCTGCGGAGCTGCTGAAAATCTGTAAGGACTTTTGTTGTGGAGGACACGAAATAAAGGCCCGGATACTGCCTTTTCAGGTAGTCCAGCAGCAGGTCCGAATGGACGATGACACCATTCTGCACACGGTTTTCTTTTTCAAACAGCGCACAGAGGGCATTGCATTTCCAGTCTGCAAGGTGCTCTTCCCGGAGCAGCGAATTGCTGAAGGTGAGCCGGGCCGATATGCCATATTCCTGCATCAGTGCAAGCACCCGATGCGGCTGTGCATCTCCAAAGCCAGCGCGGCCCCCGCCCCAGATGCAGTCGGCTGGTGCACCGTAGACCGAACCGATCTCGCACCAGTCGTAAAAATATTCCCTGTGTTCACGGAACAGCGGCAGAAACACACGGTACAGTTCATAAAATTCAAACAGTCCCGGAAGATGATAATATGCCGTGCCGCGTTCGTGCTGTGCCATTGCCGTGTGTGTTCCTCATTTCTGTAAGTTTCAGCTTCCCTGCAGCAGCTTTTGCGCTGCACCCGGAGATCTTTTTTCCAGTATAGCACAGTCCTGCCGGGAAAGAAATCATCTTCCTCTTGACCTTGAGCACACTCCAAGTTTTATCATGTGCATGCTGGTGATCTTATCTTTCTCATTATATTCCTTTCTCTGCGAAAGAACAAGAAGTATCTTCATGTCTGACATGAAAAAACAGATTTTTGATCTTCCTTACCACTCCTGAAAGAACGAGACGAACTTTGCCCAGCTTTCGCGCCTTGCTTTACAGCACAGCGCCTGTTCTGTCAAGAGATGAAACGTTTTTCGTGCATTGCGAAAAATGTTTCGGTTCACATGCTCTGCGGCTCGATCTTCACCGTTCTGCCGCCCAGGTTTTCGTAAATGCGGTGGGAGACTGAGAGCACCGTACGGCCTGCAGAGGCGCGGCGCAGTGCTTCCAGCACACGGGCTTCCGTTTCAGCGTCCAGATTTGCCGTAACCTCGTCCAGCAAAAGCACAGCCGGGTCCGCCGCCGCAGCGCGGGCAATAGACAGCAGCTGCCACTCGCCCTGCGAGAACATGCCATCGCTGCAAACGGTGTCATAGCTTTCCGGCAGGGCCTGAATGGCTTCGTCAATGCCCGCAAGCTTTGCCGCATTCCGTGCCATCTCTGCAGTGATCTGCGGATCGCCCAGCGTAATCTGCTCCAGCACGGTGCCCGGCACACGGGAGAAATGCTGCTCCACGCAGCCGATGCAGGTGCGGCGCTCGCGGTCGGTGATGCGTGCCACATCCACGCCGCCAATGGTAACAGTGCCCGCCTGCGGCTGGTACAGGCCCAGCAGAAGCTTGAACACCGTGCTCTTGCCCGCACCGGTGCGGCCCACCAGCGTGACCTGCCCGCCCTGCTTTACCGTCATGGAGAAATCACTCAGGATGGGCTTTTCGCCATAGCCGAAGGTCACATGCGCAAGCTCCACATCCCCGCGCGCAGCGGTCCGGTGCTCGGCAGGGATCGTGCGCTCCGGCTGGGCGAGAAAGGCATCGATGCGCTTGACACCCGCCATGGCCGACTGGATGGTCTGGATCTCCATGCCAAGGCTTTCAATGGGAGCAAAAATGCGGGAAATGTAGTTGATGATCGCCACCGAGGTACCCACCGACATCCCAAAGAATGTAAGCACCATGGCATTGCCGGAAGCGGAAAGCAGCATCACGATGCCTGCCACCACCGCGTTCAGCGCCAGCACCACCGGCGAATAGATGGCATCGTAAAAATTGGTGCGCTCCATAGCGGCGTAGCTCTCGCCGATGCAGCGGTCATAGCGGCGTTCCCTATAGCTTTCCAGCCCCAGCGCCCGGATGGTGCGGATGTTGTGCAGCGTCTCCGGCACCTGACCGGAGACAGCCGCAACGGCACGGCGGTTATCCAGTTGTGCGGCCAGCATCCGCTTTTGCACATGGCGGGTGAACACCGCAAACAGCGGCAGCACCAGCAGCAGCACCAGCGCAATGCCGGTGTTTTTTACCGCGATGACCGCCATGATGGAAATGATGCGGCAGGCATCTGCCGCCATGCTGATGATGCCGGAGGTGAACAGCGCTTCCACCGTGTCCACATCGCCGGAAAAGCGTGCCGCCACCTCGCCGGGGTTCTGGCCTGCCAGCGTGCTTGCGGGCAGCCGGGTAAGCTTCCGGGACATTTCCGACCGCAGCGCGTGGGTCATTTTCTGGCCAAAGAGCACCAGCAGGCTTTCCTGCGCGGAGGAAAGCCCCCCTTCCAGCGCCAGACCGCCAAAGTAAAGCAGCACTGCTGCAATGGTGAGCGGGATGCCTGCGGTGAGCCGGTCAATGATACCGGCCAGCAGCAGCGGCGGCAGCAGTGATGCCACCACCGATGCCGCCACGCACAGGATGGTGCCCGCCGTGAGCAGATGATGCGACATGGCGGCCATGCGGATGGTTTCAAATACGCCGTTATCCTTTTTACTCTTCATCCAGATCGCCTTCTTTCTGCACCGTCTGGCTCTCGTACAGCTGGCGGTACAGCGGAACCGTTTCCATCAGCTGGGCATGGGTACCAACGGTGGTTTTACCGCCGTCCATAAAGATCACCTTCTGCATCTGCGGAAAGTGGTACAGCCGGTGCGAGATGAGGAAGACCACCTTATCCTTTGCATCGCTCTGCAAATCGGCAAACACGGTATCCTCGGTATGGCGGTCCAGCGCAGAGAACGGGTCGTCCAGGATCAGCACCGGGGGATCTGCCACGGCGGCGCGGGCGATGGCCAGCAGCTGGCGCTGGCCCTGCGAGAGGTTGGCACCATCGCCGGTGAGCATGGTGTTGTAGCCCTCCGGCAGGCGCTTGATGAAGCCATCCGCGTTGGCAAGGCGGGCGGCGGCGATGCACTCTTCATCGGTGGCATCCAGCCGGCCGTAGCGGATGTTCTCCATCACCGTGTCGGTGAACAGATGGGTGTCCTGCAGCACGATGCCCAGAGAACGGCGCAGATCGGCCTTTTTGATCTTGTGGATGTTGATGCCGTCGTAGCGGATCTTGCCGTCCTGAATGTCGTAGAACCGGTTGATGAGGTTGGTGATGGTGGTCTTACCGGCACCGGTAGAACCGACAAAGGCGATCTTCTGGCCCGGACGGCCATACAGGTTGATATCGTGCAGGACGGTTTTTTCCGGCACATAGCCAAAGTCTACATCGGTAAAGGTGATGTTGCCTTCCAGCTTGTGGTAGGTGGTAGTGCCGTCGTGGTGCGGGTGCTTCCATGCCCACAGGCCGGTGCGCTCGTCCGTCTCCACCAGCTGGTCGTTGCGGTCGTACTTTGCGTTGACAAGGGTCACATAGCCCTCGTCGGTCTCGCTCTCTTCGTCCATCATCTTGAAGATACGCTCGGCACCGGCCAGAGCCATGATGATGCTGTTGGCCTGCATGGACACCTGACTGATGGGCATGTTGAAGCTTTTATTCAACGAGAGAAACGCCACAACGGTGCCCAAGGTCATGCTGCCTACACCGCCTACAGCCATGGCTGCACCCACCAGAGCGCAGATGGCGTAGCTGATATTGCCCAGCTGGGCGTTGACGGGCATCATGATGTTGGCGAAGCTGTTGGCCTGATTGGCGCTTTCCTTCAGCTGGTCGTTCAGCTCGCGGAAGCCGGCCAGAGCCTTCTGTTCGTGGGTGAACACCTTGACGACCTTCTGGCCCTCCATCATCTCTTCGATATAGCCGTTCACCTTGCCAAGGTCACGCTGCTGCTGGATGAAGTATTTGCCGGACTGCTGGGTGATCTTTTTGGAGCAGAACATCATCAGCGCCACCATCAGCATGGTGACGATCGTCAGCTGCCAGCTGAGCATGCACATGCTGAAGAACACCGAAACAATGGTAATGGCGCTGGACACCAGCTGCGGGATGCTCTGGCTGAGCATCTGGCGCAGGGTATCCACGTCGTTGGTGTACACGGACATGATATCGCCGTGGGGATGCTGGTCAAAATACTTGATGGGCAGGCTCTCCATGTGGGTGAACAGCTGGGTGCGCAGGTTGCGCAGGGTGCCCTGCGTCACGTTGACCATGATGCGGGCGTTGCCCCACGCTGCCAGAATGCCGATAACGTAGATGATGCCCACCCGCAGCAGAGCTGCTGCCAGCGGGGCAAAATCGGGGTCCTGCTGCTGGGTCATGGGCACGATGTAATCGTCCATCAAAGTCTGCAGAAACAGGCTTGCCTGAACGTTTGCCAGCGCGCTGACCACGATGCAGACAAGCACAAGGATGCAATGGGGCAGATAGTGCTGGAACACTTCGCCCATGATGCGCCCCAGCAGCTTGCCCGGATTTTCCACTTTGGGCCGAGGGCCGCCCATGCGGGGGCCGGGGCCGCGAACTTCTTTTGCCTGAGCCATTACTGTTCACCTCCCTGTTTGTCAAAGTCGCCGCCGCCCTGGGTCTGGCTGTTGTAAACTTCCTGATAGATGGCGTTGGTCTTGAGCAGCTCTTCGTGGGTGCCCAGACCATCGATTTTACCGTTATCCAGCACAAGGATGCGGTCGGCATCCTGCACCGAGGAAATGCGCTGTGCAATGATGATCTTGGTGGTGCCGGGGATCTCCTCACGGAACGCCTTCCGGATCTTTGCGTCGGTGGCGGTATCCACGGCACTGGTGGAGTCGTCGAGGATGAGGACTTTCGGCTTACGCAGCAGGGCGCGGGCGATGGTCAGACGCTGTTTCTGGCCGCCGGACACGTTGGAGCCGCCCTGCTCGATCCAGGTGTTGTACTTGTCCGGGAAGCGCTCGATGAACTCATCGGCGCAGGCCAGCTTCGCCACACGGATGCACTCTTCCTCGCTGGCGTTCTCGCTGCCCCAGCGGAGGTTGTCGAGGATGGTGCCGGAGAACAGGACGTTCTTCTGGAGCACCATGGAGACCTCGTGGCGGAGGACGTCGAGATCGTAATCCCGGACATCCACGCCGCCCACGCTGACAGTGCCGGTCTCGGCGTCGTACAGGCGGGGGATGAGCTGCACCAGACTGGACTTTGCGCTGCCGGTGCCGCCGATGATGCCCAGTGTCTCGCCGGGCTTGATGTCAAAGGTGATGTCGTTCAGGACAGGCTGGCCGGAGCCGTGCTTGTACTTGAAGGTGACGTGGTCGAAGCGGATGCTGCCGTCCTTGACTTCCTGCACGGGAGCCTTGGCGGGGGGCAGGTCGGTCTTCTCGTCCAGGACTTCCACGATACGCTTTGCGGAAGCGGCGGACATGGAGATCATGACGAAAGCCATGCTCAGCATCATCAGAGCCATCAGGATGTTCATGATGTAGCCGAACAGAGCGTTCAGCTGGCCGGTGGTCAGCGCGCCGTGCAGGATGTACTTTGCGCCGAACCAACTCAGGGCAATGTTGCAGCCGTAAATAGCCGTCAGCATGGCGGGGCCATTGAAGCTCAGACGGCTCTCTGCGTTGACGAACTGCTGATACAGACCCTCGCAGGCTTTGGTGTACTTCTCGTTCTCGAAGCCCTCGCGGACGAAGCTCTTGACCACGCGGATAGCGGAGACGTTCTCCTGCACCGAGGAGTTCAGGTTGTCGTAATTCTTGAAAACACGGTCAAAAATTTTGAAGGTGGGGACCATGATGCTTGCCAGCACGGCCAGCAGGAAGGCGACAGCCACCACGAAGATGAGGGCCAGAGGGCCGCCGATGCTGAACGCCATGATGAGTGCGAACACCAGATGGACCGGGGCGCGCACACACATGCGCTCCATCATCTGGAAGGCGTTCTGCAGGTTGGTCACGTCGGTGGTCATACGGGTGACGAGGCCGGCGGTGGAGAATTTGTCGATATTGGAGAAGGAGTAATGCTGGATATTCTCATACATCGCATCGCGCAGGTTGCCGGCAAAGCCGGTGGACGCCTCGGCGGCGTACTTGCCGGCCAGAACGCCCAGCAGCAGGGCGATGGCCGCCACTGCGAAGGTGAGCAGGCCGTATTTGACGATGGCGTTCATATCGCCCTTTTCAATGCCAAGGTCGATGATGAACGCCATGATGGTGGGCAGCAGGATGTCCATGACTGCTTCCAGTGCGGAAAACATCGGCGTCAGGATAGCGGCGCGTTTGTATTCGCCCAGATGGGAAGCAAGCTTCTTTATCATACTTTGAGCCTCCTTTGAATAATTGTTTGGTACGGAACAATTTTATACAAAACAATATTAAAGTCAATGCTTTTTCCAAAGTTTCGGAAAAAGTTCATATTTGTTTCACTTTAGTCCCAGATACAGCTTATTCAGCAGCCGCAGCAGCTCGGTGTTCTCTTCTTCGGTGAGCAGGCCGGCCACATATTCATCGGTCTGGTGGAAGGCCCGCATGGTATCCTCGTGGAACTGGCGGCCTTTTTCGGTGAGGACCAGCTGCTTGAGGCGGGCGTCCTGCTCCACGCTCCGGCGGGCGATGTAGCCCTTGCGCTCCATGAGCTGTAAAATATTGGTAACGGTGGAGCGGGTGATGGAGAACTCCCGCTCGATGTCCCGCTGGAATACGGGGGTGTCGGAGTTCCGGTAGAGGTACTCCATGATCCAGCCGTGCATGGGGGTCACGGCCTCCACGCCATTGGTGCGGGCGATCTGGCCTATCTTGCGGAAAATAAGGTTGTTCACCCGGCGCAGCTGGGCCGGGATGACCTGCGGTGTCTCCCACGGCGGCGCGATGGGGGTGCAGGCGGGTTCAAAGGCTTGGTTCATAGTATCATCCTTCTGGTTTGGCTTTTGCTGTGAATGTTCGATCGTCGAACTGTTTCACATAAAACTGTTCGATACAGGACTATTATGCTCCGAAAAAAGAGGGCTGTCAACCCTCTTTGGATGATTCGTCCCACTGGCCCAGCCCGGTGAGGATAGCAACGGCCACCTCGGGCTTATTCGTGACCACAAGCTCCGGGTCCAGCCGGAACAGCTGGCGCAGGTCGTCCCGGCTGTCATTGCCCACCGGCCAGGGCGCGACCTTGAAGCCGTGGGCGTGGGCATTGGGGACAAGGTCTTTGTCCCGGAAAAAGGCGTGGTACTCCGGCCCGACGTAATCCACCGGGAAGCCGAACTGGGCCACATAGTTCACAAAATCCGTCTGATAATAATACTGCTGCAGAATTTCGGCCAAGTTCATGCCGGGGTAGATGGAGTAGAGAAAATCGAGACGGTCTTTCAGGTAGTAGATGAGGACGCTGTTCTCTTCGTCCAGACTGCTGGGGTCTTCCAGCAGAGCGGCCGCTTCGCTGAGGGCCTGGGGGCTGGAAAGCTTCTCCACGAGAGGGTCAGTCTTCTTGAGGCCCAGCTTCTCCCAGAAGGTGGCCGGCTGGCTGAGCTGGGATTCGGGGCTGAGGGTCATGGCGCAGGTGGCCATCTGGGGCATCCGCTCCTTCACCCGGCGGAGGGTGCCGTACTCGAAGGAGGTGAGCACGGCCTTTTCTTCCAGCCCGGCGTCAAGGACGGCGTCGATGACCCGGTCCACGATCTCTTCGTCCCGGTCAAAGTAGGGCTTCAACTCAATATGTATCATCCTGAAGTCCTGCGCGACTTCCAGAACCTCTTCGAGGGTGGGGATCTTTTCGCCCGCGAACTCCGGGCTTTTCCATTTTCCGAAATCCAGCTGGCGCAGGTCGTCGAAGTCCATATCCGGGATGTTGCCGTGGACGCCGGTCTTGAGGTCGGTGAGGTAGTCGTGGGCCACCACGAGGTGACGGTCTCTGGTGATTTGAACGTCACACTCGAAGCCGTCCGCACCCAGCGTCTTTGCCAGACGGAACGCGGTCAGCGTGTTTTCGGGGGCCAGATGGGACGCGCCGCGATGGGCGATGATGAGAGGGCGCATGGCATGGACCTCCTTAAAAGACAAAAGTTGAAAAATGCGATGCCGTTACCCATGATACACGTTTTCACAAATTTCGTCAATGACGGCGTTTCGGTCAGCAAGGCAGGCGAAAATGGGGTGAAAGTACGACTTTTACCGTCAAAACGACGAAAATTTAAGCTGGATTTTAGCACTTTTCACGAGAAAAAACCAAAAATCGGCCCATTTCTCTCCCATCTGTTTCTTCCCAACGGACAATTCCTATGGTAAGATTATAGTGTAAACGGTGAAACCTCTCCGTCACGCCTACGGCGTGCCACCTCCCCTATCGAGGGGAGGCTTTGGCATTCCGTAAAGCTTTATCTCTTCGCCAGAGGCTCCCCTCGCTAGGGGAGCTGTCGAGCGAAGCGAGACTGAGAGGTTGACTCAGGGCATCCGAGCTGTTTTCTTACAGACTGTTATCCGGGGTCAGGTACTCCGAGATGTCGATGGGCTCACCGTCGGCCCACAGGTGCTCGAGATCGTAGTAGGTGCGGGTGTTGGGGACGAAGACGTGGACGATGACGCTGGAATAGTCCAGCAGCACCCAGTTCTTGGAGTCAAAACCCTCCGTGGTGTGAGGCTCGATGCCGCTCTGGGAAAGCTCATACTCCACCTCGTCGGCCAGAGAGCCCACCTGGGTGGTGGAGGTACCGGAGGCGATGACGAAGTAGTCGGTGAGGACGGTCAGGCTGTCCACCTTGAGCACCCGCACGTCCTGAGCCTTCTTCTTGTCGAGGATCTTTGCGATCTCAATGGCAAGGGTCTTGCTGTCGATGTTCTTATCCATAGATTTTTCTCCTTATCATTGTCCGGCCGGCTGACCGTCGGTGGTGGTAGCGCCCGCCACGTCGGTGTTTCCGCCGAGGATGGCGTCGTCCGACTCCTTATCCAGCTGGCCCACGAACTGGACGTTGGCGCTGGTGGAGGCGGTGCCGTGGGGCCAGTCGTTGGTCACGAGGTTCAGCTCGCTGGCGCTCACCGGGCCGGTATAGCTGCGGAAATAGGTGTTGAGCAGCTCTGCGATGGAGCCGGCGTCCGGCACCACACAGGAGTAGCCGTCAAAGGTATCGGTCACGCCCACGTTCGGCACACCCATGAAAACGGGGGTCTGTGCCAGCATGATGTTGGCGCTGTCGATACGGGTGAAGGACACCAGCATCTTTGCGATGGTGGTCAGATCCATATCCGTGTGGATATAGTTGTTGAAGATGAGGGGCAGCTGGTTGAGCACATCGGTGATGCCCATGCTGCGCACCCGCTTGAACAGACCGGCATAGAAGTAGCGCTGCATGTTCAGGCGGTCGATGTCGGAGTTGGAGTAGCCCTGACCGTGGCGGCAGCGGACGAAGAACTCCGCCGATGTGCCGTCCAGATTGCGGTAGCCCTGCTTGAGGGCGCTGCCCGCAAAGGACATATCGTGGGGGATATAGACTTCGATGCCGCCGAAGTTGTCCACCATCTCCACCAGAGCCTGCATATCCACCGTCACGTAGTAATCGATGGGCAGCTTATACTGGTCGTAGATGACCTCCGCCAGGGCGGCAACGCTGCCGCCGTTGGAGAGGGCCACGGAGTTTATCTGGTAGTTGGTGGCGGCGTAGGTCTTGCCGTTGGAGAGGGCCACCTTGCGGCCCTTGGTGGCCACAAGGCTGTTGCGGGGGATCTGGAGCATCCGCAGCGCGCCGCCCTTGATGTCGAACTGGCAGTAGAGGATCATGTCCGTCATGCCGTCGTTGGAGGTGGGGTCGTTGGAGTAGTTGCGGCCTTCTTCATAGTCGATGCCACAGACGAGGATGTTGACCACATCGCCCTTGTACTCCTCGAGGGTCTGTATCTCCTCGGTGATGGAGGGGGCGTCCTCCTCCGGACGGAGGTTCTCTTCCACCCTGCCCACCATACCGACGGCATACACCACCACGCCCGAGATGACGGCCAGCACCGCCAGCGTCACAGCCAGCGGGAGCCAGAGCGGGGTCTTTTTCTTCTTTTTGCGGCGGCGGGGAGGCTCATGGCCGCCCGCAGGGGCCGAACGACGGGGAGGCTTTGCGCCGCCGCTGCCGCCCGCGCGGCGGGGAGGCTCTGCGGGGGCGGGCTTTTCCTCTGCAAAGAAGTCCGGCTGGGCAGGCTGCACGGGCCGGGATGCAGGAGCCTTTTCGGCCCGCCGCTCCGTCGGGCGGTTGAGTGAACGGTCTGTCTTGATATGACGCGGAGTCTGACTCATTCCATCTTATTCCTTCCAAGCGTTTTGGGGAGTCGGCTGTTGGCCGAAAAACTCCTGTTCAGGGTTTTGTACTCTTTAGTATACCATTCTTCCCCACGATTCGCAATCAGCATTCTTTCTTCTGATGGGCCAGGATGTCTTCATAGGCGGCAGCGGACTGGAGGTCCAGCGGCTTGCCCTGGGAGAGGACGAATTCGTTGGTCTGTTTCAGCGCAGCCAGCATGGCGGCGTCGAGGTCTTTCATTTCCAGCTTCCGCAGTTTGCCGACGCCCGGCCAGTCCCGCTCTTTGCTGGTCATGTCGGCCAGGTAGACCACCTTGTCCAGCTTCGACATCCCGGCCCTGCCTGCCGTGTGGCAGGCGATGGCGGAAAGGATGGCCTCATCCTCCACGCCCCACTGGGTGCGGGCGAGGATGGCCGCACAGATGCCGTGCCAGACGGAGGCAGGCCGCTCTTCCCCGCCCTCGGCGTACTGGGGATACTGCCGCATCAGTTCTCGCATCTCGTCCTTGGAGATCTCCTTGGCCGAATCGTGGAGCAGGGCGGCCAGCGCAGCCTTGTCCTCATCGACGCCGTAGCGCTTCGCCAGCCTGACGGCCATTTTTTTCACGTTCAGGGTGTGCTCATAGCGCTTGTCACTCAGCCGGCTGCGCACAAGCTCTTTTGCCTGTTTCTGATTCATTTGTGACTTCGTCTCCTTTGGTGTACAGCCCCTCGCGCCGGATGACCCGGCGCACCGAGGCCGGAAGCTCGTTTTCACATTCCTCACCGGCGGCGAGGCGGGTGCGGAGGACGCTGGACGCCATGGGCAGCGCCTCCACCGGCGCAAACAGGATGCGCGCGCCGGAAGCGTCCAGCTGCCGGGCCTTGGCGTGGAGAGCCGGGTCGTCGCCGACATTCCGGCTCGTGACCACCAGATGGGCCAGACGAAGGATGTCCTCCCAGCGGTGCCACCCGTCGAAGCTCAGCAGCATATCGCTGCCGATGGCGAGGTACAGCTCATCGCCGGGGTTCTCCCGGGCCAGCTTTTCCAGCGTGAGGACGCTGTAATTCTTCCGGCCCTGCTCCGCCTGCTCCACCTCCCAGCCGCTGACCTCGAGGCCGAAGCCCATCTCCCGGGCCAGCTCCGCAAAGCAGCCGCACATCTCCACCCGGAGCGGGCCGGGGGCGGATGTCCCCTGCTTGAAGGGGGAGACGCCCGCCGGCATGACCACCACGCGGTCCGGGCAGACCCGGGCAGCGGCGGCGCGGAGGTTGTTCATATGGCCGTAGTGGGGCGGGTCGAAAGAGCCGCCGTAAAGCAGGATACGCATTACTTCAGCAGGTCGGCGTAGGCGCTGTCCTTCTTTTTCTGGAGGTAGAGCACGAACTTGGAGCCGATGACCTGCACGCAGTCGGCGCCGGTGGCCTCGGCCAGCTTGACAGAAGCCTCGCGGGCGTTGTACATGCTGCTCTCAAGCACCTTGAGCTTGATGAGCTCCCGGGCGTCGAGGCAGTCCTTCACGCCCTGGATCATGGTCTCGTCGATCTCACCCTTGCCCACGATAAAAACGGGGTCCATGGTGTTTGCCTTGCCGCGCAGAATGGCGCGCTGTTTGCTCGTCAACATAATTTTTTCTCCTTTATTTTGAGGTGTAAGTAAATTTTCATATTTTGTATAATAATCTTTGTTTTTAATTTCGTATGGACAATGTCGTAGGTAATAAAGAGCATCATGCCCTTCATTATTTTTGTGATTAATGTTAATTCCTTGTGAAATTAAGAACTTGATCATATATAATGTTTTTTCATAATCGTAAGGAAAATCACGTCCTCCAAAATGATTATTTTTAAATATATTGATTAAAGCATTATCGCCTTGAGAATTTATTTGATTGATATCAGCACCATAGGCTAACAATTTTTTTAATCTATCAGAATCCTGTTGATCCGAATCTTTCCAAATACAAGCCAATACAACTTTTGGCAAATAACCACGCGTGTCAAGATCTGTATTCGGATTTAGTTTCATAATTTCATCAAAAAATTTCCAAGCTCCAGGACAATCTAATGCTTGTTTACATTGGCAATCATCTCTTACCGGCATTGTAAAATCGGCCCCATTTTTTACGACATAATCAAAAACCTCTTTTTGCTTCCAACCTAAAGCGCTATAATATACAGGACCGAACCAACATTCTCCATAAAAACCGGCATACCCATTTAAATCAGCACCTTCTTTCAAGAGCTTATCTGTGTAATCAAAAACACATCCTCTGTTGATACCATGATTACAAATTCTTGAAAATTCAAAATCTAACAATTTGTTTTTCCAAACTTGTATAGCTTCGTTATATAGAGAGGTTAAACATTTCTTTTTATCTACTTCTTTGGGAAGGCATTCAAAGTTATTTCGGCGCTGAAGCCATCTATTTTGACTGTCTTGAAGTTCAATATTTGAGAGTTTGCTATATGTAGCCCTCCATAAACGTGCTTTTTTATACCATTTATTCATCTCCACATCTAATTTTGCCAATTCATCATCGGAGCAGATGAGTTTTTCAACCTCTGTGGTTGCTTTCGCACAATCAAAACCGGGAGCTGTTTTGGCGGATATTTCTGTAGGAAATATCAACAAACTAACAAATGAAAGAAGCGTATATTTGAAATTTTTATTCATAAGTACCTCCCATGGCAAAAATTAAATTAGCACTTTGAGAAGTGTAACTTAAAAGCAGATAACAAAACGTGAAAATCAGAAAAAAGAATCGGGAGAAAGAAAATTTTAAGCGGAGCGCATCAAAAGAAACATCTAAAAATTTGAAAGATGGATGCAGAT
>OOIF01001124.1_pt1 | contig 24447 bp, 20 predicted proteins | sample 1691961 | NCBI WGS metagenome assembly OOIF01 (sample SAMN06348146, study PRJEB24527) | human gut metagenome | biome: human gut; feature: ankylosing spondylitis patient; material: feces | host: Homo sapiens | place: China | collected 2015-10 | reverse complement strand
GTGATGGCAGATGAGAAATCGCCTGCGCGAATTTCTCATCGCCTCTTCGCAACAAGTTGCTCAGAAATGAGAAGCAGCAGGATTTTATATACCGGGTATCTTTTTAGTTATTGGAATTTTTAAATATTTTTTATATTAGGGGTTTACAAAATCTATTTTATATGGTATTCTTAATTACGTAATAGATATCTATTATATTTATTTTATTTTATTCGGATAAATTCTAGTTTTAAGTCATTCCAAAGGGATACATTCCCAGTCGGAAAATTATCACATTTTAACAACTCAGAAGAAAGAGAGGTATTTTAGATGCACGATATTATTGAACATTACGGGAAGGTCATTGTGGCGCTTGCAGGAGTTCTTGCGGCTGTTTTGCTGACGGTTGCGGTTGTAAAGATTGTGAATACCAAGACGACAACGGCGGTAGATAACATTTCTTATGAACAGCAGATTCAGGATGCCATCAGCGGAGAAGGGAGTAAAGAATAGGGATTGGAAAAAGAACAGGGATTAAAAGGATACATCCGGCAGAATCGTGCAGAACTGTTTCGGGAAATAGAAGACCTGATACAGAATGAAGATGTTACGGATATTGAGTGGGACGGTTATTATCTGTGGGTTACAGATTTAAAGAAAGGCTGTTACTGCCATAATATCCGGTTAAATGAGGAATATGTGGATAATCTTGCAATCCGGCTTGCCAACATTATGAAAGTGCCGTTTAACAGGGCATATCCGATATTGGAGGCCAATACGGAAGATTTGCGCATATCCATCTGGCATGAATCCCGCTGTACCAAAAAGAGTATGGCAATCCGTAAAATCCCGACAAGGCTGAGATTCCGCCATCAGGATATTGTACAGGCTGGTTATGCGCCGGAAGCGCTGATTAATCTGCTTGAAAATTGTGTGACTGCACACTGCAATATTGTGATTGGCGGGCAGCCGCACGCCGGAAAGACGGAATTGCTCAAATATTTGTCCACATTTATTCCGGCAAATGAAAAGGTCGGTGTGTATGAAGACAATCAGGAAATTCATTACCGTAAAATTAATCCGGGGAAAAAATGTGCGGAGTTTTTTGTGGATGAGAAGTTTTCATATTCACAGATTATCAGAGCGGGACTGCGGCATAATATTGACTGGACACTTTTGTCGGAGTCGAGAGGACCGGAGGTGCTGGATTTGTTAAACAGCCTGTCAACAGGGGCAAGCTGTATGACAACGATACATCTGGACGACGTGCGGGGGCTGCCGGACAGAATGTATAATATGCTGGGCTCGTGTGATATTACAGAACGCTTCATCAATAACATTTACAAATATATTGATGTCGGGGTGCTGGTTGAGTGCGATGCAAAGGAAAGGCGGCGGATTACACAGATGGCATTTTACGACAATGAGGGCGGCAGGAATACCTGTACGGTGTTATATGACAGAGAAGGGAAAACACCGCAGCAGATACCGGAAGCCTATCAGCGCCGTTTTCTGCGGTATGGGATTGAGAATCCGTATCAGACAGCATGAGTTTTTGTGCAAGAGGGGAATAATCATGGGAGGAAGCATGAAAAAAATTAAATATAGAAATGTAAGGCAGTATTTTTCTTATCGGAGAATACAGCAGAAAGCAGGGGAGAGCGGAGCTGCCTGTACACCACAGGGGTATGCAGGCATATTTGGGGCAGTAATGGTCATAACCGTCCTTACAGGGTGGTTTTACAGATTACAGCCGATATGGATTTTTATGGTGATGGCAGCGGGAATACTTTGTATTCCCGCGGTGACCGCCGCGTATTTTTCAGGGAAAGAAAAGAAAAAGAAATTTCACGATGTGGATGTATATATTCATCAGATGATTTATTCATTTGAACGACAGCCCAAAATTCTTACGGCACTTGAAGATACACTGAAAGTCACGGATCATAAAATGAAAAATTGTATCATTGCGGCAATACAGGAAATGCAGTATGGGACAACAAAAGATGTGTATCGCATGGCACTTAAAAACATTGAAAAAGAATATGCATGTTCAAGAATTACAACACTGCATACTTTTTTAACACAGGTGGAAGAAAAAGGCGGGGAGTATAAAAGTTCACTGGAAATACTGCGGTGTGATGCAGACCACTGGGTAAAACGGGTATATCAGTTTCAGGAGGAAATAAGACGCATAAAACAGACAACGGCAATCGGAGTAGTACTGAGTTTTCTGATGGCATCGGTATCTGTGCTGGTTACATATATCTGTGAAAATACATCTGAAATCAGGCTGGATATTACACATGAACCGCTATATCAGGTGGTATCCTGTACATTTTTAATTTTATGTATGATGTATTACACTTATATGCAGATCCGGCATGACTGTGACTGGCTGGTTAAACAGCGCAGTGATAAGGCGGCAGAAAGAGATTATCAAATGGCATTTCATACCGACTTAAAGAAACTTCACCGCAGTCTGATACCGATTCTTGTTATAATGGCAGGCATAAGCGGAATTCTGGCATATTACGGATGGTATCTGTGGTGTGCCGTGGCGGTGGTATGCGGTATTTATTTGTGGATTGTGCCACAAATTAACCGGCAGGCGGCATTGAAGCGTTTGAAGAAAGATTTGTATTATTCATTTGCAGACTGGCTCAGGGACGTAGCACTCAACCTTTCGGAGGAATCACTTGCAATGGCAATTGAAGATACGTATGATACAGCACCGGTGATTATGAAAGAGTCGCTGGAACAGTTCATTTATGCGATTGAAGAAAATCCTTCAGATGTAACACCGTATTATTCTTTTTTAAATCAGTTTGAGGTAACGGATATCTCATCTTCGGTACGTATTTTATACTCGCTCAGCGAAAATGATGCGCAGAGTATTGATACAACCATCAAAACGCTTCTCACAAGAAATTATGAATTGATGAATCAGTATGAAACGGCAGACAATGCAGACCATATCAGTATAATGCGTTTTTCAGAATATATTCCGACTTTTTTTGTAGCAGTGAAGGTGGCAGCAGATATGCTGCTAGTTATTACAAATTATTTGTAATCGTTGGGCGTGTACGCAGAAAGGGGAAAACAATGGATACAATAGTAGATTTATATGGAGATGCGGTTACTTCATTTATTTTTATGGGCGCAGTTATTGCGGTTTTCATAAAGATTTTACTCAAGGTGTGTGTATAGGAGGACGGTATGGGCGACTTGATTGCAATGGTAAAGGATGCCGTTGTGCCGCTGGCAGGATTTATGGCAGTAACGGCAATGCTGGGTGTGGTTATTGTAATGTATAAACAGACCATTATGGCAGTAATTAATACACTGCTGTACAGATAAGGTACGGGTATGAAAAATCCTTAAATGTAAGATTTTTATAAAGCTGTCTGTGCCGCAGATGTCACGGACAGCTGTTTGGGACAAAGCATTTGCGGAATGGAGATGAGTATGAAATCAATAATAGAAAGTTCGGCATATTGTATAATCCTTGTTATCATGTGTTACATGGCGATAGGGTTTATACAGATGAACATGGACGTAAACAAGGTAAATGAAGTTTCCAAATACGTGCAGGATTACATGGAAGTGCATGGAAAAAGCACCGGTGATGATGCGGCCGGGTATACACTGGATGCAGCTACACTAGACCATATTAATTCTCACGTAAACAGATACGGCATGACGGCGGCGGTAACGTATGATACCGCAACTTCCGGCAACGTGTATTACAAGCTGGAGCTGAAATACGCATTAAAAATGCCGTTTCTGAACTTGAATGCAAATCATACATACGATGCGATTGCAAGAACGCCAAAGACGGCATAGGGAAGTGATTGGGGAAAACGTGATTTAGAAAAAGCTGAGCCGGAAAGTGTTCGTGTTTAGGGGAAAATAATGTAAGAAAACAGGAAGGGGAGAACTTCATGAGAACGGTTATAACCGGAGGAGGTTTTTTGGTTGTCACAGCGCTGTGTGTGCTGATCCACTGTTCCATCATCAGTACCAACATGAGGGACAATGAGGTAAGCAACAGCCTTGACAAGGCATCGGATTATGCAGTGGATGTCATGGGTGACATTTATCTGCGCCTTGATTACAGTCAGGGAAATACAGCAGCCTATATGCAGGAGCTGATACAGGGTTTCTGCAGGGCGGTGAATGAAAAAATCGGCACGGATGGGGAACTGTCGGTGCAGGTTGTAAAGGCGGATATCGAAAACGGTAATTTTGACATTATCGTGACGGAAGATTACGACTATCCGTTAAGGGGCAAAAAGGGAAGCTGTTCGTATGAAAAGGCATTTTCGTTTGAGCCGTAATAACCAAAGGAGCAGATCATAATGAAGCGGTTAAGAAGCGGCGTACCATAAATGTACCTTGAAAATTTAATACTGCACGGTAATTTACCCATGGACAGGCGGCGCCTGTTCCATTATAATAAAGTATAACACTAAAGAAGGGGAGAAAATTTTATGACAAGATTAAAAGCATTATTAAAGAAAGCAGACAAGGCGGCAGTCATCGGCATGACAGCTGCGGCAGTAGCAATGGCGGCACTGGGTGCAGGAGGGGTAAAGACTTACGCATCCGATTATTCCGTACAGAAGTATGTGGACAGTTCCGATGAAAGCCTTGTGCTTGACGGGGATACATGGCACTGCTACAAAAACGGACAGATTGACTATGACTATGACGGCATTGCCTTAAACGAATACGGCTGGTGGAAGGTTAATAACGGTGAAGTTGATTTTTCCTATTCAGGAATGGTGTTAAACCAGTACGGCTGGTGGTATGTCAATAACGGCGGACTGGATGGCAGCTACAGCGGCATGGGTGTAAATGAGTACGGCTGGTGGAAGTATGACAACGGAACGGTTGACTTTAACTACAGCGGCATTGCCTTAAATGACTATGGCTGGTGGAAGTTTGTAAACGGCAGCATTGATTTTGGCGCCAACGGACTGGACTTTGATGAAGCAACCAATACATGGTGGTATTTTAACGGCGGTGCGATTGATTTCGCATTTGACGGTATGGCATTAAATGACTACGGTTGGTGGAAAGTTAACAACGGTTCGGTAAACTTCGGCTTTAACGGCTTATGCAGCAACGAATACGGCACATGGAAGTTTAATAACGGAACGGTTGACTTTGGCTACAACGGATTTGCCGCAGACGGCGAGAATACATGGTACGTCGTAAACGGCAGGGTAGCAACAGAATACTCCGGCACGGTAGACGGTAAGGAAGTCAGAAACGGTCAGGTCATTGATACGGTTGTGATTCAGATAGCGCATCATGGCAGAACACCGGAACTGGCGAATACACCGGGTAATGTTTCTGCACAGCCGGACTGGACTGGTCCTGTTGAATATATCGAGTATATCACAGCAGAGGTAGATAAAGATGGTAACATCATAGAACCGGTGTATGCAGATTACTGGTATCCAGATGATTACAATAAAACCGATGATGATTATGTAGTCAATGCAATGGCACTTGAAGATGAAACTACCTTTATTAGTAAAATAGCATTAGAACGTAATGAGATACCAACAGACCTTCGCCCATATATTCATAATGGGGTGGTAGACATTTACTTATACTGGTTTAGATATGTAGGATAACAATAATACAATTAAATATAAGATATATGAAATACCGCTTGTGATTTTATGCAGGCGGTATTTTGTTTACCTGTTTTAAAGTTTTTGTCTAGTATATTTATAATGTAACTATTAATCAAGTTTATTTGCAACTTATTTACGACAGATTTCATTTTAAAAGGAGGAATAAAGTATGCGATTTATAAAAAAGCATAAAAAACTTTTTACAGCGATTACGGCAGTATTATTTATTGCAGTAAGCTTAGGAGTGTATGTAAGCCAGACATGGGCTGCTTACGACACATGGGATAGTCTTGCGTATCTGGAATTTAGAACAGGGCTGGGAGAAGGACAACATTCAATGACAGATGTCAGTACTTACGGTGGTTATTATACGAATGATGTTGGGGAAATCTACTCTGACAGAAGCCATTTTTTTGACGATATCAGATTAGAAGCTTCATCAAGAGTTACATATACAAGAAAAATAAGAGTTGATTCTGGTCAGCGGCTTACGATTGTAGCTGCAAAAGAAGATACCGCAGATACAGGCGGCTCAACTGAAGATGCCGGATTGCAGTTTTACTGGTCAGTGGGTGAGTACGATGAAAATGGCAGTATTGTATTTGACGGAGGTTGGCGTGGCTCAAGCGGCACATGGACGGTCGGAGTCACGGAAAACGGTGATACAGGATACGGTAAGAGCGGATATCCGAATGGCGAGGATATAAGTACCAGACAGAATAAGGTCAGATATGTTGTGCCGATTTTCAGATGGAATAACGGTGATGAAACGGTGGGAAGCGGTAGCGATTATAGAATTACAAAAGACCAGATTGCAGGTAAATTTCATGTTTTCACTATGATAACAGACCCCTTCACCTATACCTTCAACCTAAACGGCGGACAGGTAAATGGTTCAGACAATGCAATTACCATGCAGCGCCTTGGTATTGAGAGCGTATCCGTACCGCAGACACCGACAAGGGACGGCTATGTCTTTACCGGCTGGAAGATTACATCCACAGGCGGCAAGCAGGCAGGAAAGGTTTATGATGCCGGACAGCTCGCAGAAATGTTTACTGATGGAAAATACTGGTCATCCCTGTTTGCGGATGCCACCTTTGAAGCCCAGTGGGTACAGGCAGACTGCTTTGTAAGCTACATGGGAAACGGAGCTGACAATATGTCTGATTTTTACCGTTCCTATAATGCGGCATATGACGGAAACACTGCGGAAAACTTCTTATTTAAGAGAACAGGTTACACATCGGTATCCGGAAGCACATGGGAAATAAAAGACCAGTTCTTAAATCTTACCGGCGGCTGTGACGGCGGCGGTACGCTTCCGTCTTCCGGTACGCTTACCAGTATCCGTACAAAATGCGGCGGCAGGTATCAGTGCGTTGACATCAGCGCGGCAAGCTATGCGGACGGCGCAAATGCACAGATATGGGACTGTGTAAACGGCAATGCACAGATGTATGCCTTTGTGTTTACGGGCTTTGAAGACGGACTGCCGTACTGGGTCATCCGGAACAACGCAACGGGAAAGGTACTGGATGCCGCCATTGGCACAGGCATAGATGGCGGAAATAACGGCGCAAACATCCAGCAGTGGGCATACCACGGCGGTGACAACCAAAAGTGGACGCTCCAGATGGCAGGGGACGGATACTTCTATATCCGCTCAAAGCTTGACCCAAACCTTGTGTTAGACCTTCTCTACGGAAGCACGGACAACGGCACAAATATACAACTGTGCAGCTTCCACGGCGGTGACAACCAGCAGTGGTATCTGTGGGACAACACGGTGAACCTGTCCGCAGACTGGATAAACAGTAGTTATAAGGTAAACTATGATGCAGACGGCGGCACGCTTCTTGACGAAAACGAAAATGCGACCACGGATACCGTAAGAACCTACGAGTATGACAGAACCTATGATTTCCTTAAAGCCAATAGAGCCTACACCGTAAGCTATGAAACCAACGGCGGCACGGCAGCAATTAACAGTTCAAACACCGATGCGCTGGGAACATTTAACGGCTGGAATGAACAGCTGGACAGCAATACCACTCACGGTGAGGTAAAAGGCTGGGACGGCTGGTCGGTCGGCACATGGAACTGGGCGGCATACTATAACGGCAACCCGGACCTTTTAAGGGCAACCAACAATACCTATGATACCATGTGGGCAATCCTGCATTACCGGGAACACGGAATTGATGAAGGCAGAACGTTCAATGGAGCATCTTACTGGCTGCCGGCATTAAGCTTTAAAAACCTGACGGCAAACGGCGGCACGGTAAACGTAAAAGCGGATTACACCAACGGCACAGTTACACTTCCAAATGCAGAAAAAGCTTCCGTTGAGATTGACGGAAAGAATGTAAGCTATACTTTCGACGGCTGGTATCTGGATTCGGCACTGACAAGCCGTGTGGGCGGCGCAGGCGATACCTATACACCGGCAGGAAATACAACGCTGTATGCAAAATATACAACACAGTCTGAAAACCTTATTTTTAACCAGAAGATACGTGTGCGTTACGAAAATGCAGACGGCACATGGACTTCATACTCCACCATTTTTGATCAGGATTTCAGGACCGGGGATACGGTCGATTATGATTTTGGCAGCCTTGATACAGATAAGTGGGTAAGACCGGCGGCAGTAAAGTATACAGTCAGCGGACAGTACCAGACAGAAGGCTATACAACAAGCGTTGATATTTACAGACAGACTTACAATGTAACAGTAACATACGACAATGCCGATGCTTTCAGTGCAAAAAGCGGGGAGGGTACATACCGCTGGGGAGAAAATGTAACGGCATCCATTACGCTCAGTGAAAAGACCGAGCAGTATACCTATAAGTGGGCAGGATTTGAAACAGAGTCACGCCTTACCTTCAGAAACGGCACATCAAAGACATCAAATCCGGTAACATTTGTCATGCCGGAAGAAAATGTCACGTTAAAGGCATGCTCTGCATCACAGACCAATGAATATACCGTCACCGTTGAGCATTACTACATGGATACGGCAGGAAACTATCCGGACAAACCGTCCGTGGCAGAAGATTTAACACCGTACTACGGCGAAACACTGGTACATAAAACCCTTGCCCGTGAAATAAAGGGACTTTCCTTCAACGAAAACAAAACACTTCAGGAAAACGGAAACCGCACGCAGACGGAAGTCAAGGAAAATACCACGGTCAGACTTTATTATGACAGGACGGTATGCACCGTTACTTATGACTACAGAACAAACGGCGGTACGTCGGCGGATAAGGAAACCGTAAAGACCTACTACGGTGCGGATGCCGACCTTTCCGTTGCAGCATACAAAAACGGCTGGGAACATGCCGGATGGAATACGGAAAGTGATTCAGAAACAGGACTTACCCGGTACACCGTCACCGGAAACGTCACACTCTATGCCGTGTACCGCAAGGACATCACCGTGACATTCGTGGACTTTGCACAGACCTATAAGATGGAAGGCTCCATGTACAACAACGACACCTATGCCCTTATCGATGCGCCACAGTGCAGTACCTATGGCGGCTGGGAAAATGTGTCGGATATTAAGGCAGTCGGCTTTAACAGCAGGGCAGATATCACCGCGGAAGGTGCTGAAAGAATGGAAATAAAGTCCGGACAAACAGACCTTAGAATGTCAGAAAACGCCACGTATTATACCGTGTGCAGTGCAGCCGTGACACTCTCATATGAATTAAACGGCGGAACGGAAAATGACACCACAAAGCCGGTAACGAAAACCGTGTACTGCAATGCAGCCGCCCCGCAGGAAGTAAAGGGCTTTAAATTACAGCTTGGTGAAAGTGTAAAGGAATCCGTTGACCTTGACGGCTATACCCATTCCTATGCATTTGCGACATGGACCGAAAACAGCCCGGAGAGCGAAACACGCTTCCCATGCAATGCAGAGTATGTCTTAAAGGAAAATACGACTATGTATGCCCTCTGGGAAGAAACCGTGACACCGATTACCTACTATATCGAATTTGACGGCAATGCAGGCACAGCCGCAAGAAACATTCCTGATAAAATGGAGGTGCAGTACGGCGAGGAAGTCGTTCTTCCGGAGCAGAAGCCAGAAAGGACGGGATTTACCTTTATGGGATGGAATACAAGAACGGACGGACAGGGAACGGAGTACCAGCCGCAGGATACGGTAAAGAACCTTACAACCGTAAACCATGCCACGGTAAAACTGTATGCCCGGTGGAAACAGCGCCGCATTATCCTTGTAAAGGCGGCATCGACCGTTTATAACGACACCATCATCAAAAGAATCCCCGGTGACGAGGAATGGTATGATTCGGTAGGGCATTTAACCATCGATGAACTGAAAAACTACCCGGATGAACTCTGCGAGCAGGTATGGCATATCGACAAGCAGGGTAATATCACACGGGTGAAATAACACCTAAACGGTGTATTTTTCTTGCAGTAAATGAAGAACAGGGTGTATGATTAAACTAAATATAAAATTAAAGAATATCCCCTGTTATGTATATATGAATATTTGTTATTTTAAGGAAGAAAATGGAGAGGTATATGGGGATAAAAGATTTAACAGAAAAGATACTGGAAGATTATAATGACATTTTTGCTGATATTGTCAATGTACTGGTATTCAAAGGAAAACAGCGCATAAAGCTGGAGACACTTGTAAATACCGGTGTGCATTCCCAGTATAAAAATGACAAAACCGGTGTCTTACACGAGCAGGAGCGGGATGTCGCAAAATACTGGATGAACGGAAAAGTACAGATAGCCCTGTGCGGACTGGAAAATCAGACTGCCGTTGAGCCGAAAATGCCGCTGAGGGTGTTTGGCTATGAGGGTGCATCTTACCGTGGACAGTTGGAAGAAAAAAGTGCCGTGCCGGTGATAACACTGGTACTGTACTTCGGAAATGAACACTGGAGGGCAGAAAAGCATTTAAAAGACCTGCTTGACATTCCGGAGGGCATGGAAGAATATGTTAATGACTTAAAGATTAACGTATTTGAAATTGCATGGCTCACAGATGAGCAGATATCCATGTTTAAGAGTGATTTCAGGATAGTGGCGGATTTTTTTGTTCGAAAGAGAAAGAATAAAGATTATGTGCCGGATAATAAGACTGAAATCCGTCATGTGGATGCAGTATTAAAGATGCTGTCTGCGGTAACCGGGGACAGAAGATATGAAAATATTTTATCGGACGGAAAGGGAAAGGTGAGCAATATGTGCGAAGTAGCTGAAAGACTTGAACAAATGGGCATTGAAAAAGGCAGACTTGAAGGTGAGCAGATGACAGTGTACAGTTTTGTGCAGGACAAAACCATAACACCGGAACAGGGCGCTCATAAGCTGAATATCAGTGTCGCAGAACTTGAAAAAAAGATGAAAGAAGCAGGATATACTTATCCGGTATTCTAAAAAAATTCTAAAAATTTTTTGTGAAGATTTTTTAACTTTTAAAATCTTGTCAAGCATTTTTGAAAATCCCCAAAATCTTTGACATCTCCTTTATTATTTGATATGATGTAGAGAAAAATATTTTAAAGGAGTTGATTTTTTGGATACGGACAGTATCACGCAGTTGATTTTAATTATTATTCTGCTTGCGTTATCTGCTTTTTTTTCATCAGCAGAAACAGCATTTACAACTGTAAACCACATTCGCATCAGAACCCTGATTGACGAGGGGAACAAGAGGGCGGTCATTGTGTCAGACATTATTGCACATTCACAGAAGATGTTAAGTGCGATTCTGATTGGAAATAACATTGTCAATATTTCAGCATCGGCGCTGGCAACATCGCTGACAATTAAAATCTGGGGCAATTATGCCACGGGTATTACAACAGGTGTGTTAACGATTGTTGTATTAATTTTCGGTGAAATTACACCAAAAACAACAGCAACCGTTTATTCAGAAAAGTTTGCACTGTTATACGCACCGGTTATAAAAGTGCTGATGACCGTGCTGACACCGGTAATTTACGTGGTAGATGTTCTGGCAGGATTCTTTTTACGATTGTTCCATATTGATACGAAGAATCATAAAAAGACAATTACAGAAACAGAACTGAGAACATTTGTTAATGTCAGCCATGAAGAAGGTGTCATTGAATCAGATGAAAGACAGATTATTAATAATCTGTTCGATTTTGGTGATGCAGAAGCTAAAGATGTTATGATACCGAGAATTGATATGGTTGCCGCAGATATTACGACGGGATATGATGAGATTCTGGTGTTGTTTAGGGAAACGATGTATTCGAGGATTCCGGTGTATGAGGAAGAACAGGATAATGTTGTCGGCATTTTAAATATAAAAGATTTAATTGTTGCGCCGCATGGCACACAGTTTGAAATCAGAAAAATCATGCGCAAGCCTTATTATGTTTATGAACATAAAAATATTTCCGAACTGTTTAAGGAAATGCAGAAACAGTCACAGGGGATTGCAATCGTATTAGACGAATATGGTTCTACGGCAGGCATGATTACAACAGAGGATTTATTGGAAGAAATTGTCGGGGAAATCCGTGATGAGTATGATAATGATGAAACAGAACCATTTGTTAAAATTGATGATCATACATATCATATTGACGGAACGTATAAATTAGATGATGTCAATGAAAAATTGTCAACAGCCCTGACATCTGAAGATAATGATTCAATCGGTGGTTATATTATTGAAAAGCTGGACAGGATTCCGGCGGCAGGAGAAAAACTGCGCGTGGATAATCTGGAATTTACAGTAGAAAAAGTAGAATCCAACAGAGTTGTATCTGTGATTTTAAAAGTTTTTTAGTATAACCGGGCTTTTCCTTTCATAGGATAGATTAAGAAAAATGAATCTTGAATCTGGAGGGAAAATGGCAGTAAAAGGATTTCAACTTGTAAAAACATTGATTATAGCATATGTAATAACGGCAGTTTTGCTTCTGTTAACGGCCTTCGGGCTGTATCGTCTGCATTTGTCAGACTGGCAGGTAATGGCAGCTGTCGTTATTATTTATGCTCTTTCATGCTTTGCCGGCGGCTATATTTTAGCAAAAGCACAGAAAAGCAGAAGAATGTTGTGGGGCATGGGCTTTGGTATTTTATATTTTACCGTGCTGACGGCTGCCGCCTTTATTCTTACAAAAGGGGCAGATATGGATATGACAGCACTTGTAAAGGCACTGATTGTCTGCCTTTTGGCAGGTGGAGCCGGAGCATTTGCAACGCCTGAATAAAATAACAGAAATGTCAGGATTAAAGCTGTACTGTAAGATGTCCGGATTGCATCAGTGCTGAAATTTTATTAAGAAAAATTAAAGGAAAATCAGATTCTTTGCAGAATATATAAAGTATAGGCGCTTTTAACAGGATGGACTGTTTACCGGATAGGAGGCTTTGAATGAATATCAGGGAAGAACAGGAAAAATACGAGCATGAGCATTTAAGCAGATTTGCCAGCTTCAGTGATGAATCGCAGGGGCGGGACAGACCGGAAGAACCCTGTACGGTGCGCCCTGCATATCAGCGGGACAGGGACAGAATTTTACACTGTAAGTCGTTTCGGCGTTTAAAGCATAAGACGCAGGTGTTTCTGTCACCGCAGGGGGATCATTACAGAACGCGGCTTACGCACACACTGGAGGTGTCCCAGATTGCAAGAACAATCAGCAGGGCGCTGCGGTTAAATGAAGATTTGACAGAGGCAGCTGCACTGGGACATGATTTAGGACATACGCCGTTTGGACATGCCGGAGAACGGACATTAAACAGAATCTGTCCGATGGGGTTTGTCCATTCAGAACAGAGTATCCGCATTGTGGAAAAACTGGAAAAAGACGGACAGGGGTTAAATCTTACAAAAGAAGTGCGTGATGGTATTTTAAACCATCAGACATCGTCCATGCCGTCCACACTGGAAGGAAAAGTCGTCCGGCTTTCCGATAAAATAGCTTATATTAACCATGATATTGACGATGCAATCCGGGCAAAAATATTCAGTGAAACGGATATTCCGAAAGCCTTTACAGAAGTGCTTGGAGATACTACAAAATCAAGGCTGAATACGATGATACAGGATATTATTCATAACAGTATCGGGAAGAATGAAATCTGTATGTCTGATGAAGTGCATCAGGCAATGATGGAGCTGCGCAAATTTATGTTTGGCAGTCTTTATCAGAATCCACTTGCAAAAAGTGAAGAAGCAAAGGCAGACAAGCTGATTACGGAACTGTATGGATATTATATGGATAATATAGAAGCGCTGCCGGACAATTACAGAAGATTTATTACAGAGTGCGGCGAAACACCGGAACGTGTCGTGTGCGATTATATAGCAGGCATGAGCGACCAGTATTCGGTTGCCAAATTTGAAGAAATATTTGTTCCGACATCGTGGAAAGTATAAGAGGAAGGATGAATCAGGTTGGTGAAAACAGATGTACGCAAGTGAAGTAATTGATGAAGTTGTATCGCGAAGCGACATAGTGGATATTATTTCCGGATATATCAAACTGAAGAAAAACGGCAGTTCGTATGTCGGGTTGTGTCCGTTCCATAATGAAAAATCTCCGTCTTTTTCCGTATCACCGGGAAAACAGCTGTATCACTGTTTCGGCTGCGGGGTGGGCGGCAATGTCATTACATTTGTTATGGAATACGAAAATTATACGTTTCTTGAAGCCGTAAAATACTTAGCAGACAAAGCAGGCATGCAGCTTCCCGAAACGAGTTATTCGGAAGAAGAAAAGAAAAACAGGGACTTAAAGGCAAAGCTTTTAGAGATTAATAAAATAGCGGCAACGTATTATTACCATCAGCTTAAAGCTGAAAACGGTAAAATCGGACTGTCCTATCTGCAAAAAAGAGGATTAAGCGATACCACAATAAACCGCTTCGGATTAGGATATGCCGGAAGATCGGAAGAGCACACGTCTGAACTCCAGTCACACTGGCAATGCGCTGTATCAGTATTTAAAAAGCAAAGGCTATGATGATGCGTTGTTAAAAGAAACCGGACTGTTTACATATGAACGGGGAATCCATGACAAGTTCTGGAACCGCGTAATGTTTCCGATTATGGATATTAACAACAAGGTTATTGGTTTCGGCGGCCGTGTGATGGGTGATGCAAAACCGAAATATCTCAATTCACCTGAAACCAAATTATTTGATAAAAGCAGGAATTTATATGGGCTGAATGCGGCGCGCATATCCAGAAAGTCCAATATGATTATCTGTGAAGGATATATGGATGTGATTTCACTGCATCAGGCTGGCTTTACGCAGGCAGTGGCGTCCCTCGGAACAGCGCTGACGCCGGGACAGGCGGCACTTATGAAGCGGTATACGGATAATGTCCTGATTACCTATGATAGTGATGCGGCGGGTGTAAAGGCAGCGCTTAGGGCAATTCCGATATTAAAAGAAGCCGGGCTTACCACGAAGGTTATTAATATGCAGCCGTATAAAGATCCCGATGAATTTATCAAGGCACTGGGGGCGGAAGCGTTTCAGGAGCGGATAGACAAGGCGGAAAACAGTTTCATGTATGAAATCGGTGTTCTTGAGAAAGAATATGACAGAACTGACCCGGCAGAGTCTACGAAGTTTGAGCGGGAAGCGGCGGCAAAGCTGGTGACGTTCCGGGAAAAGCTGGAGCGGGAAAACTATATGCGTGCGGTCTGCGACCGTTTCCACATTGAATTGCAGGGCATGCGGGAGCTGGTCGCATCTCTTGGCAGTAAGGAAGGCATTTTAAGAAGAAATGATTATCCGGCGGCACCGGGACAGCAGCGTGCTGCGGCACCCAAGAAGAAAAAAGAAGACGGTGTTCGTCAGGCAGAGAAAATTCTGCTGACATGGATGATTGAAGATGCCGGAATTTTTGAAAAGGTGAAAGAATACATTTCACCGCAGGATTTTGTAAACCCGCTGTTTAAGGATGTGGCGGACAAGCTGTATGCACAGTATGAAAGCGGCAGTTTAAATCCCGCGGCAATTATCAGTACATACGATGCCGAGGAAACGCACAGTGAAGTTGCGGCGATGTTTAGCATGGAACTGGATAACCGGCTGAATCACAATGAACGCGAAAAAGCACTTAATGATACCGTACTTAAGGTAAAAAACAACAGCATACAGTATCAGATTGACCAGGCGGCAGACCCTGCACAAATCCAGCAGCTTTATACAATGAAAAACAAATTATCAGCAATTCATATTACATTATAAGAGAATAGAAAGGTGACAATCATGGCTAAGAAAAATGAGAATATCGCAGAAGAAACAGTAAAAAAGACAACCAAAAAGGCAAAAACCGAAGGAGAAGCAGTAGAAAAAACAGAAGAAGAAATTGCTGCTGAAATCGCTGCGAAGTTTGATGAAAAATGTAAGGGTCTGCTTCAGATTGCCAAAAAGAAGAAAAATGTACTCGATTATCAGGAAATTATGAATTATTTCCTCGATACCGATTTTGAAGCCGATAAGATGGAAAAAGTCTTTGAATTTCTTGAAAATAATAATGTCGATGTTAAGATGGCGGATGATGATACAGACGACGATGAAATTATTTTAGATGATGAAGATGATATTGATATTGAAAAAATTGATTTATCCGTACCGGATGGTGTAGGGCTTGAAGACCCTGTCAGAATGTATTTAAAGGAAATCGGTAAAGTGCCGCTGTTAAGCGCAGAAGAAGAAATCGAATATGCAAAGCGCATGGAACAGGGCGATGAAGAAGCAAAGAAGCGTCTTGCCGAGGCAAACCTTCGTCTGGTAGTCAGCATTGCCAAAAGATATGTAGGTCGTGGCATGCTGTTTTTGGATTTAATTCAGGAAGGTAATTTAGGTTTAATTAAAGCGGTAGAAAAATTTGATTACCGCAAAGGTTATAAATTCAGTACGTATGCGACATGGTGGATTCGTCAGGCGATTACAAGAGCCATTGCAGACCAGGCAAGAACAATCCGTATCCCGGTGCATATGGTAGAAACGATTAACAAGCTGGTGCGTGTGTCCAGACAGTTATTACAGGAATTAGGCAGAGAGCCGTCCCCGGAAGAAATTGCAGAGGCAATGGATATTCCGGTAGAAAGAGTACGCGAAATCCAGAAGATTTCACAGGAACCGGTTTCACTTGAAACACCAATCGGTGAAGAAGAAGACAGCCATTTAGGAGATTTCATTCAGGATGATAACGTACCGGTTCCTGCAGAGGCAGCGGCTTCAACACTGTTAAAGGAACAGCTGGTAGAAGTCCTCGGAACGCTGACAGAAAGAGAGCAGAAGGTGTTAAGACTGCGTTTCGGCATGGATGACGGCAGAGCAAGAACCCTTGAAGAAGTCGGCAGAGAGTTTAATGTTACCAGAGAACGTATCCGTCAGATTGAGGCAAAGGCACTTAGAAAGTTAAGACATCCAAGCAGAAGCCGCAAATTGAAAGATTACTTAGACTAATATTAATATAGGAACAATTATGGAAGAGCTGAATTTATCAGATAGACTGCGTCTGATTGCCGGTTTGATAAAAAAAGGAAGTAAAGTGGCAGATATCGGTACCGATCACGGATATCTGCCAATCTTTCTTGTAAAGAGTGGAATTACAGACCGTGTGATAGCAATGGACGTCAGGAAAGGACCTCTAAAAAAAGCAGAAGACAATACACGGGCATTTTGTGTGTCCGATCAGATTGAATTAAGACTTTCGGACGGACTGGCAGCACTTGAAAAGGGTGAGGCAGATACCGTTACCATTTCCGGCATGGGTGGAAGACTGATACAGTCGATTCTTACAAACGGTATGGAAAAGCTGGACAAATCAACACGGCTGATTGTATCGCCGCAGTCTGAACTGCGGGAATTCCGGATATTTTTAAAGGAAAAGGGATTTCTTGTTTTAGAAGAACATATGATGACAGAAGATGGTCAGTTTTATGTCATTATGGAATGTGTATACATGGGTGCGGATTATGCACCGCAGACGATCGAGGAAGCAAAGCTTCGGTACGGAGAATCGCTTTTGCGTGAAAAAAACGAGAGCCTGAAAGCATATTTATATAAAGAAAAGCGGATAGCAGAAGGAATTTACACACAGTTATCAGCACGAAACGGACAAGAAGCGGCAGTACAGGAGCGGTTAGGGCAGTTACGGAAGGATTTGGATTGCATTGATTTTGCATTAGAATATTATAATTTTGCGTAAAATACGCAGGATGGGAGAAAAAATATGGGTAAGACATTATTTGAACTGGCAAAGCAGGCACAGCCGGATTATCCGCATCAGATTATTCTGGCAAAGGTTGATGGAAAACTTCATGAATTAAAAGATATGGAAATTGAAAATGAAAAGGTAGAATATATTACAACGGCAGCTGCCGTTGGCAACGAAACCTATCGGAGAAGTGTAGTGCTTTTAATGCTGCATGCAATTTATCAGACGGCACCGGAACATTCAATTGATCGTGTGACAATTGAATATTCTATCAGCAAAGGCTTATATTGCAGTTTAAAGGCAGATTTTCAGGTTACAGAAGAGTTCCTTGCAAGGGTAAAGACAAAGATGCAGGAAATTGTTGCGGCAGATATTCCGATTACAAAGCGCATGATTCAGACGAGCGAAGCAGTAAAGCTGTTTGAAAAATACGGCATGGAGGATAAGACCAAGCTGTTTAAATACCGCAGAAGCTCTTATGTAAACATTTATAACCTGGACGGCTTTGAAGATTATTTTTACGGATATATGGCACCATCTACCGGAATGTTAGGTGTTTTTGATTTGTTTGTGTATGATGAAGGCTTTGTATTACAGCTGCCGGTTAAGGAAGCACCGGAAATTGTACCGGAATTTGCACCGCAGCAAAAACTGTTTCAGGTATTAAAAGAATCAACCCAGTGGGCAAATATGCTGGGAATTGATACTGTGGGCGCATTAAATGAGCATATTACAAATAATGATATGAACTCATTAATTCTTGTACAGGAAGCTCTTCAGGAACAGAAAATTGTTGAAATTGTCAACTCTATTAAAAAAAGAAAAAGTACAAAATTTGTAATGATTGCAGGACCGTCATCTTCCGGAAAGACGACCTTTGCAAACCGCCTGTCCATTCAGCTTCGTGCAAACGGATACAAGCCGCATCCAATCAGTGTGGATAACTATTTTGTAGAGCGTGAGCAGACACCGCTTGACGAAGACGGCAATTATAACTTTGAAGACCTGCATGCGATTGACATCGAGTTGTTTAACCGGCACATGGAGCAGCTTCTGGAAGGAAAGCGTGTCTGTATGCCGACCTTTAACTTTAAGACAGGAAAAAAAGAATACGGAAATGATTATTTACAGCTTGGAGCGGAAGACATTCTTGTTATCGAAGGAATTCACTGCTTAAACGATGAAATGTCCTATATGCTTCCGAAAGAAAGTAAATATAAAATTTACATCAGTGCGCTGACACAGTTAAATGTGGATGAACATAACCGTGTGGCAACAACCGACGGCAGATTAATCCGCCGTCTGGTGCGTGACAGCAGAACCCGTGGTGCGAGTGCTGCACGTACTCTCGGCATGTGGGAATCTGTGCGCAAGGGCGAAGAAAAAAATATTTTCCCGTTTCAGGAGCATGCAGATGCGATGTTTAATTCGGCAATGCCGTATGAACTGTCCGTATTAAAGCCGTATGTAGAACCGCTGTTATTCTCAGTCGGAGAGGACGAACCGGAATATCAGGAAGCAAAGCGCCTGTTAAAGTTCCTTGCGTACTTCCTGCCGTATACCAGTGAAAACATACCGATTAATTCGATTGTAAGGGAATTTGTTGGCGGGGGATGTTTTAAGGTTTGAGTTTTATCAGACCGCACCCTCACCGTCCGGTACTCCAGGTGAGGGTGTCGGGGGTGCTGTAAGCTGTGATTGTTCCGCTTAAATCGGTACGCAGGATTTGAATATCCTGTGCTTCCAAGCGGGAAAGTGTTTTTTGTGCGGGGTGTCCGTAATCGTTGTCTGTGCCGACACTGATAACGGCAAAAGCAGGGTGTACGGCACGTAGAAATTTTTCGGTGGAAGAAGATGCACTTCCGTGGTGGCTTACCATATAGACGTCCGCAGAAAGATCTAAATTCTCATTTAACATGGCGGATTCGCTTTTTGATTGGGCATCGCCAAGGATTAAAAAGCTGTGTGAAGAATCCGTCAGCCGGATACCGAGAGAGCGGTTGTTTTCTTCTTCATAGTCATAGCGGTCGGGGCAGACCACGGTAAAAGAGGCATTTCCTAAAATATAGGTGTCACCGACCTGTGGGTGTACCGGAGTGATATTCTGCTTTTTAAGACAATTTACATAGGACTGATAAATTTTTGTATCAGCACTGTAATCCGGTGAAAGCACATTGCCAACGTCAAATTGATATAAAGCACCGATAATGCCGCTTACATGGTCGGCATCATAGTGTGAAATCAGTACATAGTCAAGTGCAGTAATACCCGCCTGCTGTAAGTAGCTGACTACAAAAGAGGAGTGGGAACGGTCACCGCCGTCAATCAGCATATAATGTCCGTCCGATTCCGCAAGCACACAGTTTCCCTGCCCGACATCTAAAAAGGTGACAGAAAGCGTTGTATTTTCGGGACGGCTTTCTGAATAGAAAAGTGCAGTGTCCTGTTTAGAAGAATTTGTAAATAAACCTTTCAGTGTATCCTGAAAAGAAGTCTTTACGGAAGCTGTCAGGTCAGGATTTAAAAGTCCGATATGACAGATAAAAACAATAATAAAAACGAAAAGCATCATAAAAGCAGAGAATTTTGTACGGATTCTCTGCTTGTTTTTACGTTGTCTGTGATACATATGAATCTCCATTCTCAAGCAGATTTACTGCCAATACGGTGGCTGCCGTCAGGAGCGGTCCGGTCCGAAAAATGTATTCCGGTAAATGCCCGCTTCTTCAAATAAATTGTAAATGTAATGGCTGTCGCCGGAATCAATATGTTCTTTGATCGCGGTAAGAGAGCTGATATATTCTCCTAAGAGTTGTGAAATAGCCGTCGGATTTGCAGCACAAATCTGTTCCCACATTTCAGGGGAAGAAGCAGCGATCCGGGTGGTGTCCTTAAAACCGCCTGCGGCAAGCAGGTGCATGTAATCTTTATAGTCACCGGTGTCGGCATCTTTAACGAGCTTTGCCAGTGCGGCAGAGACAAGGTGTGGCACATGGCTGATAGCAGCAGCACAGTAATCATGTGTTGTCGGGTCCATGACAATCGGTACAGCCTTGATATCTTTTACAAGTTCGACATAAGCATCTAAATGTTCTTTTGGAGTGTGTGCAGACGGTGTGATAACGTATTTTGCACCACACAGCAAATCGGCATGGGCACTTGTATAACCGGACTGTTCAGAGCCTGCCATCGGGTGTCCGCCGATAAAATTATTTTCCAGACCGGCATTTTTAGCTGCAGTGTAAATGCTTTCTTTTACACTGCCTACATCGGTTAAAATGCAGGAAGACTTGATAAGTGGCTTTAACAGTTCAAAATATTTTGTAATCGTTACGACCGGCGTGCAGATAAAAATGATATCGCAGCCGGAAAACTGTTCATTTACGCAGTCCGTTACTTCATCCAATACACCGTCTTTTTGTGCCTGATAAAGAGGGGAAAGAGAACGGCTGGTAGCAATCATGTGGCACTGCGGGCGGTACGCACGGAGTGCCTTTGCAATCGAACCGCCAATTAATCCAAAACCTATAAAACCAATCTGTAAAATCTCCATACTAATCTCCATTTCTGAGCGACTATGTCGCAAAGATGCGATGAGAAATTCGCGCAGGCGATTTCTCATCTGTATTTTAATGTATAATAACACAAGTAACCTGTTAAAACAAAGTATCACAAAATTAAAAGTATAACTGCATACACTTTAACACTTCAACGTAAAAAATAAAATGCTTATTGACAATGTACTTGAAAAAATACAAAAAATGTAGTAAAATAAATCATAACATTTAGAACGTAAACAAATTAACAGGGGTGAGATACAAGGCGTGGTATTTTATACGCATTTGTGAATATTTCATGCCGGAATGGAGTGCATTATGAATAATTACAGAACAGGTGACATCAGAAATATTGCAGTCTTAGGAGGCAGTGGAAGCGGTAAGACAACACTGGTTGAGGCAGCAGCGTTTGCAGGGGAGAATAAGAACTATTTAGGAAGCATTGCGCAGGGCAATACGGTCAGTGATTACGATAGCGAGGAACGCAGCCGTGGATTTTCAATTCATTTATCGGTTGTTCCGGTGGAATGGAACGGTTATAAGATTAATTTCTTAGATGCACCGGGGGCATTGGATTTTGAAGGAGAACGCGAGTCTGCTGCAAGTGCTGCAGATGCAGCGGTCATCGTGATTAATGCCCGCAAAGGCATTGATGCCGGAACATGTGCCGCATGGAAATTATGTGACCGTTATAAACTGCCGAGAGTGATTTTTGTAACAGGCATGGATGATGATACTGCCAGCTACAGGGAGATCGTGGAAGAACTCACAAAGCTGTACGGTGGAAAGATTGCGCCGTTTCATATGCCAATCCGCCAGGATCAGCGTCTGATTGGTTATGCGGATATTACCAAGATGAGAGCCAGAAAATTTACCGGTATCGGAAAATATGAAGATTTCGAGATTCCGGACTACTGTATGGAAAACCTCAATAAATTTAAAGGGATTTTAGATGAGGCAGTGGCTTCGGTTGACGAAGATAATATGGAAAAATATTTTTCGGGTGAAGAATTTACACAGCAGGAAAAGGACAGCGCCCTGCGTGCCGACTGTACGGACGGAAGCATTGTTCCGGTAACGATGGGTTCGGGACTGCATGTACATGGTGTCTATATGCTTTTAGATGTCATTACAAAATATTTTCCGTCACCGTTTTTTACAAAGACCGGTATTAATGTTTATGACAATGAGCTGTTTGACTGCATTTATGATGAAAAAGATTTTCTGGCGGCGCGGATATTTAAGACGGTATCCGACCCATATCTTGGCAAGTATTCCTTTGTAAAGGTTTATTCCGGTACATTAAAAGCGGACAGCATGATTTTTAATCCGTCTTACGATATGGAAACAAAGATTGGCAGAATTTATAAGGTATGCGGAAAAGAATATACACCGGTGGACAGCATTGTGGCAGGCGATATCCGAGCCATTCCGAAGCTGAACGGATTTTCAACCGGAGATACAATTTCCACAAAGGTGAAGCCGATTAAGCTCGATACGATTGAATTTGCAGTACCGTATACGGTAAAGCGCATTGTTGTTGATAACAAGCAGAATGAAGAAAAGCTTTCACAGGCACTGGCAAAGATTATGGAAGAAGATAAAACCGTGCTTTGTGAAAATGATACAGAAAACGGTCAGCGTCTGATAAAAGGAATCGGCGAACAGCAATTGGAGATTATTGCGACAAGACTTGAAAATCAGTATAAGATTCCGCAGGTTCAGCTGACAGCGCCAAAGGTCAGTTATAAAGAAACGATTTGTGCGGAAGCGACAGCAAGATGCCGTTACAAAAAGCAGAGCGGTGGTCACGGACAGTTTGCGGAAGTGCAGATTACATTTTCACCGTCCGGCAACCGTGAAAAAGATTACGTATTTGAAACAGCCGTAGTCGGCGGCGCAGTTTCTAAAAATTATTTCCCGGCAGTGGAAAAGGGAATTGCAGAAAGTGTCAAGACAGGACTGCTTGCAGGGTATCCGGTGGTTGGCTTAAAGGCAGTGCTGACAGACGGCGCGGAGCATCCGGTGGATTCGAGTGAAAATGCATTTAAAATGGCAGCTGTCATGGCATATAAGGAAGCTTATTTAAAGGCATCACCGATTATCTTAGAGCCGATTGCACAGGTAAAAATTTTTGCACCGTCCGTTTATGCGGGAGACATTTCAAATGATTTAAAGACCCGCAGGGCAAGAGTACTTGGCATGATGCCGGCAGAAGACGGAACTTCTTATATAGAAGCCGATGTTCCGATTGCCGAGCTGGAAGGCTATATGGCAAAGCTTCGCTCCATTACGGAAGGCTATGGTACATTTGCCTACGAATTTGCAAGATACGGACATGCGCCGCAGAATGTAGTGGAGAAGCTGTCCGCAGAATATCAGAAAAACAACGGATAAAAGTAGAATCGGTACTTGACAAAGCGGTTGAATATGATAAAATATTCCTGTTTCGTAGTAAATATTTGAATATATAAAGACTGTGAAAAGCAATAGTAGATTATCGTCGGAATTTTACAGAGAGCTGCCGGAAGGTGCAAGACAGCAGATTCGGATAATTGAACTCGCCTTGGAGTTTCTTTTCTGAAAGGATAAACAGATAGGAAAAGACGATTCATTTCCGTTACCAAATGACTGAGTGCATATGTAGGGCAGCTTACATATGAATTAGAGTGGTACCGCGATTGTAGCCCTTTCGTCTCTAAGTGAGATGAAAGGGCTTTTTATGTGTTTGAAAAAAGGAAGCAAAACAAGGAGGATTAACAAAATGGCAACAACGTATAACCATAAGGCTGTTGAAAAGAAATGGCGTGGAAACAAAAGATAGTACGTATTCTCAAATGCATCTGTTAGAAGGCGAAAGGACAGTGGACTTTCATAGTAATAAAGCTGTTTAATATGCAGTTTAAGTAGCAAAGCATACTTAAACTGTATATGTTGGCATAGCAACCATATACACTAATGGTAATTGCATGTGGATGCAATTACCATTAATGCTTCAACAAATACAGAAAACAGTAGCAGATGCATT
>OOIF01001119.1_pt1 | contig 24510 bp, 20 predicted proteins | sample 1691961 | NCBI WGS metagenome assembly OOIF01 (sample SAMN06348146, study PRJEB24527) | human gut metagenome | biome: human gut; feature: ankylosing spondylitis patient; material: feces | host: Homo sapiens | place: China | collected 2015-10 | reverse complement strand
GTTGTTCCGCAATCAAACAGGTTGCATCCGGACGTTTCGGTGTTACCAGCCGTTATCTGACCAGTGCGCAGGAGATCCAGATCAAAATGGCACAGGGAGCAAAGCCTGGTGAAGGTGGACATCTTCCGGGTAAGAAAGTATACCCATGGATTGCCAGGACAAGACTTTCCACACCGGGTGTATCTTTGATCTCCCCGCCACCACATCACGATATTTATTCCATCGAGGATCTCCGGCAGCTGATCTGCTCCTTAAAGGAAGCAACGCAGTACCGGAAACCGGTGATCGTCAAGGTAGCCGCGGTCCACAACATCGCGGCCATCGCCAGCGGCATTGCCCGGGGCGGCGCGGACATCATTGCTATCGACGGCTTCCGGGGCGGCACCGGCGCCGCGCCCACCCGCATCCGGGACAACGTGGGCATCCCCATTGAACTGGCGCTGGCGGCCGTGGACCAGCGGCTGCGGGAGGAGGGCATCCGCAATCAGGTGTCCCTGATCGCAGGCGGCAGCATCCGTTCCTCTGCCGACGTGGTCAAGGCCGTGGCTCTGGGGGCGGACGCCTGCTATATCGGCACGGCGGCGCTGATCGCCATGGGCTGCCACCTCTGCCGCACCTGTCAGAGCGGCAGATGCGCGTGGGGCATCGCCACGCAGCGCCCGGAGCTGGTCAAGCGGCTGGATCCCGACGAGGGCACGGAACGCCTCATCAATCTGATGACGGCGTGGAAGCACGAGATCATGGAGATCATGGGCGGCATGGGGATCAATTCCATCGAGGCTTTGCGGGGCAACCGGCTGATGCTGCGGGCCATGGGGCTGACGGAAAAGGAGCTGTCCATTCTGGGTGTGTCCCACGCCGGAGAGTAAGCGGCAAAAAAATCTCGATCCACCGGAAAAACAGCGGAGGTGTGATAATTCATGGATATTCAAGCAAAGGGTCTGGATTACCGGGCCTTAAATGAGGCGATCCGGGCTGCCGGACCGTCATGCCGCATCACCGGCTGCCTTGGGCAGCGGTTTATCGGCGCGGGCATGAGCGGACGCCGGGTGGAGATCGACGGCATCCCCGGCAACGCCCTGGGCGCGTATCTGGGGGGCGGTTCCCTTACCGTTAACGGCAACGCGCAGGACGCCGTAGGCGATACGATGAACGGTGGCTCCATCGTGGTCCGCGGCAGCGTGGGCGACACGGCAGGCTATGCCATGCGGGGCGGCGAGATCTATGTCCAGGGCAACGCGGGCTATCGGGCAGGCATCCACATGAAGGCCTATCAGGACCAGCAGCCGGTGATCGTTATTGGCGGCCGGGCGGGGAGCTTTCTGGGGGAATATCAGGCAGGCGGCACGATCCTGGTGCTGGGACTGCATACGGACGGAAAGCCCGCCGCCGGTTATTTCCCCTGCACGGGACAGCACGGCGGGCGCGTGATTTTCAGAGGCGATGTTTCCGCCATCCGTTTCCCGGATCAGGTGACGCCCCATCCCCCCACGGAGGAGGAGACCGCCCTTCTGCGGCCGCTGGTGGAGCGCTGGTGCGCCCTGTTCGGCGGCGACGCGGAAGTGCTGATGGACGGGCCCTTCACCGTGGTGACGCCGGACAGCAAAAACCCGTACCGGCAGATGTACGCGGCCAATTGACATTTTTGATCATTTTTATGCGCAGATGCGCAGGAGGAGCAGAACATGCAGAAGTTAGAACAGATCTACGAGGGCAAAGCAAAAAAAGTATTCAAAACCGATGATCCCGAGCTGCTCATCGTGGATTACAAGGATGACGCCACCACGTTCAACGGCCTGAAAAAAGGCACCATCCTCGGCAAGGGCGTTATCAACAACCAGATGACCAACCGCCTGATGGCCAAAATGGAAAAGGCCGGCATCCCCACCCATTTTGTCAGGGAGCTGAGCCAGCGGGAAACGCTGGTGAAGCGGGTTGCCATCGTCCCTCTGGAGGTCATTGTCCGCAATATCTCCGCCGGTTCCTTCGCCAAGCGCTACGGCGTGGAGGAGGGCATCGTGTTCGATCAGCCCACCATCGAGTTTTCCTATAAGAATGACGCGCTGGGCGATCCTCTGCTGAACACCTATCACGCGCTGGCCTTGAAGTTGGCCACGGCAGAGGAGATCGAGACCATCAAGAACTATGCCTTCGCTGTCAACGAGGTGCTGAAGGCGTTCTGGGCCGAGTGCGGCGTGACGCTGGTGGACTTCAAGCTGGAATTCGGCAAGGTGGCCGACGGGTCCATCGTGCTGGCTGACGAGATCAGCCCCGACACCTGCCGCCTGTGGGACGCCAAGACCCATGAAAAGCTGGATAAGGACCGTTTCCGCCGGGATCTGGGCGGCGTTGAGGACGCCTACGCCGAGATCATGAAGCGTCTGCTGGATCACGATGCGCAGTAAATGTATGGCACGCTCTGATCTTGATAAGGCGGCTCCGGCTGCCGGCGATGACCGCCACCTCCACGAGGAATGCGGCGTATTCGGCGTTTACTCCAATGTCACCACCGATGTGGCCTCGTTAGCCTATTACGCTCTGTACGCCCTTCAGCACCGTGGACAGGAAAGCGCTGGTATCGTTGTCAACGATGACGGCCTGTTCCGCTCCTGGCGGGATGTGGGGCTGGTCAGCGATGTGTTTCCCAAGGAGCGGCTCCGCTCTCTGGGGCTTGGCAACATCGCCGTCGGCCATGTGCGCTATGGCACCACCGGTTCGGACAACAAGCGCAACGTCCAGCCCATTCTGGTCAACCACTATAAGGGCCGCATGGCGCTGGCCCACAACGGCAACCTGACCAACTCCCAGGAGCTGCGTCTCCAGCTGGAGAGCCAGGGGTCGATCTTCCATACCACCACTGATTCCGAGGTCATCGCCTACATCATTGTGCAGGAGCGGCTGAAGCACGGTTCCATCGAGGAGGCGGTTTCCACCGCCATGGACCGTCTGGTGGGGGCGTATTCTCTGGTCATTTCGTCCCCCAGCAAGCTGATCGCCGTCCGGGACCCTCACGGCTTCCGTCCCCTGTGCATGGGGAGGCTGAAGGACGGCAGCGTGGTGTTCGCCTCTGAAAGCTGCGGACTGGACGCCGTGGGCGCCAGCTTTGAGCGGGATATTCTGCCCGGAGAGATCGTGGTGGCGGACAAAAACGGCGTCAAGTCCGACAGATCCCACTGCGGCATCGCGCCCCGGAGACTGTGCGTTTTTGAGTTCATCTACTTTGCCCGCCCCGACTCCGTGATCGACGGCAGCAGCGTTCATGTGGCCCGTCAGCGGGCCGGTGCGTTCCTCGCGCTGGAGCATCCCGTGCAGGCGGACATCGTCATCGGCGTGCCGGACTCCGGTCTGGACGCCGCTATGGGCTACGCCCGGCAGTCCGGGATCCCCTACGGCATGGGCTTTATCAAGAACAAATACATCGGCCGCACCTTCATTTCTCCCACGCAGGATATGCGGGAAAATGAGGTCAGCATCAAGCTGAACCCCATCCGCTCCGTGGTGGAGGGCAAGCGCGTGGTGCTGATCGATGACTCCATCGTCCGGGGCACCACCTGCCGCCGTACCATCGACCTGCTGCGCAAGGCCGGCGCGAAGGAGATCCACATGCGGGTCAGCGCGCCGCCCTTTGTGTCCGAATGTTACTACGGCACGGATATTGACGACAAAAACAAGCTCATCGCCAACCACCACACGGTTGCGGAGATCGCTGAAATCATCGGTGTGGATTCTCTCGGCTATCTCAGCCTCAGCGACGTGGTGAAGCTGGCCGACCATACGGAGAGCGGCTTCTGCACCGCCTGCTTCGGCGGCGGCTATCCCACCCCCATCCCGCAGGATTCCAACAAGGACCGCTTTGAATGTAAAATCAGCGAGCGGGAGAAGCAGGAATCTGTGTGATTGCGCCGGACAGGGCTTTTTCTCGTGGCGGGGCAGGGGGGATCTCCCATGCCGCTTCCCTCAGTCTGCTGTTTCTCTCCCCAAATGAAAGGATGACCCCCGGAGCAACCGGTCTTGATCGACCTGTTGCTCCGGGGGTTTTTCTGACTTTTTCTGGCGGAAACGGTTCGCCTTGCCGGATCAGCCGACCTGCTCCAGCTCCATTACCGCGTCGATCAGCATTTGCTGGGCGACGGGGTAGGGCCAGACCCGGACGTCGATGCCCGCCAGCGCCTTTTCCGTAACGGCGGGCAGGTCCTCCGGTCTGGCGTGGATGTCCGCCAGATGGGTGGGCAGGCCGATGGAGCGGTTGAAGGCCAGCAGCCGGTCCCGCTCCGCGTATTGCTTGTCGGCGGTGAGCATGACCAGGATACCGTAGGAGACTACCTCGCCGTGGAGATGGTGGTATTCCTCTGTGGAGGGCAGGATCGTGAAGCCGTTGTACATGGCGTGGGCCATGCCGGTGGTGTAGTCCACCTGAACGAAGTTGGAGACATAGCCGGTGGAGATGATGATGGCCTCGATGATCTCCGTCAGCTCCGGGGTGACCCTGTGGGCCTCGCAGTCCGCCATGGCCTGCTTGCCCCAGCGGAGGATGGGAGCGGCGCACATGGAGCTGAGAGCGATGCCCATAGCGTCGGAGTGGGCGGGCACATCGTTGCGAGAGGAGATGGTGCACTCATAGTGCTTGGCCATGGTATCCCCCATGCCGGCCCACAGGTAGCGGGCCGGGGCGTTGGCGATGATCTCCGTGTTGATGAAAATGTGGTTGGGCGGGATCTTGGAGAAGGAGTATTCCCGCAGGCTGCCATCGGGATGGTACACGATGCCAAGGCTGGTGCAGGAGGCGCAGGTGGAGGCGATGGTGGGGAAGGTAAAGAAGGGCCGGTTGGTCTCGTGGGCCAGCACCTTGCAGGTGTCGATGGCCTTGCCGCCGCCCACCGCGAAGATCATGTCGGCGTCCGCCACCTGAGGCCGGAGCATATCCATGTTTTCGCGGGAGGCCTCGCCGCCGTACCAGAAGGTGCCGGTGATCTCGATGCCGGAGCCTTCCACCGCCTTGCGGATCTGAGGCTCCGCAGCGGCCAGCGCCTTCCTGCCGCCGATGATGGCGGCCTTTTTGCCATAGGCAGAGCAGATGTTGACAATATCGTCATAGGCGTCAGGGCCTACGGTATATCCCGGAAAAAGAGCTTTTTGCATAATAAACACCTCTTAAAAAACGCTTGGTTGATGAGACGGGCTCAGTCGGCGGTCACCGGATTGGCACGGACGCTGCTGCGAACGGCGGGAGCGGCTTCCTCCTCGGCGTTGGCATTGGCGAAGGCGTGCTCCTTGCAGTATTTACGGTTTTTGTATACGCCAACGGTCAGGAAGGGGACCACCACAACGGCGATGCCCAGATAGCCGCAGTAGCCGTAGCCGTACTTGATGATGTTGGTGAGGCCGGCCATGGAGATGGTCATGGAGAGGACGATGATGAATGCGGAAACGATGGCGCTGCGGACCGGGGCGGACTGGATGCCGCTGAACACGGGGAGCTTTTCAAACCGGGCCACGAAGCCGAAGATGGTGGTCACGCCGGTGGAGATGAGGCAGAGGAGCAGGCAGGTGCCGTAAACGGCCACCATAGCGGGGATGCCGATGATCTTGCAGACGGTGAGGGTGGGGATGGTGGAGCCGCCCTCCACGGCGGTGTAAACGCTCTGCCAGCTCATGAGCATGAACACGGAGAGGACCAGAGCGACGGCGTTCATCACGAAGGAGATCCACATGGCCTTGGCGCAGCCAGCCTTGTTCTTCATGGTGGTGCCGCAGGCGATCATGGTGGGGAGGGTCACGCACTGGAAACCGGCGTAGGTAAAGGCGTTGAGGATGGCCTTGGGCATATTCATGAAGCCGGTGGTCTCAAAGTCGGCGGCGAGGACGGAGAAGATGCTGCTGTCGCTCTTGAAGATGCCGATGACATAGATGCTGATGGCGGTGACCAGAATGGCCATGCCCATGTAGGCGGAGGCGGCCCGGACGATGCCTGCGCCGAAGATGGTGAGCATCAGGACGATGACGCCGACAATGGCAACGCCGATGTAGTAGTTGATGGTGAAGTAGTTATTCAGGGCGGAGGCTGCACCGGAGATGGCGGCGGCGACGGCCATCAGCACCATGATGTAGAAGAATACCTCGAAGGCCCATTCGATCTTGTCAAAGGGATGGTACAGCGTTTCAAAAAGCTGCTTGTAGCTCGTCAGACCACGGGAGTTGTACATGATCATGGCCTCCCGCATGGTGAGGGTCAAAAGCAGCATGGCCGCAATGGCGGAGATGATGCCGGTCCAGCCAAGGCCCACGTAATAGGTGTTGGCCTGGTTGCCGGTGGCGAAGCCGCCGCCTGCGTGAGCAGAGAACAGGACCGCGCCGACGGAGAAGGCGGCAAAGAAGGGCGTCTTGGGGACTTTGGTGTTGGTTTTCATGATTTCTTCCTCCTGCAAATGTTGTCCGATGGTTGGCAGGAAAAACAAAAAACCTTTCGTCGCTCCTGCCGGTTGGCAGAAGAGACGAAAGGTAGAAAACCCTCCGCGGTACCACTCTTCTTTGTTTCCTGTATTGGAAACACACTCAACGGGATACCATCATATCCCTGCTACTGTAACGGGAGCTCCCGTCTGCATCTACTTCCAATTCGACGCAGCCGCTGTACAGCCAGTTCGGCAGCTTGATCGCGCTGTGCCTCGCACCAACCGGCACTTCTCTGAGAGGATCGCCCTGCTTACTACTCTGTGTCATCGCGTTTTTGTTGGTTGAATCATAGCAAGGTGAACGCCAAATGTCAACAGCTTTTTTGCCCGCATTTCATCTTTTGTAAAAGTTGCAGCAGAAAAAAGAATGGAAGGTTTTTCAATTTCGTGCAAAATAAATACGCGGAAAATGCTCCATTCTGCCCCGGTCGGATTGGGTGTTCGGATATGCAAAAATGCGGGATCACAGCCAGCGGGATCCGCACTTTTTTGCGCAGATCCGATACAAGGGCCGGCGGTTCAAAACCGCCGGCCCTTGCGGAAGCCTGATTTTACGGTGCCCGCCGGAGACAACTCTGGCGGGTATGGAGATAGGCGCTGTGCGAAATACCATTACTCAATTGGCAGAATGACCTGAGTGATGAACTTTGCGGGGTCCTTATGCTGGGGCGGCCCCTCCAGATAGGTATGGCGCAGAATGCCCTGCGGCGTCAGGCCGTGTGCCTTGGCGTAGTCCAGAAGCTGGCGGCCCACGGCGGGGAGCTCCTCATACGCACCGTGGTGATAGATGCAGATGGCCCGCATAGGCGCTGTGGTCTCCACATATTCTCCCTCACTGCCCGGGGGAACGGCCACGCAGAAGGACACCTCGGCCGGGCGGTCGATAGGGAACTGAATGAAGTACATCCGCCGGGTGATATCCGTACCGTGGGCCCGCATGGCCTCCAGAGCTGTGTTGCGGAGCAGAACGGTCTTGTCCGCCACGTTATCGCTGCGGTAGGTGCGGCAATATATGAGCTGCTGCGGCAGCTCCAGCTCCTTGACCTGAGCGGAGGATACCTTGGCCCGCTCGTACAGTTTTTCGATATTGAGATTCAGCTGGTCCCGCATTTCCTCCATCCGGCGAATGAGCGGCATCAGATCCGTGGAATCGTTGTAGTAATCCCGGATCTCATCCAGCGTCAGTCCCAGATTCTGCAGACTGCGGATGCTCCGCAGCTTGGTAAAGGTGTCAATGGTGTAGTAGCGGTTGTTGGTGGCGTCATCCCGCTTATCCGGCTCGATCAGCCCCCGTTCTTCATAGTGGAGGATGATGCGGCGGGTCACGCCCAATGCCTTGGCGATCTCGCCAATGGAAAACAGCTTGTCATCGCGTTTCATAAAAAACCTCGGAGTCAAAAAGAGTTCCCTGCTGTATATCGGTGTATGGTGTACGGTTTTATGATACAAAAAATGAGGAAAAATGCAAGAAAAAAGTTTGGCTGCGGGGGAAGTCACCGTGATTTTCTCCGCTCGCACCGGAGGCGGCAGTGCGCGAAAAAGCGAGATCAAAACCTCTTAAATATAGCCTCTTCGTTCCAACAAAAACTATGCGCAGGGCGGCTGTCCTGCGCATAGTCTGCAATTGCGTGTTCAGAAGTCTCTCACAGCGCTTCAAAATGATACCGTGGCTTGCCAAGGCTCTTTTTGCCGTACTCGATGGCCTCTGCGGGACAGTAGCAGATGCAGGCCATGCAGTGGGTACAGTCCTGCCCCCAGACGGGCTTCCCGGTTTGCAGGGTGATGTTGTTGGTGGGGCAGCGCCGGACGCACTGGCCGCAGCCGGTACAGGCGTCCCCAACGGTGAAGGCGCTTGCTTTTACAAAGCAGGAATAGAAGATGGGATTCACCGGCCCGCTCATGAAGCGGTCATAGAACTTCCTCCGGGGTGGAGAAAAGGCCCGGTTTTCCCGGACGGCGGCGATCACATTGTCAATGTCCGGCTCCGCTCTGGCCACGATCTGCCGGGCTTTTTCCGCCTGAGGGGCGTCGAACATGGCGATGTAGTTCTCCGGCATGACGATCTGCGCCGTGCCCATACAGGCAAGGCCTTTTTCTTGACAGAGGCGGCGGTTGTAACGGTCGGCATCGCCGATCTCGCTGCCGCAGGTCATGACGAACCACGCCCGCTTCGCCCCGGTCAGCTCCGTATGCAGCAGCCAGTCCTCCACGATGCGGGGGATCCGCCAGGCGTAGGTGGGCGTGACGATCACCAGCCGCTCCCCGGTCTCCACCGGGGCGGTGCCCCCGGCCTTGATGCGGTCATTCAGGCACAGCAGCGGCTCGCCCAGCCCGTCGGCAATGCGCCGGGCCGCGTAGCCGCTGTTCCCGGTGTCGGAAAAGTAAAGAATCATATCAAAATCCCCTCGCAGTGGTCGATCTCGTGCTGGATAATCTCCGCCGTCCAGCCGGTGAAGGTTTTCAGCCGGGTCTGGAATTTTTCATTTTGCCACTGGACCTTGACGGTCTGAAACCGTTTTGTTTTCCGGACGCCGGAGAGGGAGAGGCAGCCCTCCTGGGCCTCGTACGGCCCGGACTGCCGGATGATGACGGGATTGAACATCACCATGTACGTCCCCTCGTTGTCAAAGGCGATGATGCGCTTACAAACGCCGATCATGTTGGCCGCCATGCCCACGCAGCCGTCCCTGTGGGCGGTCAGGGTGTCCAGCAGGTCCTGGGCCGTGGCCAGATCGTCCGCCGTGGCGGGAGCGGCCTTCTGGGCGAGAAACGTCTCATCCCTGCAGATCTCACGAATCATACTGTGTTCCTCCCGGAAGTTGTTTCCTGTATTGTATCAGCCAAAGGAAAAACGCGCAAGTGCTCTCACTTGCGCGTTCTTTGCGTGGGAATCAGTCACACATGCCGTTGTGGATCACCTTGCCGATGTTCCACAGGTAGGCAGCCTGACGGGCGGCCTCCAGCCGCTCCTCCGGCGTCTTGTAGCTGACGTGGGCGGTCTCCGTGCCGCAGTTCAGGCAGCACGCATACATGCACCAGCCCTGCTCGTCCTCAATATAACCGGCGCCGCGGCATACGGGGCAGTCCTCCAGTTCGATCTCGTTGATGGGGTCCATGGTCATCTCTCCTTCGTTTTGTTTTTTCAACGGGAATAGTATACCACGGTTCCATCGGTATGGCAATGAAAATCGACGGGACTTTGCCGCGGAGGTGACTTCCGGTCAGCACTCCCGCTGTTTTTCTGCTTTTTCGGACAGCTTATAGGAAATTTCCTAATATTTACCCGGTAGGGTACTTGCATATTCCGGGCGGGGGGAGTATGCTATAGGTATCTATCGGCCCTGCAGCGGTAGCGGGGCACATATTTTATACTCATGGGAGGATACAGTATGAAACGAAAATTTCTATCAATTTTGCTGACGCTGGCAATGGCCTTGACGCTGCTGCCAACAGCGGCAATGGCGGAAGGAGCGAGTTATGATTGCGAAGGAGGCACTGACTGTCATCATAAGGTAGCCAAGATCAATGATGATCCCCGTTATGATGACGTAGTTGCACATTTTGACACTCTGGAAGAGGCTATCCGGCTTGGGCAGATGGAAACCCCTCCCACGTTTAAACTGTTGGATGATCTGACAGAAGATGTGGTGGTTCCCGCCGGGAAAAACATTTATCTGGATCTAAACGGCCACAAACTTACCAATGCCAGCGGCCACACCATTACGGTTGAAAAAGGTGGCAAGTTGAATATCAGCGACAGTGTTGGCACTGGTGTTGTGGACAACACCAGCCACGGAAAGGGCGCAATCGTCAACTCCGGCGAGGTTACCTTGAATGGCGGCACCTTTAAGCGTTCTGCCGAAAAGGGTACCTAATCCCCCTATGGCAACGGCGGAAACAGTTGGTACACCATTGCCAACTACGGTACCATGGAAATTAACACTGGCGTTACCGTTGAAAACGCTGGCGGTTATTCCAGCATGATCCGCAATGGCGGCGATGCAACTGCCGATTGCGATTTGACGATCATGGGCGGCAATTTTGCCGGCGGTATCAACACGGTCAAGAATGATTCCTTTGGTGTACTGACCATCAATGGCGGTAATTTCTCCAATACTGCCCAGTATGTCATTATGAACTGGAACAAGGCTGAAATCACTGCTGGCACGTTCCAGACTCTGGATACCGCTTCCGCGGTACTGTTCACCTCTTCTTATGGTGCCGATGCCAATACCATCGGCAAGCTGAGCATTTCTGGCGGCGAATTTAAGCACGCCAGCGATACCCAGGAAATGATTGTGGATCGTTACGATGCATCCAACAGTGGTACCGCAGCGGTAACCGGCGGTAGATTTGATGCCGATATTTCCAAGTACATCCCCTCTGATTATGTGCAGTCTGCCGATGGCACTGTGGAGAAATTGGGCGAAACCAACGCAGTTGCCAAGGTCGGTGATACCTATTACAAGACCCTCACCGATGCTGTCAAGGCAGCTGATAATGCTACCGTCACCTTGCTGAAGGATGTGACCGAGGATGTCACGATTCCCGCGGGCAAGACCATCACGCTTGATCTGAACGGTAAGACCTTGACCAACGTGAAGGATCACACCATTCTGAACAATGGTAACTTGACTATCGCGGGAACGGGCAAGGTTGATAATATTTCTCATGCTAAAGGTGCGCTGTACAATAAGGGAACTGTTGTCGTAAATGGCGGTACCTTTGATCGTTCTAAGGAAAACGGCAAGAACAAAGGCGAGAGTGGCCAAAACTCTTGGTACACCATCAAGAACGTTGGCACCATGACTATCAATGATGGCGCAATTGTGCAAACTGCTGGGAACAATGCCTCTCTTGGTAAATTCTCCAGCCTTGTTTCTAATGGATACTTTAACGCCGGTGACTACACCAATAATAAGGGACTTGACCAGCCTATCCTGACGATTGATGGCGGTATGTTCCGCGGCGGTCTGAATACGATCAAGAACGATGACCGCGCAAAGTTAACGATCAATGGCGGTACGTTCAGCAACTATTATCAGGCGGTTGTTCAGAATCACAATATTGCAGAAATCACAGGCGGTACCTTTACTGCTGCAAGTGACGCTAACGCTGAGACATACGGCATTTACAACTGTGGTTGTGGTGCTGAGATTGATCTTGGTACTCTTACCGTGTCCGGTGGTACGTTCACCGGTGCCACATATGCTGTTGCCGAAGTCAGCAGCCAAAATGCGGCTGTGAACATTTCCGGCGGTCAGTTTGCCGGAACAAAGGCGGCAATTGTTAAGAGCAGTACTTCTAATGCAACCATCGCCATCTCTGGCGGTCTGTTCTCCTCCGACCCCAGCGCTTATGTTGCGGCTGGCCACTATGTTGATGCCTCCAACAATGGCGATTATCCCTACACCGTGAAAGAGGGTACCAAGCCCGCCGGTGCACTGATCGTTGTCAAGGATAAGACCGAACCGACTGTGAGCGGCGATATCACTGGCACCGACAAGACTGCAATCAACAATGTCATCGGAAACGCCAACGTTGATGGCGTGGCCGAGGCTGCCAAGAAGGCCGACATTGTTGCGAAGTCTGGTGCAACTGTTGCTGAAAATGATAAGGTAGAAATCGAGGTTGCCGTCAAGGTCGAGGCGAAGGCTGCTGACCTTGCTAAGGGTCAGTTGACCTTTGAGGCATCTCCCGTTGCCACCGTCAAGGTCAATGGCACTGTAAAGGGCACCGTTCCTGTCTCCAATGGGATGCTCAACAACAACCCCATCACCGTAAAGCTGCCTCTGCCTACCGTTGACGGTAAGCTCTTTACCCCCAAGCAGATCCTCCATAAGTTTACCGGCGGCGGCTATGAGTATTTCATCAACGAATCCGTGGGCGGTATGCGCGGCGCTGGCAGCTTTAAGATCGAGGATAACTGCGCTGTGTTCACCATCTATGGCTTCAGCACCTTTGAGTTGTCCGGTACGGTCACCTATGTGGTGCCCAGCTCCGGCGGCGGTTCCAGCTCTTCCTCCAGACGCTATGACGTCTCCGCGCCCTCTGTCAAGCACGGCGATGTGACCGTCAGCCCCAAGAACGCCTCCAAGGGCGATACCGTGACCATCACCGTCAAGCCCGACAGCGGCTATGAGCTGGACACCCTGACCGTGAAGGACGCCAGCGGCAGCAAGATCAAGGTGAAGGACAAGGGCGACGGCAAGTTTACCTTCACCATGCCCGCCTCCAAGGTGACGGTTTCCGCGGAATTCGCTGAGATCGAGACGCTGGACTTCGCGGACGTTTCCACCGACGCCTACTACTATGAGGCTGTGAAGTGGGCCGCCAAGAAGGGCATCACCGGCGGTACCGGCGACGGCACCTTCAACCCCAACGGCTCCTGCACCCGCGCCCACATCGTCACCTTCCTGTGGCGCGCCGCCGGCTCTCCCGAGCCTAAGAGCACGGTGAGCTTCGCGGATGTTCCCGCAGACAGCTACTACGCCAAGGCTGTGGCCTGGGCTGTGGAGAACGGCATCACGCTGGGTACCGGCGACGGCACCTTCAGCCCCAACGCCACCTGCACCCGCGCTCAGAGCGTGACGTTCCTGTACCGCGCACTGGGCACCGCGCCCACCACGGTGAACGGCTTCACCGACGTGACGGCCGATGCTTTCTATGCTGACGCAGTGGCCTGGGCCGTGGAGAGCGGCGTGACCAACGGTACGTCCGCTTCCACCTTCAGCCCCAACAACGGCTGCACCCGCGCCCAGATCGTGACCTTCCTGTATCGCACCATGAAGTAACTTCATACGCAAGCAGCGGGAAACCTCATTCGAGATTTCCCGCTGTTTTTTTCTGCCCGGCCGGGGCGCGGTTTACAGGGACCGACTCATCCGACTTTTGCAAAATGCGCCTAAGCGCCTCATATTTGCCTGTGACTACTGTGCTGCAACACAACGAAACGTTCCGCTACGCTGCGCGTCGGCAATGCCAGTCTGGACATATATCCCAGCTGTGACACAGAACAGATGAAATACATTTCAGAAATATGTCAAATTATAAAAGGTAAATTTCCGAAAAGGGGCGGAATTTCCTTTTTGCCTGTGACTACTGTGCCGCAACACAGCGGAACGTTTCGTTATGCTACGCATCGGCAAAGAATGATTACCTACTGTCAAGAGATGGTAGGTAAAAGACGTTCAATGCGGAAATGAAGAAACCGGAATTGGACTTCAAGTGTTTTATCCGCTTTTTGCTGGCACGGGCGGCGATGACCTGGGGCGTGGAACTGATGGCAGGAGTCTTTCGGGTATATCAATTCTATCGACAAGGGCGCATGGGGCGTGTTATAATCATGAAAAACGCGGCGAAGGGAGGCGGCGGAATGACGACAGACGAAACGCTATACCGCCGCTATCTCGACGGTGACGAGGACGCTCTGGGCGAGCTTATGGAGCGTTACGGCACCAAGCTGACCCTCTATCTGGACGGCTACCTCTGCGACCTTCACGAGGCGGAGGACCTGATGATCGAGGCCTTTGCCTATCTCATCGCCAAAAGGCCGGCCATCCGGGACGGCGGCTTTCGCGCCTACCTCTACCAGTCGGCGCGGCACATGGCCCTGCGGCTGCTGCACAAAAAGCGGGCGGGAAATTGCTTTTCGCTGGACGCGCTGACGGAGGAACCGGAGGCGCGGGAGCTGGTGGAGGAAGCCGTGCAATCGGCAGAACGGGCGCGGCTCCTGCGGACCTGCATGGCAGAGCTGCACGAGGACTACCGGGAGGCGCTGTTCCTCGTCTATTTTGAGGGACTGAGCCACGCGGAGACCGCCGCCGTCATGGGCAAGCGGGAAAAGCAGGTGGCGGACCTCATTTACCGTGGAAAAAACGCGCTGCGAAAGCGGCTGGAACAGGAGGGGATCACGGATGCGCACGACAGCTGAACGATTGGCCGCGGCCAAGCGGCGGGCAAGGGAACTGGAGCGGGAACGGCAGCGCCGCCGCGCCCGTGGGATCTTCTGCGCCGGGACAGCGGCCTGTCTCGCTATAATCGTTTCCCTCGCGCTGGCCATGCCCGGCATCACGGAGGGCTTTTCCGATGCGGCGCTGGGCGGCGGCATGGCCGCCAGCATTTTCAGCGGCCGGAGCCTTGGCTATCTCGTGGTGGGCCTGCTGGCCTTCGCGTTAGGCGTGTGCGTGACGGTGCTGTGCGTCCGCCTGCGGGGGCATGAGCGGGACACGGCGGACGAGGAGCGGTACGATGATTGAATTCTGGGACTATCTCTTGCAGTTTTTCGCCGTGGCGGCGGGCTTTTGCGCCGCTTTGCGGGCGTATCTCAAAAGCCGCAGGCAGCCGTGGTTTCTGCTGACCTGCTTTTACGGCACCTTCGCCCTGGGCACCCTCTACTGGACGCTGCATCTGCTGCTGCGGCAGGAGACCCCGCAGATCTTTTACGTCTCCGACCTTGCGTGGCTGGCCAGCTATGTCTTTTTGCTGGCCCTGACGCTGACGCTGCCCGACGCGGCGGAGCGGCAGTCCCGGACAGGACTATGCTGGCTGGCGCCGGCGTTCTGCCTGCCGCAGTTCGTGCTGTACGTCACCCACGGCGATCTGCTTCTCAACGTCCTCATGTGCGGCTTGACGATGATGCTGGCGTGGTGCGCGGTGCGGGGTCTCGTCTGGGCGAAAAAGACGGAAAACGGGCGGCTGCGCCGGTTTCACGGAACGGTGCTGGCCTTCACAGCGCTGGAGTACGCCCTGTGGACGGCCTCCTGTTTCTGGGTGAGCGACACGCTGACGAACCCCTATTTCTGGTTCGATTTCCTGCTGACCCTCGTTTTGCTCCTGTTTCTGCCCGCAGTGCGAAAGGCGGTGACAGCGTGACCTATATCGAAAATGTATTCGTCTGCATGGCGGCCCCGCTGGTGGTGGCGCTGCTGTCCCTAAAACGGGGACAGCGCGCCGCACTGGTGTTCTGCCTTGCGGGGATGGGGGCCTGTCTGCTCTCCGCCTATCTCAACACCTTCTTCGCCCGGCTGTATCAGGCGGACGCCGTCAACGCCGCCACCCAGATCGCGCCTGTGGTGGAGGAGATCATGAAGCTGCTGCCGCTGCTGTTCTTTCTGGCAGTGTTTGAGCCGACCTTCGCCCGCTTCCGGCTGGCCGCCGTCATCGTGGCCGCCAGCTTTGCCACCTTTGAGAACGTCTGCTACCTCACGCAGAACGGCGCGGATCAGATTCTCTTTCTGCTGATCCGGGGCTTTGGCACCGGTGCGATGCACGTGGTCTGCGGGAATGTGTACGGCGGCGCGCTGCGCCCCGTGTGGGACAGCCGTCCCCTGCGGGCGGCCTGCCTGTTCGCGCTTTTGTGCGTGGCCATCATTTACCACGCCATCTACAACCTTCTGGTCAGCGCCGGGGGGACGCCTCAGCTCATCGCCTACTTTGTCCCGCTGCCCACGGCGCTGTGCTTCCGGCTGCTGGCGCGGAAGGCCGAGGCGTAAATACAGTCTCATCAGATCGTCCAACAGGACGGTCTGATTTTTTTTGAAATTTTTTCAATTTTGGGTGCGTAGTTTTCTCCGTTTTTGTCCCTATGGTAATGTAAGGACTTTTTTTCGGGAAGGAGGAAGGGGCATGTATGACACCACGGAGCGCGTCCGGCGTGTGAAGCAGACGGCCCTGCGGCTGATCCAAAATCGGGAGCGGACGGTGTTGCGGCGGTTGGGAACGCTGTGTACCGTGCTGGCTCTGGGACTGACCGGCGCGCTGGCCCATTTCACCGACGGGGCACCCGGCGCCGCCGTCCAGGGGGCCTACGGCGCGACGCTGCTGGCGGACAGCGCAGGCGGCTATGTGCTGGTGGGTGTGGCTTCCTTTACGGCCGCCGCTGTGCTGACGGTGGTCTGTATGCGCCTGCATGAGCGAGAGAAAAGAGAAAAGAACAATGAGACAGACAAGGAGGGAAACGCATCATGAAAAAAACGATCACCCTGTTATTGACGCTGTGCCTGCTGCTGTGCCTGCTGCCCACGGAGGCTGTGGCCTATTTGGGAGACATCCAGACGGTCGACAGCGGTACCGTGACAGCGAAAAAGCTGAACAGCGGGTCGTGGGAGCTGCGAAACGACTATCTCCGCGTGATCGTGCGGAAGGACGGCACGCTCTCCACGGCCCCGGCGGCGGACAGCGCCGACCCAACAGACAGGCAGATGCCGTATTGTAATTTTGTTACATTTAAGGGCTCCGGATATAACAAGCGGGATATCGTGCATCCCGCCGAACTCCGCCTGAAACACATCGGCTCTGTGAAGAAAACGCCCAACGGAACCGCAAATGCCATCAAGGTGGAGTACGACCTGACGGCCACGGTGTCCGGGAAAACCGTCACAGGAACGACCACGGTCTACTATGAGATCGCAAAGCTGTCTTCGGAAGGCGCATGGGGCGTTCTGACGAGCGTTGACAATATCAAGATCACCAGCGCGGATTCTAATGGCTCTCTGGGCATTGAGCTTGAGACGCGATGGGGCTATACCCTCAGCGGCTTTGCCGCCATGGGTCACAGAAACGCCGCGGACAGCCCCGCTCTCAAAATGAACCAACTCGTCTACAATTATGATAAGAACACAGTAATTTCAACCGAAAACTCCGTGATTACAAGCAAGATAGAGGACCTAAGAACATGGAACACCCTCTCGCAAGGTGGTGACTGGTGCTCCAATTACATCACCGAGGTCTATACGGACGGCTACAACTGGGCCAATCCCTTTGTGGGACTGTCGGAATACTATAAAAACGGCACCATCAAGGCTTACCTGCCGGACAGGGTCAGCGTAACGCCTGCCAGCCGCCCCGGCGACACCCGGGTGGAGTGCGGGAATGAGGTCGGTTTTTATTTCGGTGATGAAAATAACAGCGCGAATCCCCGGCGTTTCCTTTGGGGCTTCCGCAACCTGACAAAGCTGACGCAGCCCATCCCCACCAACCCGGACAAGGTGAATATCTCCATCAGTGCCAAGCGGCTGGCCGTTTTCTCCAGCGGCAGCGGCGTGACGGTGGAACACGTGGCCGACGACGCGGCGCTTTCGGCGCTGAAAAAGCGGTACGGAGAGCCCGTCGCCCTCATCAACGGCGATTATGAGAGCAAAAACGGAGAAGACTTCACCTTTACCGGCGGGGCGGCGCTGCTGTCCCCCTCCGTCACGGCAACGTGGGATAAGACGAAGGGAAGTCTTGTCATTAAAAAGGACGGAACCGTGGAGCAAAGCGGCGTGAGCTTGAGCGCGCCGACCTTCAAATTCTACCAGCCCAAAGGCAGTGGTAAGGATCTGAAGATCGAGCTTACAAGGGACGGCTTTACATTTGGTATTGACCCCGGTAACAACGATGCCATCGTCTACGTGGACATCCCCTACGCCACGGTGACGCTGGAAAAGGCCACCGCCGACGTGGCGGGAAACCTTGTGTTCAGCGGCGAGATCGGCTTTCAGACCATCTTCGAGGGCGCGGAATTTACGATGAAAAAGCTGGGCTACGGCTTGAAGGGAAATGAATTCAAGGTCAACGGCGTCCACGCCACGGGCAGCTTTACCACCGCGAAGATGATGGCGCTGGAGCTTGCCGATGTCAAGGGCGAGGTCAACACCTTCAAGGATGATGAGCTCTACGCCTTTGAACTGGAGCTGAACGTCTTTGACCTCTTTGAGACCAAGGCGGAGCTGGAGCTGACGCGCAGCAAAAAGGACGGCAGCCTGCTGCCTAACACGCTGTATTTCTATGTCAAGGCAAGCCCCGGCATCCCCCTTATTCCGCCCATTCCCGTTGGTCAGCTCAACGGCGGCGGCGCGGGCTTCATGGATCTGGCAAAAACGGTGAACGGCGATTACCGCGGCATTCCGCCCATCAAGCTGCGCGGCACGCTGACGGGCACCTATCTCCACCTCATCGAGGGTACGGGGGACGTGGTGATCGGCCCGAGTGAGATCTCCCTCACGGCGACGGATGTCGGTATCGTCGGCGCGGGCGAGAGCGCGCAGATCATTAAGAGCTTTGGCTACGCCCTCAAGCTCAACGGGCAGAAGCGGACTTATAACGGCACGGACTACGAGGGCGTCTATCTCGTCGGCTCGGAGGCGCTTGAGCTCAATCTGCCGAGTACAGAGCTTGATGTGATCGTTCTGGACTCCTCCATCGAGCTGGGGGCCTTCGGCGGCGTGAATAAGAACAAGGACAAATTGTATCTCGGCATCGGCGCCAACGGCAAGGTGCAGGGCATCTTGCAGATCCCCAGTAATTTCTTTATCCCCTGCCTCCGAGGGGTAAAGCTGTCGCAAACGGATATTCAGCTGATCATCGGCGGACAGACGGAATTTCCGATCAGCAACGTCAGCGTCAGCGAGGGCATGAAGCAGGCGTTCAATAACACCAATGTCTACCTCGGCGCGATGGCACAGTCGACGAACTGGCTCTATGATGTGCGCGCGTGGGTCATTCTTCCGAATATCATCAAAACCAACTTCGAAAATGGTAAGGGATGGGGTCTTGAGGGCAAGCTGATCAAAAAGCTGCCCGAGTGGAAATGGGAGGACCACGGCGTGACGCCCGTCGTGCAGGCGGTGTCGCTTGAGGACGGTGAGGAGGCTCTGGTGCTGACGGCTCTGGAGCCCGTTGTGCTCACGAACGGCAGCAGTGAAAACTCTACGACAATTGAGGTAACCGCCAATGGGGAGGAAACGCCGTATATCCTGCTGGCGTTTGGCGAGAGCGTGAGCGAGGAGGATATCAAGGACAAACTGTCTGTTAAGAGACAAGGTGAGAATGACTCCATCAAGATCAACTGGGTGAAAAAGGAAGGCGCGGAAGGCGTGAGCGAAGAGGAGATCGGCACGATCGATCCCAACGCGGAGATCAACGCGGGCACCGACCTTATCGAGCATGCTGACGGAAACAAATACCGCGTAGCACTCCTGCGGCTGAAGAATGGCGGGACTTATGAGGTCAACACAGGTTCCCTTACGCTTGTAACGGACAAATCTAAGGGAGTTGCCGTTACACCGTTTGAAAAGCTGTTTCTGGAGTTGGATTCGAATTCGAATAAGGTGTCCGGCCTGGTCGAATACGCCGAAATGGACACAGAGTATACCCTGCGCACCTATCTTGCCGAGGAAAAGGGCGGCGCGGACTACTTGATCGACGAGCAAATTGTGACGGATATCCAAGCCCAAGCCATTTCCGTCACTGTTCCCCCCAGCGGTACGCACGCGCCCACGGGCGAATACTATGTGACCTCTTTCTTAATGACGAAAAAGAGCGTTGAGGTCACCGATGAGAACGGAAAGATCGAAACTGTGAACGCCCTTGCCGCCATTGACAGCTGGCAGTCTGACACCACGGTGTCCTATACAAACGACAATCAGCCTGCTGCTCCGGCAAGCGTTACGCTGACCTTTGTCGGCAACGAGGTGATGCGCGCTTCGTGGGATGCCGTGACTGGCGCCGACGGCTACCGCGTGACGGTCTATCAGCGGGATTCAAAAGGCGAGTGGAAGGACACCGGCTTCGGCTATGACCTTAAAAAACCCGACGAAAATGGACAGCCAGCCACCTCCATCGACATGGCGCTGACCGTGGGCGGGGGTGCCGTTAAGGTCAGCGAAGAGAACCCTGCTGAGTTTACTAACGCCAATAATCTCAAGGAGAACGAGCATTACAGAATCGGCGTGAGCGCCTACAAGCTCGTTTCCACGGGGCTTGAGGAATCGAAGAGCACAAGTGCCGCGGGCGAAACTACGGTGAATCCGAATAGTGCATTTAAGGGCAGCAAGTATTACAGCGAGGAAACGCAGTCTGCCGACGATGGAGTGTTTCTGCCGAAGTACCAGGAATTGACTATGACGCTCAACGTGAACGGCACCATCGTCAGCGCGGACGAGAACGGCGTGTACCATGCCTATGTGGGCGGCAAGGACAATGATGTGCTGGCGGTAAGCTGCTCGACGGAGAATGTCACCTATAAGGTCACACGGATGGACACCACTGATGAAATCACGCAGGAGACTAATGGTACCTATAAAATTCCCACTTTTGAAGGCAGTCTGATGCTCAAGATCGACGGCATGGTTGAAAACAGCTCTGCTAAGGACGTGACCAACGTATTCCTGCTGGTGAGTCGCGACGTGACGCCTCCCGTGCTGACCCTCTCCGACCCGGTGTTCTTCGCCAATCGGGACACCGGCGAGTACACCATTACCGGCACGGCGGACGCTGGCAGCGAGATCCTTTACGGCGGAACGGAAACGATCTATGCCGACAGCAAGGGCCGCTTTGCCGTCCCCGGTACGCTGAATACAAACTCCGGCATTCTCTCCCTCAGCGCGAAGGACAGCGCGGGCAACGAATCCGCGCAGCAGCTGGCGCTGATCACCCGGCAGACCCAGTATGCCGTCACTGTGAACGGCAGCTATGCGCAGAGCTCCGGCGCGGGGAATTACGCGGCGGGCAGAGTTGTCACCGTCCGCGCGGGCAGCCGCGACGGCTACACCTTCAACGGCTGGACGTCCGGCAGCAATGTTGCCTTTGATGATCCCAACGCCGCCGAAACCACCTTCACCATGCCGGACGGCAGCGTGACCGTCACGGCGAACTGGTCGAGGGACGGCGGATCGTCCTCGTCCGACCGGGATGACTCCGATCCCAGCTATGCCGTCGGAATTCCGGACAAGACGGAAAACGGTAGCGTGAGCGTCAGCCCGAAGAACGCCAGCCAGGGCGACCGTGTGACTGTCACGGTGAAGCCGGACGCGGGCTATGAATTGGACAGTCTCAAGGTGTTTGACAAAAACGGCAAGGAGCTTGAACTGACCGACAAGGGCGACGGCAAATTCACCTTCATCATGCCCGCCGGGAAGGTGGAGGTCAAAGCCGTTTTCGTAGAGGAAGTGAAGGTCAGTCCCCTCCAGGACGTTCCCATCGACGCTTATTACTACGAAGCCGTGAAGTGGGCGCAGAAGAAGGGCATCACCGGCGGCATCGGCAATGACCTTTTTGGCCCCAACCAGCCCTGCACCCGGGCCCAGATCGTCACCTTCCTGTGGCGGGCCGCCGGTTCTCCGGTGGTGAATTACGCGATGGATCTGGTGGACGTTTCCGGTGACGCTTACTATGCGGAGGCCGTCCGTTGGGCGCTGAGCCAGGGCATCACCACCGGCACGGCTGACGGCCGGTTCACCCCCGATGCGACCTGCACCCGAGCTCAGGGCATGACCTTCCTGTTCCGGGCATCCAAGGCATCCGCCGACGGCGCGCCTGCCTTCAGCGATGTGGCCGCCGATGCCTACTACGCCGAAGCGGTGAAGTGGGCCACGGACAACGGCATCACCAACGGCACAACGAGCTCCACCTTCAGCCCCGGCAGCGGCTGCACGAGAGCACAGATCGTGACCTTCCTGTGGCGGCTGTACGCGGAGAAGTAATCGCAATATATGTAAAGTGGACTCCCTTGACTGCAAAGACGGTCAAGGGAGTCCCTTTCAACCTATTGCCTAATACACGATCCGAAAGTAATCCAAATATGCTTTACTGGAGTGCTTTGCGCGTCAGTCATCCAACTCCGACTCATGCTTGAGGATCGCGCCGGTGGCGGCGTTGATCTCGTAGTCATATTCCATATTGCCGGATTTGAACTCGACCTCGTAGACGAGTATTCCATCCTCATCGTCCAGTTCGATATCCATGTCATACGCTTCATTTTCGCTCACACCTGCGTGATTCAGGGCAATAGATTTTGCCTTGGCGTGACCGATGTCCGCGCTGCCGGACGGCTGGGCGGGATGGGAGGACTGGGCAGGCGGGCTGACGGGCTGGGAGGGCTTTTTTACCGTGTCATTCCGAGCGGAAACGGTGGACGGCAGGTCCTTTTGCCCGCTGATCACCTTTCCCGTGTAAGCGTCCACCAGATACTCGAACTCGCCCCACGCCGTGTGCAGCTCCACCTCGTAGTGGGCGGGAAATTCGTCCAGTTCGGAATCGACCTCCGCTGTGACGGAGTCCAGCGCCGTTGTTCCGGCATACTGCTCCGCGGCATAGGCGGCGGCAGCTTTGCCGATGGGCATGGCAGGCGCACCCGCTTCCGCGAGATCCTTTAGTTCCTCGACGGAGAGCTTTGCCAGCGCGTCAAACTTGAGTGCGGAGTTGAGTGCGAGCACGTGGTTCACCAGCGCCGCTTTTCCGGTGGAAATGTTGTTTTCCCGGGCCTGCTGTTCCCGCCCTGCGTCCTGCGTGAGCGTCTGCGTCAGGACGGCGGCCTTCGCTTCGCTCGTCTGCAGCACGCCGTCCACGGTGTTGCTCAGCTCACGCTGGAGCTTTTCCGCACGGGCGGTATCCTTGTCCTCCACCGAGATCATGATGGCGGAGGAAATGCTGTCGAGATAGCCGTTGCGCACGAGACTTCCCACGATGGCGTTTACCGCCACATCGAGCTTCGCGCCCTTGAGGTCAGCTCCATTGCTCATATCCGCAAGGATGTCTTTTGCATCCTCGTTGAGCGGCGTACAGACGAGCACCTTTTCACTCCGATTCACCTTCAGCTCAATGCTGGGGTTCACATCCAGCGACACCACGGACGCCACCGCGTTCGCTCGCTGGTAGAACACGCCTCCGCCGCCCAGCAGCATTACAGCAAGGCAGGCGGCCACAAGCGTTGTCCATTTTCTATTTGCCGTTTTCTTTGTTGTCATGGGAATTACCGTTCCTTTCCGCTCTTCACAGCGGGAGAGAACGCCGTTCACATCATCCGGTGCGGTCTTTTCAAGAGCCGCGGCCAGCCTCTGCTCCATTTTTTCATTGGTCATCGGGCGTCATCTCCTTCCAGAAAGCTGCGCATCTTTTTCAATGCTCTGTGATATTTCGACAGGACGGTGGGAAGCGGCAGCTCCAGCAGCGCCGCGATCTCCCGGTGCTTCAGGCCCGTAACAGCGTGGAGCAGCACGATGCGCCGCTCCTCGTCAGTGAGGCTTGCCAATGCGCCTTGCAGCAGCGCACGCTCATCTGCGTCCAGTCCGCACTCCCGCGCGGGAATGGCGTCCCATTCCTCCTCGCTGAGGGCGGCATGGCGTTCCTCCCGCCGCAGGCGCGTCAGGCACAGATTTCGGCATACAGCCAGTAGCCAGCCCATGGGCGAGCCGGTGAGTCGGTACTGCTCCGCACGGTCCCACACCTGCACGTAGACGTCCTGTGTGAGATCCTGTGCGTCGTGTGCGTTTTTGAGGTAGGACAGCGCTAAGCCGTACACCGCCGATCTCGTGCGCTGATACAGCTCCGCCAGCGCTTCGCGCTCACCGCCGGCAATGTGAATCAGCAACTGCTGCAGCTCGTGCCGATCCTCTGCCGGAGCATATTCGGTTGTCATCAGCATACTGAGCATAGGTTTCCATCTCCTGTCATCCGTGTAATGCACGGAAAGGACGATTTATTGCATGAGATTTTTATTTTTTATGATTCTTCAAGTTCAAATTGCCAATTTTTATCCCGCATATTTGCACCTCCAAAATCAATTGATAAAGTATTTAAGTACTAAGTACAGTAGAACAATAGCCACGATAATTGAAAACACAATCCATCTTACGACCTTTTTTGATTTATGTTTCGGCCGGTTAGGTTGTTTAGAATATGTATATTGCAGTTGAGCCGGTTCGTGATTTTGTGCGGATTTTGCGACAGGTTGAGGCCTTGTTGCCTTTCGGTACATGGCAAGCGGATCAGTTTGATTTATTATTCTTTCATAAAAATCATCAAGCCATTCATCGTCTCCGGCTTCGCACATAGTTTCTTCGTAGCAATCGGGTTCGTGTACTATTTGATTTCTAATCCAACGATAGTGCTTTAGTTGTTTTAAATCATTTTCCCATCCTCTGACAAGAAAAGAACCATGAGGATTGTTTAGCATTTCCTCTATATAGGCGGATACTCCATATTGAGTTTCAAACATTTCTCCGCATATTTTATCAAGATGCTTGTAAGATTCAATAAAACTCATATATGCCTCCGAAATTTGATTATTTATCCGCTG
>OOIF01001118.1_pt1 | contig 24518 bp, 22 predicted proteins | sample 1691961 | NCBI WGS metagenome assembly OOIF01 (sample SAMN06348146, study PRJEB24527) | human gut metagenome | biome: human gut; feature: ankylosing spondylitis patient; material: feces | host: Homo sapiens | place: China | collected 2015-10 | reverse complement strand
TGCCGGCGATCCGGATGTAGCCGAGTTTCACCCAACGTCGAATGGTACTGGGCGAAACTCCGTAGTGTTTGGCAATGAAACCGATTGAGCAAAGCATAAAAGTCCCCCATGGCAAATTTGGAAGACTTTCTCTCTGCTAGTTTAACCCCCGGCCGAGAGGAATCAAACGACCTTCCCGCACCAGACGCTTGAAGTGGTCCCGCAACGTGAACTTGTTCACCTTCAGCGACGCGGCGGCTTCGGCAATGCTGACCGGTCCCTCCCTTCGGATCAAGTCGAGGATCCGCATCGAGGTTTCCGGCATGTTCCGAAGCAGACGTTCGTTTTCCATCTTCCGCTTCAGGTTGCGGACCTGCCTGACCAAAGAACGCAGAAAGTACGCGAGCCAGACGTTCCAGTTCGGCGCTTCGGTCCTCAGAGTTTTCTGCGTGGCATGAAGCGCGAGGTAATAGTTCGCCTTCGACGCCTCCATGACGCTTTCGAGAGAGCTGTAGGGGACGTAGCCGTAGCCGGCGCGCAGCATCAGGAGCGTCGTGAAAGCGCGGGAGAGTCGCCCGTTTCCGTCTTGGAAGGGATGAATCGCCAGAAAGGCGGCCGTGAACATTCCGATGACGATGACGGGCGGAAGGTTCCTTTCGAGAAACTGCCGGTTCGTCCATTCGACGAGCGCTTCCATGAGGGCGGGCGTCTCGGACGCCGAAGCCGTTTCGAACAACACGCCGACCGTCTGACCGCTTTGGTCGAAAGCGGCAAGATGGTTGTCGACGGTTTTGTATTCGCCTCGATGGCGTTCGTCCTCGCCGCAGAACCGCAGCAGCGTGCCCTGCATCCGCTTGATGAGGTTTTCGGTGAGCGGCGCCTCCTCCCGGGAATCGAAAATTTCGTTCATGAGCAAGGCACAGCCCGCCGCTTCCTGCTCGTCGCGCGTCGAGAAGGACTGCGTCGAGAGGTTCGCAAGGATGCGGGCGACCTCTTTGTCCGAGAGTTTCGCGCCTTCGATTCGGGTGGACGCACCGACGCTCTCGATTGTCGCAATGCGCCACAGTTCCGTCAGACGATCCGGCGGGAGATTGCCGAAAGCCTTCCAAGCGCCCTTGCACTCTTCGATTTCCAACAGTTGCCGTACCGTTTCTCTGTCGAAAACCACGGTCTTGTCGGTCAGATTGAGCCTCATTCGATCCCCATTAGATTTTATTGGAAAGACATGGAAATCCATTGGATTCTACCGAAATCCCTACGACGCCTGCTCGATCGACCGGTCCGTCTTCCGGTGCCCGACCCAAGCGGGGCAATACCTCTCGGTCGCGCGAAACACCGTGATTCGCAACGAAAAATATGTCAAGATGAGAAAAAACGGAGGCTTTATGCAAAAGAAAACCATTCTCCCGATGCTTCTCACCGTTGCCGCGGCCTTCCCCGCCTATGCGGGCGACCTGCCGGCATCGTCCGTGCCCGCGCCCGTGCGCGCAGCTTTCGCGGCGTCCTTCCCGCAGGCGACGGCCCTCGAATGGGACTGGGACGAAGACGACTGCGCCTACGAGGTCGACGCCCGTGAAGGGAAACGGGAAATCGAGGCGGCGTACACCGAAGCGGGCCGTCTCATCCGCTCCAAGGTGGACGTCGATGCTGCGGCCATTCCCGAAGCCATCAAGTCGCGTGCGCTCGAGCGCCATCCGGGCGCCGAGATTCTCGGGGCCAACAAGAAGACCTCCGAGCGGGGCGTCGTTTGGGACGTTGGCCTTCGCGTGAAGGGCCGCTACCGCAACGTGGACATTCCGGAATAAGGGTAGGGCGCAATGATTTCCTTCGAAGCGGGCGTCGAGGCGCTCAAGCGTTTCATCGGCAGGGGCGGAGACGAAGCCTATTTCGCCAACGAAACCGATCCCCTGCACGCGGCCTTCCGCGCGAAGGCGACCGTGCATGCGGGACCGATCGGCTTGCCGATGCTTTTCGGGGCCGCCCGCTCGAAACTTGAGGCGCTCTCCGCCGAAACCCGCACGAAGGAGGCGGTGGCCTACGTGCACGTGCCTTTCTGCAGTACGCGCTGCCTATACTGCATGTTCTACCAGAATCCTTTCGACGAGACCGCTTCGCACCGCTACGCGGAACTCTTGGAGAAGGAGTTCAGGCTCTGGGCGTCGCGTCCCCTGCAGTCGCGGGAGACGGGCGGGGAGATTTCGGCTCTTTACTTCGGAGGCGGCACGCCCTCGGCCCTTGCCCCGCGGGACATCGAGTCGATCGTGGCCGCGGCGCGCCGCGAACTGCCGCTCTCCGGAGACTGCGAAATCACGCTCGAAGGGCGCGTGAGCGACATGACGGAAGATCGACTCGAGGCGGCGGCCCGGGCGGGCGTCAATCGGCTTTCGATCGGCGTGCAGACCTTCCACGGCGACATTCGGCGCGCGATGATGCGCGTCGACGATCGGGAGGGCATCCTGCGGGCGATCGAGCGCATGGCCCGCTTTGAGGAGTTCGCCGTCGTGATCGACCTCATCTACGGCTTTCCCATGCAGACGGAAGCCGTCTGGGCCGAAGACCTCGAGACGGCAAGAAATCTCCCGATCGACGGCATCGACTGCTATCAGCTCAACGTCTTCTCGCGCTCGCCCCTTGCCAAGCGCATCAAGGCGGGGACGCTGCCGCCCGCGGCGACGCTCGCCGAAGCGGCGGACCGCTTTGCGGCGTCCGACGCCGTCCTGAGTGCAGATTCCCGCTGGACGCGGATTTCGAACACGCACTGGCGTCGAACGACAAAGGAACGCAACCGCTACAACTCGCTCGCCAAGACCGCCTGCGACTGTCTCGCCTTCGGGTCGGGGGCGGGCGGCCGGATTGCTGGCCACACCTTCATGACGGAGCGTCGCCTCAAAGCCTGGGAAGAACGGATCGAGGCGGGTGAAAAGCCGGTCTTCGCACTTATGAAGCCCACGCCCAACTGGCACCTTATGCGGACGATCGCGTCTTCCGTCGAGCTGGGTCCCTTCAGTCTCCAACGGATCGGCGACGCCTTCGGCGTGGACGTCGACCGCTTGGCGAAACCCTTGCTCGGTCAGTGGGTGCGCGCGGGGCTTCTCGAAAAGTCGGGCGACGTCTACGTCCCGACGACCGCGGGCATGTTCTGGCACGTCACGCTCGCGCAGTTTCTCGTGTCAAGCCTCACGAAGAAGCTCTCGAAGGACGCTTCGGGGCTGCCTCCTCAGGCTTTCGAAAGCGTCTTCCGACCGGTGGAGGAAGGGGACCGAAGTCGAGAGAGCTGAGTTTCGGTCGTTTTTCGTCGTTTGATCGAATATTTCGGAAATTCCGAGAAAGTGATCGTTCCGCATTGCCGAGTCGGCGAAACGGTTTCCTTGTCTCGTGCGTGTGCACGCTCGGTGACTAGCGATCCGGCGTTCTTTGCCTTCTGATTTTTTCCCGCCGTATTCGGAGGCGCTATACTCATCGTTTAGGGCCCGTGCCGGGCGTCGACTTTGGGACTACTTCCTGCGGCCGATTGGAAGAGGACCTAGTCCATCGGACCACTTGTCGAAGAAAAGAAAACTGCGCATGATGAGAAAACGCGCGACGGGCGCATGCATTCGAAGACATCTTCTTCGGGCCTGCCGCAGGGAGGAACAACGGTGAAGACGACGCTCGTTCTCGGAATCGGGAACATTCTCTGGGCCGACGAAGGCTTCGGCGTTCGTGCGGTCGAGGCTTTTCACGAGACCTATGCGGATCATCCGGACGTGTCCGTTCGGGACGGAGGGACCCTCGGGGCCTACCTCCTGAACGACATTGAAGAGGCCAAGCGCCTCCTTGTTTTCGACTGCTGCGACTTTCACGAAGAGCCCGGGACGCTGCACGTCCTGCGCGGTAACGAAGTGAAGATCTGGACGTCGACCAAGATTTCGCCCCATCAGACGGGCATGAATGATCTCCTCGCCGTGGCGCAGCTGCAGGGAAATCTCCCTGAAGAAATCGTCGTGATCGGCATTCAGCCCGATGAACTGAACGACTACGGCGGAAGCCTCACGAAGAAAATTCGCGTGCAAGTGCCCGAGGCCGTGGCGCTCGCCGCAGAAGAACTTGCGCGCTGGGGCATCGCGCTTGAAAAGCGCCCGGCGGGCGAAAAGGTCGAGTCGCTCTCCACGGACTCGCTCGGGCTCAACCTCTACGAATCCGAACGTCCCTCCGAAGAGGAGGCCTGCCGCACGGGCGACGTGCGCTTCTTTCCGCAGGGAGGCCGATAATGTGCATTGCCGTGCCGGAAAAAATTGTTTCCATCCGCGAAACGGAAACGGGACTCTGGGGGAAGACCGAGCGCGCGGGCGTCATGCATGAGACGGACCTCTCTTTGCTCGGTGCGGTCCGCGCGGGTGACTGGGTGCTCGTTTTCCGGGGTTCGGCCCTTCGGGTCGTTCCCGAAGAGGAGGCCAAACGCGTCGAAGCGGCGCTCTGCGCCGTCTCCTCCGCCGCCTTCGGCGAAGAGGACGAGGCGATGCTGGCCAAGGGTTTTGAAGACCTCGGCAATCCCGACGAACGGCTCCCGCCGCACCTCAAGGCGATGCTTCAGAAAAACGAAAAGGACGAATGACATGACCCCCTACACGACCGAGGACGCCAAGATCGATCCGAAGACGAATCCGCTTTTTCAAAGGCTCTTCGGAAAGGAAGGCTTTCTGCCCCTCAACGAGGCGAACCTCGAAGAATTTCTCGCGGTGCCGGGCCTCAAGATGGCGGTCTTTGCCGAGGACCCGAACGCCAAACGCGTGACGATGGACATCGTCGTGATCGCGCCCGAACTCAAGAAGGCCTTTGCCGGGGCGCTCTCGGACACGCGCTTTGCCGATCTCGCGGAAGCCAGAGCGCTTGCCGCCCGCTGGGGCCTGCGGCGCTTTCCCGCCGTGGCGCTTTTCCGTGACAGGATCTTTTTGGGGGCGGTCGAAGCGCTGCAGCCCTGGGAGACCTATTGCCGGCAGCTGGGCGAAATCGCCCGGCGCACGGAGGCTCCCGCGCGCACCATCGCCATCGCGCCCGTCTCGACGTCCTCCTGCGGCGACTGACGGAACGATTGAACGAAAGCTGAATCAATAAAAAGGGAGAACCATCCCATGGCAACGTTGACGACGAGTTCGGCCTGGGCCGACGTACGGCTCACCCCGGAAGAGGAACGGATTGCGGCGGAGGAAACCCTGCGGTTTCTCTCGGAAGTTTCCGACGAGGCGGCCCGCGCCCTGGCGGAGAAATCGGAGGAGGCGGCCCGAAGCCTTCACCGCGTCTGGGACTTTTCGTCCTTTTCTCCTGCGACGATTCCCTTTTTGATCGCGACGCTCGGAACGGGCGAAGTCCGCATCGTGCTCCACGGCGGGCTCGTGAAGATGGAGGAAACGGGCGTGCCCGCGCTCTGGCGCATGCAGTTGGGTGAAACGCAGTCCTTCGTCCTCGCGCTCATTCCTCCGTCCGTCGTGGCGATGGCCTCGCGAGGCGAGGCGGAACTCAAGATTCCCGAATCGGCACCGGAGGGCGTCTTTGCGGCGCCCGCGATTCTCGAGGAACTCCGCGAGGCGCTCTCGAAGGCCGACACGACGCGTTGGAGCACGAAACCCGGTCACATGGTCGAGATGACGCGCCAGCCCCTGGCGCCGGGTGATCAGGCCTATCTTGCGGGCGTTCTGGGCTTGGGCGACATCGACATCCGCCTCTCGGGCTTCGCGGACTCCCGCATCATGAGCACCAAGGTGCGCGGCATCTGGCACACGCAGATTCTGAACCATGCCGGAAAAGGCCTGCTCGACGCCTACGTGGTCGGGCTCATTCCGGCGGAAGTGCCCGCAACCCCCGAAGAGCTCGAAGACACGGTCGCGCGCTGCAAGGAATTCGCCGGCGTGGTCGAGGCCGACCGGGCGAGAGGAGCGCTCGGATGACGAAGCCTTTCGACGACATTCCGCCGGGGCGCGTCGATCAGCTGCTTGACCGACTCAACGAAGCGCGGATCGGTCCCGACACCAAGATGCAGTGCAAGGTCTGCTGGTGGGTCTACGATCCCGAAGAAGGGTGCGAAGAGTGGGACATCCCGCCCGGAACCCCCTTTACGGAACTTCCCGAGCATTTCACGTGCCCGGGCTGCGGCAACGACAAGACGTCCTTCCTCGTCAAAGACGACGAATAACCGCTTTTCTCAACCATTCTGCACGGCGCGGGCAAAGCCCGCGCTTTGCATTTGGGCGCTACACTTTTCCCGTACACTTCGAAGGAGAATTGCATGCTTCGGGACCACATCGAGGTGCGCGGCGCGCGCGTGCACAACCTCAAGAACGTCGACGTCGACGTGCCGCTTCACAAGGTCGTGGGCGTGGCGGGCGTCTCGGGTTCGGGAAAATCGTCGTTGGCGCTCGGCGTTCTCTACGCCGAAGGTTCGCGCCGTTACCTCGAGGCGCTTTCCACCTACACGCGCCGCCGGATGACGCAGGCGCCCCGCGCCGAAGTGGACGAAGTCCTCTACGTCCCCGCGGCCCTCGCTCTTCGGCAGCGGCCGGGCGTGCCCGGTCTTCGGAGCACCTTCGGGACCGGAACGGAACTTCTGAACGTTCTTCGCCTCATCTTCTCGCGCCTCGCTTCGCACCGCTGTCCCAACGGCCACCGCGTCCCGCCCACGACGGACGTCGCGGCGGGCAAGGAACTCGTCTGTCCCGAGTGCGGCGCGCATTTCTTCGCGCCCTCGGCCGAGGAACTGTCGTTTAACGGACGAGGCGCCTGCGAGCGCTGCGGCGGCACGGGCGTCGTGCGCACGGTCGACCGCTCGACTCTCGTGCCCGACGAAAGCCTCACGATCGACGAAGGGGCGGTCGCGCCCTGGAACACGCTCATGTGGTCCCTCATGACGGACGTCTGCCGCGCCATGGGCGTGCGGACCAACGTGCCTTTCCGGGACCTCACGCCCGAAGAAAAGAAGATCGTCTTCGAAGGTCCCGCCGTCAAGAAGCACATCCTCTACCGTCCCAAGAACGGGGAGGGCGCGACGCCCCTGGACTTCACCTTCTTCAACGCGGTCTACACGGTCGAAAACGCGCTCTCGAAGGTGAAGGACGAAAAGGGCATGAAGCGGGTTGAACGTTTCCTGCGCGCAATCCCGTGCCCCGACTGCGAAGGAACGCGACTCTCCGCCGCGGCCCGGGCTCCCGAAGTGGCGGGAATCACGCTCGACGCCGCCTGCCGCATGACCTTGAGGGACCTCGCCCTCTGGGTCGACGGATTGCCCGAGACCGTGCCCGAAAGCATGCGGACGATGGCCGAAAACCTCGCCGAGTCCTTCCGTTCGACCGCAAGGCGTCTGATGGACCTCGGGCTTTCCTATCTCACGCTCGACCGCTCAAGCGCGTCGCTCTCGACGGGCGAACGGCAGCGCATGCAGTTGGCGCGCGCCGTGCGAAACCGCACGACGGGCGTGCTCTATGTCCTCGACGAACCGTCGATCGGACTTCATCCCGCGAACCTTAAGGGCCTTACGGGCGTGATCCGCGACCTCGTCTCGGACGGCAATTCCGTGCTCTTGGTTGACCATGACGCGTCGCTTCTCTCGGAAGTCGATCACCTGATCGAACTCGGCCCCGGGGCGGGCGTCGAGGGCGGAAGGATTCTGACGCAGGGGCCGCTTGCCGTCGTGCGCAAGGATCCCGCCTCGAAGATCGCCCCCTATCTGACGGACCATCCTCTTTTCCGAACGGAGCGCGCCGCGTCCGAACACCTCTTCGACTTGGGGCGCATTCATCTCGAGACCGGGGCGATCCACACGGTGAAGCCCCTGTCGCTCGACATCCCCAAGGGGCGCCTCACGGTGGTGACGGGCGTCTCGGGGTCGGGGAAGACGACGCTCGTCTTGGAGAGCCTCGTGCCGGCCTTGGAAGCGCTCACGGAAGGAAAGCCCATGCCCGACCACGTCCGAAACATCGAAGCCGAGGGGATCCGCCGCGTGAAGCTGATCGACGCGACGCCCGTCGGCATCAACGTGCGCTCGACCGTCGCCACCTACGCGAACGTCCACGACGAGTGGCGAAAACTTTTCGCCAGAACGAAGGACGCCAAGGCCCGGGGCAAGAAAGCCGGGGACTTCTCCTACAACACGGGGTCGCTTCGCTGTCCCGAGTGCGACGGCACGGGCGTCGTGACGCTTGACGTGCAGTTCCTCCCCGACGTGGAAATCCCGTGTCCCGCCTGCCGGGGTAGCCGCTACGCGAAGGAAGCCGAGACGATCTTCTTCGAAAACAAGGAAGGCGAGCGCCGCACGCTCCCGCAGCTCATGGCCTCCGACGTGCACGAAGCCGTGCGCTTTTGCCGAGACGAAAAGACCGTGGCCGCGCGCCTCAAGATTTTGGACGACCTCGGGCTCGGCTATCTGACGCTCGGCGAAGCGACGCCCGCGCTTTCGGGCGGGGAGGCGCAGCGCCTGAAGCTCGCCTCCGAAATGGGACGCGGGCAGGGCGACGCCGTCTTCGTCTTTGACGAACCCACGATCGGCCTTCATCCCGAAGACGTGAAGACCTTGGTCGGCGTCTTTGACCGGTTGCTCGCCGCGGGCGCCACCGTCGTCGTGATCGAGCACGACCTCGACGTGATCCGCTCGGCCGACTACGTCGTGGACCTCGGACCGGGCGGGGGCGAAGAGGGCGGCCGCATCGTCGCCTGCGGCGCGCCGGAAGCGATTCGAAACGCGCCCGAGAGCCGCACGGGGCGCTTCCTTTGAGCGGATGGGAGGGGAGAGGTCTGATGAATATTCCCTCCGAAGAAACCCGCGCCGACGAATTTCACCGCGCCCTTCACGGCGGGCTCGGACGGCTCTTCTTAGAATGGAAGGATTACGAACCGGTTTGCTCGCATGAACTTCACCGCTCTTTCCCGAACGCTCAAACGCCACTCCCTCTGGACCACGCTCAAAAACCTGACGGGGTTCTTCTTTGCGCGCCTCAAGGACACGCAGATTCAGGAAGTGGCGTCCTCGATGACGCTCACGACGCTTCTCTCCCTCATTCCGCTCTTGGCCGTGAGTCTCGCGGTGTTCGCGGCCTTTCCGAGCTTCGCGTCGTCGCGCGCGGCGCTCGAGGCGATGATTCTGCAAAGCTTTCTGCCGCCGCAGTACAGCGAGCAAATCGTCCACTATCTGAAGGTCTTCATGACGCAGGCCTCGGGCCTCGGGATCTTCGGTCTGGCGGGCTTGGCCGTGACGGCGCTCCTTTTGATCGACAAGTTCTTCGTCACGATCAACAGCATCTTCAAGGTGCGGCGTCTGCGCCCCTGGCCGCAGCGCGCGCTCATCTACTGGGGGATGCTCACGCTCGCGCCGGCGGCGATCTTTTTGTCGCTCACCATGTCGAAGAAGGCGATCGAAATCGCCATGAGCGGGGTCGAGGCGCCGGGCTTTTTCAACACCCTCTACTTCTGGGGACAGGTGCTCCTGCAGGGCCTCGGCTACGCCGTTCTCTACAAGTTCGTCCCGAATTGCCGCGTGCCCGCTCAGAATGCGCTCATCGGCGGGCTCTCGGTCGCGATCGTGGGGCAGGTCGTCAAGACCGGCTTTGAAACCTACGTGACGGCGGGAACGCTCTCAAACGTCTACGGCGCCTTCGTGGCGCTCCCCGTCTTCCTGTTGTGGCTCTACGTCACGTGGCTCCTCGTGTTTTCGGGGGCCGCCATCACCGCGACGATTCCGCTCCTTTTCTCGGGGCGCTACGCCGACAGCTACAAGCGCGGCAACGACTTCCTCACGGGCGTCGCGCTCCTTCGCGTGCTCCTCGACGCGCGCCGTGCCGGCAATTCGTCCGTCGACATCGAAACGCTCTGCAGCGAAGTCGACAGCTATCCGGAAGCGGCCGAACGGATTCTGCACGCGCTCGCTTCGGTCGGCTACTGCGCGGAAGTCAATCAGGACAAAAAGCGGGGCGGCCATTGGGTGCTTTTGTGCGATCCTTCGAAAAAGAGTCTGAAGGACGCCCTTCACGCGCTTCTCGTCGATCAGACGAACCGGCTCGTACTCCCGAAGCGCGAAGCGACCCGCCGAGACGAAGGAATGCTCTGCGACTGGTACCGCGCCGTGCGCTCGGGCGAGGCGATCAGCCGACCGCTCGACGAAATCTTCCCCGCGGACGAAGGAAAGGAGGCGCCGTCCGCACCGGCGGTTCCGTCAGCGGTCTGCGCTCCCTGAGAACCCGCTCCCGCTTTTTCGAACGCCCTCCTTCCTTCGGGAAGAGGGGCGTTTTTACGGTGTTTTCCCTTTGGTTTCGTACTGAAAAGTACTGATGTACTGATTGGTACTGAAAATATTTGGTACCGGTGAGCTGTGTCTTTTTCGCATCTTCGCAACAGATTTGTTTATTCATGTTTTACACAGAATAAAAACGAAGCGATCGATCATTATTTTTCGTCCGGAAGAAGGAAGGGTGATCTGAAAAGAACTGACGAGTACAAAAACGGTCTCCGATGCCGTAGGATGAAGTCTTTCCTCAACAAGACGCGGGCGCACGCCGCCCGCCCCAACTTTCAGAGAGACCCTCCATGCAACATTGGATCCGACTGTCCGCTGCGGCGGGCGCCTGTCTTTTCTCGGTCGCCGCCGTGAAGGCCGGCGACATTGAAGCCTACGGCGTTCTCGACACCTATTTGGAAGCTTATTCGAACGGCGACGGCACGACGACGCGCCTTTCTTCGGGCGGCGCATCGCCCTCGTGCTACGGCCTTCGCGGCGAAGAACAGCTTGCCGACGGCCTCAAGGCCTTCTTTGCGCTCGAAGGGGGCCTTCTCGTCGACCGGGGAACGTCGACCCCCGACGGTCCCGGCGCGGAAAACTACATCTTCCAGCGTCACGCCTACGTGGGCCTTGCGGGCGACTTCGGACGCGTGTCGTTCGGCTACCAGTACACGCCCACCTTCATTGCGCTCGCCTCGATGGACCCCTCGGGCTTTTCGCTCGGTTCCGCCATGGGCACCTTCTCTTCGCCCACGGCCCGCGGCGTGAACGGCGGCGCCGCCTCCGACCTCACGTCCCGCTCCGCGAACGCCGTGTCGTACCAGTCGCCGAAGCTCGGCAACTTCGTCTTCACGCTCTTTGCGGGCTTGGGCGAAAAGGAAAAGACCGCGAACGACGTGTCGTCGACGCGCGGCAACTACTACGGCGGGTCGGCCCGCTACATGAATGGCGCCCTTACGAGCGTTCTCGCCTTCGGCATCCACAAGGCGCAGTTCAACCGCGACGCCGACGGCCACGACTATTCGGGGAACGACTATCAGGTCGATTTCGCCGTGAACTACGACTTCGGGTTCGTCAAGCCCGCCCTCAACTTCGCCTGGAAGAAGGGGAACGACCGATCTTCGGGCGCCGTTCCGGCGGCCTTCCAGTCCGAAAACGTCTTCGTCTCGCAGGCGGGCTTCTCCGCTCCGATCGCGGGCGGGCGCTGGATGGCGAGCGTCGCCTATGCGCGCAACAGCACGACGGAAGACGCCGACGCCCTGTCGGCGGGTACGCGCTACGAATACCCGCTCTCGAAGAAGACCTTCGTCTACACGGGCGCGATCGCGGTCTGGAATGAAGACCGTGCCGACTACAGCCTCTCCGGAGGCGGCGGCTCCACGGCCGGCATTCCGACGGTGATGGGAAAGAACGCCTCGACTTTCTTCGCCGGGATCAACACCCGTTTCTGAGGCTTGTGACTCGGCTTTCGGGTCCTCGCTCCGACCGGATCGTCCCGAAAGAGAATGCCTTCCGTCGTCTTCCATACGCCGGAAGGCATTGTCGTTTTCGAAGCGCCGGATCCTGCCGTGACCGCCGTGTCGTATAAAATGACGGCAACTCTCCACTCCATGCATTGCGCTCCTCCATGCGTCGTTCCGGCGGTTCCCTTTCTCTTCTCGGCTGTCTCCTCGGCTCCGTCCTCATCCTGTCGGGGTTGGAGGCAAAGGCCTTTTCGGCGCCGCTTCCCGAAGAATTCCGGGTGGGAATCGAGTCGACCCTGGAGCCCGAATTCTTCGTCGAATCCTTTGCGCCCGTCATGCGGACGCTGCGGGCCGCCTTTCCCGAAACACGCTTCGTCACGACGGAATATTCGAGCCGTGATCTCTCCGATGCGGTGGCCCGGGGCGGGGTCGATCTCTTCTTCGCCGACAGCGCGCTCTTCGGACTGCTTCAGCACCGGGAGGGCGCGCGACCGATTGCGATGCGGACCGTGCCGGGAGCGAGAAATCCCGGTCGAGCCGTGAGCTTTACGGTGGTCGTCACGCAAAAGAGTCCCCTGCGGGGGCTCGCCGATCTCGACGGCAAGCGGTTGGCGGTGGAAAGCCGCGAAACGTATTCGCCCTGGTTTCTCTTTTTGGGGCGCATGGTCGAGCTCGGACTCTCGAGCGACCGGACCGCCGAAAACGTGCTGGAAACCGGATACGGCGTCGCCGATCCGTTGAGGGCGCTGCAGGAAGGACTCGTCGACGGCGCGGTGCTGTCGTCGTGTCGGTTGGAAAAACTCGAGCGCGCCGGCATTCTCGCGCCGAATACGCTCAGGGTGCTCGACGCACAGGGAAGGAATCAGGATCCGGACGAACCCCTTGAGGTGGACGCCTGTTGGCGCTCGGGCGAACTCTTCCCCGACGCGGTCCTCGGCCTCTCGCGGCAGGTTTCGTCCCGAGCCGCCACGGCGGTCACCGTGGCGGTCCTCTCTGCGCTTCCGACCCGGGAGGGGTACTCCTGGCAGGTCGGATCCGAGCTCTCGAAGGTGAACGACCTCTACCGGAAACTTCGCATCGGACCTTACGGGTATCTTCGGGAGTGGAATTGGTCGGAGCTCTGGGAGCGATACCGCGGGTACGCTTTTCTGGGACTCCTGACGCTTGCGGCCCTCCTGCTTCACGTTCTGCGCGTGAATCTGCTCGTCAAGCGCCGTACGAAAGAGCTTTCCGAAACGATCGTCGAAAAGGAAAGACTCGACGAAGAGGCGCGGGACGCGCGGGAACGCCTTTCCGAAATGGAGCGCGCCGGGGTCGTTTCGGAACTCTCGAGCATGTTCGCCCACGAGGTTCGGCAGCCCCTCGCCGCAGCGACCGCCTATGCCGACGGCATCGGACTCGGACTGCGCTCGGGCGCGGATCGGGAGATTCTTTGCGAGGCGGCCGAGAATCTCTCGCGCGAAACGAAGCGCATCTCCGACATCGTCGAACGCGTGCGCGGCTACGCCAAGGCGCGCCAGCATCCTCGGGAGCGAATCGACCTGCGCGACCTCGTCGAACGGGCGCTTCGCACTTTCGGTCATTCCTCGTCCGCGTCGGAAGTGCGGGTGCTCTACCGGCGCTTGCCGCGAAGGGTGGAGGCGGAAGTAGAGCCCCTTGAAATGGAGCTTGCCGTGGTGAACCTTCTGAGAAACGCCGCACAGTCGATGACGGCGGCGCGCATCCCCGGACGAAACCGCATCACGCTGCGGCTCGACGTGCTCGGGCCCGGAGAACTTTCGGCGCGCTTTGCGCTCGAAACGAAGGAGTCCCTGGCGGCGATCACGGTTGAGGACGAAGGCCCGGCGCTCTCCGACGAAGCGTTCGCGCGGCTTGCCCGTCCCGTGGAGAGTCTCAAAAAGGAGGGGCTCGGTCTCGGCCTTACGATCGTCAAGCACATCCTCGAGGCACACGGCGGACACCTGCGCTTCGAGCGCCGCGGGGATTCCGAGGGCGGTCTGCGGGCCGTGCTTCTTCTGCCGCCGGCCGATGCGCCGGCCCGTGCTTGACGGGGACGGCGAATTTTCCGAAACTTTCCTTTTCTTCCGAGCTGAATCCGCATGTTTCCTTCCCTGATCCGCCTGGTCGACGACGACCGGGAATTCCGCACCGCCCAGCTCTTCGCCCTGCGCATGGCGGGGTTTGACGCCGCGGGTTTTGAGAGCGCCGAAGCGTTTCTCCGCGAAGACGACGCCCGGCGTCCGGGCTGCGTCGTTCTCGACGTTCGCATGGACGGCATGTCGGGGCTCGACTGCCTTCGGAAACTCCGGGAGACGGGGCGCGACATTCCGGTCGTCTTTTTGAGCGGCCACGGCGACATCGACATGGCGCTCTGGGCCGTGAAGCACGGCGCGGCCGATTTTCTGCAAAAGCCCGTGCGCACGGAGCGGCTCGTCGAGAGCTGTCGGCGACTCATCGCCTGGCACGAAAGGGAACTCGAGAGAAAGTCGCGCGAGAGCGCACTCAGCGAAACCTGGGAAACGCTTACGCCCAAGGAAAAGGAAGCGGCGCGCGCGATGGCGGCGGGATTGAGCGCGCGGCGCGCCGCAGAGGAATGGGGCGTCTCCGAACAGGCCGTCAAGATGCACCGATCGAGCGTCTACCGCAAGCTCGGCGTCAAAACGCCCGTCGAAGTGGCGCGTTGGGTGGCGTCCGTCGACGACGAGGAAAAGGGCGAAGCGGAGTCGGGCGCCCTCGTGCGCGCGACGCTGCTCGCCGACGACGGAGAGACGCCGTGACGACGAAGGAATTCTCGCGGCGCAATCTTCTTTGCGGTCTTACGGGCGCCGCTCTCGGGGCCGCTCTTCCCGGGGTCTTTGCGCAGGGCTCGTCTTCGACCGAAGTCGCGCAGGAGCGCCGTTTCGACGTCGTGGTGGCGGGCGGTGGCGGTGCGGGTCTCGCCGCCGCGGTGCGGGCGGCCGAACTCGGTGCCCGCGTCGTGCTCCTCGAGAAGGAGGCCGCGCTCGGCGGCAACACCTTGATCGCAAGCGGCTACTATGCGGCCGTCGATCCCTTTCGGCAGACGGCGCAGAAGATTCTCGACAGCGAAGAAGCCTTCGCGCGGCAAATCGCCGAAAACGCCGGGCCTTCGGCCGACCGGGTGAAAATCGCGCGCTTCGTCGGGGAAGCCTTTCCGACGCTTCGCTGGCTCGAAGAAAAGGGCGTGCGCTTTGAGGAGCAGCTCTACGAAATCTCGGGAAGTCTGGCGCGGCGCAACCACAAGCCCCTTCTTCCGAACGGAGAGGGCTACGTACGGCAGCTCGCCGCGGCGGCAAGACGTCTCGGCGTCACGATCGAGACTAGAGCCAAGGCCGAGGCGATCGAAACGGACGCAAACGGACGGGCCCGTTCTCTGCTCGTCCTCCTGCCCAACGGGCTCGTGCGGTTCCGCGCGGGGCGGGGAATCGTCGTCGCCACGGGCGGCTTCGGCGCGAATCCGGAAATGGTCGCGCGCTTTGCGCCCCGTTTTGCGGGGCTTACGCACGACAACGCCCCCGGGGCGACGGGCGAAATGACCTTGGCGGCGGCGCGCGCCGGAGCGGCGCTCGTCGACATGGGGGAAATCCAATGCCAACCCGGATGTCCGCCGGGACGCACGCACCGGGTGCGGCTTCACAACGACGTTGCGCGCTTCATCCTCATCGACAAAACCGGACGGCGCTTCGTGGCCGAAGACGCGCCGCGCGACGTCGTGCGCGACGCGGTTCTCAAGGCGCCCGGCGCGGTGGCCTTCGCGCTCGTCGACGACGACGGCCTGCGAAGCTACAACCGTCTCATTCAGAAGGAGACGGTGATGGGCGTCGAATCGGGCGACGCCTGGGTGGCGGACGACCTCGCGTCGTTGGCGCGCCAAATCGGGGTCGATCCCGGAGAACTTCTCGCCTCGGTGCGAAAATACAACGTCGGTATCCGCTACGGCATCGACAGCTGCGGCAAGGACGTGCGAAACGCCAGGCTCATCGTCGAGCCGCCCTTCTGGGCCGCTTACGCCGCCATGACGGTGCACGCGACCATGGGCGGGATCCGCACCACGCCCGACGCCGGGGTCCTTCGGGAGGACGGGCGCGTTTTCCCCGGGCTCTTCGCCGCGGGCGAGGCGGCGGGAGGACTGCACGGGCGCAATCAGCTGGGCGGCTGCGGTCTGGCGGACGCCTTCGTTTTCGGAAAGATCGCCGCAGAATCGGCGGTTCGGGAATAACCCGCAAGAGGGCTTGCCTTCGGGTGTCCTTATACGTCCGTATATGGTCGAGTTTCGCCCGACCTCTGATAATTCGGGGCATTCTCCCGCCCGGACGGCTTCGCGTTCTCCATCCCCTGCGAACGAAACCGCCGGTCGGGGAGCGGTTCGCCGTCATTCCTCCCTTCTTCCGGAATGAGGCGCCGATCTTTCCCTCACAGGAGACCCCCATGACGAATCTTTTGGAAACCCCCGTTCGGCGCCGCAGCGTGCTGCACGGCGCCGCCGCGCTTCTCGCCTGCGGTTTCATCACCACGCGGCTTTCCGCCGCCGTGGCGGCGGCCGTGGACGACTACGGCGTCTACACCTGGACGGCCTGCGTCATCAATTGCGGCAACCGCTGTCCGCTTCGCGTCTTTGCGAAGGAAGGAAAAGTCATTCGCATCGAAACGGACAACACGATTCCCGACGCCTGCTCGCCGCGCCAGATCCGCGCCTGCCTCAAGGGCCGCAGCATGCGCCAGCGCCTCTACTCGCTCGATCGCCTCAAATATCCGATGAAGCGCGTGGGAGAGCGCGGCGACGCCAAGTTCGAGCGCATCACCTGGGACGAGGCCTTCGAGATCATCGCGCGCCGCTGGAAGGAAATCGTTGAAAAGTACGGCAACGAATCCGTCTACTGGCAATACTGTTCGGGTCAGCAGTCGCTCGTCAACTCGCGCCGCGCCTGGCAGCGCCTCATGAGCCTGATGGGGGGCTACCTCAAGTACTACGGTTCCTATTCGTCCGCTCAAATTTCCGCCGCCTTCCCCTATACCTACGGCAAGAAGGCCGCCTCCGGCATTCAGGAGATCGCCAACGCCAAGCTCTACGTCGCCTTCGGGAACAATCCGTCGGTCACGCGCGGCTCGGGCGGTTCGAAGGGCTTCCAGTTCCGCTGCGCCCTCGAGAAGGGACAGCCCAGGACGATCGTGATCGACCCGATCTGCTCCGATACGGTGGCGGGGAAGGTGGACGAATGGATTCCGATCCGTCCGGGCACCGACGCGGCGCTCGTCGAGGCCGTCGCCTATGAGCTCATCCGAAACGACTGGGTCGATCAGGCCTTCCTCGACAAGTACTGCGTGGGCTACGACGAAAAGACGCTGCCGAAATCGGCGCCCGCCAAGTCCGACTACAAGTCCTACATTCTCGGCGAAGGTCCCGACAAGACGCCCAAGACTCCCGAACGCGCCGCCAGCATCACGGGCATCCCCGTCGAAACGATTGTTCGTCTTGCTCGTGAAATCGGGACGACCAAGCCCTGCTTCATCGCGCAGGGGCTCGGCCCCCAGCGTCAGGCCAACGGCGAACAGACGGCCCGCGCCATCGCGATGCTTCCGATCCTGACCGGCCAGGTCGGGCTTCCGGGCACCTCGACCGGGATGGAAGAGGACGGCACGAACTGGGAGCCCGTCTACCTTCCCGTCGGAACGAATCCCGTCAAGGCCACGATTCCGGTTTTCCTCTGGACGGACGCGATTCTTCGCGGCGAGGAAATGGACGAGATCCACGACGGTCTGCGCGGTCTCGAGAAGGGCGCAAAGCTCGGTCATTCGATCAAGATGATCGTGAATTCGGGCGGGAACGTCCTCATCAATCAGCACGGCGACAGCAACTGGACGGATCGGGTGCTGCGCGACGACACGAAGTGCGAATTCATCGTCGTCTGCGACAACATGATGACGCCCTCGGCGCGCTACGCCGACATTCTGCTTCCCGACACGCTCGGTCCCGAAACGGACGACATCTGCGGCAACGGCGACTCCATGGGCGACCTCGCCTGCATCTATCCGATGCACAAGGCCGTGGATCCCGCCTGGGAACAGCGTCCTTCCTGGGAAATCTGCCTGGGCATCGCCAAGAAGCTCGGGCTCGAGAAGGAATACACCGAAGGGCGCGATCAGAAGGGGTGGATCCGCTGGTGCTATGAAGAGACGCGCAAGGTGAATCCCGAACTCCCCGACTTCGAGACGTTCTGGAAGCAGGGGCCCACGCAGCTCTTCGAAGTGAAGTGGGAACCGATCATGTTCCGAGATTTCCGCGAGGATCCCGAAAACCATCCGCTCGATACGCCGTCGGGCAAGATCGAAATCTATTCCGAACGGCTTGCCAAGCTGGCCGAGGAATGGATACTCCCCGAGGGCGATGTGATTTCGGCCCTGCCGAAGTTCGTGCGCACCTTCGACATGCCCGGGGACGAACTCGACAAGAAGTATCCGCTGCAGTGCTTCGGCTACCACGGTCACGGCCGTACGCACTCGACCTTCCACAACCTGTCGTGGCTGCGCGAGGCGCATCCCGACCTTCTTCTCCTCAACGAGATCGACGCGAAGGCGCGCGGTCTTAAGGAGGGCGACCTCTGCGAAGTCTTCAACGACCGCGGGATCATCGAAGTGCCCGTGCACGTCACGAAGCGCATCATCCCGGGCGTCTGCGCCGTGCCGCAGGGCGCCTGGTACAAGCCCGTGAAGAAGAACGGCCGTCTCGTCGACGTCGGCGCCAACATCAATACGCTTACGGGACACCGTCCGAGTCCGCTCGCGAAGGGCAATCCGCAGCACTCGAACCTCGTCGAAGTGCGCAAGGCCGCGCTGAAGACCGAGGCGTAAGGGAGGACAAAAAATGAAGCAACTGGGTTTTTACATCGACTTGACGAAGTGCACGGGCTGCAAGACCTGCGTCGTCGCGTGCAAGGACGCCCACAATCTTGAGGTGGGGCGCAACTTCCGCAAAGTGATCGAAATGCAGACGGGCGGTTGGCGTCAGGACCGCGCCACGGGCGCCTGGCACCAGGACGTGGAGGCCTACTACGTCCCGATCTCGTGCAACCACTGCGCCGATCCCGCCTGCGTGAAGGTCTGTCCCACGAAGGCGCACCATAAGCGCGACACCGACGGTCTCGTCGTGATCGACACGAAGAAATGCGTAGGCTGCGGTCTCTGCGCCAAGGCCTGTCCCTACGGCGCGCCCGTCCTCAATCCGGCGACGCGCAAGATGTCGAAGTGCGACGCCTGTGCGGACCGGCTCGATCACGGCCTGCAGCCGATCTGCGTGGAATCCTGCCCGCAGCGCGCGATCGAATTCGGTCCGATCGACGAACTTCGCAAGAAGTACGGCGACCGCGCGACGATTGCGCCGCTCCCCGACGCGAACCTCACGAAACCTTCGCTCGTGATCCGTCCGCCCAAGGGGGTGGAGGCGTAAGTCTTGCCGGGGCGTCGTCGGGCGCTTCGCGACCCTCCGAACGGCAAAGGCCGCGGTGCGTTGTGCGCCGCGGCCTTTTGTCCGGTACGAAATCCTCCGGGCGGCCGCCGCTGGTCATGTTGATGTGACGAGATCTGATCTGCGGGCAAATGCAATTCCGAGGTTGCCTGCAAGAGCGAGAACGGATTCTCTTGCAATGGGTCAAGCGTCGTCGAGCGGTGTTGTGGGCTGGCAGAACTCCCGTTAAGATGATAGTATGCTGATGTAACGCAATTTTCGGTACAAATTGACTATGGCAACGTTAAATCTTCGTATCAGTGATTTCGACAATTCTGTTTTGGAATCGCTGGCAGACTCGACGGGACGTTCGAAGACATCGCTGGTGATTGAGGCCATCCGCAACCTAAATATTGAGCTGAACGAGGAAAGTGGGGTCACCCGACTCTCTGCTGAGGCTTTTGATGGTTTTCTTGAAAAAGTTTTGAAGCCCGAAACGGACCCCCAAGTTCTTGAAGCGCGTAGAAAACTTGAAGAATTTGTCCCTGTTTGGGAGCGGTGATGTCTGACTTCACGTTTCTTCCGCCGCGGCCTGTTCGGCAGGCGGACGCGGTACTCTTCCAAACCTTTGACTGTGGGGTGCAGTCTCTGAATGGTTGGTTGGTACGAAAAGCCCTCTATAACGAAATCCATGGAGGAAGCCGAACGTATGTCCTTTCTACCTCAGACGGCGAGTTGGCCGCCTTTTTTTGCCTGGCGGCTCACAGCGTGGAGCATGAAGATTTTCGCTCCAAATTCAGACGAAACATGCCGAATCCCGTTCCCGTGATTTTGCTGGGTCGTCTGGCGGTGGACAAAAAATTTGCTGGATGCGGTGTGGGCACTTCTTTGTTAAAAGTCGCTGTAGCAATGACCCGCGAGTTAGCTCGAAGCATTGGGGTTGCGGCTTTGGTTGTGCATCCACTCAACGAACGGGCCACTCGTTTCTATCTTGAGCGTGGTTTTGTCCATGCCAAAGCAGGCAAAGACTTGTTGGTTTTTCCCGTGAGCGATCCCGCGGTGTAGTCGAAGCTGCCCCGGATGCGAAAAGGGCCGCCTTCCGAAAGAAGACGGCCCGAAGAAGGCTTATTTCAGGATTTCGGCCTTGAGAATCTTGACGGGTTTGACCGGAACGTCGCCCATGCCGCGGCGAACGGTGGTCTTGACGGCGGCGATCTTGTCGACGACGTCTTCGCCCTCGACGACGCGGCCGAAGACGGCGTAGCCGTTGCCGTCCTGCGCGCGGTCGGCGTTGAGGAAGTCGTTGTTCGCGACGTTGATGTAGAACTGGCTCGTCGCCGAGTGCGGATAGCTCGTGCGGGCCATCGCGATCGTGTAGCGGTCGTTCGGAAGACCGCCGCGGGCTTCGAGCGGAATCGGGGCGCGCGTGGGCTTTTCCGTCATGTCTTCCGTAAAGCCGCCGCCCTGGATCATGAAGCCCGAGATCACGCGGTGAAAGATCGTGCCGGCATAGTGACCGTCCTTCACGTACTGAAGGAAGTTCTTCACGGTGATCGGCGCGCGGTCGGGGGCGAGTTCCACGACGATGCGTCCTTCGGAGGTTTCGAGCGCAACGCGCGGATCGCCCGCGGCGGCCTGAACGGAAAGGGCCGCGCAAAGGGGCAGGGCGGCGAGAAGCAAACGGGTGCGGATCTGCATCGAAAAATTCCTTATTCCAACGAAATCGGGGGCGAAGCGTCCCCAATTCAAAAAAAAGCGTTACTTGCCGAGAATGCGCTCGAGCGAGCGAAGGCGCTGCGCAAGGACACGGTTGTTCGGGAGCGCGGGCTGCGCGGCCTGGTAGTTTTCCACGGCGAGCGCGAGGTAGACGTCACCCAGGTTCTTGCGCGCAAGCGCGAATTCGGGATTGATGACGAGCGCCTTCTGAAGGAGCGCGACGCTCGCCTCAAGATTGCCGAGGCCCGCTTCGATCACGGCGAGGTTGTTGTAGGGCTCGGGAATTTCGGGATAGTCGGCGATGAGCGAGCGAAGGACCTTCGCGGCCTCTTCGGTGCGCTCCATCGTTTCGAGGGCGACCGCCTTCTGGAAGACGAGCTGCGCGTTGCGGGGATTGCGCTGGATGCCGATTTCGGCGAGTTCGAGCGCCTGCGGCGCACGGCCGTTGCGAAGGAGTCGTTCGACCTGCACGGAGAAGTCGGCGTTTTGCATCGTGGCGGCGAGCTCCTCCATTTCCGAGGCGGCGAAGCCGGCCTTGGAGAAGAGAAGCAAACCCGAAACGAGAAGGGGAGCGAAGCGTTTCATGAAGCAACGAAGAATAGGTAATCTCAACGGGTGACGCGGCCGCGAATCGCACAGGGGCCGCGCCCAAAAGGCAAAGCGGTGCGTCTATACTTTGGGACGTTCCGCAAACCGACATTGTAGCGAAAGCGTCTCGGGCCGCAAGGGTTCGCGGCGCCTTCAGGAAAGTTCGGTTACTTTTTCGAAGGCCTCCCCGCGACGGAAGGGCTTCGATTCGACCTGAATAATGCAATGCGTCCCCGAGGGGGACGCGCCGACTAGGGAATTCAGATGGCGCTATCCATTTACTCCACGCTGAGCCGCACGCAATCGCCCTTTACGCCCATCGAGCCGAACCACGTTCGGATGTACGTCTGCGGCGTGACGGTGTACGACTACTGCCACATCGGACACGGCCGCACCTTCGTCGCCTTCGACATCGTGCGCCGCTGGCTCGAAGCGTCGGGCTACAAGGTCACCTTCGTGCGCAACATCACGGACGTCGACGACAAGATCATCCGCCGCGCGGCCGAACGGGGCGTGACGACGGACGAGCTCACCGACGAATTCGCCCGCGCCATGCAGGAAGACATGCTCGCGCTCGGGTGCCTCGCTCCCACGCACGAACCCCGCGCGACGAAGTACATCCCGCAGATGCTGCGCTTGGTCGACCTTCTCGCCGAAAAGGGCCTCGCCTATCAGGCCGAGGACGGCGACGTCGACTACGCCGTGCGCCGCTTCCCGGGCTACGGGAAGCTTTCCGGGAAGCGCCTCGACGAACAGCAGTCGGGCGCCCGCGTCGAGGTGGATTCCTCGAAGCGCGATCCGCTCGACTTCGTTCTCTGGAAGTCCGCCAAGCCGGGCGAGCCCTCCTGGGATTCGAAGTGGGGCCGCGGCCGTCCGGGCTGGCACATCGAATGCTCCGCGATGGCGCAGGACCTGCTCGGGAACACCTTCGACATTCACGGAGGCGGTCCCGACCTCATTTTCCCGCACCACGAAAACGAAATCGCCCAGAGCGAAGGCGCCAACGGCGTTCCCTTCGCGAAGGTCTGGATGCACTCGGGTCCGCTGCGCGTCCGCATGGCCGACGGCTCCGAAGTGAAGATGAGCAAGTCGCTCGGCAATTTCTGGACGATCCGCGACGCCCTCAAGGAAACGAACGCCGCCTACGGCGAAAAGAACGGCGCCGAGGTGCTGCGCTTCTTCCTGATGCGCAGCCACTACCGCAGCCCCGTCACCTTCGGACCGAGCCTCATCGAAGACGCTCAGAAGGCGCTCGTGCGTCTTTACGGCGCTCTGAAGGGCCGCGAAGCCGCCCCCGGTCCCGTCGACTGGACGGAAGCCCACGCCGCCCGCTTCAAGGCGGCGATGGACGACGACTTCAATACGCCGCAGGCCGTGGGCGTTCTCTTTGACCTCGCGCTCGAAGTGAACCGCACGGGCTCGCCCGAACTCGTCCGGCAGCTGCGCGGTCTCGGCGCGGTTCTGAACGTCCTGCAGCTCGATCCGGAAGCCTTCCTGAAGGGCGCCGTGACCGAAGGCGACGAAGCCCGCATCGAAGCGCTCATCGCCGAGCGCGCCGCGGCGAAGAAGGCCCGCAATTTTGCGCGCGCCGACGAAATCCGCGATCAACTGAAAAACGAAAGCATCGAACTCCTCGACGGTCCGCAGGGCACGACCTGGCGCCGCATCGGGTAAGAGAAGAATATGACGAAGAGTGTGTTTTTGGACTTCGAGCGCGACATCGAGGCGCTCGAAACGAAGATTGAAGAACTCCGCGAGCTCGAGCTCGACGCAGAGCAGCACAAGGCCGTTTCGATCACGGGCGAGATCAATCAGCTCGAGGCGAAGGCGGGCGAAATGCTGAAGAAGGTCTACGCGGACCTTACGCCCTGGCAGATTTCGCAGGTGGCCCGCCACCCGAATCGTCCCTATACGCTCGACTACATCGAGTCGATCTTCACGGATTTTCATGAACTCCACGGCGACCGCGCCTACGCGGACGACGAGGCGATCGTCGGGGGCCTCGCGCGCCTCGCCGACATGAACGTCGTCGTGATCGGTCATCAGAAGGGGCGCAGTCTTCGCGAGCGCACCCGCCGCAACTTCGGCATGGCCCGTCCCGAAGGCTACCGCAAGGCGCTTCGTCTCATGAAGCTCGCCGAAAAGTTCAACCTCCCCGTCGTCACCTTCGTCGACACGCCGGGGGCTTATCCCGGGATCGGCGCCGAAGAGCGCGGCCAGTCCGAGGCGATCGGCCGCAACCTCTATGAGATGGCGACGCTCGGCGTCCCCATCGTCACCTGCGTGATCGGGGAGGGCGGCTCGGGCGGCGCGCTCGCGATCGCCGTCGCCGACGTCGTGATGATGCTGCAGTATTCGACCTATTCGGTGATCTCGCCCGAAGGCTGCGCCTCGATTCTCTGGAAGGACGCGGCCGAAGCCGCCCGCGCGGCCGATGCGCTCGGTCTCACGGCCGACCGTCTCTCCGCCCTGGGTCTCGTCGACCGCGTGCTCTCCGAACCGCTCGGGGGCGCCCACCGCGATCCGAAGTTGATGAGCATGACCTTGAAGAAGGCGCTCGTCGACGAACTGCGCGGCCTCCTGACGCTCACGAAGGAAGAGCTCCTCGCGCGTCGCGCCGAACGACTCGACCACTACGGCGTCTTCACGACGGAAACGCCCAAGAAGGAAGCCTGATCCACAGCGCTTTCTCCGACACGAAACGCTCGGTCTTCAACGATCGGGCGTTTTCCTTTTCGGTAGGACGCAGAAGCAAAACAGTCCGCTCATGAGGTCCTTTGCCGCTTGGATTTGACGCAGGGCAAGGAGATGCTTCGCGCGGACACCAAGGAATATATCGCGGGAGTAAGATTCTCTTTCGTCAGTCCCCATCGTCTAGTGGTCTAGGACGCCGGCCTCTCACGCCGACAACACGGGTTCGAACCCCGTTGGGGACGCCAGGATTCCTAAAGATTGCCCTTCCGTTGCAACGGATTCGGGCAATTTTTTTTGTCCGTCGAAAAAGTCAAAGTCCTCGGATTTCCGAAATTGTGATCGATTTTCCGTAACTATCGATCTCGTCTCCCCCTGATCCACT
>OOIF01001115.1_pt1 | contig 24565 bp, 25 predicted proteins | sample 1691961 | NCBI WGS metagenome assembly OOIF01 (sample SAMN06348146, study PRJEB24527) | human gut metagenome | biome: human gut; feature: ankylosing spondylitis patient; material: feces | host: Homo sapiens | place: China | collected 2015-10 | reverse complement strand
TATGTGGCACTGGTAGTTTCAGTGCCCATACCGCTACGCACTCAACGAGCGAGAGCGCCCACGAGACGCAAAGTTTTTCTACTGAATTACGGAAAACAAAAAAATAACACCCCTTGAAAATCCCCCCCACATAAGCTATGATAGTACCATGCGAAACCAATTTCTGCTAAAACAGAAACGAAAGGAGTTTATCGAATGAACGAAGAAAACATTGTTTTTAATTCAGAGGATGTAGAAAACAACAAAGTTATGGGGATTTTAGCTTATTTCGGAATTCTTTTCCTGATTCCGCTACTTGCAGCAAAAGATTCACAATACGCAAGATTCCATACAAATCAGGGAATTGTGCTTTTTATTTTCAGTGTAGCACTTAACATAATTGGAAATGGTATTTCCTTTGTAATCTCTGTTACAAGCTTCGGAATCTTATCCTTTGTGGGAACACTTATAACCGGACTGATTGGATTGGTTTGTTTAGCATTTGCTATTGTCGGCATTGTAAATGCCTGCTCCGGCGAGCCAAAGAAACTTCCGATTATCGGAAGCATCACTCTTTACAAATAATAAACAGTTATTATAGCAGACCAAAGGCGGTTATCTTACAAGATACCGCCTTTTTAAGAAAGGATGACAGATTATGTCAATGAACACAACACCAAAGGGAGAACGAATCCACATTGCTTTATTTGGACGGCGAAATGCCGGAAAATCAAGTCTCATTAACGCCATAACCGGACAGGACTTAGCCATTGTATCCGATGTACTGGGAACCACAACTGACCCGGTTTACAAGGCAATGGAAATTTTACCGCTTGGTCCGGTTATGCTAATCGACACACCGGGACTTGACGATGAAGGCGTGTTGGGCGAAGAGCGCATCAAAAAGGCGCGAAGCGTTTTAAATAAAACGGACCTGGCGTTAATTGTTGCCGATGGAAACGAGGCAGCAAAAGATTTTTCTTTTGAGCACCAGATTCTTGCCCTGACGAAAAAGAAAAATATTCCTTCAATTGTTGTGTTGAACAAACAGGATTTATGGGCTGGAAATGAAGCAGCAATTCAGGCATATGGAGATTTATGTGTTAGTTCCAAAACAGGGTATCACATTCATGAATTGAAAGAACTTATGACGACAAAACTGCCGACAGATGACCAGACCGGAAAAATCGTTGGTGATTTGCTCTCCCCACTCGATTTTGTCGTTCTTGTCGTTCCGATTGACTCTGCGGCACCAAAGGGACGTCTGATTCTGCCGCAGCAGCAGGTAATTCGAGATGTGCTGGAATCCGGAGCGACCGCTATTGTATGCCGGGATACCGAACTTGCAGACACTTTGAAAAAGCTGGGCCAGCCGCCAAAACTTGTCATTACGGACTCCCAGGCATTTGCAAGTGTATCAAAAGACACGCCAAAAAACATTCCTCTTACTTCTTTCTCGATTCTTTTTTCCCGCTATAAGGGAGATTTGCAGACACAGATTGATGGAGTAAAAATGCTTGATAAATTAAAAGACGGCGACACAATTCTGATGGCAGAGGGATGTACACACCATAGACAGTGCGATGACATTGGAACGGTAAAACTTCCACGCTGGATTTCCGAGTACACCGGTAAAAAATTAAACTTTGCCACATCAAGCGGCGGTGGATTTCCGGAAAATTTGAGTCCGTACCGGCTGATTGTCCACTGTGGCGGATGCACCTTAAGCAAGCGGGAAATGGCATTTCGCATCGCTGAAGCAAAAGACCAGAATGTCCCAATTGTCAACTATGGCACGATGATTGCACAATTAAAGGGCGTACTCAAAAGAAGTATCGCCCCATTTGCTGACGAGTTATCGTAACGCCTCGCCACGGTTAATTTTATTAATTACTTTATTCCGATACATGATTTCATCACTTTCTTTAATGAAAATTTCCATGGTATCCTGCTGCGAAGGAACGCGGCAGGCATACCCATAACTGGCGTGAATATCATATTCTTTACCGCCACTCTCATTGAACGCATCCAGATAAGCAACCAATTCTTCCAGATAATGAACCCCCTCATTTTCTGCAATATCTTCGGCAATAATTTCAAATTCATCACCACCGGTGCGTGCCTGAATCACCGCATCCGGACATGCATGATGAATCGCTTCGCGCACTTTTTTCAATGCATAATCGCCTTCTATGTGACCATAATTGTCGTTAATCTGTTTCATGCCATCCATATCGATAATCGCAAGGAAAATCTGTTTTCCTTCCTCTTTTGCCTTTTCAAACATCGGATTCCCGCGGTTCTCAAAACCGCGTCGGTTGTACATCCCGGTCAGCGAATCGCGGTCATACATTTCTTCCAGTTTTACAACAAGTTTCTGCATTTTCTGATATGTCATAATGTCCTGAAGAAGATTGCCGATAATAATGTTCCAATACATATACAGCCGTCCCGTTGTTTCGACATCTATAAATTGCAGCGCCTCATAGCCAAAACATAAATCCTGAAAATGAAGCGGTGCCAAAAACCACATCTGCGGCTCTTCGCTGCTCATGCATTTAGGAATCAGTTCTCTGCGGTCAAAACGTTCTCTCGTTGGGCTGATATTTTCCCGATTACGAATAGCAATCGGCATTTCCATTTTATCAGTAAAGCCTTTGAACTCTTTTTTTTCCAGCCAGCCCTCACACAAACACATGCAGTAATCTTTAAAGCCTTCAATATTATAAATATAACGTCCGATTTTCTGTCCGACTTCATCAATCGTATGACATTCACTCATATGAATCGACATAAAATGAAACTGCATTTCACGGTTCTGGCTAATGTTTTCAGTCTCATACATATGCTGGCGGATGGTCATGATCTCCTGTCCCTCACTTGCCATACAGCCACATGATTCCCTCGGCTGCAAAACAGCATCAAAAAAAACATTCTCCACTTTTTCCGGGCAATCCTGCTTTTTATCAATAATTTGTACTGCTCGCCTGCCCATTTCAAAAAACGGAACCATTGCCGTCGTAATACATGGTGTAAATGCGAGAGAACTGCGCATACCGTCGTATCCACTCACCGCAATATCCTGAGGAATCCTATACCCACGCCGAATAAGTTCACTGGCAACGGCTGCCGCCATATAATCATTGGCGCATATAATTCCCTCCGGCTGCGACTCACCCTCTGCCAAAAACCAGTCACATGCCTCTTTACCTTTATTTTTCCAAAAATCTCCATAAAAAACCTGATGCTCACCATAGGAAAGTCCATATTCATCCATTTTACGTTTAAAACAAAGAAGCCTCTCCTGTGCATCCCAGTGGTCTTTTGGTCCTGTCATAAAACACAGTTTTTTCATCCCATGTTCTTTGACAAAATGGTCAATCAGCCCTTCCATACAGCTGCCGTTATCCACAAGCAGATTATTTGCTCCGACCAAAAGTTCGCGGATACTGATAATCGGACAATGGCAGCGCTCTCTTATGTTCTTAATAACATGCTCTCTGCTGTCGATTTCCTCCATCGTATCAAGCGCTAAAACAACACCGTCTAACTCCTCGTAAGGCGGCAATTCCCACAATGTCTGATCTCCGATAAAATAGCGGTGGTTCTGTCCATAATTACCATAATCGGAAAACACAGCAACATTATAACCAAGTTCCTTTGCCCCGGTAATAATTCCCTGACATAGGCGATTTTGAAATTCGCTCGCAGAACGCTCCAAAAACACACCAATCGTTTTTCGACTATTATGAAACATCGAATCACTCCCTCTCCGTTTATTTTTTCCACTCTTTCGCTAAAAAGAGCAGTTTCTCTTTCTCGTTATCTTCCGGATGCGCCAACACATGCTCCAATAACTGTTGCAACATTTCGCCAATTGCCGGTCCCGGTGTCATCCCCATCTGTATCAACTCACGGCCACCAATTGTCAAATCTTTCACACAGACTGCCTCGCCCGCCTCGCATATTTCCCGATAGCAGCGCTTCGCAGCCTCTAAGCGCATCAATTTTTCCTTCTGTTTATATTCACTCTGTGACAACAAATCCGCCTGCTGTAAAGTAAACAAAAGCGGCATTAAATCCGTCCCTGCCTGATTCATCAACCGCCGCATCGCCTGCTTTGCTTTTCTCGGCTGCGGCTCATCTGACAAAACGCAGTTTTCATGACGTCTGTCGTGATAACGAATTAACGTCGTTACCGTTGCCACGGTTTCATTATCAAATTTTAACCGGCGGAGAATTCCCCTCGCCTTCTTAGCTCCGTACTCCGGATGTTTATAAAAATGGGCAATTCCTTCGTCATCAACCTGCTTGCAGTCCGGTTTTGCCACATCATGAAGAAGCGCAGCATAAGCTAACATTACCCGCTCTTTTGTGCGAAATCCCGCCTGCTCTCCCAAATCATTAATATGAGAAATGGCCGCTAACGAATGATGTCCGACATCAAAACAGTGATGTGGATTTTCCTGCGTTGTAGCAAGCATTTTTTCAAGTTCCGGCAGAAAATATGCGCTTAATCCCGTCTCTACGGCAAGCAGTAATTTGTCACTTCCCTTTGAAACAATAAGCTTGGTAAGTTCGGTGCGGATTCTCTCGGCACTCACATTTACCAAAGTCGGTGCTTTTTCCTTTATTGCCAAAAATGTTTTTTCTTCCAGTTCAAACTGAAGCTGTCCGGCAAACCGAATCCCTCGCAGCATTCGGAGTGCATCTTCATCAAACCGCTCATTTGCCTCACCGACACAACGGATTACTTTTTTTTCTAAATCTTCACGCCCTCCATATAAATCTACGATTCCAACACGCGGATTATACGCCATCGCATTAATTGTAAAATCACGGCGTTTTAAATCTTCATTCAAATTGGGCGTAAATAAAACTTCTTTCGGGTGACGGTGGTCTTCATATTCGCCGTCCATGCGGTAGGTTGTCACTTCATAACCGTCATCACCAATCATAACCGTCACGGTTCCATGCTGGATTCCCGTATCAATGGTACGCCGAAAAAGGGCTTTCACCTGTATCGGATTCGCAGACGTTGTAATATCCCAGTCATCCGGTACGCGCCCCAAAAGTGTGTCGCGGACACAGCCTCCCACGGCATATGCCTCGTAACCATTTTCTTCTAATGTCTCAATAATCGATTTTACCTGTTCAGGAATTTTCACGTTATCACCCAAACATATTATACCGCTTTTTCCTTTGACAAACAAGCATATTTTCGCTACAATGTAGAGCGAAGGAAAGGAGGGAAGGATAATGAATTACACCTATTATACAAAAGGTACTTGTTCCAAACAGATTGATTTGGAAATTAATGGTGACGTTATCACAAATGTAAAGTTTTATGGTGGCTGTGATGGAAATTTGAAAGCCATTCCTGCACTGGTTGATGGATTAACCGTAGATGAAATTTCAAACAAATTATCCGGCATCCAATGTGGATTTAAAGGCACTTCCTGTGGCGACCAGCTGGCTCATGCAGTCAGAGAAGCCTATGAGGCTGAAAAAGCAGCCAATGCCTAGTAGAAATTGGTCTGCTTTGACTGAGTGTTCGAAACCATCCACTCATTAAACAAAACTAAGGAGAGAAAAAAATGAAAAACAAAAAATTAGTATTTATCTGTCAGGCAGCCGTTATCGCTGCCCTCTATGTCGTGTTGACTTACGTATTCAGCGCCTTTGCAAGCGGCGTTATTCAAGTTCGTGTTTCCGAAGCATTAACCATACTGCCAGCCTTTACACCGGCAGCAATTCCGGGACTTGTCATCGGATGTCTATTGAGCAATACCCTGACCGGGTGTGTTCTTCTCGATATTATTTTCGGAAGCGTTGCTACCTTAATCGGTGCACTCGGCTCGTATGCACTTCGCCGCCATACATGGCTGGTGCCAATTCCGCCAATTGTTTCCAATATGATTATTGTGCCATTTGTCCTTCGTTTTGCCTATGGTGCAACAGACGCATTTCCTTTTATGATAGCAACCGTTGGCGCAGGAGAAATTATTTCCTGTTATTTACTCGGCATGATTTTATACGGAGCACTCAAAAAAGTGAACCATACACTGTTCTAAAAATGCCTTGAGGCATTGATTTTTACGCTTTATAAGGGTATAATTGTAATATTAGGATAAAAATTTCGTGCTTACACGATAATATTCAGTTATTTGAGGATAGAGACACTTATGAAGCGAATACTTTTGATTTTCGCAGTATTCTTTGTCACCGTGGCAGGAATTTATTACTGGAGACAGACGCACTTACAAACAACGTCCGATTCCATTTCCACGCCCCGTGTGACAACACCATCTGCGACAAAACCGGAACCGACTGAGCCACCTTTACTTCCCTCAAACCTTGAGAGCATTACAACAAACAATGTTACGGTTCCCTTAGATGTAGTACCCGGCAGTTACACGGCACTTGTAAGCCGCGACTATCTGCTGCCATCGACCTATGTACCAAAAGATTTGGTCGAGATTTCCGTTCGATTCAGTTCGAACTCACACGACGACAAACGAAAAATGCGGCGTGTTGCATCCAAAGCACTGTCAAAAATGTTTCGGGCCGCCGAGAAAATGGGCATTATTTTATATGGTGTTTCGGGCTACCGTTCGTATGAACGCCAGAAATCCATTTACTCAAGAAACGTTGCACTGCATGGAAAAAAAGCGACGGATTCTTTATCCGCAAAACCCGGCAGCAGCGAGCACCAAACAGGTCTTACAATTGATGTTTCTGCCAGTTCGGTAGGCTGCTTATTGACCGAGCGTTTTGGCTCTACCAAAGAAGGCAGATGGCTCGCCAAAAATGCTCACAAATACGGCTATGTTATCCGCTATCCGAAAGGAAAAACAAAACTTACCGGCTATTCTTACGAACCATGGCACATTCGCTATGTCGGCGTCAGCTATGCCAGTTACTTAAAAAAGAATAAGCTGACACTTGAGGAATTATATGGTGTCAACCAAAAAGCGGATGAAAATACACCGAAAGTCGATGTGGAGAATCCCGATGAATATGAAACCTCACCGCCGTCTCCGGCACCAAATCAATAGAAAAGGGGTACTTGTATGAGAACCATTATTATTTTAATTTTATATGTTGTTATTACGATTTTAAGCCTTCCAATGTACCTGATTGAAGCAATTGTGCGGCTTATCAGCCCACGTGCGGCAGCCCACATCGCACAAGTCATTGTTAAGGGAGCGTTTAATCTTGTAATGTTTGTTTCGGGCTGCAAAAAGACCATTATTGGCGTAGAAAATATTCCGAAAGACACACCGGTAATGTATGCCGCCAACCACCGAAGCTTTTATGACATCATTTTAGCTTACGCAACGGTTCCGAATCAGACCGCTTTTATTTCGAAAATGGAAATTAAGAAAATGCCTTGTGTCGCACAGTGGATGTATTTTTTAAATTGTCTGTTTATGGACCGTGGTGATGTAAAACAGAATCTGCAGGTTATTTTATCTGCCATCACACTCGTAAAAAACGGCTATTCCATTTACATTGCACCGGAGGGAACCCGAAATGCAACCGATACACTGCTTGAATTTAAAGAAGGCAGTATGAAGATTGCCACCAAGGGAAAATGTCCGATTATCCCGGTCTGCTTATGCAACACCGAAAATATTTTTGAAAATAATCTGCCTTGGATTAAAAAGGGAAAAATCCTGATTGAATACGGAAAACCAATTTATCCGGAAGAGCTGGATAAGGAAACAAAAAAACACCTCGGCGTTTACGTGCGTGGAATTATTGAGGAAATGTATGAGGAAAATCGAAAAAAAATCAGCTAAACCTTTCTTTTTTTCCCATTCCATGATAGAATAGTTCCAGTTTGAAATTTTTATGAAGTGGAGGAATCGCAAACCATGCATATTTTTTTAACTATTTTAGCAATTGTTGCCATTGTATTAGTTGTTGTCATGGTCGTTCTTTACTTCTTAGGCAAAAAAATGCAGAAGAAGCAGGACGAATCGCAGGCACAGATGCAGGCCGCATCCCAGACAGCAACCATTCTTGTCATTGACAAAAAACGGATGAAATTAAAAGATTCCGGTCTTCCAAAGATGGTTTTGGAAAACACACCGAAATATCTCCGTGGCTCAAAAGTACCGATTGTCAAAGCTAAAATCGGACCAAAAGTAATGTCTTTGATGTGCGACGAAAAAATCTTCCCGGTTCTCCCGGTAAAGAAAGAATTAAAAGTTGTCATCAGCGGAATTTACATTATGGGCGTCAAAGGACGTAACGTGCTTGACAATCCGGAAGAAAAACTCGGATTCTGGCAAAGAAGTAAATTGAAAGCATTGAAAAAGGCAGGAAGATAAATATCGCAGAAAGATAGAAAAAGCAGCAAGCGGGATATTTGCTCACGCAAATATAGCTTGCTGTTTTTCTATGTTTCTGCTTGCGGATAAGGGAAAGAGAAGCTTGTAACAGGGGGAAGTTGTTTTTTGTCAACTCCCTTTTCAAGAACCCTCCCTTCCCCATTCTTTAATCCAACAAGGTTTGACATATTTTACTCATATGCTATTATTTATAAATAAAATAACGGAAGGAGATTGTTTTATGAGTTTAATTAAGTGTCCTGAATGCAAAAAGAAAATCAGTGATACTGTATCTTTTTGTCCCAATTGTGGAGCAACCATAACAGACCATATAAAAGAACAGCAGAAAGGAAAAGGCTCAAAAAAAATCATTATAATTAGTTTAATTATTTTCTTAATACTTGTGGTTATAGGGTTGGCAGCTTTTTTTATAGGAAAACAAATTAAGTCAAATAAAGAAGAAAAATTGATGAAAGAGCAAGTAAAAAAGCAAGAGGAACAATTCTATAATTATTGTGATACCTATTCCAAAGCATTAAGAGATATACATGAATATTGGCTTGATTATACAAGTCAAAAAAGAAAAGTGTGGTATAATTGCATTTGGAATATTGAATCGGATGAAACAGATGATTTTACAAAGGATTCAAAAGGGGCTTTTTATAGTGACTTCAATGACGCACTTTCAGAATTTAGTAGTAGCAGTTATGTTGAAAGTTTATTAGATGAATGTGTAGAAGATGTCGGAAAAGAAAAAGATTTATATGCAAAACTAGCTCGTATTAAGTCCAAGAACAAAAATATATTAGAGTTAAAAAAAATAATTTCTAGTACACATGAAACGGTTACTAATATGTATAAAATGGAAGAAAGTTATGGGTATAATTACAAAGAATATGATGAAAAAATGGATAACTATTTAGAAGATATAACGGATGCTCAAACAAAAATAGATTCAAAAAAAGAGGAGCGGTAAATTTTTATGGAGGTCATACTTTATAAGTACGACCTCCATTTATTATTTTTCTATCTCCCAGTGACCGCTGTAACCACTTCCAATATATGACACATTTGGCATTTGTTTTATTCTTCTTTTTACTGTTCTTACGCTGATACCAAGCTTTATGGCAATATCGGATGTAGAAATTTTTTCGTTTTCTTTTATCATATCAAAAATTTGGGTCTGTATATTTTCTTGAGTGCCACCTTGAGTGCCACCTTGAGTGCCGTCTTGAGTGCCGTCTTCAACTCCATTAGTCTCTGCCAAATAATTAGCGACATAATTCAAATTATACAAAGTCAATGTAAAATCATCATAATCTGCTTCAAAGACTGGCATCTTCGTCTCATCAAATTCTACCTGTTCCTCGTAGTCTGCCAAAATTTTCTTAAAACCACTGCCTCTACGTTCCATGTATTTTAAACGACTGAAAATATCAGCTAAAATTGGATTCCTTCGTTTTGAAGGAATCTTCAACATATCTTTTCCTTTTAAAGATATACCACTTACCATTCCTCCCGGTGAATATATTTCTATTCTATCATCGAACATATCTATATGAACTTCACTTCCTATATCCGTATAACTTCGATGAATCAGAGCATTTACTAAACCTTCAAGCACTGCTCGCTCCGGATAATCAGGCATATCTATTCTGCCATCATCCACCTTCCGCCATGCCTTCTTTGAATTATTTCTAATGAATTCCGTTCCGGACTGCAATAAAGTTACAAGGCTTCCTGAATATTCCTTATCATCAAGTGCATCCACTATTCCTGATGCCTTAGTTAATCCATTCCATCTTGTGCAAAACAATCTAGAGTGACGCACTGGAGATTCATCTGCCAAAAGTGCACCTGCATTGGTAAGATTTCCATTTTCATCAACCAAACCAAAAGATTCATAATCTGTATCATCAAATGTATTTCCTGTTCTCTTCTTATATACCGATTTTAATTTTGTAAAAGACATATCACTAAAATCATATCTTGATTTCAGACTATCATAGCTTTCTCCACTTCCACGAAGTACTAACTCTCTTAACTGGGACGGTGTAGCTGGAACACTTTCATTTCCTATGCGCATAAATGCAACAAGCTGCCCATCTCCATCATAATAATATGGCGTCTGCTGTCCTTTCATTACTTCTACAATAATAAACGTCTTTGCTCCATCTTTTTGAAAAGAAAGTTTAACATCTGGTATAGGATTTAAATGTATTTTAATTGCCTCACTAATTTTTTCTGCATCTTCTTCTGCATTAGCAAGCCCCACCAACTCATCATCATCTGCTACACCGAATACCAGCTTGCCACCAAAACAATTTGCAAATGCACTGATACTTTTACACCAGCTTTTAGGTCTTTTTGTCTCTAGCGCAAGCTTCTTGTCATAATACGTGGTTTCACCAATTAACTGCTTTATATCCATTAAAAACCACCTCCTCTATAAACCAATACTTTCCCATTATGTCCATTTTGTATGAATCCATTCTTCAAGTTTCATTTTCTGCCACTGACAGCAATACCTGCATCGCATCTTTATATAATTTACCCAATGCCAGTCCGTCTTTAATGTTTTATCATGCACATAACATACATCATATTTCGCACATTGTCAACTCCCTTTTCAAATACCCTCCCTTCTCCATTCTCAAATAAAAAAAGAAGCCGGGATCAAAGCTATATTTGCTCACGCAAATATCCCGCTTTGAACCCGGGTCTTTTTTTATTACCTCTCAAAATCCAAAATCGAAAGTGGATCACTAAGATTCTCATTTTGATCTGCCAAATCAATCGTTTCACCATCGGATAACCGGCGCACAACCGGGTAGAGCGTATGGTACTGGCGATTCTCTACCACGACCGCAACGTTACCATCCGACAATATCACGTTACGTCCCTTTGGATAAACCGGTATGTAAGTAATGAATGCCTTTACATATTCGGGCTGGAACATTTTTCCTGCATTGTTCATCAAAAACTCAATGGCCTCTTTTGGTGACTGCGCTTTTTTATACGGGCGCTCACTTGTAATCGCATCATAAACATCCGCAATGTGAATGATTTTTGCAAACATATAAATCTGGTCGTCGCGCAGTCCCAGCGGATAACCGGAACCATTTACATTTTCATGGTGCATATAAACACCCATTTTCGTCTTGGAACTGATGTTAATGTTCTCTTTGAGTCTTTCATAGCCAAGCTCTGAGTGCGTTTTCATTGTCTCATACTCTTCCTCAGAAAGCGGACCTGCCTTTTCCAATAAATCAAGCGGCAAATTAAGTTTTCCGATATCATGCAAAAGCCCTGCTGCCGAAAGTTCCTTCAGAATCGATTTTTTTAATCCGATTCCGATACCTGTGAGCACCGACAAAACTGCTACATTTACCGAATGTTTGTAAGTATAATCTGAGTTTGTCCGCATACTGATTAAGTTGACATTAATATCACCATTTAAGCTTAACTCTTCCGTAATATCACTTGCCACTTTAAGTGCAGCATCAATATCAAGTTTTGTCAATGCCTTAGTCGCCTTTACCCCCAATTCGTCACTAATCAAATCTTCTACTGTAATATCTGATGACATCTCATCTTCAATATACAACCCCGCCAAGCCTATATCACGCATTCTTAAAATTAACCGTTCGGTCAATTTGACCCGGTAATTCACTAAAATGCTGCCCTGCTCATTGTAAATGGATTTCCCAACAATCATTCCGGGCTGTGCACTGTCAATACTGATATATCTCATACGTCAATCTCTCCATCAAAAACCGTCGTTGCCGGTCCTTTCATCTGTACTTCGCCATTAGCTAAATACGTGTCATATAGTTTACCCCCGCGAATCTGTACCTCAACTTCTTCTCCCCGTTTGCAAAAGCCATTTAAAACAGCCGCTACAACGGATGCACATGTGCCTGTTCCGCAGGAAATCGTCTCCCCGGAACCGCGTTCCCACACCCGCATCTCTACAGTATTCCGATCAAGTACTTTTACAAACTCTGTATTCACGCGGTTTGGAAATCTTTCATGCTTTTCAAATAATGGACCAATTTTTTCAATCGGAAGATTCTTCACATCATCCACATACACGATCGCATGCGGATTTCCCATGGAAATGCAGGTCATCCGGTACTCTGTCCCGTCCACAACGATCGGCTCATCTACTGCACGTTCTCCTTCCGCTACCACAGGGATCTCTGCCGGTGTGAGAATCGGACTTCCCATATCAACCTTTACTTTTGCGACCTTTCCATTTTCTATGAAAAACTGTAGATATTTAATCCCGGCAAGCGTCTCTACGGAAATTGCCTCCTTATCTGTCAGCCCATAATCATACATATATTTTCCAACACAACGGATTCCATTTCCACACATCTCTCCGCGTGAACCATCCGCATTATACATTTCCATCTCACAATCTGCCACTTTCGATGGGTTGATCAGGATCAGACCATCCGATCCGACCCCGAAATGGCGGTCACTGATCCTGACCGCCAGTGCTGATGGATCTTCTATCTTTTCTTTAAAGCAATTTACATATACATAATCATTTCCCAGTCCCTGCATTTTTGTAAATTTCATCTTTTTCTCCATTCCGCTGCCTGTTGCAGCCTTTTAAGTATCTTTTCAGTTTTAAGATGTCGGGGGCAAAAGCCCCCGACTTTGATGCCTACTCATTCAGGATCGTCAGGATCATCTGTGCAGTCTCTGTCAGATTGGTTCCACTGTCCATACTGCTTTTCTGCAAGTACCGGTGTGCTTCATCCTCAGACATATTATTTCGTTCCATCAGTAATGCTTTCGCCTGGTCAACCAGCTTCTTTTCTGCATCATTTCTTTTCCGGCTTCTTTCTTTCCGCTTCTTTCTTTCTCTTTCCTGTGACTGCTGAAGCATTTCCACTGTACTGACAAGATCGTAGACCTTGATCGGCAGTGGCAGTCCCACAACACCCTCCGGCAGTTCATCCATCCATTTTGATGGGGGTGCGACCAGAAGCATATCAAATGAAAACGGCAGTGCTTCCCTTAGTTCCGTATATTGCATATCCTGAAGATGATATCCACATACCACGATTCCATCGCTCCAGTTATCCACATATTGCAGAACTTTTGCACCGGTCAGACAAACCGCAGATACTTCCATCCCCGCACGTACAAGTACATTACGGATATTTACTGCGTTATCTCTTCTCGGAAATACCACAATAATATGGCTCATATCTGCTCACCTCCAGTTGCCTTTTTGATCCTCTCTTCACACCATCTTAAAAATTGACATTCAAAGTTCAATTTCCTGCGTTGTATCTGTCCTACAGTCTGTGGAGATAATGTGCGATCTCCCAGTCAGTCACCTGCATACAGTACTCCTTATATTCTTTCTTGTTGGCCTTGATGATCTTCTTAGCCAGTTCTCCCCCCAATACATCGATCAGAAACTGATCTTTCTCCAGTTCCGCCGTGGCATCCCCAAGATTTCTCGGGAGTTCTTCCACATGAAGTTCATCTCTTCTTTCCTGCGTCATCTTCTGGATATTCTCATCTATATTCGCAGGAGGCATAATTTTATTCTTAATTCCGTCAAGTCCTGCTTTCAGAAGAACTGCCAGTGCCAGATACGGATTTGCCGTTGCATCCGGACTTCGCAGCTCCAGCCTGGATTTTCTTTCTTTATCTGCCGATACACGAATCAATGGTCCTCTTGTCTTTGCCGACCATCCCATATATACCGGTGCTTCATATCCCGGCACAAAACGCTTGTAAGAATTTACTGTCGGATTTGTGATACACGTGATCGCCTTCATATGCTTCATCAGACCACCGATAAAATAGTATCCTTCTTCACTCAGACCATTTACGTCCTCCGCATTATAGAGGACATTCATTCCATCTCTTCCATAAAGGGAAAGATTGATATGCATTCCCGAACCGTAGGTCTCACTCTTTGGCTTTGGCATAAACGTAGCATGCAGTCCATGTCTTTTTGCAATGGTCTTAACCACCATCTTAAATGTCATCAGATTATCTGCCGTAACCATCGCCTCATCATAATGAAAGTCTATTTCATGCTGAGCCGGTGCGATCTCATGGTGAGAAGAAATGATCTCAAATCCCATTTCCGCCAGTGTAAGGATCATATCTCTCCTTGCATTTTCTCCCAGATCCAATGGCCCGATATCAAAATATCCGCCTTTTTCATGAGTAACTGTTGTCGGCAGTCCATCTTCATCTGTATGAAACAGAAAGAACTCACACTCCGGTCCGACATTCATGGAATATCCCATCTCTTCCGCTTCGGCAACTGCTTTCCGCAGAACATAACGTGGATCCCCTTCATACGGAGTTCCATCTTTACGATAGACATCACAGATCAGTCTTGCTACTTTTCCCTGCTGCGGCCGCCACGGGAAAATCTCAAAGGTACTCAGATCCGGATACAGATACATATCGCAATCCTCTTCTCCTTCGATTCCCTCCAGCGACGACACATCAAACATACATTTATTATTCAGTGCTTTTTCAAGCTGTCCTACTGTTACAGCCATATTCTTCAACGTTCCAAAAATATCTGTAAACTGCAGACGGATAAAGGCAACATCTTCTTCCTCCACAATACGGATGATGTCTTCCCTTGTATAGTTATGCATATAACAACCTCCTTTTTCATACCGTTTCCAGTTTTTTCATCCTAATACAGAAAATCTGCCATCAGCAGCTCCCCACGCACTCCGGTATATATTGATAAAGGGCGATCTCCACCCATACTGGAAACGCCCTTGTCTCTGTGCCTTATTATATCGGCTTGATTTTCTCTTGTCAATCAACCTTTTTCTAGTTAAAATATACCATTTCTTCGATCGGTTCTGCCGGTTCAATATTCTCCGCATCCAATACCGGACCCTCGCCTCTGTATACAGAGAGATTTTTAAAGCTGACTTTTGCTCTTACTTTTACCCAGTCACCCGGTTTCAGCTTTGGTGCGTATGGACTTCTGCAGACATAACCAAGGAAAGAGGTATCATCTGCACAACAGGTCATTGCTGTACGTCCCGGAAGAAATACCTTTGACGGAAAAGCCCGTGGCTTCATCACCTTTGCCACAAACTCTACTACTTTTCCCTTATACCGGTCTGGATTTTCCATCATATCCACATACCAGATTCCATAGTCTTCCCTGCGGATCTCAATCACCGGAGCATTTAAATCATACGGAACCTCATCCTCAAAAATATTGTCGACTTCTCCGTTCTCATCTTCAAAAATAACTTCTGCCTGTGGGCTGACCACCTTGACACTTCTTCTGTATCCCGCCAGCGGACCTCTGTCCTCACAGCGGTTAAAAAGAACCAGTTCCGCCCCTTTTACCATTTCAACAAATAATGGCTTCAGATTTGTAAGGTACATCTGAAAAGTACTTGCATCAACCGTTGCGATCTTCTGTTCGATCTTCCAGCCTGCCGGAAGTGCCAGTTTCTCAAAATCACTGACCGGCCACATACCATTGTATTCAACTACAACTCTCTCCGGTTTATGCTTCCGGTTCATCTCCTCAAGCCATGCTTCTGTCAGGTCCTCTTTATCTTCCACTTTTTCGATCACAACACCATACTTCAGCATTTCCTTTGGATCATACTCTTCCTCTCCTTCCTCACAGAGGATCAGAAGCGTCTTCCCCTGGATCTGAAAATAATCCTGCTCCAACGTAAATGTCAGAAACTGGGTCTTTCCGCTGTCCAGGAATCCTGTCATCAGATATACCATAACATCCGATTGTCTCATTTTTCTTTCTCACTTTCTTTTTCTTTCAGACTATTTCACCTGAAATAATTCCGCCAGTTTGTCTTCTTTAATCTCTGCACCGATCACACAGATACGTCCTGTATATTCAGGTGCTCCGGTTCTTACTTCATGCTCACCCGGAACCATGTCGAAATAGATCCATTCTCCATCAGCACCTGCAACCATACCTTTTGCACGAAGGATATTGCCATAAGATCCATCTTCCTCCAGGGTCTTGAGGATATTTCCGATCTCTTCTTTTGTATAAGTACGGATTGTCTCTTTTCCCCAACTTGTAAATACATCATCGGCATGATGGTGTCCCTCATGATCGTGATGGTGGTGTCCACAGCCGCAGCCACATTCATGATCATGGTCGTGATGATGTTCATGCTCTTCATGATCATGGTCGTGATGATGCTCATGCTCCTCATGGTCATGGTCGTGATGATGCTCATGCTCCTCGTGGTCATGGTCGTGATGATGCTCATGCTCCCCGTGGTCATGGTCATGATGATGCTCATGCTCCTCGTGGTCATGGTCGTGATGATGTTCATGGGCTTCGTGAGCAACTTCTGCAAGCAGTTCTTCTTCCAGAGACTTGCTGGATTCCATTGCCTCCAAAATCTTTTCACCCGGGAGCTGCTCGATCGGTGTTGTGATGATCGGAGCTTTTTCATTTAACTCTCTCAGCAGAGCAACACTTTCCTGAATCTTCTCCGGCTTTGCCTTATCTGTACGGCTTAAGATCACTGCTCCTGCATACTCGATCTGATTACTGAAAAATTCGCCAAAATTTTTGCGGTAGATCTTGCACTTTGTCACATCTACCACGGTGGTAAAGCTGTTCAGCTCCGCATCAATCTCATCCTGCACATCCTGCACTGCCTTGATAACATCCGACAGTTTTCCGACACCGGAAGGCTCGATCAGAATACGGTCAGGGTGATACGTGTCTACTACCTCATGAAGAGACTTTCCAAAATCTCCTACCAGTGAACAGCAAATACAACCTGAGTTCATCTCACGGATCTCGATTCCCGCCTCTTTCAGGAATCCACCGTCGATTCCAATCTCTCCGAACTCATTCTCGATCAATACAACCTGCTCTCCCTTAAAACCTTCTGAAAGAAGCTTTTTGATCAATGTCGTCTTACCGGCTCCAAGAAAACCGGAAATAATATCTATTTTTGTCATTTTAAAGACCTCCTATCTTACTGCCTTTTTCTATCTTATCTCTTTTCTTTCCTCTCTGTCAATTCAGATCCATTCCCTCCGGACAGTAACCGTATTTATTTCAGATCCAGCTCGATCGGACAATGATCTGATCCCATTACTTCTGTCAGAATCTTTGCATCTGCCAATCTGTCCTTCAGGCATTCTGACACGCAGAAATAGTCAATCCGCCAGCCTGCATTCTTCGCTCTTGCACTGAACCGGTACGACCACCATGAATAAATCCCCTCCTGATCGGGATAAAAATACCGGAAAGTATCAATGAAACCTGCATCAAGAAGCTCTGTGAACTTTCCACGCTCTTCATCTGTAAATCCTGCATTTTTCCGGTTTGTCTTCGGATTTTTAAGGTCGATCTCTTTATGTGCAACATTCAGATCACCGGTTACGATCACCGGCTTCTTTTTCTCCAGCTTCTTAAGATATGCACGGAAATCATCTTCCCATTTCATCCTGTAATCCAGTCTTGCAAGCTCACTTTGGGAATTTGGTGTATAAACTGTCACAAAATAGAAATCCTCAAACTCACAGGTGATCACGCGTCCCTCCTGGTCATGCTCTTCAATCCCCAGTCCATAGGATACCGATAATGGTTCTTTTTTGGTAAATACTGCTGTTCCGGAATAGCCTTTCTTCACAGCATAATTCCAGTACTGATGATACCTTTCCAGTTCCAGATTCAACTGTCCTTCCTGCATCTTCGTCTCCTGAATACAGAAAATATCCGCATCTGCCTCATGAAAAAAATCCAGGAATCCTTTCTGAACGCATGCCCGGATACCATTTACATTCCACGATATTAGCTTCAATCTATTCCTCCTTCCAGGACTTCTCCTTATAATAGACTTCGTCAAGGAATAATCCTCTTGCCGGAGCCAGAAATCCAACCTTTGTTCTATCCTTTGCCTCTAAAGCTATCGTCACGCTTTCGATCCTGCGTGTCCCCATTCCAACTTCGAGCAAAGTTCCTGTCAGAATCCTTACCATATGATAAAGAAATCCCGTTCCCTCATATTGGATGTTGATCCTGCCACCTTGTCCGCCAACCATTATAGCATAAATTGTCCGCTTTGTGGACGTTTCATCTTTTTTATCCGTATAAGCTGCAAACTCATGCGTGCCGGTCAAAAGTTCCGCTGCCTGCTGCATCGCTGCAATATCAAGTTTCTTCGGGAAATGATACGTGTAACGCCGGTCAAATACATCCGGCTTTTCATCAGTATCAATCTGATACACATACCTTTTTCCTACAGCACTCTTTCTCGCATGAAACCCATTTTTTTCAAGTCCGGCTTCTCTGATCCGGATATCCGGAGGCAGCAGCTTATTTACCTTCTCTGTGAAAAATCCGTCCTCCGCTTTCCCGTGAAGCACCACACTGGCTGTCTGTCCGCGGGCATGCACGCCTGCATCCGTCCTTCCTGATCCATTTACTTCCACCGCATATCCGGCTGCCTTTGAAATACAGGATTCCAGAATCCCCTGAATGGTCATCTCTGTATTGGCCTGTCTCTGCCATCCCTGGTATGCTGTCCCATCATAAGCGATCACCAGCCTGTACGTCCGCATTTTTTCATCTCCTCTTTCAAAAAGAAAACCGGTCATACTTCCGCTTCAGGTATAACCGGTTTGTTCTTCCTATTTTAAAAACTTTTTCAGCTCATCCATAAATGTATTTGCATCTTTAAACTCTCTGTATACTGATGCGAACCTCACATATGCCACCGGATCAAGATCTTTTAACTTATCCATAACAATCTCTCCAATCTCACTGCTCGGGATCTCTTTTTCTTCCCGGTTAAAGATCTCCAGCTCGATCGCCTCGATCGTCTTCTGGATCTGATCTGCAGGAACAGGACGCTTATAACACGCACTCAGCACACCATTCTCAATCTTTGACCGTTGATACTGCTCCCGGTTGTTGTCCTTCTTGATCACGATCAGAGGAATCGTCTCTACTTTTTCATAAGTTGTAAAACGTTTCCCGCACTCGTCACAGGAACGCCTTCTGCGAATCGAACTCTTATCCTCTGCCGGTCTGGAATCGATCACTCTTGTATCAGGGTTTCCACAATATGGACATCTCATTCGTCTGTTCCGCCTTTCCGCATATACAATCCACCACACACTCCCTGCGGCATTTATTTTCAATCCGTCTGTGAAACGAATTTGTTTCCGTCCTCATTATACACAATGTCTAGTATTTTTGCAAAAACTTTTCTTCTTTTATTTCCACTAATACTGCATCCGGTCCGATTTTTTTTACACAACTGTACGGAATCACATATTCACAGTCCGTTCCGAAAAATCCGCAAAATTTTCCCGGTCCCGGTACAACAATCGATTCAATCTTCCCGGAACAGGTATCAAGCTCCAGGTCCACAACACAGCCCAACTGCTTTCCTGTACAGATATTAACTACTTCTTTTTCCCGCATTTCACAAAATCTCATCGTTCTCTCCCCGTACCGGAATCTTACAACTATTTTATTCCGGCATCGGACAGATCGTGACATTTCTGTATTTCTTTTTTTCGGTACATATATTACAATAGATTCATCATAATCCTAAAGGAGAGTTTGTTATGAATGAAACTTTACTGCTGTTCCATGCACCTTCCAGGCCCGAGCTTTTGAAGATCCAGCGTGCCTTGCTTCCGTTGCATATCCGGCTGCGTTGCATCTCACAGAAAGACTATCTGCAACCGCTCGGATTTCTCGCCGGAATGAAAAATTTTTCCCCCACCACTGAGGTTTATGACGGAGAAGAACTTTCTGCCCCACTGTTCCTTTTCTGCTTTTTTCAGAATAACCGACTTGATCAGGCACTTGCTGCCCTCAGACGCTGCGGTGCTGGTCCATTTCCTTATAAAGCGATCCTCACACCAACAAATTGTGAATGGAATGCTCTCACCTGCTTCAACGAAGTAAAGAAAGAACATGAGCAGATGCATAAATAGACATTGAAAAGTTTACCATGCTCAACTATAATGATGATACCATCAGAGAGACGGGAGAAAAGTACTATGTGGAAAAGAAAAGAATTAAAAAAGAATGCTCGCAGATCGATCCGACAAAATTACTGGCGTATGGTATCCGTCTGCTTTCTTATCGCTCTTCTCACAGCTTCCTATCCCCTGGCAACCGCTTTTCTGGGAGTGCATCCGTTATCTCATATTGACACGATTTCCAATCTGCATCAGACTTTTGAGACCGAAACTACATCGCAGATCCTGGAAGAGACTGCCACAAGGCTTTTTCATAATACTGACATTGAGAATCTATATCAAAATCCTTCTGCTACTTATACCAATCTTCTTGTGGATCTGTATGCAGACAGTACCTCTACTTTTTTTGCAGTCCTGAAGATCTTCAATACTTTCTTGGATGAACATTTCGACTTTATCGTCTTCATCCTTGGAATCAGTGCGATCCTGGCTTTTCTCTATCGCATTTTTGTAAATAATATTCTGATCATCGGCGAGAAACGTTTCTTTTTAGAATCGAAAAATTATAAAGATACCCGGATTTCCAAAATCTTTTTTCTTTATAAGCTACATTATATCCGCAGGCCTGCTTTTACCATGTTCTTCCGCAGTCTCTACCAGTTTCTGTGGAATTTTACAGTCATCGGTGGAATCTACAAGCATTATGAGTATTGGATGATTCCATATATCCTGGCAGAAAATCCCAGGATCAGTAAAAAAAATGCTTTCTTCCTTTCCCGCCAGCTCAGCAATCATAATAAGAAAAAGCTTTTACTGCTGGATCTGTCTTTTCTGGGATGGAAGATGCTCTCCCTGCTCAGTCTGGGACTTGTCGATTTCTTATATGTGAACCCTTATATGGCAACCTGCAAAGCTGAATTATATCTGACACTCCGCAGAAATTATGTGCTTTCACGTTCTCCCGGCTATGAATACCTGGATGATTCCTATCTGGAACATATTCCTTCCGAAGATGAGCTTCTGATCAGTAAGGCACTTTATGATGACTCGGAAGGTCCTTATACACAGACCTCTTATTTTGCACCTGACCAGTATCCGGTTTTCCTTTTTTCTGTACAGCCGCCATTTTCTGCTGTAAGATCACCGGTCAACCCGGTTCGTAAATACGATCTCTGGTCCTGCATTTTTCTTTTTCATGCTTTTTCTATTTTTGGATGGATCGTAGAGAACCTGATACATCTTTTAAAGACAGGAGAATTTTCTTTTGATGGAGCAGTTTTCTTTCCATGGGCTCCTATGTATGGGATTTTCGGCATATTACTTTTACTGTTTATGAAGAAACTCATTCCCAAACCAGAGCTTGTGTTTTTTCTGAATTTTGCAGTCTACACATTGATCGAATATCTCGCAAGCTGGATTCTTGAACTCGGATACAGCCTGAAAGTAACTGCCTACAGTGACTATCTTTTCACACTGAACGAACATACATACATCGGAGGTTCCGCAGTCTTTGCACTGCTTGGATGTGCTTTCCTTTACTATCTTGCCCCTAAATGGACAGAAGCTTTTTCCCATTTAAAGAAGAACATCCGCATTGTACTCTGTATTCTCCTCAGCCTTATCTTTCTTGGCTTTGTTTTTAAAATAAGTCTTCCATATATTTGGTGAGAAATATTGATTTCATATAAAAAAAATAGTAAAATTTAATTAGTTATTGACTTGAAAATTTGAAACGAAAGGAAAATTATTATGAAAAAAAGAGTTGTTGTTGCACTGGGACACCGTGCACTTGGTACTACACTTCCAGAACAGAAGACCGCAGTAAAGCATACTGCCAAATGTATCGCAGACCTTATTGAGGAAGGCTATCAGGTTGCGATCACGCACAGCAATGCACCTCAGCTTGGCATGATCCACACAGCCATGAATGAATTTGCAAAAGCTCATAAAGACTATACACCGGCTCCTATGTCTGTCTGCTCAGCCATGAGCCAGGGATATATCGGTTATGACCTTCAGAATGGAATCCGTGAGGAACTTCTTAATCGTGGAATCTACAGAACTGTCAGTACTGTTCTCACTCAGGTAATTGTCGATCCATATGATGAAGCTTTCTATACACCGACCAAAGTTCTCGGACGTTATATGAATGCACAGGAAGCAAATGAAGAGCGTAAAAAAGGAAATTATGTGATTGAAGAGCCAGGCACCAAATCCTGTAAAAATCGTCGAGCTGGATGCCGTCAAGGCACTTCTTGATGCTAATCAGGTTGTAATTGCTGCCGGAGGCGGTGGAATCCCGGTGCTGGAGCAGGACAACCATCTCCGAGGTGCAAGTGCCGTCATCGAAAAAGATCTTGCAGCCGGAAAGCTTGCAGAGCTTCTGGAGGCAGATATGCTCGTGATACTGACAAGCGTAGACAATGTGTGCCTGGACTACGGCACAGAGAATGAGCGCCCGCTGAGTTCCATGACAGTGGCGGAAGCAAAGAAATATATGGAGCAGGGACAGTTCGGCGAGGGGGATATGCAGCCGAAGATTCAGGCTGCGATCGACTTTATCGGTGATTCGGCGATCCGCTCCGTATTGATTACAAAGCTTCATGTGGATGGAAGCCAGGTAACTCCGGGCATGGGCACCATGATTACAAAATAAAGTGACAGAATAAAGAGAGGAATATTATGTTAAGAAAGACAAAAATTGTATGTACGTTAGGACCGTCGACGGATGATGAGAATGTGATGCGCAGCCTGATCGAGGAAGGCATGAATGTGGCGCGCTTTAACTTTTCACATGGAGGACACGAGGAGCAGTTTGGAAGACTTACGATGCTTCGCAAGCTGCGAGAGGAAATGAAGCGTCCGGTGGCGGCTCTACTGGATACAAAGGGGCCGGAGATCCGTCTGAAAGAGTTCGCAAGCGGCAAGGTGGAGCTGAAGAACGGACAGACATTTACTCTGACGACGGAGGATATCGTGGGCGATGAGAGCCGTGTGGCGATCACGTACAAGGATCTGCCGGACGATGTGAAGCCGGGAGATACCATTCTGATCGATGACGGACTGATCGGTCTGGAAGTCAAGAAGATCCAGAAAGTATCGGGCACAAAGGCGGATGCAGAGGGCAAAATGCCGATGGATATTGTCTGTACCGTTATGAACGGCGGTATGGTTTCCAATAAAAAGGGCGTGAATGTTCCGAACGTGGAGCTTTCCATGCCGTACATCAGCGAGAAAGACTACGGCGATATTGTATTTGCGGTGGAGAACGACTATGATTTCATTGCGGCATCCTTCGTGCGCTGCGCGGATGACGTGCTTGCAATCCGCAAGATTCTTGAGGAAAAAGGCGGCGAGGACATCCATATCATCGCGAAGATCGAGAACATGCAGGGTGTGCAGAACATCGATGAGATCATCCGCGTCTCCGACGGTATCATGGTTGCCCGTGGCGACATGGGTGTAGAGATTCCGCTTGAGGACGTTCCTGTCATTCAGAAGATGATTATCAAGAAAGTCAGCGGTGCCGGAAAAGTGGTTATCACGGCGACCCAGATGATGAAACATCCGCGTCCGACCCGCGCGGAGGCGACAGACGTTGCCAACGCAATCTATGACGGAACGAGTGCGATCATGCTTTCCGGTGAGACGGCTGCCGGCCAGTATCCGATCGAGGCATTGAAGACGATGGTCCGCATTGCGGTTCGCACCGAGTGCGATATCAACTATCTGCAGCGTTTCAAGGACCGTAAGAATATGAGCAGCCCGGATGTGACGAACGCGATTTCCCATGCAACCTGTACGATGGCGGGAGACCTCAATGCGGCGGCGATTCTGGCAGTATCCAAGTCCGGACGCACAGCGCGCATGATCTCCAAGTACCGCCCGGATGTACCTATTATCGGCGCCACTACGGAGGAGAAGGTGCTGCACCAGCTGATGCTCAGCTGGGGCGTGGTGCCGGTACGCTGCGTGCGCCAGGATAATACGGACGCTCTGTTTGACCACGCGGTGGAGGTGGGCCGTACGACCGGCCTGATCCACCCGGACGATATTGTGGTCATTACCGCCGGTATCCCTCTGGGTGCCAGCGGCACAACCAATATGCTGAAAGTGCAGACGGTGCGATGAGCCCCTTGCGCTTTTTCACCGCCGAGGATCCGGATATGGCCTGGGTGCGTGCCATTCGCCGACAGGTGTTTGTGCAGGACTTGGGCGTGCCGGAGCAGCAGGAGTTTGACGCGGCGGATCTGCCGGGGGCAGATACCGTTTATGCGCTGCTG
>OOIF01001096.1_pt1 | contig 24855 bp, 20 predicted proteins | sample 1691961 | NCBI WGS metagenome assembly OOIF01 (sample SAMN06348146, study PRJEB24527) | human gut metagenome | biome: human gut; feature: ankylosing spondylitis patient; material: feces | host: Homo sapiens | place: China | collected 2015-10 | reverse complement strand
TAGCCCTTTCAGAGCTAAGTTTCCGCTGTCGATCGGCATCCGCCAGCACCTCCTTCGCAAGAGATTTGTAGGCTTCTGCCACCTTGCCTTTGGGGTCATAGGCAAAGATGCTTTTGCCTGCCGCACTAGTTTCCGCCGCACGGACGGACCGTGGGATAGTCGGCTCAAACACCTTCAAGTGCTTTCCGTATGCCTGACGAATCAGATTGCTGATCTGCTTTCCATAATTGGTGCGGCTGTCGGTCATGGTCAGCAGAATACCCTCAATTTTCAGCTTGGGGTTGATCTGCCGCCGGACTTTCTGCACGGTCTGCAAAAGCTGTTCCAGACCCTTTGCGGAAAGGTACTGTGCCTGCACCGGAATCAAGGCAGCGTCTGCCGCCGCCAGTGCGTTAATCGTCAGCATCCCCAGCGAGGGCATACAGTCCAGCAGAATGAAATCGTACTCCCGCTTGGCACTGTCCAGCACCTGTTTCAGCATCTTTTCCCGGTTCATACTGTTTACCAGAGCCACTTCCAGCCCTGCCAGTTCGATGTTGGCAGGGATCAGGTCAACGCCCTCTGCATGGTGTAAAATGCCCTCGCCGGGCTGGATGGGCTGGTCGTTCATGGCTTTTGCCATCAGGGTGGAAAGGGTGGTGGGCAGTTCGTCCGGCTGCTGCCAGCCCATGCTGATGGTCAAGCTGCCCTGCGGGTCGGTGTCCACCAACAGGACTTTCTTGCCCTCCATTGCCAGCCCGATGCCCAGATTTTCACAGGTGGTGCTTTTCCCCACACCACCTTTTTGATTGGTGACTGCGATAATCGTAGCTTTCTTTGCGATAACATCACCCCGCCTTCGGTGAACCACGCGCAAAGTCGTGGTTCGTCTTGTTCTGATAGTAGAGGTTCATGGTGGTGGGCGCATTGTAGAGCATCGCCAGCAGATACTGCTTCATGTTCCGCACCGGGGCGGTGTTTTCTGCCAGAGAATCTAGCACGAAACGGATGTGGTCAGCATTCAGCTTTTTCAGCCGACTGCGTACCACCTCGGCAGGTTTGTCATCTCCGGCAATCCGCAACATCTTGCGTTTGGTGGAACAGGTGTCCACAAGCAAGTCTACGATCTGGTAGATGGTGTCCTCATCGTCCGGGCAGAGCCGGAGCAGAAGGTCTACCTCTAACGCCTGATAAAAATAATCCTCAAGCTGCTCCCGGATGCCCCCGGAATAGATAGGGTCAGGATCGTTCCACTCTGTCTTATTCTTATCAGTCTTATTTGCTTGCGGTTTTGGCTGCTCCAGAATTGCGCTTTCGGCAGCACCAGAATTGCTGTTTGGGCAATTCTGTACTTGCGCTTTTGGCAAGCCAGAGGAAAAGTCCTTGACGTAGATCAGGCTGGGTCTGCCCAGACCACGGCGTTTGCGCTCGATGAGGTCGATGTCCTCCAGTTCCCGGAACAGCTTGACTGCTTTGTGTTCGGCACAGCAGAGAGATTCCTGCACTTCCCGGACGGTGTAAATGATATACACCCGCCCCCGATCATCCAGCCAGTCGTTCTTTGCGGACAGGCTCATGCGGTCCAGCAGGATGCCGTACAGCGTCCGGGCATCGGTGGAGAGCTGCCGGAAGCGGCAGTCTTGGAACGGTGCCTTTGGGATGCGAAAGTAGGAGAACAATTCGCCAGACTGACCGTAGAAGTAGTCGTAGCTCATAGTATTAACGGATCATCAACTCACGGTCTGCGGCACCTTTCATATACATGGCTTCTGCGATGTCGTCCATCACCCGGAACAGTGCATCATCCAGTTCAAGATACTTCCGCCCAAGCTTTTCATCCAGCAGCCTCCGGAACTCACGTTCAATTTTGTCACACTCGCAGGCAACTCGCTGATAACGAGGTGTCTTCATCAGCTCCGTCCATATTGGACGTACCATTTTGTCGTAGTAGTTCAGCATAAAGTCTTTATCCATTGGCATCCTCCTTTTGATTTTACATATAAAAATTGCGGACAGCCATTTTTATGGATGCCCGCAATAATAATTTTATTATTTACAAATCCAGTTGATTCTCACCGAGAAATATGTTGGATACACAGATAGAAATCCTAATATTTTTTCTTTGCACATTTTTAAAGCATCGATGATATGATTGGTGTCAATCGACTCCGCTCCAATTTGTTCTGCAATAGAATTAGCCAAAAGACGATCATTAAATATTTTTTCACAGATTGAGATGGCCGTCTCTGAACATACTCCATATTTTAATTTCCTTTGTAAAAGAAGTAACTTTGATACAAGAAGTGCTCTGTTTTCATCATCGTCATCATCAATCACATCAATGATATTTCCTATAAAAAAGCTGAATTCATAGGAAATGAGCTTGCTGCACAGGCTCTCAATGTCCGGTATCAAAAGTCCAGTCGCTTTTTGCATTGCTATAAAGGAGTATCCATCAAGCCACATTCGACAAATATCTGGAAAATATTCTTCTGTTTTACCAATTTTATGAGTATCGATAAAAAAGGATAACAACATTTCAAAAATTTCTGAATCTGAAAGTTGCTGCTCCATGAATTGAGTTTCTGCTAGCCATGCTTCAATTATTAAAGCATCATCTATTCCAAGCATACTTTTGGAGTATCGTTTGATCTTCACACGATCAACTGTCTTTGCCTTTTGTGCAATGACATCAAATATTTTTTCCAACAACGTTTTTTCTGCATCGTTGGCCATAAAATAAGCGAGAGTCTCTTTACAAAGTTCTAATGCCACAACCTGCGCGTCGGAACCTTCATCATTAGAAAGGACAAAGCACAGATGATTTTCGATTGTCTCTACGACATGCTGCCGAACCGTTAGAGCAGTCTTAAGTACGGTAACACTTTTTTGGTTCATCGGCGTCTGTTTTTTCCGTTCATATGCTTGCAGAATTTTTTCGTAGCACGATTCAAAGCAATCCCAATGGCTATAATTGTTGATAATATAGTTAGCAATATATACGCCTTTTACATAGTCATCATGATTGATTTCAATATCTTGGGCAAGCCATAAAATAGAGCTTTCGCATGGTTCTGATGCGTGACTGTCAAACATTTTGACACAGTTTTCCCATTTGTAAAATCCTCCGTTACTTCGATTGTTCTTATTGTCAAATAGCTTTGAATCTGTAACAATAACACTTCCTTCCGTGTACATTCCCGAACGTGCTGTCCTTCCCATTAAATTTTGAAAATTTCGAATTTTCATACTATTTTGATCAAGCATGAAACTAGTCATAAAAAGGTACTTTATGGGAATGTTCACTCCTTGAGCAAGTGTAGATGTACATATCACAAGGTGCAGGTCTTTCTTACGAAATGCGTATTCAATAGCAAGGCGCAAACCATTCGGAAGATTTGAATAGTGTGGTGCAACACCCAAATTGCAAGCTTTTGTATATGGATGATCACAACCGTAATAATCGGCCATTAACTTGGCAATACGACTCATTTCCAATGTGTTGCTATACTTCTGAATTCCAGAAAGATCATATTCTCGACTATCAAGGTCAATAATTTGCTGAATTATGGTTTGTACGCTTCGAGTTCGATTGGCAAAAATTGCAGCACCACCATTTTTGCAAAGTTTATTTGCATAATATATTGCAATATCCTTGGAATCTGTCAAATTCGGAAAATAACGCTTTTTTCTTTCTTTTCCAAGTTTTTTTAGCAAATTGACTTCTATGCTGCGTGGAACATAGAAATCTTCACGTTCAGGATCTTCTGAGTAGTAATGAATATCTCGTGTTTGTGAAGAAAATCCGATGCTTTTAGGTGTTGTTTTAATTGCCGGATCAGAAGCTAAGGTTCCATTTTCATTAAAAAGCCATTGCTTAATTTGCTCGGCGTTTGAAAGCACCGCAGAAAGAAGCACAATTTGTTTTTCTGTATTTATGTGTTTTCGAATTTCAGAAATCAACAGCTCATAAGCTGTTCCACGTCTTCCATCATCGAACATATGACTCTCATCAAATATATACAAACCGATTTCATCTAAAAACTCAACTTGATGATGGATAATATAGCTGAGCTTTTCTGGCGTACAAATTAGTATTGTCGCTTTCAAAGTAAAATCCACGAAAAAATCATTTTCCAGAATATCTGAAAATTGGTTTATTAAAACACTCTCTCCAAAAGCTGAAGTCATATCGCTTGCAATCTCGTTACATAAAGCACGAAGTGGTGCAACAATAATAGCAGTAGCCGTTCGGTTCGAGAGAAAGGATGACCGAATGATTAGTTCTATACTTTTGGTTTTCCCAACACCTGTTGGAAGCTGAACGATTGCATTTTCTCCGCTTAACACATTTTTCTTTCCTATAAGCTGCTGTGCAGGCCACAACATTTTAGGAGATTTTGAGCTTTTTAAATACTCTTCCCATTGTCCGGGCTCCAATTTTGAATATTGAGGAATCAGTTTCCATGCGGCTTTTGATAATGCTATCGTAATTACTGCAAGGAGTATATCGACATAGTATATCTCCATAGGATCATTGTTTTTATAAATTGCAGTTCGATATTTCCGAATCGCCTGTTCTATGTTAGGCAAGCCTTCTCCATTGGTGTAGTAGAATAGTAATGCCCGGCAGAGTTCTTCACCGCCAAAGGTATCAGAACTTATAGGGAAAACCTTATCCAAGAGGAGATACCCTAATAGATTTCTAAGTATTATTTGAGATGTACCCATAGTGGGCGTATCTTTTATTTTTTCGAAAAGGGCCGCACATAATACTTTGGAACTACCAAAATCATTGGATAAGAAATAGGCTGCTGCACCGGACAATAAAAAGTCCGTATCGTATGCTGTTCTATCATTAGCTCCAACGGAGGCATCAAAGTATTGAGAAGCCTTCACCATATAGGGTGCGAATTCTGCCTTCCCAGTTTCATCATTTTCTATAATGCTCTCTGCATATCGAGAAAGGATATATATGACAGGATAGGAAAGTTCATTTGAGTTTAGCGGAAATTTGGGATAGTCTTTTTGTGAAATATCATATTCTACCAGCTTCGCTTTGGCCTTTTGATATTTAAGCATATAGTTGGAATTCGTTCCAAAAATCATTTTGTACACCTCTCAAAGATTTGATGGGTCAAATTCATCAAATCGGCACCATGTACATAAAAAATGGACTGATTAACTTTTAATTGCAAATCATTTCCCTTAATCCCTGCTATTACTTTATTTTCAATCTCTGGCTGACTTGAGATAGCAGCTCCAACATAAGAGATTTTATAGGGCGATTCCGTCTTTTTTTGAAAACGTTCAACGCAGTTTGATTCATCGAATTTACCCATATTACGGAGCTTTTTTCTATAGTAATTTAATGTATGAGCAACTCGGTGTTCATCTTTTTTAGAATCAGTAGCAGCCTCTTGAATGGTTTTACATATTTCTTTTGACGACAGACGTGCTTTTACCTCTATTGCAATCAGCTCATCTTCTTTGGCAGGAGTTTTTTCTTTACTATGGAATTTATACGCGATTATATCGGTTCCGTGCTCGGACTCATTTTTTCCCGATCTGTTATATTGCTTACAACGGGGTACTTCATAATGCAGAACAAACTCAAATAAATCTGCGAATAAAATTTCACTAATATCATTTGAACGTGCAGTTGGACCAAGCTTTTCCTGTTTTTGAGGAACAATGTATTTGCGCAGATAATCTTCTATAGATAATCCTGTTGCAACACTGTCATCTGTCAGTTCATCGTCTTCAACATAATGTTTTCTGATATGAAGTGCCCAGTCGTCAAAGACCGCTTCATCGGTTTCATAGGAAAGTTTATAGCACTTTAAAGCAACACCATCTTCAAAGGTCACTCCTTCCTCGTTGACAAGCCAATTTATATACAGAGGCCGCTCCATCCTACAACATCCTCTCACTAAAATTTTCGTACCAATTGAAAATCAACTGTAGTCCTAGCCTTTTAAGCAAACGACTGAGAGCAGGGTATATCTCGAATCAAGTATACCATTTCCAATAAAAAAGTACATCTGAAATTTTGAATGTTCCATGTAGGCTGGTCGATTTTCTTGGGTAAATAACAGTTGTATTAAAAAGCGCAACTCCTACTCTGATGAATAGAAGTTGCGCTTCGCGGTTATCGTATGCTAATTCTGCGATTCGATACAATGTCTAAGAACATCGCAGAATGCCATATCTTCATCTACGGCGGCAATTGCAGCGTTGATCAAAGTTTCACGGTCCGTATTGCCCCAGTTGATGTGCAAACCGTATTCTAACGCCATGCAGCGAATCAGTTCACGGGTGCTGCGGCCATTTCCCTCGCGGAAGGGATGGATGATGTTCAGCTCTGCCATCGTCTGCGACAAATTCTGAATCTGCTTTTCTTCATCTTGTTCGGCAAGCAGCTTCTTGGAGTGAATGTTTTTGAACACACGCTCCAATTCTCGGTCAATCAGGTCTGGCGGGTAGAACATCGTGTCGCCCTTGCTGATTTGCTCCTTGCGGATGTGCCCTGCAAACGGGTACACATCTTCAAAAAGGAAGCGGTGAATCCGAAACAGGTGAGTTTTGGTAAACCGTCCCTTGATTGGCTCCTGCAACAGAGCCATCTGCTTGACTGCAGTAAATTCTTCTTCGGCCTGTTTGAGTTCGGCTTTATCATGAATGTTCAACTTGTTGATCAGAACATCCGTATCCGGGTAGCAGTACATGGACTGCACTGTGGTGTAGACATCATACTTCGTGAACATAATCAGTCCTTCTTTGCGTACTTTGCGCGCAGTTCATTCACGACCTGTTGATAGCTGGCCTGACCACTGCCGATACGATCAAGGTTGTTGCGTGTATTTTTGCTAATGGTCATGCCTTCGATGGCAAAGGTGCCGTACACATTGCGGAGATTGCTCTTATGCTGGGCGGATGTAGTGTATTTGATATTCATTATTTCCTCCAGACTATTGGATTCTCAATTCTAAATTTGTAGGATGATCCTTCAACCACGACTCTACCACATTACACATATTTTCGCAGAAGGTAGTTGTATCAAATGACACAATTATCTTTTTGGTTGCATTCTCATACTTTACAGATACACGCATATCAGGCCTTTCCAAAAATTCAAACTCATGATTGAAACCGCCGAGAGGGGTACCATCTTTGTCCACTTCAAGTTCGGAACTGCCCTCATGTAAAAGTGCGCAGCGCAACTGATAGAGGCACTCACTCTTTAGAAAAGTTATTTTATAGGTTCCGTCTGCATTTTTTTCAGGCTGGAGCTTCATAAGTTCTACTAAGGAATTCAAATTTTTCCAGTCACTCTGATATATTTCTTTTAAGTATTTTTCGCACCATGCAGTGTAACGCTTTCTGTTACCTTTTAATGTAGGCCATTCTACCTTTCCACAAATGTCGGGGAGCATTACAGCCATTGCTACTGCTGCAATGTTGTTTCCGTATAACAAACTATCCCTTATACTGCTTATTAAACGCTCCATTTTTTAACCTTATATTAGAAAATCTTCCAAATTCCGATAAGCTGTTTTGCTTATAAAGGCAAAACCGTCTGTACCTTCGGTACGAAGAATCAAATAATGTGTTCCATCTCTTTCAATGATAGCCCCTTTCTTTTCATCTTCAGTAAGTTCAAACTGCGGACTATGCTTTATAAATAAAGCGGCCGGTCGAAAAGCGCTAACATCAAAAGTATGTGTCTGCTTGAAGTCAATGATACGTAACCAATCAATATATAACTTATAAAAGTCCCAGTAACGAAGAATTAGTGACTCAACAGGATATGTCTGCCCCTTGACTGTATGGCCGACCATAGTTTTGTTAAACGTAATTTGCATTTGGAAATAATGACATTTATAGGCATAATAAACATCTGCAATAAACGCCGGAATCTCTGTAAAAGTTTTTTTCTGTTCCTTATCAATTGTATTTGCCTTTGCTTTATTTAGGCTGTCTGACAATATATGCAAATTTGTATAGCTGCAGTTCAAGCCGTCATTATCCAAATGCTCAATAATATTATTGGGCTCTAGCATTTTCTTCAGCTTTTCTGCACCACATAAATAATTAAGAACAAAATTGTGCAGATAAACCGTGTGTCGCTTTCCGTCATTTCCTTTTATTGATGTGGTCAAATAAGCGTGCTCACCCTTTTTGTATGTCCAAGTGTGCTTTAACACTTTTTCCAACAAGCCGGGATCTGCACTAATATGGGCTTTATGCTCTCCCCATTGAGGACGGCTTAGTTCGTACTGATCTCCAATTTTTTCTATCTCAATGTCTTTTGCAGCCATTTGCTTACCTTCTCTACGAACGAATGTTAGAATCAATAAACCCGTCACTTTATATAATTATAGTTAGAAGTAAGCAGTGTTGTCAATTGAAAAGTTCAAAAAATTTTGCTTTAAAGATAGTCATTCGCTCACAAAGCAAAATAATATACTCCATCTTACCTAAATCAAAAAGCGCAGCTTCCATTCCTTCCGAGTGAAAGTTGCGCTTTTTCGGTACATCGTGTTTTCTTTTGAATCGGGATGCGATACATCTGAACCCCATGTGAGCTATATCTCAAGGGCCTGTAGCTCACTTGTCCGCCAACCATATTACGCCCCAAACTGCATCATCTTGAAAATCAGCGGCTTGGTGGTCGTACTTACAGTCAGGAAAGTCCATTGGGCTGGCAGGGCATTTTATATGGACGAATATACGTTGATTTTTCTTTTCTCGCAGTGCATAAGGTGTGCACAAAAGCGATATTGCTGGGAGAGCGTTCGGTTCGCATCCGAGAGGTCAAGGGTTCGAATCCCTCTAGGTCCACCAATTTGCCGCATCGTTTTGTACGATGCGGCGTTTTTTATGTCTAATGCCGGTTCCGCCTATGCCCATTACCGATTCAGCTTGCTTTGTGACACGAATGTACGGCAACATTTTTATCTGCCGATAACTCAACCTGCGTCAATCGAACGCTGCAATGGAGATGGCGGAGAACAGTTTGCGCGTACGAGCGTTCAGCTCAAGCAATGCTTCGTTCTCTCAGCACATCTTCATTGTAGCTTAGGTTTGGGCATCTGTATAGCTCACTGGCTGTGAACTTCTCAGAACCAACACCATTGTAGCAAGCAATGTTTTCGTCTATACAAAAACACTTTTTGCGTTGCAAAATGCTTGTTAGGAAAGTGCCCCAAACCCCTTTGTTCTGCATTTTTCAATGCAGGCTGCGCGTCCCGACGGGACACTTTTTACCCGGTGATGTGCTCCGGGTCGTTAGGAACCTGCATGAGGTGAGAAGCGGCTTCTACAAGAGAATCGTACTTCATCTGTTCAGGAACTGGCGTTTCCAGAAGGGAAACGCCCTACACCTGCATACAGTCCGCAAGTTCTTTCTGCGCCTGCAATGCCGCAGCCTTACGCACATCCGGAGTGGTTTCTGTATCCAGAACGTAGGCTGTGGAGTATTTTCCGTTGCAATCTTCTGTCAACTGCACCATGGAGTAGTGCTCATCCCAAAAGTGGCAAAAACGCACCCTGCCGCCGATATTCTTCATGTCATGGCGCAGTTCTTCTTCGCCGCTCCATTGCGGAGTCTCGGACAAAATGCGATTCAGTTTCGAAAGAGCCCGCCGTTCTTCAGCCGATAACCTCCTAGACATGAAAAGCCTCGGCCTTTTCTGGCCGAGGCTTGATGGTTGCGGAGCAGAATGTAATCTGTTCGCTTCCGGGATATAAATCAAATAGCCCCGCTTGCGCGAGGCTATACTTGTGCAGTTGCAGGCTGCACTTTTATTTTGGCAAAGAGAGTTTTTTTCTGCAGTATCGGCTATAGTCTTCTTTGGAACCACTCGCCCAGCGAATGGTTTTCGTCGCGCCCAGCCCTTCCGGGAGGCAGCGGCGTGGTATCAAAATTGCACCAGGAACAACGTCCAGGGCTTTGTCTGGATCGGTACGGATTCAGGAATTTATGTGGCGCACCCAACCCGGAGCAGGTTGCTTGGGGGATATTTCGCTTCCGCTGACAGGGAGGGCAATCCATAGCTTAGGGTTCCACCCGCACCGTCAGGCGGGAGGCGTGCAACCCACCGTGGTATACCCGGTTATGGGCCACCACGGTCCGGGCGGAAGCAAAACCTTCCCGGGTGTTGCTGTTGGGGAAGATGAAATTCTTGGCGCTAGAGGTGACAGTCACCCGGATGCGGTGGCCTTTCCGGAAGCAATTGGACAACTTGGTGGTGCGGATCTTCAGGCAGACGATCTCGCCTTCCTGCAAAAACTCCGACCGGGCAAAGCCATTACGGTATCGGGCGCTGAGCAGGCCATCCGCCAGTTTGATGGACCGGCCGTTCTCATCCACGTCGGTAACACGCACCACAAAGTCGGTATCCGGCGCGTCAGAAGAAATATACAACTCCGCCGTCATATCACCGGTCAGAACCAAGTTTTCCTTCAGCACAGGGGAGGTGTAGCACAGCAGGTCCTGACGCAGTTCCTCCCGGGTGTAGTCCTCTGGCACTTCGATCTCGTTCTCCGACATATCGATGATGTGCTGGGACGGATGTTCGGGGTCATAGGCGTAACCGTCGCAGTTCTCCCGCTCCGGCTTGGCAAAAGTCAGCCGCCCGTCCCCGGCAGAGGTGTTGGCATGGCCGTCACTATCCAGATACAGGTGGGTGACCCGGGTCTCGGGCACTGGCCAGTTTTCGGCGGTCTTCCATACCTCCTGACCCAGGGTGTAGTATTCTACCGGGGCAGTCTGGTCGATGCCGTTGTCCACTTCCTTGAGGTGATGCTCAAACCATCGGAAATACAGCCAGTCCAGATCAAAGCGCAGTGCCTGACTGCCGAAGGATACCCCGTGCATGTCGTACTTACTGTTGCCGCTGTGCTGCCAGGGCCCCAGAATGACCTTGCGCATGCCCCGAGGGAAGTCATGGACCAGTTCCAGGGCTTCGGTGGTACCCATGCCGTTGTCGTCAAACCAGCCGGACTGAATCAGCGCCGGGATCTGCGCCCCGACGGAGCGTTCCTGCCAGTTGGACATACGCCAGAAATCGTTGTAGTCACTGGGTTCCAGCCACCGTGTGATGAAGGGCACATCGTATCCCAGAGCCTTTTTCGGCAGGTCGGTCAGGGGGCGGATGTTCAGCACTTCCTCCCAGTCATCGCGTTCCATCAGCTCAGGGTGGAAGGTTTTCTGAGACACCGCAAAGGCCCAGGCCAGCATGCCCGAGGTGAAAGACCCACCCCGGCGGGGCAGATCCACAAAGGAGCTGCCCGCGCAGACTACGCTGATCAGAGCTTTCAGGTGGGGGTTGCCGCTGGCAGCGGCCGCCCACTGTACATAACCCAGGTAGGACCCGCCCACCATACCGATGCGTCCGCTGCACCATGGCTGGGCGGCGATCCAGTTCAGAGTATCGTCGCCGTCCTCCACCTCGTGGTAGTTGGGCAGCCATTCGCCTTCACTGGCGTTTCGGCCGCGCACATCCTGTACTACCACCGCGTAGCCGCGCTGAACGTAACGGTAGTATACCTCACAGCCGTCCTCTTTGCCGTAGGGGGTGCGTACCAGCACTGCGGGCACCGGGGTACTGCAGTTTTTAGGCAGGTATACGTTGGTGGAAAGATGTACCCCGTCCCGCATGGGCACTGGGAAGGTCAGCGCATGTTCTACCGGGAACAACTGTTCCTCCGGCCAGGTCGAGCGCCACAGGCGCAGGATGGTCTCCTCCTCGGCACCGGGTTCCACCAGCACCGTGACCATCTCCCGGGCAGGACAGGTGACGGCGATCAGCCGCCCTTCTTTCATCTGTTTGTTGTTGGGGAATTTTACATCCCGCTGCAGGTAGCTGCAGCCGTCTTCGCTGGTGTAGCGCTCGCCGCACAGGGAAACTTCCCCGGTGCCATGCAGCCCCGACTCGTAATGGGACAGGTTCTGCCCCAGGGCGGCAAAGTCCATCTTCACAAAGAAACGGTAAAAATCCCGGTCCTGTTCAGTCAGGTCCTGCCAGTCCAGCAGCGTGCCGGTATGCACGTCCAGTTTCTGGATCTGGGGTGTGCCGTCGCCCAGCCGCAGTCTGCCGTACAGGATGCCTGATACATATAAGTCAAAATTACGCATTTCCGTTTCTCCCATTTTCCGTTCAGGCGCCGATGAAAGCACGGATGGCATAGGCTACACCGATGCCCACATAGTTGCCCAAGGCACCGGCCAGTACGCCCATGAGCAAGCCGATGTTGATAAGGGTCTTCCACTGGGCGCTGGAGGCGATGAGGGCGGCGGTGGGGCCATCTGAGATACAGCCCACGATGGACAGCAGCACATACTCAAAACGGACTTTCAGCAGCCGGGTGATGAGCAGGTGCAGCAGAATGGAACAGACGATGACACAGAAGCAGAACAGGGTGATGTAGAAGGTGGATCCGAAGAACTGCTTCAGGTCCACCGCAAAGCCGATGGTCACCAGGAACAGCAACGCTACGAAAAGGCCCAGGTCAAAGTTGCCGCGCAGCTTGCGGACGGCTGGCACCTGTGCCAGGATGATGGAGAAGGTGGTGATGAGCAGGATGCGGCCTGCACTGCGGAACCCTGCTCCGAATACCATCGAGGAGATGCTGGTGGCAGCCCACACGGTGCCAAAGCCGATGGCCAGCAACCAGGCGATTTCCTGGATGGACCATTCCTTGGAAGCCATCAGTTCCTCGTGGCTGCCATCCCCCAGCAGTTCCGGCTCGCTCATTTCATAGGGCCACAGCTTTTTCAGCCATTTGGAACTCTTGTACAGGGCGGGGGCAGCAAACATCAGGATCAGCGTGGGGATGCCCACCACATAGTCGGCGGCATTGGCCGAGGCGATGGTGGTCTTGCTGGCCTCCAGGCCTACAGCGATGGCTGTCAGGTTGGAACTGCCGCCGGTGTAGGTGCCCACGAACATACCGGCCACCTTCCAGCCCTCGTCGATTTTGTCGGCGAACAGTACGCCGAACACCAAAGCTGCCACGCAGACGCTGAATATGGCCGAGACCAACGCAATGACCGGTTCCTTGGATAATTTGCGCATCTGTTTCAGGTCCAGGCTCAGCAGGCAGATGGAAATGGACAACGGCACGCAGTAGCTGCTGACGGCATCATAGGTAGCACTGGAGGTAGGCACGATCCGCAGGTTGGACAACACGATACCCATGATGATAACCGTCAGGGCCGGACCCAGCGTTTTGAACGCCTTGAACCGCTGCAGCCAGAATCCCAGTGCGACCATGGCGACCATGATGAACAGGAGCGCGCCTTCGGAGGAAAAAATCGTATTCGGCATAATACACCTCTCTGCGGGATCCCGCTTAAAAATCAATATCGATGCCAAGGCCCGGTTTGTCGGACAGGGTGTAGACACCGCCATTCACGGCAAAACCTCCGGGCATACCCATCTCGGGATCCACGGCGTACATAAAGCTGTCGCAGTCCGCCTCGGTGATGTTCTGCTTGGCGGCAACCAGACTCACACCGGCAGCAATGGCCACCTTGGTCTCCAGCATGCAGCCCACCATGCACTGCACATGGTTTGCCTCGGCAATAGCGTTGATCTTTTCTGCCGGGTACAGGCCGCCGCACTTCATCAGTTTGATGTTGATAATGTCTGCAGCATCGATCTTGCAGGCCTTTGCTGCGTCGATGGGGGTGTGGATCGACTCATCCAGCATGACCTTCAAGTCCACCTTGGAACGCACAAAGCGCATACCGTCCAGATCCCAGCTGGGCAGGCACTGTTCCACCGCTTCCACGCCCAGCTTTTCAAAGGCTTTCAGGGTGCGCACCGCATCGCTGACAGTGTAACCCTGGTTGGCATCCACACGCAGGCGGATGTTGGGGCCCACCGCCTGACGGATCAGGGTCAATGCCTGGATATCCTCGATCGGGTTGATGCCGGCCTTGATTTTCAGAATGGTGAAGCCATCCTTTTCCACCCGTTCCCGGGCTTCGGCGGCCATAGCTTCCGGTGTGTCAATGCCCACCGTCATGTCAGTGACGATCTGGTTCACGCTGCCACCCAGCACCTTGTACAGAGGCTGACCCATCAGTTTGCCCTTGATATCGTACAGGGCAATATCCACTGCGGCCTTTGCCGAGGTGTTGCCTGACAGCAGGCGGTCCATCATCCTGTGGATGCCCTCAATATCCAGCGGATCCATGCCGATCAATCCGGTGCGGAACAGTTTCAGCGCTTCCAGAACGGTGGCCGCGCTCTCGCCGGTCACCGGTTCAAAGGGCGCGGCCTCACCGATGCCCCACAGACCTTCGTCGGTGGAGATCTTCACCAGCACATTCAGCGAATGATCCTGTACCGCAAAAGCAATACGGAAGGGCTTTTTCATGGGGATACGGATGGTTTCTACCTTTACATCTGTGATTTTCATAGAGTTCCTCCTGCATAATAATTTTTATAAATTTTTTACAATTTTTTATAGAATTTTACTATTTCTAAAATTTTTGTCAAGAGCTTTTCTATTTTTTTCACATTTTTCAGAGTATTTTATAGGATAAGTACAAAATTATCCGATTTCTTTGTAAAACTTTTATAAACATTGAATATTTTCTCGCTTATTTACGTACAGGGCATTTTGTGATATACTGTAAATAAATTTTTTACGAAAAAGCGGGAGGTCTTATGCTGGGCGAACACGTTCGGAATATTCGGAAAAAACGGGGAATCACCCTCAAAGAACTGGCCGAAAAGACTGGTTTGTCCATCGGGTATATCTCCCAAATCGAGCGCAATCTCACCGACCCGTCCCTGTCCACCCTGCGCAAACTCAGCGCCGCTCTGGACATCCCCACCTATCTGTTTATGGGAGGTGAGCACAGCACTGGCCTGACAACCCGTCAGGCGGATATGATGATCCTCTCCCAGCCCAATTCCAATATACGGTATCATCTGCTTACGCCCATGCCCAACGGAGATTTTGTACCTCAGTCGTTGGTCATACGCTTTGAGCTGGAACCCCACTGCAAGGACGGCGACCTGCCGGTGATCCATCCCAGTGAGGAAATCCTGCTGCTGGAACAGGGGCAGCTGGATGTACTGGTGGAGTCCGAGACCATCCGCCTGAACGCCGGAGACACCACTGTGGTGCAGTCCAACCTGCCTCACATCGTTTCCAACCCCGGGGATACCACAGCGGTGGGGCTGGCTGTGTTTACCCCTGCCATTTGGTTTCCCAACAACCGGCGCAGTTTTAACCGCGGTGGCGAAACCTGAATCTTCGCATAGGAATACCAAAAAGAAGTACAGCCATTGCCTGTACTTCAGACTATTGAAAAAGGTCACCGGAAGGTGGCCTTTTTCTCGTAAATGGGAAGAAAATGAGATGCCTGTCGCAATTTTTGTTATACACAATCCATTTGTGTTTATTCAACGCTATTCGGGTAATTTCAAGGCGGAAAATTTTTGTGAGTATCGTTCTTTCGAAAAAACTGCTGTGCATCCGCTATTTAGATGATAGCCTTGCGAAAACATATTGAAACAAGTGACCTGTGCCAGAAAACAGAGGGAGAAAAGCTTAATGTACGATATCTGTCTTACCGTTACTGCATGGTGCATCATCGGTCTATTGGGTGTTCTGCTTATATTCAGCGGTGAGATCGTCTGTGCCGACATCGGCATCCGGGGCGAATGGCACCCGGCAGGTCTTGCACAGCTTTAAACGCGGAATTTTGCCCTTACAAAAAAGCACTTTCCCTTATATTTGCATTGCAAATAAGGGAAAGTGCTTTTGTCTTGCTCACTATGAGGTTACTATCGCAAAGGATACGGTCAACTCCCAATAGCGAAAAGATAATACGGCAGCCTTCACTTTTTCAGCACTACGCACTCATAGGGGCGCAGCGTGTCGGCGGTGTCGGGGTAGTTACCCAGCAGTTTCTCGGCATCGGTCCAGCCTGCGGGCAGGGGCTTGGCAATTTCCCGCTCCCGCAGGTTGCAGAGAACCAGCAGCTCCGTCTCGCCGTCGTACCGGCGATAGGCCAACAAATCCGCGCTGTCGGGGTACAAGAACTCGATTTTTCCCGCACTGATGACCGGCATTTTCTTGCGCAGGGCCACCAGCGTTTTGTAAAAGCTGCGGATGGAATCCGGGGCGTCCATTTGGGCAGCGGCGTTGATGGCCTTGTAGTTGTCGGCAATGCCGATCCACGGCGTACCGGTGGTAAACCCGGCGTTCTCGCTCGCGTCCCACTGCATCGGGGTGCGGCTGTCGTCGCGGCTGCGCTGGGCGATAATGTCCAGCGTCTCGGCCTCGGTCTTGCCCTGTTCTCGCAGGATCCTGTAGTAGTTGAGGCTCTCGACGTCGCGGTACTGCTCGATTTTCGTGAAGTGCGGGTTCGTCATGCCCAGCTCCTCACCCTGATAAATGTACGGTGTGCCGCGCATAAAGTGGATGGCAACCGCCAGCATCTCGGCGCTTTCCTTCCAGTAGGTCGTGTCGCTGCCAAAGCGGCTGACCGCACGGGGCTGGTCGTGGTTACACCAGAACAGCGCATTCCAGCCGCCGTGGGCCTGCATCCCCTCCTGCCAGGTCTGGAACAGTTTCTTCATGGCGAGGTAATCAGGCTCCATCAATTCCCACTTTTGCCCGCCCTTGTAGTCGACCTTCAGGTGGTGGAAATTGAAGCACATCGTCAGCTCGTGGTTGCCCTCAGCGGTGTAGCCGATGCAGTTTTCCAGCGTGGTGGAGGACATCTCCCCCACCGTGATCATGCCGTCGATGCCGCCCGCGGCGACCAGCTCCTTCAGGTACTTGTGGACGTTGCGGCCATCGGTGTAGAAGCGGCGGCCGTCGCCCTTGTAGTCGTCCTCATAGACCTCCGGCTTGGAAATGACGTTGATGACATCGAAACGGAAGCCCTTGATGCCCTTCGCCTTCCAGAATCGCAGGATGTCGGCCATTTCTTCCCGCACGGCGGGGTTCTCCCAGTTGACATCGGCCTGCATCACATCGTACAGGTGCAGATACCACTTGCCCAGTCGGGGTACATACTCCCATGCAGGACCGCCGAATTTGGAGACCCAGTTGGTGGGACAGCGGTCCGGCGTTCCGTCCTTGAAGATATAATAGTCCTGGTACTTTTTGTCGCCCGCCAGTGCTTTTTTGAACCACTCATGCTCGGTGGAGGTGTGGTTGAACACCATGTCCAGCATCAGGCCGATGCCGCGCCTGTCCGCCTCGCGGATAAGCTCCTCCAGATCCTCCATCGTGCCGTAGCGCGGGTCAACGGCACGGTAGTCGGCCACATCATAGCCGTTGTCGCGCTGGGGCGAGGGGAAGAACGGCGTCAGCCAGAGATAGTCAACGCCCAGGTCGGCGAGGTAGTCCAGTTTCGCGGTGACGCCCTTCAAATCGCCGAAACCGTCACCGTTCGAGTCCATGAAGGATTTCGGGTAAATTTGGTAGACAACTTTATCTTTAAAATCATTCATGGTATACACCTCACAAAATCAGGCAACGCCTTTTTTCCTGCCGACGATGACGGTCAGCACAAAGGGGACGACGATGGCAATGGCCATGCACAGCGCAAAGCTGAGCATATAGGCGGGCTGGATTGACAAAATACCAGGGATGCCGCCGACACCGATGGCGTTGGCCGTGGTGGAAGTTGCCACACAGACGACCGCTGCGATGGCAGATCCAATCATGCCGCAGATAAACGGGAAGTGGAATTTCAGGTTGACACCGAACATGGCAGGCTCCGTAACGCCCAGATAGCAGGAGATGCAGGAGGGAACGTTGACTTCCTGTGCGGCAGCATTCTTGCGCTGCAGGTAGATCATGCCCAGCACGGCGGAGCCCTGTGCAATGTTGGAAAGGGCGATCATGGGCCACAGCATGGTGCCGCCAAAATCGGCGATCAGCTGCATATCGATGGCGTTGGACATGTGATGCAGGCCGGTGATGACCAGCGGGGCATAAACAAAACCGAAGATTGCGCCAAAGACCACGCGGAAGGAGCCGGAAATGCCGGCGTAGACGATGTCAGAAATGAAGGTGCCGATCTTCCAGCCGATGGGGCCAAGGACAGTGTGGGCGATGATGACGGACAGCACCAGCGAGCAGAAGGGCACAACGATCATGGAAATGACCGGCGGGCAGATCTTGCGGAAGAATTTTTCTAGATAGACCAGCGTGAACGCGGCCAGCATGGCGGGAATGACCTGCGCCTGATAGCCAATCATGTTGATGGTGAAGAAGCCAAAATCCCATTTCGGGATATCTGCCGCCGCAGTAGAAGCCACGGCGTAAGCGTTGAGCAGCTGGCCGGAGACGAGCGTCAGGCCGAGGACGATGCCCAGGCTTTGGGTCGTGCCCATTTTCTTTGTGACAGACCAGCAGATGCAGACCGGCAGCATATGGAAGATGGCTTCGCCAATCAGCCACAGGAAGCTGTCAACGCCGGACCAGAACTGGCTGATGTTGCACAGCGTCTGGGTGCCGTTATTAAAAAAGTAGATGCTGTCAATGCAGTTGCGGAAGCCGAGAATCAAACCGCCGGTGATGATGGCGGGAATCAATGGGGCAAAAATCTCCGCAAGCACACTCATGACCTTCTGCAATGCGTTCTGGTTCTGCTTGGCTGCGCTCTTGACGGCATCCTTGGAAACGCCGTCGATGCCGGAGACGGCAATAAAGTCATTGTAGAAATCGCTGACCGTATTGCCGATGATGACCTGGAACTGGCCCGCCTGGGTGAAAGTGCCCTTGGCGGATTTCAGTGCCTCGATCTTGGCAACGTCCGCCTTGGCGGGATCGTTGAGGACAAATCGCATACGCGATACGCAGTGGGATACTGCCGCGATGTTCTCCTTGCCGCCAACGTACTCAAGCAGCAGCCGCGCGTCCTGTTCGTATTTACCCATGATGTTTACCTCCTTTTGCCCGGTAGAGCGGGCATCTTCGAACTTGTTCATACAAGTTCTCCTTACAGCCACAGAATACCAGACTTGTTCATACAAGTCAATATGCTTTTGCAAAAAAGCATTGCAGAATGCCTATTTTCGGCACTGCTCACAAGTTGCCCACTTGAAATTTAGCCGAAAAGACGGTATACTAAAGCAAATGTTTGAACAAGTTGAGGTAAACAGCCATGCCAAAAGCAAAATATGAAGGAATTTACCGCAGTATCAAAAAACGCATCGAGGCGCAGGATTACCCCTATCAATCGCTGCTGCCCAGCGAGAATACCTTAATAGAGGAATACGCCTGCTCCCGCAACACAGTTCGACGCGCATTGGCGGAGTTGGTAGCCGACGGCTATGTGCAGACCATGCAGGGGCGCGGCGTGCGGGTCATCTACCAGCCGGTGGGCAAAACGACGTTTACCATCGGCGGTATCGAGACGTTTCAAGAAACCGCCCGCCGCAACCGCCTGCAAGCCGTTACCCGCGTCATTCGGTTTGAGACCATCATCGCAACGGAACAGTTTGCCGCGGAAAGCGGATTTTCTGAGGGCGATGAATTGTGGGCGGTACAGCGTGTGCGTTATCTGGACGGAAAAGCACTGATTCTGGACATCAGCTACTTTTTAAAGGAATTTGTACCCGGACTGACAGAGGAAATCGCATCCCATTCCATCTATGATTTTATTGAAAACGTGCTTGGAATGCAAATCATCACCAGCAAACGGCGCATCACGGTGGAACACGCAACTGCCCGTGATGAAAAGCTGCTGGATATGGACGGCTATGATTGCGTGGCAGTGGTGGTAAACCAGACCTTCAACTCGGACGGGATGCTGTTCGAGTACACCCAGTCCCGCCACCAACCGGACTATTTCTGCTTTCAGGACATTGCCACGCGGAAAAAGTGAGCGGCAGACACCCGGCGCAGGGGTATCCACCTGGGATTTTGCGCTGGGCCGGGGCTCCGGCAAAATGGGTTTTAGGGTGTCCCTGAAGCAAAAGAGCGTCAGCACGTTTGCTGGCGCTCTAATAGCAAAGGTTTAGTGTTTTGTGATATAAGGAATGTTGTCCGTGTATGCATTCAGAATGTCAATGGCAGCTTTCTTCTGCCCCGGTGTGAACTGGCTCAGCTTTCTGCTCAGTTCGTCATCTGCCACATGGGATGCGGATGAAACGGAATCCCGGATAAGCACAACCACTCATTGTCTTGAAACCAGATGCCATCACCCATTTAGTCGATTGTTGTTTCAACTGCACTTCTCGCAGAACTCCCAATCATTTCAACAATGCTTTCAAATCTTCTTCCGGCGTTGTAATCGGCGCGATGCCATAGTTTTTCACCAAGAAATCAAGGACGTTCGGCGAAATAAATGCCGGCAGCGTGGGGCCAAGGCGGATATTCTTAATGCCCAGATACAGCAGCGTCAGCAAAATGCACACGGCCTTCTGCTCGTACCATGATAACACCATGGACAGTGGCAAGTCATTCACACCACAGCCGAAAGCATCCGCAAGGGCAACAGCGATCTGGATGGCGCTGTAAGCATCATTACACTGTCCGACATCCATCAGGCGGGGCAGACCGTTGATGGTGCCAAGGTCAAGGTCGTTGAAGCGGTATTTGCCGCAGGCAAGGGTCAGCACTACGGTATCGGCAGGTGTCTGCTTTACAAATTCCGTGTAGTAGTTGCGGCCGGGGCGTGCGCCGTCACAGCCGGCAACCAGAAAGAAGTGCCGGATTGCGCCGGACTTGACCGCCTCGATGACCTGATCTGCCACGTCAAGCACCGTGCCACGGGCAAAGCCAGTCGTGACGGTGCTGCCGCCATTGATCCCGGTGAAGGACTTATCCTCGGAGTAGCCGCCCAGCTCCAAAGCCTTTTCGATGACCGGGGTGAAGTCTTTGTCCTCTCCGATGTGCGTCATTTCGGGGTAAGATACCACCGACGTGGTGAACACCCGGTCGGCATAGCTTGCTTTGGGCGGCATCAGACAGTTGGTGGTGAACAGCACCGGTGCGGGAAGATCCGCAAACTCCTTCTGCTGGTTCTGCCATGCCGTGCCGAAATTACCCTTGAGATGGGAATACTTTTTCAGTTCAGGATAGCCGTGAGCGGGGAGCATTTCACCATGGGTGTAGATGTTGATGCCTTTGCCCTCAGTCTGCTCCAGCAGCAGCTTCAGGTCATGGAGGTCATGGCCGGAGACGACGATGAACGGTCCCTTTTCCACGGTCAGCGGAACGGTAACAGGCACAGGCGTTCCGTAGCTTTCGGTGTTGGCCTTATCCAGAAGTGCCATGCACTTGAGGTTTTTTTCGCCAACCTCCATTACGATAGGCAGCAGTTCTTCCATGCCCCAGTCCTCGCCAATGGCGAAGAGTGCCTTGGCAAAAAAGCGGTTCACTTCATCATCGGTATACCCCAAGACCATAGCGTGATGCGCATAAGCCGCCATGCCGCGCACGCCAAAGAGAATGAGGGACTTCAGGCTTCGGATATCCTCATCTGCGTTCCAAAGCAGGTCCATATCGTAGTCACTGGTGCGTCCGCAAGGGGCAGCACAGCTCGAGCAGTCTGGCACCAGCTGTGCTTTTTCGGCGTGTACCCGGCCGATCAGCTCCCGAATCGTTTTTTCGTTGAAGTTCACATTGGTGACCGTGGTAAAAAGTCCCTCGATCATCAGACACCAGACCTCCGGCGTCGCCTGCATCCCGCCGTCCGTGGCTCTGGCCAGCCCAATCAGAGCGCCGGTCAGTTCATCCTGAAGCTGTGCAACATCGGCAGTCTTGCCGCACACCCCCGCTTTTCCGGTGCAGCCGGAGCAGGCTGCCGTCTGCTCGCATTGAAAGCAAAACATTTTACGTTCCATCTTGAGGCTCTCTCTTTCGTTTAATCCAGAATTTTTCCGTCAATGGAGATGGTGACCACCTGCCACGGAATGAACTTTCCGCTGGTCTGAAGCGCCTTTTTCGCCGCCATTTCCAAACCGCCGCAGCAGGGCACCTCCATGCGGAGGATGGTCACGCTCTGGATATCGTTGCTGCGCAGGATCTCGGTCAGCTTTTCGCTGTAATCCACAGCATCCAGCTTCGGGCAACCGATAAGGGTCACCTTGCCGCGCATAAACTCCTGATGGAAATTGGCATAGGCATAGGCCGTGCAGTCCGCTGCAATCAGTAGCTTTGCGTCCTCAAAGTAGGGCGCATGGACAGGTGCCAGCTTGATCTGAACCGGCCAGTTGCGCAGGCGGGAGACCAGCTGTACGGGAGCAGAAGCCACACTTTCGGCGGTCTCCGGCTGTTCCAGCATCCGCATCCGAGAGCCGGGGCAGCCGCCCTCGTGGAGGTGCTTCATCTTCTCCTGCAATTCCTTTTTCTTTTTGTTCTCCTGCACCGCTGCCTCGTCGTAGGCAGGGGCCTCCCGCTCCTCAAAGGTGATGGCTCCGGTGGGGCAGCCCGGCAGGCAATCGCCAAAGCCATCGCAGAAATTTTCCCGCACCAGTTTTGCCTTGCCGTTGATGATATCAATGGCTCCCTCATGGCAGGCGGTTGCGCACAAGCCGCAGCCGTTGCATTTTTCTTCGTCAATATGGATGATCTTCCGAATCATATCTATACTCTCCTGTTGTGAGTGTTTTTGCATTTGCAGGTTTATTATAGTATACTAAAGCCATCTTGTATGTTTGAATTCCAACAAGGAGAGCATTTATGCAAAAATATCTGCCTGTTCTGCGGAGCTGCCCCTTCTTCACCGGGCTTACTGACGATGAAATTTTGTCCATCCTGCACTGTGTCAGTGCAGCGAAAATCACCCGCCCCCGGGGCTCCTACATTTTCCGTGCCGGAGATTCCACGGAGGTCATGGGGCTTATGTTGTCCGGCTCCACCCTTGTGATCCAGGAGGATCTTTGGGGACACCGCAATATCCTGTCCAAGTGCAATACCGGGGACTTTTTCGGCGAGCCTTACGCCGCCACCCCCGGTGCCATCCTAAACATCAGCGTGGTGGCAGAGGAGGATTGCGAAATCCTGCTGCTGAACGTCAAGCGGCTGCTCACCTCCTGCCCCACCGCCTGCGACCATCACCAGAAACTCATCCGCAATCTGGTCAGCGTTCTGGCAAACAAAATACTGCTTTTTAACGATAAGATCACCCATGTCAGCAAGCGCACCACCCGGGAAAAGCTGCTGTCCTACCTGTCTGCCGAGTCCATCCGGCAGGCGTCCCTCTCCTTTGATATTCCCTTTGACCGTCAGCAGCTGGCGGATTTTCTCTGCGTGGAGCGTGCCGCCATGTCGGTGGAGCTTTCCAAACTGCAAAAGGAAGGACTGTTGGTCACCAAACGGAATCATTTTGAGCTGTCGACTCGTTGACCGTTCCATACACTGCCCGCAGGTGTTTTCACCGGGCAGTGCTCCCCTGTCAGGATGTTCGGGCATATCTGCCGGATACGGCCTTTCATATTACCCGGTGTTGAATCGATACAAGGGCATCCGCAGCGGCAAGATCACCAGCGTGCCCTTTATCAACGACTGCGGCAGCGGTGATTTCTGCCTGTTTTACACCAAATGTGCCTGCCTCCAGCGTCCGGGAGTTTCTGGCCGAGGTGGAGGGGCTGTAAGGGACCTTGCCCCGCCCCGCAGGGTGCAAAAAAGCACCCGCAGCAGGCTTTCCAGAGGTTTCTGACCTCCGGGAGCAAACTGCTGCGGGTGCTTTATTATTTTATACTTCTGACCGGCGTTCGGGTCACAAAATTTTGTGCAGCTCCTGCACAAGGTCGCCGATTACGATGGGCTTGGACAAAAAGCCGTTCATGCCGCTTTCCAAGGCGTTGCGGCGGTCCTCGTCAAAGGCGTTGGCGGTCATGGCAAGGATCGGCAGCTTTGCCCGCGCAGGGTCGTCCAGTGCGCGAATTTTCCGGGTGGCGGTATAGCCATCCATGATCGGCATCTGCACGTCCATCAACACCAGATCGTAGCTGCCCGGCGCGGCGGTACTTACCTTTTCCACCGCTACGGCGCCGTTTTCTGCCGAATCAACAAGGAAGCCGTACTCCCGCAGGATCTCCTGCGCGATCTCACGGTTCAGTTCGTTGTCCTCCACCAGCAGAATGTGCCTGCCCTTGAAGTCGGCGTTCTTGTCCGGCAGAAGCCCCTGCGCCGCATCCATCGGCTTCTGGCCAAGGGCGTTCATCAAGGTCTCGCGCAGGTCGGACATGAACATGGGCTTGGCGCAGAAGGCAGTCACGCCGGCTGCTTTTGCTTCCACTTCAATATCCGACCAGTCGTAGGCGGTCAGGATGATAATAGGCGTATCATCGTGCAGGCTTCGGATCTGGCGGGTGACCTCGATGCCGTTCATATCCGGCAAGCGCCAGTCGATGATATAGGCGTGGTAGGCGTCACTCATCTCAATGGACTGCCGCGCACGCAGCACCGCTTCCTTGCCGGAAAGGGTCCACTCGGCGCGCATGCCCACCTTGACCAGCATCTTTGTCACGCTGTCGCAGGTGTTGAAGTCGTCGTCCACCACCAGTGCCTTCAAGCCTTCCAGCTCGGTGATCTTTTCCACCGGGCGCTGCTCGGTCTGTGCGCGCATGGGCACGCAGACGGTAAACTCGGTGCCCTTGCCCTGCGCTGTCTGCACCTCGATGGTGCCGCCCATCATATCCACGATGTTTTTGGTGATGGCCATGCCAAGGCCGGTGCCTTGGATACGGCTGACCGTGGAGGTGCGCTCCCGCTCAAACGGCTCAAAGATTTTTTTGGCAAATTCCGGGCTCATGCCGATGCCGTTGTCCTTGATGCGGAACTCGTACTGCCCGCAGCCGCGCACCTGCCCGGCAAGCTGGCGCACCCGCACCGAGACCGTGCCGCCCGCCGGGGTGAACTTGATGGCGTTGGACA